>Ga0207131_1136_pt1 | contig 13311 bp, 6 predicted proteins | sample Alteio_BWMinHeat_13_FD_153557 | JGI IMG/M metagenome (GOLD analysis project Ga0207131, IMG submission 153557) | Enriched cells from forest soil in Barre Woods Harvard Forest LTER site, Petersham, Massachusetts, United States -... | ecosystem: Environmental > Terrestrial > Soil > Temperate forest >...
GAGTAATCGTCATTCCTACCGCGACCACTCCTAAACGCTTCGCGCACCCACACTTTTAAAAGTCATCGATGACGTTTACAGAGTCAGTGGCGTAAAAAAAAGGTCCTCCCCGTTTTTCACGGGGAGGATCAGGCAGGAAGTTCTTATGGAGCTACTGTTGCTGTTGGAATATGTATTGTGATCGCATTTGGATGGTCGAGCACACTTTCCACTGTTGTATTTTCAAATAGATTTGCTTGCAGAAACTTTCCACAAATGGTCACAGCTCCAATACTCTCTCTCGATGGCCTGTGGTACGGATCGAACTTCAATTCGTATTCAACAAAGACGTTTCCTTTTTCATCTACGGAGATATTGTAATGCGTTTTAGGTACACTAGTTGGAGCCCCGGCGGAGCGAAAACGATCGTGAGACCAGAAGAGGTATGTATTTCCTGGACAATCATTGTCTCCTTGAAGAAGAAATTCCATACAAAAACCGGGATAAGCCTGGTGAATGCGATTGCAAATCTTTTCAGCAATGGCGCGGAGCACCTTCTCTTGATCTTTTGATATGGAAGCAGTTCGAAGTTTCATCTTTTCAGTAAGATACTTTAAAACATTTGTATATATTGCAGCAGGTCTTCGGATTTCACCAGGCATATCTGCAAGAAATTCAGCCGGAATGTCTTCGATATTTTTTTCTTCTTTTTTATTTCCAATACGCACGAATTCTAAATTACGGAATAAATCACATTGCGCTATATATGATACTCTGAAAACTTGGTCTTCTGGCAGCGCGATCTCAGTATCTTTATCTCTCTGTAGAACCTTGGAGGTCATTTTTAGCTGATCTATATCAAAGGGAGACAATGCATTGAAATCGAGGGTTTGTGGACTTGCAAAGCGTCTTGCCGACGCCATCAGGATGTCTTTCAAGCGACGAAGCGTTTGTGGATCCTCATCATGTTTAAATAGAAGATCATCATGCTTAACTTGAATATTAATTTTTATAGTGTCGTCCTTGTCGATTTCTGAAAGTCTCTCTTTTTCAGGTCCATGCAGAAACAATATGCAAATATTTGATAGATTGTTTCTTGCTTCCCAACTTAGATCTTCGGAAAATAATTTTTCGTTAAAAAAATTGATACACACGGAGCGCCGTTCAGGGGAGGATTTTGCAATCGAACCGAGTATTCTTTTCATGAGACGTAATGCCTCCTTGTATTCAGCATCTGATGACTCTCCTAATCTGCTACCAAAAGGTCGAGACTGATCGACTGGAAATGGTTTTGTGTTAATGAGAGTTCTCAAGTCGTCCAAATCTCTGAGCAATGAAGGTGGGAAATCCAGATAGGCTTCCGTGACAGCTTTCAATTCACTGATGATAATAGGCGAATTGGTTTTCTCAAATTTTGATAAAATTTCGTTTGCCCGTTTTAGATTCTCCTCGGCTTGAGAAACATCGGGAAGAGGCATTGTCTTGAGTGTTTGATGAAGTTGGAAAAAAAAGGCTTTTAGAGTTTCAGAAGGGGGGTTGAGTTTTTTGAATTCTGCCATCAATACATCTGCATTTTTTACAGTTTTGGGATCTTTAATGAATGCGTGGCAAAGCTCGATTAGTCGAGGGAACGTACTCCTTTCAATGAGTTGTTTGTCTTTTACATTAAGTGTCTTGCAACCATCCACGATGGCACCTGCGGAGACTGTAAAGTAATGTCCGTAATATTTATTTCCGCTTTCATCTCTCATGATTAAATATAATCTTCCTTCTTTTTCATCATAAAAACAATCACCGAAATGATCTTCCAATGTATTTTGAAGGGAGGTTTCGCTAGTTAAGCGAACGTCCTTTGCTGTAACCTTATGAGAAACGCGATTTGCAGCAAGTTCAAATTTTTCAGATAAGGTTTTTAAAATTCTTCGTTCATCAGACGTTAACTGGATATCGTCCGTTAGTAAGCTGGCAATAGTTTTGCGTAACTGCATCAGTTCTTCGATATGTTCATCCCATTTTGGTCCATACGAAACCAATGAATTTATCCAGCCGGGTACCCGTGAAAATAAGTTGTCAACCTCCAGACTGGGGTTAGTCAAAATCTTCCGCTGCTCTGCCTTTCTCAGATTTGAAATGTACTTGATGAATTTTAGTAAATTATCTTTTGAGGAGGGGTCTGCGAGTATTACGTCAATGTAGTTGTACAACCTATTTGTAGTTTCATTAAATATTTTATCTTGTTTAACATTGGTTGCCAACTCTCTTCTCCAGTTACGAGGCATTTCACTTTCGAGATGATTCCATACTGTCTCATATGCCAACCAAGATTCCCGATCAATATTTGAATTAATTTTATTTATCAAAATGTTGATCAGCAATTTTTTGCTTGCTGGATTAAGGGCATTACAATGTTGAACTTCATCGAGTTTGTCGAAGAAGAAAGTAATCGGATTCTTGATAGCTGCAGAATCTGGATCAAGCCGCCAGGCTACCTGACCTTTGTGAGATGGTATTTTTACCATACCTGCAATTTCTCTTAAAAACGCGATTGTAGACATACAGCTTGCACGTGATTCTACGGGGAGAAATTCCACCTCTTTTTCAAGCGCAGCCAAACGCGATGCTTTTTTATCATCAGGGAGTTGAGATATTTTATCTAACGACGCATAAAAACATTTCATGGGGTCCAGGCTTTTTTCCATGAACGTCAAAAAAGACAATTTACAGTTAAAGCGTGACTGATTAGATCCAGATCCACGGATCTGCTTTGTCACTATTTGCTTATTTGATGTTTGTTGAATCTCGTCAAAGGTTTTTCCCAATTTATCTAATGTAAATTTACTTGCCTTCGCATCAATTGGAATTTCAGGAAAGCGATTGGAGATGCCTTCTGATAGAATGCTAAGAAGAAGCTTTCTTGCTTCTGTTGTTTTTTGCCCACTCGAGGTAATCTTGGCGAATAATTCCAGAGAAACATCCATAAACGATTCAAAAATACTGAGTCCACACAATGAACCCATTTTTGAGAGTTTGTCTTTAACCTCACTTGTAATCATAGCTTCTTTCTTTCGAATGATATCAGATAGTTCGCGTTGAATTTTTTCAATATACTTTCGTCCCTTTCCTTTCATTTGATCGGCATGTTTGAAAGCAAGCTTTTCAATTTCTGAAATTAATTCCAGCATCCTATCTATGTTTTCAGCATCTTTCAATGTCAAAATGGCTCTTTCTATTGCAGCTTTTTCTTCCAATGGAATAGTCAATGCAGCGCTGACTTTTTTGTAAAATTCAGTATCCTTGAATTCGGCTGATAGCGCGGGACTAAACGATGAAAACTCTGCTAGCATATCGTCTTCGTCTTCCCCATTCAGATAATCATTGCAGAGATGCTCGGCCATTGCGGGGTCTTTAAGCCATTCAAGAATCTCGTCAATAGGATTTTTCCCCATCATATTCCCTACCATATATGAATCCGGAAATTTTTTAATTGCATCTAGAATTTCAGGGGCGTATTCTCCTATTCTGAGTTTTTCCAGTCCGCTAGTGGCAATAGCTTGTAGCATTGCGCGAACATCAGTCCACTTAACAACAGTATGTTCTCTTGAGTCTTTCCCCAAACGCGGGTGTTGGAAAACGTACCAGCAGTTTAATATGGTCGAACTGTATGCACTTTTCATCACAACTTTAGGGGAGTAGCGGCTACCCTTCATAGGGTCGTCTAAAGATATTCCCGAACTCACCATCTTCGAAAGCGAATAGCGCTCTGCATTTGTTCTTAGTATTTCCTCAATCGTTTGTGCCGTCTCTGCGAATTGCTTGCAACAACCTATAAATACCCTAACGCAGGCATCTTTATTGTCTGCACCTTCGATTTGATTCGGGTTATAATCGCAATGGGCTTTAACCACGGGGCCTAATACTTTGGAGCCTGGTACTTCAGAGCACATATTTTTCTCCTGTAATAAAATAAAAAATTTACATCAATATTTTTAGCAATGTTTTTTTTAACAAATAGCCTAAAATAATAATTTTTTAAACTGCTTATCAGAAATTCTAAAATAAAACAGGGTTTTTGTCAAATGATTTAACATTTTTTGTTTAACATTTTATTAACAATTTTTTAACATTTTCTTAACATTCAAGAAGGTAGTCAGGCCATCCCGGCTGGATGATCAGCTAACCTTGGGGATAAGGCCATCTCTGTCTGCTTTTCATTCTGGCCGGGACGGCCTGACTACCTTATTAGCTTGTGATAATTTGTTTTCTATGTTTCATTTATGAGGTAACCTGTGCTCATTTACGTGCTCATTTACGATGAATGACTCCATGCAAGATCCAATATTCATCCCTCCTGATAGAGGAAGGATTCTCCGGCTAAAGGCTTTGATGATCAAAGAATATCTGCAGATCATCCGCGATCCGAGCACGATTCTCATCAGCTGCGTGCTCCCCTTGATTCTCATGTTTATTTACGGCTATGGTGTTTCGCTCGATTTGAACCATCTGCGCATTGGATTAGTTGTCGAAGATACGTCGCCTGAGGCGCAAAGTCTGGTGCAGTCTTTCTCGATATCTACCTATCTGGATACAAGGCTTGCTCGCGACAGGCGTGAATTTGATGAAGAGATTACAAGAGGAAATATCCGTGCGATTATTGACATTCCTGCCTATTTTTCGGCATTCAGACAAAGGCCCGATTCAACTGCGCCGATACAGGTTTTGGCGGATGGAAGCGAACCCAACACAGCAGCCTTTGCACAAAACTATGCACAAGCTGCATGGTCAAATTGGTTGCAGCAGCAGTCGGTAAGCGATGACTTACAAGGATTGCCTTTGGTTAAGCTGCAGCCGCGCTTCTGGTATAACGAACAGCTAGAAAGCCGCAACTTTTTAATACCGGGTTCTCTTGCTATCATTATGACTTTGATTGGAACGCTGTTAACGGCACTTGTCGTTGCGCGCGAATGGGAAAGGGGAACAATGGAAGCATTAATGGCAACACCGGTAGACATCAATGAGATTATTTTGGGTAAACTCATTCCCTATTTCACTCTTGGACTGTTTTCAATGACAATGTGTTTTTTGATTTCAGTCTATTATTATCAAGTTCCTTTTCGCGGTTCATTTTTTGCGCTGACGCTTGTTTCATCTGTTTTTCTTCTTTCTGCGTTGGCAGTAGGGCTTGTCATTTCTACAATTGCCAGAAATCAGTTTGTTGCAGCGCAAAGTGCAATGGCTGCTGCATTTTTGCCAGGATTTATCCTATCAGGATTTATTTTTGAAATTGGAAGTATGCCGGCTCCGATACAGTTCATTACGCATATTGTTTCAGCGCGTTATTTTGTATCATCGCTTCAAACATTATTTCTCGTTGGAAATATTTGGAGTTTATTGATACCTAACATTATTGCCATGGCTGCCATTGCTTTGTTTTTCTTTACCTGGACGGCCCATCGCATTGTCAAACGGTTAGATTAGGGCATGGCATAAGAATATGTTTTTTTCTCGCGGTAGCGAAATAAACCGAGAACCGCGCGAAAAAAATATCGAGTTTATGCAAGAAAAAATTATATCTGTGTGATATAGAGAAGGTATATGACTTTTTTGGAAAAGTATGAAACGCATTTTGCCTGTTTTCCTGGTCTTGTTTGCCGCCCTCGCCATAACACACCATTTTTATCCAGACTGGATATCGGAATTTTTGACGCGCTGGTTTTCACCTTCGCAAAATCAAAACATTCTAACCCTATATGGCAATGTCGATGTTAGACAGGTCGACCTGGGCTTCCGCGTCAGCGGCCGCGTGCAATCGATGCCTTTTCAAGAAGGCGACCCTGTCCCAGAAGGTACTTTGATGGCATTTCTCGATAAACAGCCTTATGAAGATCAATACAAACAAGCCGTGGCCCATGTCGAAGCTGTCAAAGCAAATGTAGCAAATGCAATTCAGCTCGTGAAACGTCGTGAAACTCTTTTCAAGACGGGAGGCATATCCGACCAAGAAGTCGATGATGCTATCTCAGCACAAAAAGTTTATGAGGCTAACTTAAAAGAAGCTGAGGCTGCTGTTGGCGTCGCAAACACAAACCTTCAAGATACTGAATTATACGCACCGTCGGACGGCACTATACTGACTCGCATTCGTGAACCTGGAACAATCATTCGCGAAGCCGACCCCATCTACACCCTTTCTTTGATTAATCCTATTTGGGTTCGAGCCTATGTCTCGGAACCACAGCTCGGATTGATCTATTTTGGCATGCCTGCAACAGTCTATACAGATACTCCTGGCGGTCATCCCTACAAAGGGCATATCGGCTTTATCTCGCCAGTCGCCGAGTTCACTCCCAAAACAGTTGAAACAACACAATTAAGAACCGATCTCGTTTATCGCTTGCGCATCATTGTCGATAATGCCGACCATTTTTTGAAACAGGGAATGCCTGTGACTGTAAAAATAGACCTCACCTCATCCAAAAGGTAAGGCCATGCCTGCACCTTTGGTCGAAATACAGAATTTAACCAAAGTTTTCACTCCTTCGCAATCACCCGCTTTACAAGGCATCAATGTCTCAATCCATCCAGGAAGCATCGTCGGCCTGGCGGGTCCCGATGGAGCCGGCAAAACCACATTAATCCGCTTAATCGCTGGACTCCTTGTACCCTCGAAGGGACAAATTACTGTAGCAGGTTATGATACCGTCACCCAAGCGTCGGCCATCCATTATCTGATTGGCTATATGCCTCAACGCTTTGGACTCTACGAAGATCTGACAGTCATTCAAAACTTAAACCTATATGCCGATTTACGACATGTTGTGGGAGAGCAACGAAAAGAAACTTTTGAAAAACTCTTATCGTTTACTGCGCTTCATCCCTTTGTCGATAGATTATCCGGAGCATTGTCGGGAGGGATGAAACAGAAACTGGGTTTAGCCTGTGCTTTAATCCAAAAGCCTACTTTGCTTCTCTTAGACGAGCCAAGTGTGGGTGTTGATCCTATTTCCAGAAGAGAATTATGGAAAATGGTGCAGGAGTTAATAAAAGAGGGAATTTCAGTTGTCTGGAGCACCGCATATCTCGATGAAGCAGAAAAATGTGATTCCGTGCTCCTTTTAAATGAAGGAAGGCTTCTCTTTGACGGCAATCCATCAGATCTTACCCATCGTGTAAAGGATCGTGCATTTAAGATCACAAATATCAAAGGAAGCCATCGTTTGGTGCTAAGCCGAGCTTTGCTGCAGCCGGGAATTATCGATGGAGTGATTCAAGGAAGAGATGTCAGGATCGTCACAAAAAAAATGGAAGGGTCACCCATCGATATTGCCGCATTAGATGATGGACCTCAAATTGAAATAGAACCCGTGCAACCCCGTTTTGAAGATGCCTTCATCGATATCCTTGGAGGAGGACCCGGAGGAAAATCCGTTCTTGCGGATATGACCCCTGCAGTGCAGACAAAAAGCGATTCAATCATTGAAGCAAAGGGATTGGTCAAAAAATTTGGTTCTTTTACAGCAGTTGATCATGTCAGCTTTAGTGTTCGCTCCGGAGAAATCTTTGGTTTGTTGGGACCTAATGGAGCGGGAAAATCGACCACTTTTAAAATGATGTGTGGATTGCTCAGGCCAACCGAAGGAGGGGCATTTGTCGCTGGTCTAGACCTTCAGGAAGCACCTGCAAAGGCTCGTTCTAACATTGGTTACATGGCACAAAAGTTTTCGCTATATGGCAATCTCAGCGTTAGGCAAAATCTTGAATTTTTTTCTGGGATTTATAATTTAAAAGGAGCAAAACGCCGGGAAATGATAGATGAAATGATCAGCATTTTTTCCTTAGAGACTTACCTCAATGAGTCTGCTGACAATCTTTCCCTTGGATTTAAGCAAAGGCTTGCCTTGTCGTGTTCGGTTATGCACCATCCAGAAGTCCTTTTTTTAGATGAACCCACCTCTGGAGTGGATCCTGTCACGCGACGGGAATTTTGGAATCATATTAATGGGTTAGTAGAAAAAGGAGTGACGGTAATGGTGACAACTCATTTTATGGATGAAGCGGAGTATTGCGATCGCATTGGATTGATTTATCGAAGTAAATTGATTACAGTAGGGACTCCGTCGGATCTTAAAGCGCTAGCATCGACAGAGAGCAATCCTTCGCCGACATTAGAAGATGCGTTTATAGCATTAGTTCAAAAGCACGATTTAGGTGAAAATGTATAGTCGTCTGGTTGCATTAGTTATAAAAGAATTGCTGGCGGTTTGGCGCGATAAAAAAAGCCGCGCAATGCTCATTGTTCCTCCCCTTTTGCAATTGTTGATTTTTTCATTTGCTGGGACATTGGATGTGAAAAATGTTCCAGTCGGAATATTGAATCGCGATAGTGGAGCAGAGTCATTTGAGCTAGTCCAACGGTTTCACGGCTCGCCCACTTTTAGTAAAATCATTTATTTGCACACGATCCAGGAAATAGCCAGCGTGATTGATAACCAAAAAGTCCTAATGGTTTTGCATATTGACGAACAGTTTTCTCGCAATTTGCGTGCGAATAAGGTTGCAGATGTGCAGCTGATTTTGGATGGAAGGAAATCCAATACGACACAAATTGTGCAAGGGTATGTAGCGACAATTATTGATCAATTCAATCGTGATTTTGCTGCCAGGGTGAACATTCCGCAGCAGCAGACTGAAATTTTTCCGAGAAATTGGTTTAATCCTAATTTGCTTTATTATTGGTTTAATGTGCCTAATCTGTCAGGCATTTTAACCATGCTGATTGGATTGACCATTACTGCCCTTTCCGTGGCCCGTGAGAGAGAGCTTGGAACATTTGAACAGCTTCTTGTTTCGCCTCTTACACCTGTAGAAATACTCATCGGCAAAACCATTCCCGCGCTCATCATTGGACTCATTGAAGGAACGGTCATTGTTTGTGCTGCGATTTTTGTGTTTCAGATACCTTTTATTGGGTCATTCTTTCTTTTGTATTTGAGTATGTTTGTGTTTATCTCATCAATTGTTGGAGTGGGATTATTTATTTCTTCATTGTCGATGAATCAGCAACAGGCAATATTGGGATCTTTTATTTTCATGACACCGGCGGTGACATTATCGGGATATGCAACGCCTATTGAAAACATGCCGGTGTGGTTGCAAAAGGTGACTTTGGTTAATCCACTGCGGTATTATTTGGTGATAGCCAAAGGATTGTTTTTAAAAGATATGTCTGCAAAGATTGTTTTTGATAATGTGTGGCCGATGGCGATCATCGCCTGCTTTACCCTGACGGGAGCCTCCTCCTTTTTTAGGAGGAGACTAGGTTAATGGAACCATATTATTTTTTATCGAGATCTGCGGAGATGACCTGCGAACTGTAACCATAAAATCGGTTGCGCACTTCCTCAACTGTAGTATCTGTTACTAAATTTGCTTCCTTGAATATGGCACAAGTTTCCACGTTTCCGATTGGTTTACCATTAGAAGTAACGCATGCATTTGATGTTGAGTACTTTATGAGAACGTCCCCGTTTTCATTGACTGAAATGTTGTAAGATAAATCATTGGCAAAACTAGCGATGGAAGCTCTTAATCGGCCTCGCTCCCAAATAAAAGGACCCACATCCGCCATTAAGGGATCTTGTGTACAGGCCAAACGTGCCTGGTGAAGGCGGCCGCAAATTTTTTCAGTCATCGCGTGAAGGACAAGTTTTTGTTGACCAGTTAGAGGAGTACTAGTTCTTTTTACTTTTTCGACAGAAAGGTATTCCAATACTTTTAAATACAACCCAGTAGCGTGGCGGACTTTTTCATCCGTGATCTCAGGATGAAATTCTTTGGGTAATTCACCAAGAGGTTTTTCAGTCTCAAAACTGAGTTTACTGTATCCCCCTCGATGGACATCTTTAAAAGCATCATACCATATTTCAAACTGAGGACAACATCCCTCTGTTGCAGGGATAGGTGTTTTCGCCTTTTGTTTTTCCCAAGGGATAAATTGGCACTGGGTTAATTCAAACTCAGTTAAATTCTTTAAGTCTTTAAATTGCGGTTCTCTATTTCTCACGGAATTTGATAGAGAAATATGCAATTTATCATACCATTCTGGATCTGTTTCATGTATTTCACGCAGATTCTTCTCAAGGGATTTCAAAATTCTTGTTATTTTGGGGTTCAGTTCAATACTTGAAAGCGCATCTTTACCCGAACCATCCAGGAATAATGTACAAATTTTTAGTAAATTGTTTCTTTCTTTAAAATTGAGCTCGGAAAACAATGTTTCTTTCAGACATTTCTCCCAATTGAGGAATTGCGCAGGAGAAATCTTCTTGGATGCTACGAAGATTCGCTTCATGTGAAAGAGTGCGAGCCCATATTCAGGAGCATCAACATCAAAAGAAAAAGGGCGGGTTCCATCAATATGGAAACTATTAGCTCCAATACAGGATTTTAAATCGGCTAAATATCCTGGCAATTCTTCCGGAATGATAAAATAGGTCGTTGTGGTAACTGCCAATTCATCGGCAATGTCATTAAACATTTGATCCGTAGATTTCTTCTTAAGATTTTGTACCAGATCATTGACAAATGTTTGGAAAAATTCATTATTGGGAAGCTCTCTATTCTGTTTATAAAATGTTTGAGGAATTTGAAAATAGAAGGCTTTGCGTTCTTCAGGGGAGAGTTTTTTAAGATCTTCGATCAATTTCTTTGCATTTTTTTCGTTTTTTTCATCCTTGATAAGCGTGTAATAAAGTTCATTGAGGGAATGAAATTTTTCAGCTTTAATGTCTTTTTTATCTGTCACAGTAATGGACATGATTCCGGATGTCGAATCAAGTGTTTGAGAGATGGTGTAGCAGGCAAAATAGAATTGTTCTCCATAAGGGCCACTCTTGATGAGAAACAATTTTCCCAATCGTTCATCATAATGACAATCCCCATATCGTTCTTCCAGGGCATTTTGTATAGAGGTTCCTTTAGCTATACTGAAAGTTACTTCTTTGGGCATACTAAATGCCAGGTTTGCACACGCATCGAGAGAAGCAATTAATGCTTCAATAGTTCTATCACGTATATCAATCGTATTTTCAGGGATCAATCCAGTAATTGCTGTGCGCAGTTGCATCAATTGTCTTTCATATTTGGACCAGGTTACCAACTCAGGCAATTTGCTCACCCATTCGTCGATCATACGAACATTTAAGAAAGTTTTACCCTTTTCATCAATGTAATTATAGAATTTTATTAAGTTTTCTCGAGATGGGTCTGCAAGAAGAACGTCAAGATATCTTGTATACCGTTCACGCAATTCATGGAATATTGCATCTTGTTTTAGTTCTTTTGACATCTCTTCCCATTGACGCTTACCTTTTTTGGTTAGTACGAACTTTTCTATTTCATTATGTGTAAACCAGGATTTCGCTTCTAATTTTGCATGAATCTTATTAATCAAGAACTTGAGCAGCAAATTTTTATTTTCTGGATTAAGAACCTGATCTGTTTGTATGGTATAAATTTCATTAAGCAGATCTAATGGTTCCTCCATTGCTACAATGTTACGTAAAAAGTCGACTGTAAGTTGGCTGCTTGCCTGAAGTTCAAGAGGGAGATCTTGTATTTTTAAATTCAATATTTCGAGAGTTTGATTGAGTTTTGTCGCCTCGGTCTCAATGGATGCTGCTTTATTCAATAGCGTATAAAAAGTCTTCTCTAGCTCAAAACTTTTTAAAAAGAATTGTACAAAAGGACCGATATTTGTAAAGCGTTGCAATATTGCCTCTTTTCTAGTCTTTTCTGCTTTTGAATCAACTGCTGTCTTGCTTGTTTTTCCTGCTTTTGAATCAGTTGCTATTTTGTTAGTCTTTCCTGTTATTGAATCAGTTTTTAATTGGTCTTTAAGTTCATTAACTATTTCTATTAATCTTTTGTCAGTTAATTTGAAATCTTTTTTGTATGAAAACAACGGTTGTAGCTCGCTAATCACTTCCGATAATATTGAAAGCATGATCGTCTTTGTTGCGTCTGGACTCGAAAACTGACCGATATTATGGAATAGATTTAGAGTCCCGTCTATAAGTTGTTTCATTTCTTTTGGGCTTCTCTTCAAAAGTTCATTTTTAATTATTGCAGCAATTCTTTCTTTGTCTCTATTGATGTCTTGACAGATACCTTGGTCAGTCTTTTGAAGATGTTTTTCTCCACGTTTTGAACCCATTAATTTTGATTTTTCATCTGCAAGTTTTTTCATAGCCGCAATAGACGCTATTAGATCGTCTGAAGAATCGGCCCCCTGAAACAACAACGTTGCCTCTTTCAATCGACGAACATCTTCTTCTGATGAGGATATTTTTGACCTCACTTTTTTGTAAAATTCAGTTTCTACAAATTTTTGTAAAAGGCCTGGATTGAGAAACTCTTTCAGTTCGGCGGCAAGTTTAGTATTTTCGTCTCCCTTTTCTAAATAACTATCGCAAAGTGCATCTACAATCGTCGGATTGTTAAGCATTGCAAGCAATGCCTTAAAAATGGGATTGTCTGGTGTTATTTCTTTTGAATTATCTCGAAGCGCTTTTAAAATTGCCCGGATTTCTAACCAGTCTGCTCCACACGGAATTTCAAGAATCTGCATGCACACATCGTGAATTTTTTGGATGGCGTCATCGATTTTTTTCTGGGCGTCCGTTAATTTGTCACCTACCCAATAATTACTTAACCAAGCCGCTTTTTGGTCCTTAGGCGTGAGGTTGTCAAAAGCATCTTTTGCCGCTTGTGCTTCTTTGGAATATTTTTGCAGAGTGGGAAGATATGTTGACCTGTCTTGTGGATTATAATCAATTGTATCCCCCGAGCCAGAGGTACTAAGACTAGTTGCTGCTGCGCACATATTATATTCCTTTTTAATTTGTGATTTTTTTTAAAAATAGTTTTTATGAAAATTATAAAAATATCAAATCTATTTTAATTTGATAACGATTATACATTATATTATTAATTTTGTCAATATATATGGTATATATATGGTAGTCAGGGATGTAATTAATTCTGAGAGATCTCAGTAGAAGAACAGTGACGTTGTCTACGTCTGTCCGTGCCTACCCATACTGTCACCTATGTCCTTGGATAGAATGTTACCCATGTCCTTGATCGCACAACACATTGTTCCAGTTGTGTTTGCGCGCAAGGCCCAACGGGCCGACATCTCATAGCCCAGGCCGCAAGGCCTGGGTAGGCAAAAAATACCTCTGAGCCCTGTAAGGGCGGCATAAAATGGGCTGCGCCTTCAGGCTCTTCGCGCTGCTCTATAGGCCGATAGCTCATCACTTGGACATGAGCTGG
>Ga0207131_1137_pt1 | contig 13281 bp, 10 predicted proteins | sample Alteio_BWMinHeat_13_FD_153557 | JGI IMG/M metagenome (GOLD analysis project Ga0207131, IMG submission 153557) | Enriched cells from forest soil in Barre Woods Harvard Forest LTER site, Petersham, Massachusetts, United States -... | ecosystem: Environmental > Terrestrial > Soil > Temperate forest >...
CGTTGCTGTTTGGCGGGGGCTAATTCTGGTAGCGTTTCCTGGATGGCAGCAATATACGCTTGGTTAATAGCAATCGGCAATAAATCTGGATCTGGGAAGTAACGGTAGTCCATGGCTTCTTCTTTACTGCGCATGGGACTAGTGACTTGTTTCTTAGGTAAAAACATGCGCGTTTCTTGGATAACTTGGCCACCACTTTCGATTAATTCAATTTGGCGTGCAACTTCATAATTTATAGCTTGCTCTACAAATTTAAAGGAGTTGATATTTTTTATTTCTACTCTAGTGCCAAATTTTTCGCTATGCTCTGGTCGTACCGACACATTGGCATCACAACGAAACGATCCTTCCTGCATATTACCATCACTGATCTCTAAATATTTAACCAACGAATGTATAGTTTTTAAATATGCTACGGCTTCTTCTGCAGAGCGTAATTCTGGTTCGGAAACTATTTCTAATAATGGTACGCCCGCACGATTTAGATCTATGCCAGTCGCGTTGTCAAATTGTTCATGTAGCGATTTACCGGCATCTTCTTCTAAATGGGCGCGCGTAATATTAATAATTTTACTGGTGCCATCTGTCAAATTAATGGCTAACTTGCCTTTGCCCACAATTGGAGCATCATATTGACTAATTTGATAGCCCTTGGGTAGATCTGGATAAAAATAATTTTTGCGCGCAAAGGTAGAATTTGGCGCAATATGGGCATTAATCGCCAAGCCAAACTTTACTGCCATTTTTACTACTTCGGCATTTAATACTGGTAATACCCCCGGCAAACCTAGGTCAATGGCACATGCTTGGGTATTGGGTGCGGCACCATAAGTGGTAGCAGAGCCAGAGAAAATTTTAGATTTAGTGCTAAGTTGCACATGTACTTCTAAGCCAATAACAGTTTCCCATTTCATACTGAAGTCCTCGCCTAAAGAGCTAGATTGCGGATGGTTTAATTTTATGCCAAGTAGTTGCTTGCTGATACTTATGCGCAGCATTTAAAATTTTTGCCTCGGCAAAATAATTACCAATTAGTTGCAACCCAACAGGTAATTGATTGACCAAGCCGTTAGGCAGAGAAATAGCTGGTAAACCGGCCAAGTTAACACTACTAGTGTAAATATCAGAATAATACATGCTAATTGGATCAGCTATATTTTCTCCAATCTTAAATGCAGTGCCAGTAGTAGTGGGGCCGATAATTAAATCAACATCAGCAAAAGCTTGACGGAAGTCGTTAGCAATTAAGGTGCGTACTTTTTGCGCTTGCAAGTAGTAAGCATCATAATAGCCACTAGATAAAACATAAGTACCAATCAGAATGCGCCGCTGGACTTCTTTACCGAAACCTTCGCTGCGGGAACGCATATAGAGATCCAATAAATCTTTTGGCTGTTGGCAGCGATAGCCATAGCGTACCCCATCATAGCGGGCTAAATTGGAGGAGCATTCCGCCGGCGCAATTATATAATATGCTGGTATGGCTAACGGGATATTTGGCAGTTTTATTGATTTTATTTTAGCTCCCAGTTGTTCAAAAGTTTTTATCGATTCTTCTAAGCATTTTGCTACTTGTGGGTTTAAGTGTTTATTAAAAAATTCTTCGGGTAAGCCCAAAGTTAAACCTTGAATGCTATCGTTTAGTGTGGCCCGATATTCTGGTACTGCTTGGTCGCTACTAGTGGAATCTTTGGCATCCCAACCAGCCATATATTGCAGCAACAGCGCGCAATCTTCAGCGGTTGCAGCTAATGGACCAGCTTGATCCAGACTGGAGGCAAAGGCAATCATCCCAAAGCGTGATACGCGGCCGTAAGTTGGCTTAATCCCGGTAATGCCGCAGAATGCCGCGGGTTGGCGAATAGAGCCGCCAGTATCGGTACCAGTTGCGGCTGGCACCAAGCCAGCACTAATTGCTGCTGCAGATCCGCCAGAGGATCCACCTGGGACATAATCTAGATGCCATGGATTGCGACTAGCACCATAATAGCTAGTTTCATTGCTAGATCCCATGGCAAATTCATCCATATTGGTTTTGCCTAAGGATACACAGCCTGCGGTCTGTAATTTTTCCACTATAGTTGCATCATATGGTGCAATAAAATTATCCAGCATTTTTGAACCACAGCTAGTTTTAACGCCGGTGGTGCAAAAAATATCTTTATGCGCAATTGGTATTCCAGTAAGTGGACCGGCTTGGCTTTGACTGCGTAGCTTGTCCGCATGTGCTGCCTGTTGCATGGCTAATTCTGGAGTAACCGTAATAAAGCAGTTAAGTTGATTATTAAATTGTGCAATGCGAGCCAAATAAAATTCAGTTAGCTCTTTGCTAGAAAATTCGCCAGCAATTAAGCCAGCAGCTAGTTCACATAAAGATTTATTTAACATAGTGTATTGTCCTATTAAACAATGAGCGTAGCGAATTAATAAATTTTTCCCTGTGGGGAAAAGGCTGAGCTTGCGAGGCATAATAGGGGGTCGGCAGCGAATTAATAAATTTTTCCCTGTGGGGAAAAGGCCGAGCTTGCGAGGCATAATAGGGGGTCGGCAGCGAATTAATAAATTTTTCCCTGTGGGGAAAAGGCTGAGCTTGCGAGGCATAATAGGGGGTCGGCTTAAAAATTGTCATGTACATAGACAGCATTTATTCAACCACCAATGGCACAACATACAAGTTGTCTTTGGCACCATTCACTGGTGCAATGGCCTGCATGGCAGCGACAACGTTTGGTTCTGTAACCACATCCGCGCGCAAATGTGGTTGCATGGAATATGGGTATGCCATTGGTAGTACATTTTTTGTATCCACACTACTAATTTTTGCAATTAGTTTTAGTATATTGCTTAGGTCGTCTGCTATACTATCCGCTGAAGATAGGTCTGTTTTATCTATATGATTATTAGGGTGATTATCTGGAATAGCTAAACGCGCTAAAAGCGCTAATTTGGCAACGTCGTTTTTATTGAATGACACAGTAACCTCCGCAGCAAACCTAAAATCAGGAAAGGTACACTTTAGCACATTGGCTTTGTTGCTCAAAGTACCTAGAGTTGGTAAACTTTTAAGTTAATTGCTTAAGTGGCAAGTAAGTTAAGTAAGAATACAAAAATACATTAATACATTTTTGGAGTACGGCGGTAAAAGTATGTTTAAATCACTTAGAGGTATATTTTCTAACGATCTTTCAATAGATCTTGGTACAGCAAACACCTTAATTTATGCGCGGAACCAGGGGATAGTGTTAGATGAACCCTCTGTAGTTGCAATACGGCAAGATCGTGGCCCTGGAGGGCAGAAAACTGTCGCAGCAGTTGGTTGGGAAGCTAAGAAAATGTTGGGGCGTACCCCTGGCAATATTACCGCAATTCGGCCATTAAAAGACGGCGTAATTGCCGACTTTCATGTTACTGAGAAGATGCTGCTACACTTTATAAATAAGGTGCATCAAAATAAATTTTTACGCCCAAGTCCAAGGGTACTTATTTGTGTGCCTTGTGGTTCTACGCAAGTAGAGCGACGTGCGATTCGTGAGTCGGCACTTGGGGCCGGTGCGCGCGAAGTGTATTTGATAGAAGAGCCGATGGCCGCTGCACTTGGCGCTGGTATGCCAGTGGATCAAGCTAGTGGTTCCATGGTGGTTGATATTGGTGGCGGTACAACTGAGGTAGCAATTATTTCATTAAACGGAGTAGTTTATTCTGCCTCTGCTAGAATTGGTGGTGATCGCTTTGATGAAAGTATCGTAAATTACGTACGGCGTAATTATGGTAGCTTGATCGGTGAAGCAACTGCAGAGCGGATCAAGCAAGAAATTGGTACAGCATATCCAAGCAATGATGTGCGGGAAATTGAAGTTCGCGGTAGAAATTTAGCAGAAGGGGTACCACGCAGCTTTACCTTGAATAGCAATGAGATTTTGGAGGCCTTGCAAGAGCCTTTATCTGGAATTGTAGATGCGGTACGCGTGGCATTAGAAAAAACACCGCCAGAGTTAGCGGCAGATATAGCGGAACGCGGCATGGTGTTAACTGGCGGTGGTGCGTTGTTGCGTGATTTAGATAAATTATTGATGGAAGAAACCGGGTTGCCAGTGATCGTAGCAGAAGATCCATTAACCTGCGTGGCGCGCGGCGGCGGTAGAGCGTTAGAGATGATGGATGAGTTTGGCGGGGATTTTTTGTCAACTGAATAGGGGAAACCCCGTCCCACCAAATGGGACCCACGTTTTCCCAAATCAGAGATTTGGGGGATGGCTATATAACTTTACGCTTGCGTTGTATGGCAAAAGTCATTTACTCCCTTTCCCCTGAAACTTGTTTTCGGGGGAGAGGGCTGGGGTGAGGGGGCGAGGTAACGCAGAAATTATATGTTTAATTAGGAAAACTGGGGGCATTATAAAACAGATTTTTGTGACGGAGCGATCCCAAGTAGCGAAGTTATTAATTGCTTGTAGCTTGTCAATTGTCTGCATGTTGGCAGATTTCCAATATCAGCAATTTGATAAATTTCGAGTACGCGTATCAAAAATTGTTTATCCATTACAAATGTTAGTTGATGCTCCATTTAGTGGGTATGAACAGGTGGTAACATATTTAAGAACTAGAGCAGCATTACAAGTAGAAAATGCTGTATTACATCAAGAAGATTTATTATTAAAAGGTCAGCTACAAAAAATGCAGTCCTTAGAAATAGAAAATAATCGTTTGCGGCAGTTACTAGATGCAACTGCTGGACGTAAAGATAAATTGTCTGTTGCCAATATTTTACATATAGAACCAGATCCATATTCCCAACAAGTAGTTATTAATAGAGGTAAAGCACAAGGGGTGGTTTTAGGGCAACCAGTAATTGATGCTAGCGGTGTGGTTGGGGCAATTATTTCTGTTGATGCTTTAACGAGTAAGGCTATTTTGGTGACGGATGCTAATTTTGCTGTGCCAGTGGAAAATACTCGAAATGGTTTGCGCGCAATAGTTATTGGTACTGGATCTAGAGATACATTGGAATTACAACATGTACCAAATACAGTGGATATTGAAGTGCATGATTTATTGGTAACTTCAGGATTTGGTGGGCGTTATCCGTTTGGTTATCCAGTGGGTGAGGTGTTAGCTGTAGAGCGTGATCCTGGCAAGCCATTTGCTACTATTTATGTAAAACCGAAAGCCGATTTAGCTCGCTGCAGGGAGATTTTATTGGTACAGGCTAATAAAGAATCAAGCGCGTTGTCAGAAAAAGAAATATTGCCACCAAGACCAGAAAAGGAAACAAAATTGTGAATGGGTATATACGGGCTTATTTTGCAATTTCTTTAAGTTTCATAGTTGCGTTATGTCTTTCCATGCTCCCTATGCCTAATTTTATGTATTGGCTGCGACCATGTTGGGTTACATTGCTGTTGATTTATTGGGTTGTACGTACTCCAAATAAAGTTGGCGTTTTTTCTGGCTTTGCAGTAGGGATTAGTTTGGATTTGTTGCGTGGTAGTTTGATTGGTAGCATGGGATTTACCTTATCGATAGTGGCATATTTTACAACCTTATTACGCTTTCGCTTGCGGCAGACCAACTTTGGAGTACAGTTGTTTATAATTTTAGCTTTAGTTGGGATAGAACAAATTATTAGCTTATTAATTCAGCTGTTATTTAATGAGATTATAATTAATTTTTCTTATGTAATACCAACGTTGGTTAGTGTAGCTGTGTGGCCATTCTTATATATAGTTTTGCGAGCGTACCAGCGTAATTTAAAAATTGCTTAACAGGGATGTAGCTTGGTGTTGCAAAAATATTTTTGCTTAAGATCTAAGGCTATTATATTAGCTATATTTGGTTTTGCGTTGCTAGTAGGTACTGGCATCGTGGCAATGCAATGGTTAAGATCTAAAGTTGATAATTATATAATAGATATAGAGCCAACCTTAAGCTCACAGTTTGGTCAAATAATAACTATAAGTAAAACGCATGTTGATTGGCACTGGTTAGAATTGACTGTAGAGATGGATGATTTTTTGCTGCAGGATCGTGCTACTACAATACCATTGTTCAAAGCTGCTAAAGTAATGGCTACGGTTAATTTATGGCGCACAGCGCTTAATAAGGCATTAAAATTATCCTATTTGGATTTTATTGATCCACAAATGGTAGTGCAACAGGATGAAAATAATGAATATAATGTTATTGGTTTATCCGGGGAATTTGTCCCTGGGAAAATACCAATAGATCTTGTATTAAATATGCTGAGCAGTAATCTAGAATTAGGCATTATTAACGGTAGATTTACGCTGCAGGTTGAGCCAAATATTCATTTACCTACGTTAAATGTTAGTTTAATCGCGAAATTTAGCGGGGATTCATCGCAATGGAAAATAGCAGCAAATAAAGTGACGGTATCTATGCCAGATGCGCTGCTAAATATGGATATTAAGGCTCATTATGAACCTAAGGCACTGCATAAATTAGCATTGCAAGCTAAACTGCATACCACACCAGTAGCAACTTTGTATGCATATTTACCATTATTATATAGCTTGCCACCAGAATTAGAATCCTGGTTTAGTATGGCCTTTGCTAACAATGGCGGCACAATTGAGCACGCTAATCTAACGTTTAAAGATGATAAAGTTGCAGCAGAAATAACGTGTACCGATGTAGATTTACAATATGCTAAAAATTGGCCTGGTTTAGCTAATTTGACTGGTACAGTAACCGTTGCGGATAATGTAGTGTCCATTACCACTACCGGTGGCAGTATCTCCGGGGCTGAAATTGACACCGCAACTGCGACTATAACGGATATTCAAGGTGATAACGGTACACCTCTTTTGACAGTTAATGCTAAAATAGCAACTTCATTAACGCGTGGCTTAGATTTTTTACTCCACAGTCCATTACGGGATATTGGTGGCAGTATTCAGCAATTGCAACCGAAGGGTGGAATGCAATTGGCGTTGGGTTTGGATATTCCATTAGATGGTAAACTAGAAACTAAAGTTTTAGGTGATCTATTGGTTGAACACACCACCTTAAATTCAGATCTAGATGCTAGTGAACAGATCAATAATTTTAGTGGCAAATTTAAATTTACGGAAACAGATTTTCAGGCGCAAGATCTTAAATTTATGTTTCAAGGTAATCCCGGTCAAGGATCTGGAGTTTTGGCGCAGGGTGGCAGAGCGGTAAATTTAGATTTAGATGTGGTACTTGCCAGTAAATATTTGGCAAATTCTTGGCCACTGTTAAAAGATTTTAATTTAAAGGGTGATACTCCAGCTAAGATTACGGTGATAATTCCTAATCGTGCAGCAGTAGCCAAAGAAATAACCATAAAAACCGATTTAGTCGGGATGGAGATCGATTTACCGCAACCATTTTTCAAGCCTAAAATGGATAAACGACCAACAACCATTATAAGTAACGATCAAGGTATGGTAAAAAATAAAACTTTGCTAGTAGATATTGCTGGCTTGTTGCAGGCAAAATTATTATTAAAACAAAATAAAATTAGTAGTGGTCGGGTGGTATTAGGTAAAAAATCTGCAACTGAAATTCCGGGGCAAGATGCAATTTATATTCAGGGTAATTTGCCACAGTTGAACCTGAATGCTTGGCATGGATTTTTAGATAATCATGTCCCAGCATTATCCAAACAAGACTTAACAGTTGAACTGTTGGTTGATGAATTAGAACTATTTGGCAGTAAGTTTTTAAATACTTGGTTAACATTTAATTCTAAGCGTCAAGCAATTACGCTAGCGGGGGATGATATCAATGGTGATATTATGTTAGCCTCTAATCATTTACCAATAGATATAAAATTGCATAAATTATATTTGCATCCTAAAGCTAGTTCTACTGGAGTAAAAAGTACCACACAATTGCCTATGGTTACATTTAGTTGTAATGATGTTGTATATAATGATAATAATATTGGCCATGTTAGTTTTAACTTGCTACCACAGGAATATGGTTATGATATAAATAATTTAGCAGTAGAAAATCGGAATTTTAAATTCCATGGAAATGGTAGCACGCATACTTTAGTTAATAGCCATTCACATCTGTCGGGTAATATTAGCAGCAAAAATATTGGTAAATTATTTCAAGATTGGAAGCTTGGGGATTCTATTAGCAATGGCAGTGGTTCGATAGATTTTTTGCTCGCGTGGGAAGATAAGCTTGAAAATTTCTCCTTGGACAAGTCATCTGGCAATGTACAGGTAAATATTAAAAATGGACAATTACTGGGGATTAACCCCGGACTGGGTAGGATTGTTGGTTTGTTGAGTTTTGAATCTATTCAGCGGCGGATGCAGTTAAATTTTAGTGATGTGTTAAAAAAAGGTTTTGCGTTTGATACCTTGGTAACGACATTAAAGCTTAATCATGGGGTGTTAAATACGGTTGATGAGTTAATCATCGAAGGCCCATCAGCTAGAATTTCTTTAGCCGGTCAAGCATGGATTGCAACTAAAGCGGTTGATTTACATATGAACGTGATGTCAAAGGCTAGTGCTACCCTACCATTAGCCGCGGCAATCGCGGTTGGCAATCCAGCCGTGGGGGTGGCGGTGTGGTTTGTTGAACATGTGTCGGGTAAGAGTAATAGCAAGAATACGGAACACATTAGTTATAAATACAAAGTGACTGGTACTTGGGATCAGCCGAAGATTGATGAAGAAAGGTCAAGTAGGTCTCGCTGATCCACTGCCCCCATAAATTACAGCTCCTCCTCCTATGTATTGCATTAATTATTTCCCCATTCCTAACGATAACTATATAGGAGCATTAATAGTTATCGCGAGGATATACATGCGAATAGCCGAAAAAATAATAAAGTATAGTTTACTGGTAGCCATTAGTTCAGTTGCTGTTGTAAGTATTTTAGTTGGCACTATGTCGTATTACAGTGCCAAACAATCTTTACAGCAGGTAACCAAAGATAGGTTTATATCTTTACGGAATCTAAAAGCTGATCAAGTACAACAATATTTTGTTAATCTGCACACCCAAGCTGCAGTTTACGCCAGTGATCTAATGGTGATTGATGCTACTAAACAATTTACCACCGCGTTTGATGCCTATGCATTGCAAGCCAACGATTCGGCAAAGTATCGACCTATGGTGATTAAACATTATTTGGGAGAGTTTGCGCAAAAATATGCACGTTTAAATGGTGGGTTGGATGTAAATGTAAAATCTTTAATTGATGTGTTAGATACGACTTCATTTGATTTGCAATATTATTATATTTTAAGCAATCCATATTTGTTGGCAGATAAAAGTAAACTCGCGTATGCCGATGACGGCAGTGCCTATAGCTCCGTGCACAAGGAATTTCACGATATATTCCGCGAGTATAAAGATAAATTAGGTCTGTATGATTTGCTGATTGCTGATGCAGAGAGCGGTAGAATTATTTATTCAGTGATGAAAGAATTAGACTTTACCACGTCGTTAAAAAATGGCCCTTATGCCAATTCTGGTATAGGGCGTGCATTTCAGCGGGCTAATGCGACTACTACTGCTGGTTATGTAGTATTAGAAGATTTTTCTAAGTATATTCCATCATATAATGAACAAGCTGCATTTATTGCCGCGCCAATTTTTTCTGGTGACACCAAAGTAGGGGTGATGATTTTTCAGTTATCTACTGATGCGTTGAATAATATTATGACGAGTAATGGCAAGTGGGAGGAAGTTGGTTTAGGCCGTACTGGGGAAAGTTATATTATTGGGCCAGATTATTTAATGCGCAGTATGAGTCGATTTTTTATGGAAGATCCACAAGCCTATTTGGCTAGCATGAAATTGTTGCATTTGGATCAACAGGTAATTGATTCTATGGCAGCACAACATACGAATATTGGCTTGCAACCAATAACTACTCAGGTTGGTAAAGCGGTTGTTGCTGGGCAAGAAGGCTTTACGGAGTATACGGATTATCGTGGCATCAAGGCGCTAACTGCATATGCGCCCTTAAGTATTCCGGATTTAAATTGGGGAATTATTTTTGGGATTGATGCGGATGAAGCTTTAGCTCCAGCGTATGCGTTAGGGGAAAAAATTGCTTGGTATTCGTTGTTTATCATGGTAGTTATTTCTATCGTTGCTATAGTAGTGGCGCGCAAATTGGCTAGACAGTTAAGCCTTCCGATTGAACGATTATGTAGTAGTGTGGGAGTGATTGCGGATAGTCAGGATTTAACTAGACGGGTTGATAGCGGGGAGATCCAAGAAGTTGCTGATATGGCTAAAGCTGTAAATGGTCTGGTCTCTAGCTTTCAACGGACTTGTATTGATACGGTAAAGTCTACGCAAGAAATGCATTTGGCAGCAGATAAACTTAAACAGTTGGCTGCGGATATTAACCCATTTGCCAATTTAGCCCAGCAGGAGCGGCAGAATTTGCAAGCTGGCTTGAATGTTCACCCAGATCAGCAATTTGGACAGCAGCTTGGCAACGATGCTGAATTAATTAAGGAATCTGGCGAGAGTCTGGAAGAACTCTCCACTCGGCTACAGAATTTATCGCGGCAGTTTAAAATTTTCGAGTCCGAGGCTGATCGGGCGAGCGGGTGGTAAAGTTGAGTATGTTCTAATATAGCGCTGATTATCTTGATAATCAACAATAGAGTTGCTGACTATCAGAAATAATCTAGAATATCTCTGCGTAAGCCGAATGGTTATGGATAGACTCAAAGCTTTCTACGTAGATTTTATGATTCTTAACCGCTGGCATCATAACCAATTGTTTAGCCACATCGCGCACTATATCTTCCACAAATTTGGCATTATTGTAGGCGTGCTCGGTAACAAATTTTTCATCTGGCCGTTTCAAGGTGCTATATAGTTCGCAAGAACCTTGGCGCTCAACGGTAGCTATTAGGTTATCGATATCAAAGGTATGATCATTAGTTTCAATGGTAACTTCAACCATGGCACGTTGATTATGGGCACCGAAATCGGAGATCGCCTTGGAGCAGGGGCAAACACAGGTAACAGGCACGCGTACGGTAATAAAATTTTGGTAAAGCTGTTGCTTCTGCTGTGCGTGAAAAGTTATGCGGTAATCCAGCATGCTTGGAATGTTGGTTACTGGCGCGGATTTATTTCTAAAGACTGTTAGTTCGGCACTAATATATGCAGCATCAGCTGCAAGTTGCGCAGAGGTTAGTGCTAGCATTTCAGCGATGGCCGGGATAGATAACACCCAGGATTTTTGATGTAAAATTTCCACAAAACGCGACATATGGGTAGCGCGTTGAGTGCTGGGTAGTTCGATAGCCATATCGAAAGTAGCAATAGAATGTTGCAGGTTATTTTTGGCCAGCATAGCTTGCACGGGTAAGGTTAAGCCTTTTATGCCGACTTTGTTAATAACTGGAGTGCTGCTATCTTGCAGTTCACTTTGAATATCTATCATTTCTTTTTTCCCCACATAATTTAATTACCCACCTTAATTTTAATAACGTCTATTAATAAAAAAGTAAGCGATGTCACGCAGCAAATCTGCGCGGTGATCAAACGGTGCTAACTCATCTAAAGCTTGGTTATAGCAAGACTCAGCGTATTGTTGCGCTTGATCTAATCCTAATAGTGCTGGAAACGTAGCTTTTCCCAATTTTTGATCGGATCCCGCTGGCTTGCCTAATATTTCCGTACTAGTAGTGACATCTAAAATATCATCAAATACTTGAAAGGCTAAACCAATATTGCTGGCGTAATTACATAAACGCGCGCTAGTTTCACTATTAGCGTTGTTAGCACAAAGTGCCAACTTTATTGCAGCAGTTAATAAGGCACCAGTTTTGTTTTGGTGGATCATTGTTAATTCTGCTAACCCAATATTATGTGCATGATTATACCCAACGCGGTGATTAATACTAGGTGTAGCACCACGTTCAGCATAGATATCCTCAGCTTGTCCTAATACCATGCCGTTAGCGCCGGCGGCATTGGCTAAAATTTGTACCATCGCAATACGAATTTCAGCAGAGAACGGGTTTAATTGCGCATCGCTTAAAATTGTAAATGCCATAGTTTGTAATGCATCGCCAGCTAAGATTGCAGTGGCTTCGTCAAAGGCTTTATGACAGGTTGGTTGACCACGGCGCAAGTCATCATTATCCATCGCGGGTAGATCATCGTGAATTAAGGAGTAACAATGAATGAGTTCGAGGCTAGCTGCGGCAGCAGTTAATTGCTCCATAGGGATATTAAGACAATGTGCGGTTGCATACACTAAAGCCGGACGGATGCGTTTGCCACCATTCATTACTGCATAACGCATGGCAGCATTTAACTGATTATGTCCAATATTCTGGGATGGGAGTACTTGGTCCAAAAAAGTTTCGATATTAGTTTTGGTGGTTGTTAGGAGGGCAGCCAGGTTAGTCTGTTGAACACCCATAGTCTGTTGAACACTCATAGTTTGTTGAACATCCATAGTCTTGGTCTGTTGCTCATTTATCACCTGTTGCTCATTTATTGCTTGCGGTTTAATCATATGTTGCGTCTCAGCTAGTTGTATATACCCTGCAAAGTTAGTTAAAAAAGTTACCTGAGTCATTCCTTTTAGCGCAAAGTTTCGATATAATACCACCTGAAACAAAAAATCACAGTTAAAAAATGGTTGTATTATTATGAATCAACAACGTAGATATCAAGATTACATACACTTTTTACGAGAAAACTTTGGCAACCTAGTCAAATATAAAGAAGCAACTGGAACCTTGGAGCCAAGGCTCTGCAAAGTTAAAAAAGACTTGTTTGATGCCGATCCATTCGTGGTATTTGGCGCTACCCTTGCCGCCACAGCCGCATTTGCGGAAAAGAACATTTACCATTAAAAAGCATCACTAGGGAACAAGCAATCAAAAGTAATTGCAATAACTAAAGACGAGTGATTAATTTCGTTTAGCCTTTATTTTACAGTTTTGTTAATTATAGTGATGGTGCCGAGGGAGAGACTCGAACTCTCACGCTGTCACCAACAACAGATTTTGAGTCTGCCGCGTCTACCAGTTCCGCCACCCCGGCAAGGATTTCGGTCGTCAATGGGGCAGAGTATAACAAAAAAAGTGCGGATGTCCAACAGTATAGGCACAGTATAGGCGCAGTATAGGCGGAGTATAGGCGCATTTATGTTAGGCGCATTTACAGGTCCAAAACTGCCCAGTTTGTTTATTAATCCTCCATTCCGCAGCTAGCCGCATAGAAAATACCAATTAGCGCTCATTTGGCTAATTAACTATAGATACATTCACAACCTCTATACTC
>Ga0207131_1139_pt1 | contig 13240 bp, 13 predicted proteins | sample Alteio_BWMinHeat_13_FD_153557 | JGI IMG/M metagenome (GOLD analysis project Ga0207131, IMG submission 153557) | Enriched cells from forest soil in Barre Woods Harvard Forest LTER site, Petersham, Massachusetts, United States -... | ecosystem: Environmental > Terrestrial > Soil > Temperate forest >...
AATTGCATGGAGGAAGTGTCATGCCAGAAAATGAGCCTGAAGGTGGAGATTGGCGTTCAATTTGTAAGACGTGGTTTTCTGATCGTGAGATACCTGGTCGTAAGATACCAAAAGAAACAGATCCAATTAGTGAATGCTTAAGCTACGAACATGCTTACAATGGACTGACTTTAAATCAGGTTGCTAGTGTCAATAATGCATTATTTAGCAAAGAGGAAGTACTTTACAGGCCTGGTAAACGTGTGCCGCCAAAAAAAGATGGAATAAAAGCAGATCCATCGGAAGGTACGGAAGCTTTTGAGCAAATACCTATTTTAAATAAAGGCGGAATTAGGTGCGCGGCATATGTACCAAAGCATTCTTCTGATGAGTTTGTGGAGATCCAGTTAAATTTTATTGGTACTATTGATTCAAAGTCTTTGGCAGTAGATTTAGAGCCAGATGGTCCTGGTTCTAAGAGTTTTAAACGTAATGAAAAAGAAATACTGGAAAAAATAAACGCTATTGTACATCAAGTTAAAGTTAGGGATCCAGGTAAAGAAATAAGATTAAGAATTAGCGGTCATAGTTTAGGTGGAACATTGGCAAAATTCTGCACTCATGCTCTGCAAAGAGCTATTACTGCGCAAGATGCAAGCGATTGTAACGCAATAGCCAATACAATAAAACATAATGCGGAACAAACTGAAATGTCTGACAATAAAAAATATCAAATGCCAGATAATGTTTTTGAGGCATTGACAAAAACATTGCGTGTTGATAAAAAAACTTTTGCTAATCTTGGGCATTTGAAGACAATCAGCAAAATTACTTTATACACTAAGGGTGCTCCTGGAGTTAGCAAGAAAACGGCAGTGCAGGCAGCATTGTTATCGCATGCACCATGTTTTCGTGAAAATTTTTTGACAGTGCGACAACAAATACATGCTGCTGATAAAATATTTAAATATGGTACTGCAGAAATATTTTCTGATAAAACAGTTGTGCCCAATATAACAGATAATAAACTGATAGTTTTTGATACGGCAATAACTAAAAGTGATAAAGATAGTTTTAGGTGGCCGCGAGGAACAGGGTGGCTGCAGAGCATTGCTGTTGGGCTTGGTTTTTGGTTGGCAGATCCCAAAATTTGGGCTGCGCACAATGTCAATGTGTCTTCTAATCTAGATAGCATTAATGATGTTAAAGTGTATAGAATGCATGGGGATAAACTATTAACTAAAAAAATAACTAAAAAATCTAGATTGGAAAAAATACCATTGTTAAAAGGTGTCAGTCATGCAATTGTTAAAAGTGTGGCCAAACAGCAAAATAAAAGCAAGCGAAAAGAAGATCAGTTTTACCTGGACAAAGAAAATAAGATGCCAGAAATGATGCATATGGGAGATGCAAGAAAAAAAGCTGCAAGAAAAATTCAAGCTGCTTGGCGTAAACAGCCTGAAGAACAAGAGCGCAATGAACCTGTGCGAGTAGATGGTGATGTTCATGTTCCTACTGGCACATATGTTGCTAATCCCGATGAAATTAGTATAGATATTGTTACAAATAAACAGTCTGAACAGCCTGAAGAACAGGGGCGCAACGAACCTGTGCGAGCGGTAGATGGTGATAATTCGGTAGCAGCGAAGCCGTAGCATTTTATTGTACACCCTCCTTTCAACTGACGTAGGGCCTAAAATGCCAGGAATAATCACTATTGCATTTTTTTGTTACATTTTTTAAAACAGTCCCGCGCCCAGGGGCTACCCACGCAGAGGCAGCACATATACAAAGAGAAACAAAAACAGCCAAACCACATCGACAAAATGCCAATACCAAGCTGTGGCTTCAAATCCAAAATGATGCTGTGGGGTGAAATGGCCTTTAATGCAGCGGACCAGCATGGTTGTCAACATTATGGTGCCAATGGTGACGTGGGCACCGTGAAAGCCGGTTAAAACATAAAAAGTGGTGCCATAAATTCCAGAGGCCAAGGTTAATTTTAATGTATGATAGGCATGATGATATTCATAAGCCTGTAATGAAATAAAACTTATGCCGAGGAGTACAGTTAGGCTTAAACCAAGGATTAAAATTTTCCGGTGATTAGCAATTAGGGCATGATGTGCCCAGGTAACGGTAACACTTGATAGTAATAGAATAAAAGTATTTATGCTCGGTAACCATTTCCAGCCCATATCTTGCAGCGGATTGGCAAACATAGTTGGGTTTGGGTTGTGTAGCAGCGGCCACTCTGCATTGAAGGTGGTCCATAGAATAGCTTTGGTGGCAGGTTTGGCGCCCAGGCCGCCGAGCCATGGCACTGCGAGTTCCCGTACATAAAATAGCGCGCCAAAAAAACCGGCAAAAAACATAACTTCGGAAAATATAAACCAAAACATGCCCCAGCGGAATGAGAGATCCATTTGATGGCTATATAATCCGTGTTGGCTTTCCTCAATCACATGCTGAAACCAGCCACAAAGCATGAAAATTAACGTACTGATCCCAGCTAAAAATATGTACGGTCCGTAAGGCTTGGCATGAAACCAGTTGGCAGCACCAATTACAAATAAAAATAAACCACAAGCACCAATAAATGGCCATTTGCTTTGTGTGGGTACGTAGTAATGTTCATATCCCTGGGTCATAACATTTCTCCCTATGTCTGCGGCGTAGTTACATGTGGATTATAATTTTTCAATTCTTGATTACTCGTAATATCAAATAAAGTATATGCTAAAGTTAGGCGTTTTATCTCTTTAGGTAATTTTGGATCGATAAAAAACTGCAAGCCGAAGTGAGTGGTTTCTCTAGGCCCTAATTTTTGGCTATTAAAGCAAAAGCACTCAATTTTTTTAAAATATTTGCTGGCTTGTGCTGGTGAAATGCTTGGGATCGCCTGGGCACGCATCGTTGTTTTAGTTGGATTGGAGGCATAGTAGGCGGTACGGACGATTTGCCCTGGGTATACGGTAATGCTTTTGTGCTGCGGTTTAAATTCCCAGGGCATATCTTCATTGTAATTGACATCAAATTCAACCACTATTTTGCGTGTGGTATCGATCTTAACTGTTATGGCAGCAGCAGCGACGGCCATATCTACTTTTCCATTTAAACCAGTGACTTGGCAAAATACGTTGTATAATGGTACCAAGCAAAAGGCAAAGGCAAACATTCCAAGTAAACTTAAAATAATATTGCGCATTAATTTATGTTGGTATAACCAAACATATGTCAAGAACCATGTAGCACTTAAAATTAAAATTGCATATGTTACAAAAGAATTATTAATTTTCAAGTCAAAAAATGGTAATACCGCAGCACTTATAATGCTGAGCATAACTATAATTCCGCTGAGTACAATTCTTTGCTGTAACATTATGCTGGAATTTCTGGTGGTGTAGTGAAAGTATGATATGGCGCAGGGGAAGGCACTTCCCAGGTGAGCCCCTTTGCCCCTTCCCATGGTCTAGCTGGTGCTGGTTTGCCGCCACGAATAGTTTTAATTACAATAAATAAAAAGAATACTTGCGATAAACCAAACACAAAAGCCCCAATACTTGCCACTTTATTAAATTCAGCAAATTGTAATGCATAATCTGGAATGCGGCGTGGCATTCCTGCTAAACCTAAGAAATGCATGGGGAAGAAGGTAGCATTCATTGATATTGTCGATAACCAAAAATGGGTTTTTCCCAAAACTTCGCTATACATATGTCCAGTCCATTTCGGCAACCAGTAATATACCCCAGCAATGATACCAAACACCGCGCCTGGAATTAACACATAATGGAAGTGTGCGACGACAAAATAAGTATCGTGATATTGGTAATCAGCTGGGACCATGGAGAGCATTAATCCAGAAAAACCACCAATGGTAAACATAATTAAAAAGGCGCAAGCAAATAGCATTGGCGTTTCAAAGGACAAGCTGCCGCGAAACATGGTTGCGACCCAATTAAAAATTTTTACACCAGTAGGCACTGCAATTAGCATAGTAGCAAACATAAAAAATAATTCACCAGCCAGTGGCATTCCAGTAGTAAACATGTGGTGCGCCCAAACAAGGAACGACAGTATTGCAATGGATACCGTTGCATATACCATAGAAATATAGCCAAATAATGGTTTGCGACTAAACGTCGGGATTATTTCGGAAACTACGCCAAAGCTTGGCAGGATCATAATATAAACTTCAGGGTGACCAAAAAACCAAAAAATATGCTGAAATAAAACTGGATCACCACCACCGCCAGCATTAAAGAAACTGGTACCTAAATGTCGATCGGCTAGCATCATGGTAACCGCACCAGCTAGCACTGGCATTACCGCGATTAGTAAAAATGCAGTAATTAGCCAAGTCCAAACAAACAGTGGCATGCGCATTAAGGTCATCCCTGGGGCGCGCATATTGAATACAGTCACGATCACATTAATAGCGGCTAGAATAGATGACATGCCCATTATATGGATGGAAAAAATGAAAAAGTCAGTACTATTTGGGCCATAAGTGGTAGATAGCGGCGCATAGAAGGTCCAACCAAAATTTGGTGCGCCACCAGGCATAAAAAAGCTAGAGCTTAAAATTAAAAAGGCAAACGGTAGGATCCAAAAAGACCAGTTATTTAAGCGTGGTAATGCCATATCTGGCGCGCCAATCATCAGCGGGATCATCCAATTGGCCATGCCAGCAAAGGCAGGCATTACGGCGCCAAATACCATGATCAAGCCGTGCATGGTGGTTAATTGGTTGAAGAATTCAGGTTCCATTAAGTGTAACCCGGGTTTAAATAATTCACAGCGGATCAGCATAGCTAAGATCCCACCGAGGAAAAACATAGCACAAGCAAAGATCATGTACATAGTGCCGATGTCTTTATGATTGGTGGTGAATAGCCAACGGGTGATGCCCTTGGCTGGTCCATGGTGCGCGTAACTGTGTTGCAGATCGTTGTTCATAAATGTTCCTTGGTCATAAATGTTCCTTGGTCATAAATGCTTGCCCTCCCCCAAATCAAAGATTAATGCTGTTGGGTGGCTTTGGTCTTTTGGGTTGCTAACCAGGCGCTAAAATCCGCGTCGTTCATAGCCTCAACCACAATGGGCATAAAGCCATGGCGTGCCCCGCATAATTCGGCACATTGGCCACGATAGATCCCAGGATGATCAATAATCATCCACGCTTCGTTAATAAAACCTGGAATGGCATCTTTTTTAATCCCCAATTGCGGCACCCACCAAGAGTGGATCACATCGTTGGCGGTGGTGAGGATGCGAATTTTTTTGTTTATTGGTAAGACTAAGTGGTTATCAACTTCACGCAAATAGTGTTCGCCTTTAACGTCACGATTAATTATTTGTTCATATGGAGTGGAGAGTGAGCTCATAAATTGTACATCATGATCCAGATAGGTGTAGTGCCAGCGCCACATGTAACCAGTGACTTTAATGGTAAGATCGGAATCCCTAGTATCGTGCATTTTAATTAGCAGGTGACTAGCAGGGTATGCCATGGCGATTAAAATAAAGAAGGGAATAATACTCCAAATGATTTCTACTTTAGTACTCTCGTGGAAATGAGCAGCAACTGCGCCTCTAGATTTGCGATGAAAAATAATTGCCCAGAACATTGTCCCAAATACCACAACCCCTATCGCCACGCAGATCCAAAAGATGGTCATATGCAGGGTATAGATCTCATGACTGATCGCGGTAACGCCTTGGGTCATATTAACGGTATACATGCTTTCTCCATGGCAATTAAAATTCAGGAGTATTGGTAATTACTCACCCCCTCACCCCAGCCCTCTCTCCAGAAAACAAGTTTCAGGGGAGAGGGAGAGTAGTTACGAATCTTGATTATATATTTTTTACGGTTGAATTTACAGAAAAGCGTTGTTTATCGTCCAAGCGCATGGCAGTTAGCTTGTTGCCCCAAACGCAACCCGTGTCTAGAGCAAACACTTTATCGACGTTGGTCTCGCCATTTAATGCCGCCCAATGACCAAAGACAATATTCACTTGCGGAGTTTGCCGGTTCGGTGCGTCAAACCATGGCATGGTACCAAGCGGGGCTGTAGTTGCGGTACCTTTGGCAGCAAAATCCAGAGTGCCATCATGGGTACAAAATCTTAATCTGGTCATGTAATTTACAATGCAGCGCGCGCGATCCCAGCCAGTAAGGTGTTCATCCCAATTGGTTGGGTGATTGCCAAACATATGTTTAAAAAACTCTATTGCCTGGTTGCCAACTAAGATTTGGTTAATCTCATTACCTAAACTTAAGGCTTGGGTAACGGTCCATTGTGGAGCAAGTCCAGCGTGTACCAAAAGGGTATTAAAAGTCGCGTCATAATGAATTAAGGGTTTAGTTTTTAACCAATCTAGTAAAGCACCCAAGCGCGGGTGGCTTAGCATGGTGGCGTAGCTATTTTTGCGGTGATGCTCGTAGTTTAAATCAGCCAACGCTATGCCGAGCAAAGTGAGATCATGATTTCCTAATACACAAATAGCCTGATCACCTAAAGCTTGAATAAAGCTGAGAGTTTCAATTGATTTGGGGCCACCATTAACCAAGTCGCCAGTAAACCACAGTTTATCGTGCGCTGGATTAAAGTGGATCAGAGTGAGCAAAGTTTGCAGCTCATCAAAGCAGCCGTGTATATCGCCAATTACATATGTTGCCATAATCTCACGCTTTGTACCATAATCTCACGCTTTGTGCCATGATCTCACGCTTTGTACCAGAATATTACTCAATCGCACATAATCCTCTACAGAGACTTGCTCTGGGCGCAGGGTTGGGGTTATGCCTGCGGCCAATAGAGTTTCGGCAGATACCCCGTGATGAATACTATTATCGCTGCTGTCGCCGGTATGGTAACGCAAGGATTTCAAGGCATTTTGAATCGTCTTGCGGCGTTGGTTAAAAGCCGCGGTAGTGATATTGCGTAATAGCTTGATGTTCTGCGTTGCGGCGGCTTTTACTGGGTCTGGAGTGATCCGAATAAATGCCGAGTTTACTGCTGGTGGTGGATCAAATGCCTCTGGGCCAATATCAAACAACTGGGTAACTTGGCAACAATGTTGGATCATAATGCTTAGGCGGCCATAAGCTTTGCTACCATGTTGGCTATTTAATCTAACCGCGACTTCTTTTTGCACCATTAAATGGATATCTACAATATGCTCGGCAAAAGATAATAAATGAAAAATTAATGGGGTGGATATATTATACGGAATATTGCCGACAATTCTAAATTTATGCGGCGGCCGTGCTAATGTGTTGAGATCAAATCTTAATACATCCGCATTATATAAAGTAAATTTATTGGTGTCGGCACCAAATTTTTCGGTGAGGAAGGCAATTAAATCCCTGTCTAATTCAATAGCATCTAAGTGAGCAACTGGTGGCAACAAGCGTTCAGTAATAGCACCTAAGCCTGGGCCAATTTCTACCAGGTGATCCTGTGGCTGTGGATCGACGACAGTTAAAATTTGCTCAATGATGTTGTGATCAATTAAAAAATTTTGCCCGAAGCGTTTGCGCGGCTGGTGTTTACTGCCCAATGATTTCAACTTTAGCCTCGCTGCGAATACGTTTCAGCCAAGCTTCTAGCAATTCATGATATTTGCGTTGGCGCAAAATCTCGGTAGCCTTATTGCGTGCTGCTTCGGACGAGTTATCTTGCGAACGTCGGCCCAGGACTTCAATTAAGTGCCAACCGAGATCGGTTTTAAATGGTTGACTAACAGAGCCTGGTTGCAGGGCCATAACTTGCTTGTAAAAATCTGGGGTAACCGAGCTAGCGGTAATCCAACCGAGATCCCCACCTTTTACCGCAGTGCTGAGTTCTTCGGACTTTTGTTCCGCTAACGTAGAAAACTTAGCGCCATTAACTATTTGAGTATGGAGATCCTTAATACTTTTTTCGGCTTCTTTATCGGATAAATTGACCCCAGGTTTGATCAAGATATGCCGCACATGGGTTTCGGTATGCGTTACTTTATCACCAGAGCGCTTGCCAACAAGTTTAATTATATGGAAACCATTGGCACTACGGATCGGCCCTACGATTTCATCCAATTGCATGGTGGGTAAATATTTAACAAAGATGGTTGGTAATTCGCCAATCCGCCGCCAGCCAAGATCGCCACCTTGGAGTGCATATTGGCCAGAAGATTTTGCCATTGCAACTTGCGAGAAATTTGCACCTTCTTTTAAAGATTTAACAAGAGCATTAGCTTGAGCCTGATATTTATCAAGGCTGGCTGCGGTTGGTGCTGCATCTGGGGCAGAGATTAGAATGTGGGCAAGATGGTATTCGGTGCCAGTTTGATCTTGGCCCACAGGTGAATTCAGGAAACCATCGATATCAGCAGCAGAAATTACAATTTCTTGGCCAATTTCACGTTGCCGTAAACGCGAAATTAATACCTCGTCTTTAACATGCTCGCGGAAATCTTTGAATGCAATGCCATCTTGCTCCATACGTTGGCGCAATTCGGCCACACTTAATTTATCGTTACTGGCAATATTGTTGAGAGCTTCATCAACACTAGCCGAATCTACATCCAAGCCAATGTTGCTGGCTAGCTGTAGCTGAATTTTATCGAGAATCATTTGATTTAGAATTTGTTGCTCGAGAATATCTTTCGGCGGTAATTTAGCTTGCTGTGGATCGAGCCGCGTTAAAAGTAACTTGCTATGCCTTTTTAGGTCGGAAGTAGTGATAACATCGTTGTTTACCACGGCAATGACTTGGTCCAATGCCTTGGCTGCGGCATTGGCGTTGCTGATGGGCAGCATCCATGACAAGGAGAGTAATATACCCATGGTTAGCGCGTGCGCTATGGATGTACGCGAAGGTTTTATTGGAATCATAAGTTGCCCGGATAACTTTAGTAATGGAAACATCCTTATTCTAGCAAACCTGAGTCGATATTAAAACCAGCTGCATTTTTTGCCAAGCTATAAATAAAGAATTGGCCAAATAGGTACTCAAAAACGCTAATTCATTGATATAGTCAAAATGGTATCATATCAATTCTTAATTAGAACATTTGGGAAACTTATGGACGCTAATGCTAACCTAGCAATTTTTGAAGACTACAAAATAAGACGTGTGTACGATGAAGAAACAGGGGTATGGCTATTCTCTGTTGTTGATATAGTTCAGGCCCTAACACAACAGCCTGATTATTTAACAGCACGAAAATATTGGAATAAGTTAAAAGGGCGTTTGCAAAAGGAAGGAAATGAGTCGGTGACAAATTGTCACCAACTGAAATTGGGGGCATCGGACGGTAAAAAGTATCTAACTTATGTTGCGAGTGCTGAGACATTGTTACGTCTTATTCAATCCGTTCCTAGCCCTAAAGCAGAACCAATCAAACTTTGGCTTGCCAAGGTTGGCTATGAACGCATGCAAGAAATAGTGGATCCAGCAATATCACTTAACCGTGCTAGGGAGACCTGGCAAAAATATGGTAGGAGCAGTAAATGGATCGAGCAACGGATGATGGGGCAAGAAACACGCAACAAATTGACTGATTACTGGAAGGAACATGAAGTAAAAGAAGGCAATGAGTTCGCTATACTTACTAACATAATTCACCAAGAGTGGACTGATATTAGCATCAAGGAGCATAAGGCTATTAAAGGTTTGAAAACCCAGAACTTGCGTGATCATATGAGTGAAGCGGAATTGATTTTTACCGCATTGGCTGAATTATCAACACGCCAAATTGCCGAAACTATGCAGGCTACCGGAATGGAAGAAAATGCAATTGCTGGCAAGACTGGTGGTGGGATTGCAAAAACTGCTAGGGTAGAGCTGGAGAAAAAAACTTCTAAAAAGGTAGTGACGGAAAATAATTATTTACCGCCTATTAAAGCACAGGAAAAAATTGAAGCTGGTTATTAGGCGTGTGTAAAGGTAAGTTATGCTTTGTTAGAGCTAGGTGCGGCTGTTGCTGCTGGAGCGACTTGCGATCCACCAGCGGCAGTTGCCTTCGGAGAAACTTTCGCTGCGTGTTTGCGACTTTTCCTGAACGCTTTAAATTCAGCTACGACATCTATTTGCTCCAAGCGCAGCATAAGGAACTTTACATATTTCTCAAATGGATCTGTAAGCTCATGATGATCAGATGCGTGTTCCGTTGATAACGTCTTCTGTAGGGTGTTACTACATCCTCTCCTCCCTGGGAAGTGAGTATGTACTTTTAAATCAGTATATTTTTTTTCCAGTTGTTTATTTGTACTTTTGGCTTTTTGTACCGAATCGTCTACGGCTTTAATAAAATTGAGTAAATTTGGTGGGTCAGCAGTTAGGAGATTTTTTGTGGTAACATCAAATTCTGCTTCTTTGTCACTTTCTAAAAATGCTGCTATTTCTTTACACAATTCGATAATATGTTTTTGGCTCTCTGGGTTAATCTTGCTTAGTTTTTCGTAGGTGCTGGAGTTGATTTCTGGCGGTGTATATTGACGTGATTTTCCAGTGCTAGGAGCTGGAGTAGTTCCAGATGCTATATTAATAGCCTCAGCAATTAAAGTATCGGCAACCCAATGTGTGACGTGTTGCTTGTTATAATGTTGTTCCTGAGTATTTGCCATAGCGCATCAGCCTATAATTATTTCACAGTATTAAGTATAGCGTACGTAGCGTCGACATAGTCATATTTGGTAATTAACCTTGTGGTTACACTTAATATTTTGTTATATTAGGTTTCTATAAAATGCTGATAGGTGAGGGACATGCGCAACAAAATCTACGCTGAATTTTTAGCTACCTGTGACACCAGAAATGCAACCGTGCATGACATAATTAAACTGGGCGCTAAATTAATGCGCAAGCATAAAGTGCATCACCATTTTTTTGGGGACTGCACGTTATGGGCTACGGCAGAACATTTAACTTATCATGCGTTGCAAGAACAGAGAAATATCGCTGCTAAAATAACGGTACCAGAAGCTACCGCGATCCTAGAGTTGTTCGAGCGCAGAATTGCGAGCAGACTCCCAGTTGAATATATTACCAACACTGCACAATATTTGGATTATACCTATTATGTGAATGAAAATGTGTTGGTACCACGCTCTATTATGAATACTCGTTTCAAGGATTTTTTAGCAGCAATTTCTTGGGATCAGCGTCGGGTTTTAGATTTGTGTGCCGGCTCTGGTTGTGTCGGGATTACTTTGGCGTTGTTGGATGCGCAGTTGCAAGTGGATTTAGCGGATATTTCGCCGCAAGCGTTGGATGTAGCGCGGGTTAATATTGCTAGGCATGCCGTGGGTGATAGAGTAAAGTGCGTGCACAGCGATTTGTTTGCTAATGTTCAAGCGACGTATGATTTAATTATTACCAATCCACCTTATGTTTCAGTGCAGGAATACAAGCGCTGTCCAGAGGAGTTTAAGCAAGAGCCCAAAATAGCCTTGGAAAGCGGATCAGATGGTTTAGATATTATTCATAGGATTTTAACGCAAGCTAAAAATTATTTGAATCCCAATGGTGTTCTTATTGCAGAGGTGGGATTTACTGCAGCCAAGCGGGTGAAGCAACGGTATCCGCGGGTGAAGTTTAAGTGGTTTAAGTATCGGCGCCCAAATGGGCGGGAGTCAATGTTCGGGATGCATGGGGTGTTGTGGTGCGCAAGGGCGGATTTGCCGGGGGTGGGTTATTAGTGGGATTATCCACCACCACCAGGTCTCGGTCCGACAGGTGAAGATTTTTGTTGTTCTTTCGGAGCATCGTCATTTGAAGCTGCACCATTTGTAAGCTCCATAAGGCTGAAGCCCGGGTTACTATCATAACTTTGTGTTAATGTATCCGATGGCTCACGTTTGAATCCCACCGTAACATCGTCTACTCCTACTCCCGCTTGACCTTCAAATTCTTTTGCTAAGTTAACTAAAGCTCCCGCCATTGGGCTAGGGGCGTCTTCCTCGCGAAACTCTAAGCCTATGTCGTCAGGGTCAACAACGGCATCGTTCTTTGAGTCATTTGCATTAACAACCTGCATTTCTAGATCGTTAGCAGTTGCATCAGCCGTAGGGGGCGTACCTTCCTGCGGCTGACCACCAACTGCGGTGCCACTTCCTGGTCTCCCTTGTTGTATTGCCCAATTTAAAATCGCCAGAAAAACCATTGCCACAAGCTCAGCCAAGAGTTTTGCCAGCCCCTCGATATCAAATTTATCATGTTCATTAAGCATCCTCCCAATAAGTTGTTTCAACTTACCCTTTGCCTTAGTTACCGCTGTTTCTTTTTTATTGGACGTCCCAGCAGCAGGGGTGGTTACATCGGCGGTGCCAGCGGCAGCGGCGGCAGAAGGGGCGACGGTGGTGGCGGAGGAGGCGGCAGCGTCGTAGGGCCCACCTGGAGTTAATCTGACTCCTGCATTAGGATCAACCCTTGACGTAACTCGTGGAGTAGGATCAACCCTTGACGCACCTGGTGGAGTTGGCATTTCATCACCTCATACATTCTTAAATCATGAACGGGCTCTTACGCTAAACAACGTAAAAGCCGGGTTATAAGGGTTAGACACGTTTTATTGCAAAAAATTCATAAAAGTTCATAAAAATTCATAATGTTGGGGTATATGCATTTAGTGATCCCCGCAAAATTTCGTGGGGGTATATTACTAATCATTTGGTTATAACAGGGCCGGCACAGGGGCCGGCCCCTACATTTGTGGGTTATAACTGTCTTCATGCCATTGCTTAGGGTTATTATGTATATATTCTCGGATGTTGTTTAAATTTTGTTCACCTCGAATAATGTGTTCATGGTAACTGCGCTGCCATAAATGTTTGTCAAAAGTTTGCCAATTTTGCGTGGATACACCAGCACAGTAGTTCTTGGTAGTTAAGGTTTTTATATTACGGATCAATTCAGACAATGATAATGGGGTTGGTTGATTTATTGCGTGTTTATATAACCTAAGAATTGCATGCACATGGTTAGGCATGATTATATTTGTATCTAGATGCCAGCCTAAATATATATTCTGGATTGCTTCTAATACGTGCTGTATCATTTTACCGGCAGCATTCAGATGCATTTTTCCTTCAACAATGTTACCAAGTAAACATTCTCGATTACAGGTACAGATGGTAATAAAATAATACCCAGTAGTTCGATAGTTACATGTTGATAACCTAAGGCGTTTTCTCGGGGTTTTATAATCAGAAGGCATATTTTTCTATCCCAAAAATATAAATTGTATATTTTAAAAATAAAAGTAA
>Ga0207131_1140_pt1 | contig 13223 bp, 7 predicted proteins | sample Alteio_BWMinHeat_13_FD_153557 | JGI IMG/M metagenome (GOLD analysis project Ga0207131, IMG submission 153557) | Enriched cells from forest soil in Barre Woods Harvard Forest LTER site, Petersham, Massachusetts, United States -... | ecosystem: Environmental > Terrestrial > Soil > Temperate forest >...
AAGTTAGGGGTGCCATTAGCTAGTTTTAGAACGCAATTAAGCGCGGCCTTAGAGCGCTTGCCAAAGATCATGAGTGGCAATGTCGATATGCAAATGTCACAAGGTCTAATCAGGATATTAAATACTACTGATAAATTAGCACAAAAGCGTAAAGATCAATTTATTGCCAGTGAATTATTTTTATTAGCTGCAGTAGAAGCTGATGATACTCTTGGGCAGCTGTTAAAAAAACATAATGTAACTGCAGAAAAATTAATCGCAGCAATTGAGCAAGTGCGTGGAGGGCAGCCAGTGTCAGATCAAAATGCAGAATCAGTACGCAATGCATTAGAGAAATATACAGTAGATTTAACTGCGCGGGCGGAGCAGGGAAAATTAGATCCAGTTATTGGTCGGGATGATGAAATTCGCCGTACGATTCAAGTGTTACAACGCCGCACGAAGAACAATCCAGTCTTAATCGGTGAACCTGGGGTTGGTAAAACAGCTATTGTGGAAGGTTTGGCGCAACGGATTGTCAATAATGAAGTGCCAGAAGGTTTGAAAGGTAAGCGCGTCTTAGCTTTAGATATGGGAGCATTAATCGCTGGAGCTAAATACCGAGGGGATTTCGAGGAGCGGTTAAAATCAGTATTAAATGAACTAGCTAAACAAGAAGGCGAAATAATTCTATTTATTGATGAATTGCATACCATGGTTGGTGCTGGTAAAGCTGAAGGTGCTATGGATGCTGGCAACATGCTAAAGCCAGCATTGGCACGTGGCGAGTTACATTGTGTTGGTGCCACTACCTTAGATGAATATCGTAACTATATTGAAAAAGATGCGGCGTTGGAGCGGCGGTTTCAAAAAGTATTGGTGAATGAGCCATCAGTCGAAGATACAATTGCTATTCTACGGGGTTTAAATGAGCGTTATGAATTGCATCATGGGGTAGAAATAACTGATCCCGCTATAGTTGCTGCTGCGACGCTATCGCATCGCTATATAACAGATCGGCAGTTGCCAGATAAAGCTATAGATTTAATCGATGAAGCTGGGAGCCAGATCCGGATGGAGATGGATTCGAAGCCGAGAGAAATGGATAAATTGGAGCGGCGTTTGATTCAATATAAAATTGAAGCCGAAGCGTTGAAAAAAGAAGAAGATGAAAGTTCGAAACAGCGCTTGAAAAAATTGCAAGCAGATATGCAAGAAATTGATGGCCGGTATAAAGAGTTAGAAAAGATCTGGTTGGCCGAAAAGGCGACATTGGAAGGCACGCAAGGCATTAAAGAAGAGCTGGATAAGATGCGACAAGAATTAAATGCTGCGCATCGGGCCGGTGATTACGCGCGGATGTCGGAGTTGCAATATGGTCGTATTCCGGAATTAGAAAAAAAATTAGCTATCCCAGAAAATAAAGTTGAGCAAAAGCCAATGCAGTTGTTGCGCAATAAAGTTACTGAGGAAGAAATTGCGAATGTGGTAGCAAAATGGACCGGGATCCCAGTATCTAAATTGCTATCTGGTGAAAAAGATAAATTATTAAATATGGAAAAATATTTAGAAAAGCGCATAGTTGGACAGAATAAAGCAGTAGAGGTGGTAGCCAATGCGGTGCGACGTTCACGTGCTGGGTTGTCGGATCCGGGGCGGCCAACAGGATCATTCCTATTTCTAGGTCCAACTGGTGTAGGTAAGACGGAATTGTGTAAAGCTTTAGCAGAATTTTTATTTGATACTGAAGAAGCGATGGTGCGCATTGATATGTCTGAATTTATGGAAAAGCACAGTGTTGCTAGATTGATTGGGGCGCCTCCTGGTTACATCGGGTATGAAGAAGGTGGTTATTTAACCGAAGCTGTGCGGCGGCGGCCATATAGTGTGATTTTATTGGATGAAATAGAAAAGGCGCATCATGATGTGTTTAATATCTTACTGCAAGTCTTGGACGATGGCCGGTTAACTGATAGTAAAGGGCGAACAGTAGATTTTCGCAATACGGTAATTATTATGACTTCTAATCTTGGTTCGGAAGTGATCCGTGAATTGGCCGATCAATGGGATAATGAAGTGGTAAAATATAAAGTAATGGAGGTTGTTAGCAAGCATTTTAGACCAGAGTTTATCAATAGGATTGATGAATTTGTAATGTTTGAGCCATTGAGTAAAGCCAATATTAAAGGCATTGTGGATATTCAACTGCGGCATTTGGCAGCACGCATGCACGAGCAGGGGGTAACCTTAGTTACTACGGAGAAGGCTAAAGATAAATTAGCGGCAGCAGGCTACGATCCAGTCTACGGCGCACGGCCATTGAAGCGGGTAATTCGGCAGACAGTGGAAAATCAACTGTCACATGCAATTTTAGCTGGTGAATTTGTGGGTAAGACCACGGTTACCGTGGATGTACACGAGGGTAAATTTGTGTTTAGTTAACAACACCAAACATATAGCCAAGGTTTTCAATTCGATGGCGCGATTGTATGTTGCGTGACATGCTATAATTTGATAACATTGGCTCTGGTCTGATATTATAAAATTCATCTAATAATAAGTAAGTACTATATGCCAACAGTTTATTACCTTAGCAAGCACTGTATTAAGACATTTAAAGGTTATCCAACAAAAATCCAGGCTGATATCCATGCCACTATGCAGGATTTAAGTTCCAAATTAAGTCAGCATGAGTCGTGCAGCGGATTAGATTTTCACAAATTACATGCTGTTAAACTAGACGGTCACGATATTTGGGCAGTACGGATAAAAGGCTCCAGTTATGCCGGTAGGTTAATGCTGGTCTGGCATCAGAATCAGAAAATTTTAGTTCTCCATGCTTGTACCTTAGATCATAATTATCGGGATGAGCTGCACAATCTCAGATCGCAGCCTGGGGCTGGAGCTTTGCCCAATGCAGATGAAACTAACCCTACTCACTATGCAGTTACCGCAGCACCAGAAACTACAGCAGGGACCGCAGCAGTGGACTATAGTGTTGTTGAGGTTATTTATTTACAAGGCCGTTTTGTTGCTCTAAATGCTGAACAAGAGGAAGTTATAGGGGAAGTAGGGGGTATTAAGCCTGCTATGCGCCGCAATTCCAGCCGAGTAACAACTGTGGATGCAGATGGCACTGAATCTTGCTTTGGCACAGGGGTAACTGTAATTACTGGTGAACCAGGTGCAGGCAAAACTTTGTCGGCGCAGAAAATTATTGAACAAGCTAGTCAACGTGGCACAGTAGTCTATCTTGCTCCAACTAGAAATCTCGCCAATTCTATGGAAGCTGCGGTTAAGCAAGCGGAGCGCCTGGATTATGTTGCTAGCAATGCAGAATGTTTTTGTCCCGACGAGAATGCAGTTGATGCCAGGAATGGCGGCTCAACTGGAGAGAAAAAGAAACGCAATTACCAAATTCCAAACGCCCATGCATTGGATTATCTAATAGACCAAAAGCGTATAAACAAACAATATTTTTTAACACTATCAGAATTAGTTGATATATATGCCCCCCCAAAAGCTTATAGAATAATGACTGCGAATGAAGCTAAAAATAGGTTTATTACAAACTTTAAAACAGTATGTGCACATGTAGATTTTATGAGCCGCCTATATGATGAGTTCTGGGTAGTATCTGGCTATGAAGCCAATAGCATTGGCGAACGCGTTAATTTATTTAATGAGCAGTACTTAAAATCCTTGCCAGAAAATGTACGCGGCATAATTACCAGGGAATTTATTTTTGGCTTATTTAACGATTACAATAAATCTCTAATTGAGAACCATTTAATTGATCCAGCATTTATCGAGATTGATCCAATTAAATTGCGCCAGAAATTAGCGTTAAGAGGCGAACATATAACTATCGTAATTGACGAAGCACATGCTTTTTCATTTGCTACTATTAAGCAATTACTGTTAACCACTATACGTAATAAGGATGATCATAAAGTTATGCATGGCCAGTTAATTTTGCTAGCCGACGGCAATCAGGCATTAACAGAACATCCAAGCTGTGTTACTAGTATGAGGGCGTGGTTGGCTCACAACTTACAAGAATTACGCCTACAACCTAGCCAAGAAGTAAACCATTATAATCTAACTACCACTTATCGCTGCGGCAAGGCGGTAGCTGATTTTGCAAGCAGCATTCTTACTGTTACATCTGCAGTTTTTGGCGGCATTCCTGATCATGATCTTGCTAAAAAAGTTACTTGTGCTCCAGAACTCGAAGCATTACCAAGTACGGTGTATGTATTAACTGAAGGTGACCAGCTATATCGTGAACTGATTGAACTATATACGGCATCTCCGCATATTGCTATTGTGGTACCTAATCAGGCAATTCAAGAATTAGCCGCAAAAATATTTCGCGCTAACAATGACAATGCTAAAGCTAGAATAATGTTGGCTAGTGATATGCGCGGTTTATCATATGATGTGATCATTTATTTCAATCCATTTGGTGAACCAAACTGTGCGCCAAGTTATCTGTTTGCTAATGCTTTGTTTGCTAATGCTCCGTGTAAAGAAAATCCGACGTTAACAGCACCAGAATATAGACGACCTCCATTAACAGAGTATGACCAAGGCCGGCAAGTAGCCGCATGGCGCACGATATTCACCATGTGTACCCGGGCTAGAAAACATTTGCTGGTATTGAACACCGATAAAGACAGCGGAATAGACCAATTGCCAGATCTGCTAAATTATCTAAAACACAACAGCACGCAACTGCCAGATAATACTGATCATCGCGCTATAGCGGAGCAATTGCTGGCTTGTAATTTTGATCTCTCTAAATTGTCCGAGGATGAATTACGCAACCACTATAATGCGTGGATGCAGGAAGCAAATAAATTACATAGCCAAGCAACCGCTGCTGATGACGCGGCAGGCAAGGCCGCAAGAGCTGCCAGATTGCAAGCACAAGAGATATTTACCATGATTGCTAATCTTGCAAACATGCAAGCATTAGAACAACATACTGCTATGGTGACTGAAGAACGCAGCGCATGGGGTGATTTAATGTGTCAACACTCTGATGTAAGTCAAACTTTGCTAAGGAAGTCAGATGCCCCAGCTGTACTGAGGTCGGAATCTGAAGAAACTCCTGCCCCAGCTGCACTGAGGCTAGAACCTGAAGAAACTCCTGCCCCAGCTGTACTGAGGCTAGAACCTGAAAAAACTCCTGCCCCAGCTGTACTGAAGCTAGAACCTAAATATATAAAGAAGAAAAAAGCAATAAAACCCACATCCGACCAACAGGCAGGACCTACGGATCTACTAGCAGTTACTCCCACCACTAAAATAGAGTTTTTCAAAGCAGAAATCGGTAACTATGTCGTTTATTTATATCAAAATGCTGAAGATCTTGCACCAATAGAAATGCTAGAGTATTTTAAAACCAAGCCCATAACTGACAACATAGTTGCAGTATTGCAACGGCGAATGCCACTAGAAAACTGTTCTGTGCTGGATATATTAGCTGATAAAATAGATGACGATCGCTGGCTAGAGTATATAAGCTATTTTTTTTCTTGTCTTCAGTTAAAACTAGAAAGTTATCATGAAGAGATAATTAGTAATAAAAGATGTAATGCTCAATCATATGAACAAGCTGAACATATAGCAAATTTACTAAATTATAAATGTTCTAACGCGAAGGGTAATAATAGAACATTTTTAGCCAACATCGCGAGTGCTCTCTATGATCAAGAACAAAATAACCGGAAACCGCTATTCTTCATACAAGTTATTTGCGCAATAATTAACCACCACACACAACATGCCCCAGAACCTCCTTTGTGTCAGTTATTGCTTGAATCTTTATTGCATTGCATTGATCATGCGCCTGCCATTAAATATGGTTTCGCTTATAATCATGCACTGATATTGCTAAATAATTGCTTGATTAAAAAAACTTGGGTGTTTAGCAAAGGCAAGGAGATGTTATTTAAAGCTATGTTTACAGCAAATTTTCCTGAAACAACAGTACTATTTGAAGTATGTAGAAAAATGTCGGCTGATTTCGTAACTATTATTTTAAACAACCTTGCTGTCATTGCGGCTAGGCAAACTGAAACAATAGAACTTAAGAATTTTATGACTGCCATGTTTAAAGTATATGATATAGATGGTGGCAAAACATCCGGACTATATTGGTTGGCTATGTTGGCTAATAAGATTAGAGGCAACAATTTGGGTGGTATTAGGCATCCAGACATAGTGAAAATTGATAATTTATTAAGAATAATGATTGAGAAGTGCGATATAGCGATAGCGCCATATTCTGATTTTATAAGAGCATTATGCACGATAAGCACTGCAGACTCCAAATTTTCTGCTTTTCACTTATGTGAGAAAGCAGGTTTGTTCTTGTCTATTATCACTGCACCCGCTGTTGTAAATCATTTGCAGCGCAATGCGAATGATTCTATGTTATTTATAAACAATTTTTGCTATTACGACGTTAACCGTAAGGGATCTATTTTAGGATCAGTATGCTCTTTCGCAAAAAGTCCTCAACATATGGCTCTAGTGAAATATATACTTGAACACCTTTCTGCCACCATAGAAAAATGGTATACAATCACGGAAATGCCGAAATCGGAGGATAGTGCTGCAGAATTAACAAACGAGATCGATATGGTTTGCTCTATAGTGAAAGCATTATATTCTCCCCATAATTTAAACTCGACAGAAGTGTTTACCCCTTTCTGTACACTTCTGAATTATTATGCTGCTATGGATGAAATTATTCAAAGTAATATATATAAAATTAAACGTCTTGATAACAGTAAGCACCTGTCGCAACTTAAGAGTGATAAACAGATTTTATGCGGATTAAATAACATTGTTCTTTTTCAAAAACTTGGGTTCTTTCGCTTGGTGACTTACATTAAGGATAAGTCCATTGCATCGCTAAAAATGGCAACGATAATAAGACCAGAAACAGCAGGTGATGCCACTTCTACTCGCGAAATATTTAGCGTTGTTAATAAATGTATGTTTGAATCAATAATGAACAAATTTAGATTATGGCTTATTCAAGAAGGCACAAAAGAACCAGCCAATTTTTTACATGAATTTTCAGAGGTAATTAAAATATTGGTAGGCCCCTATTCTGCCTCCAGTAAGGATATCTTTCCACAACTAGATAAATTTTTCGCAGACGAAACTGATGAATTAAATGCAATTGGCCTTATCCCTACGCTAACTAATGTGATTGCACAAATTGTAAAATTAGGTGGTATAAGAAATTATGTTGCCAAAAATTTAACAGCTCCTGATGAAATCACATACTTTACAGCTATGTTTGAATATATACATGAGAAAATAAAGCTCTTAGAAAAGCCCTTAACTGTATTACCAGCACTTGCAGGTCCTGCAGTAATATTTTCACCACCTGCAACACTTGCACCACCAGCTATACCAACCATGTCTGTGGTTGCCAGCACAGAAACTCATCCAACTAATAATATGACGGATAGATTTTCAACTTTGAACAAAATTTAGGCATAAAGCTTACAAATTACCATTCCAACGCACTAGCCGATGATACAGACATTCACCAACGGCTTGGAAATATAATCAACAGAGCAATTGTCTAGTTATGGTGCGATTTTCCTGGGTATGATACAGTTTTGTTAACACCATGATTGAGGGGAATAGCATGCTAAATACAAGCGAATTAAAAATTGGTCCTAAAACTATTTTAGAAGCAGAAGATGGTCCAGATAAAGGACAAACTGTTTTATGGCGGCTTATGAAAGCGGCTGCAAATGGTGAGCAAGAAGCATTAAACAAGCTTGCGGAATTATCTATAGGTGACATTAGGCCACACTTAGGCGATAAAGTAGAAGATGGTCCAGATAAAGGACAAACTGTTTTATGGTTGCTTATGGTGGCATCTACAAATGGTGAGCAAGAAGCATCAAAAAAATTTGCGGAATTATCCATAGATGACATCAGGCCACATTTTGGCGATAAAGAAACATTAAAAAAACTTTATGAGTTTGTTAAGGTTAAATCAGCAGAATTACGTGATGATGAAACAACAGATGATGATGACGAAGTGTTCTTGTGCGAACAACTTTCCCAATGTGGCGTGACTGAGCCACGTTTAGAAAAGACTGGAAAACCAGGAGAGCGAATTATATTTTCCGATATCTTTGCTCCTGGGCAACGTTCGAAATTTTTTCATCTTGCCAGTAATGCAAGAAATAAACTAGGCGAAGAAGAGCAGGTTAAAAGAGTTTTTAACGAAGATGGTAAAACGGTGACGGCGATTAAAGTGCAGTTGATGAAGATGTAAAAAGTAAAACTGGATAGTTGCTAAATATTGGCAGTTCCATCTTTTTTGCTAGATCTATACCCATCGCACTTGAAGATGCGAGATCTATTTTTTTGTCGACCCCCTATTATGCTGTGCTGTGCACAGCTTTTTCCCCACAGGGAAAAATTTATTAATTCGCTACGCTCATTGTTTAAAATGATGAGCACAGCGAATCATGGTATTTTCCCTGTGGGGAAAAGGCCGAGCTTGCGAGGCAGAATAGGGGGTCGATAAAATACAGATCTCGCATCTTCAAGTGCGATGGGTATATGCGGAGAATATTATTATGCCGGGTATGTCACAATCATACTGTTGTTTAGCAGGAATTTTTGCATTTACTAAAAAATTTACACGGCATAAAACCAGAGCGTTATCTAAAATTGGTGATGAAGACAATATCGAATTAAAAGAAATACACATTGTCAGATCTGAACTAACAGCTTTATCATCCAAATTAGCAACATATGTTGTCAGCGGTGAGCAAACAAAAGCTGAAGCAATGTTAAAGCTCAATCCAGGATTATCTATGCAAGCTACAGAAGTAACGGACTACTCAGATCGTACCTTTACAAATATCTCTGCCTTTGAATATGCCCTATGGGCACTAGACATCCACATGCTGCGGATGATTATAAGCACTATCCCACATACAAATGCGGGGGCTATAATTGCTGAAAAATTGCTAGAAAAATTCGAAATGTCTATACAACGCGGTGTTACTTATACAGTAGCAGGCCATTCGCCAGTAACCGAGGGTTACTTTAGTCTAGAGCCATTAAAAACTGCTTATAAGGCCTACTTTGATGCGTATGATGCAGAGGATGTAGAGGATTCTATTAATGCTGCCTGGTTAAACATTGGCAAATGCCAGCGTAATTTACCCGCTGTCGTAGCGCAGTATTACTGTGATCAGGATGTTCCTTTTGCCACATGCCATGATTTTAAGTCAGTATCATTCAGGCAGCGTTCTTTAAAATTTTACAATCATTTTACTCGTAGTAATGATAGCTGGTTCAGTGGTCGTTTAGGTTTAGATTTTGCAATATTAAGTGGTGCAAGACGGCAAGGTGCGTGCGTAATTAGTGTGTGTGCAGGCCGGAACGGTGGGCGTAACGATTTAGAGACTATAGTAGCCTTGGATACAGCAAGAATAAAAGAAATACAAATTATTAAAGAGAATCTAACGCAACTACTGCATGATCTACGTCAAGTACCTACGCCACATTGTTGAATATGCACATCGCATCTCGGGATTTTAATATGTTATAGCAAAACGCCTTAATTTGGTATATACTGGTATATACTATTATTTTGGGATTATATATGACTCTTCTAGAAAAAATTTGTGGTTGTTTCAATAAAAATAATATCAGCTACGCTATAGTAGGTGGCTATGCTGTTGCTTTACATGGTGCTCCTAGAGGTACTATAGATATAGATTTTATTATTAATCATATTGAGTCTACATTCATAGCTGTAGAGGCAGCACTACGATCAATGGGGCTAGTACCTAGATTGCCTGTGACAGCTAAAGAAGTATTTCAATTTAGACAAGAATATATAAAAAATCGTAATCTTATTGCTTGGTCATTTTATAATCCTATAGATCCGATAGAAATTATAGATATTATTATTACTGAGGATCTAGCTAATTATAAGGTTATTGAAAAAAAAAATAGGCTCATCCAAAATTTCTATAATTTCTAAAAATGGGCTTATCAACATGAAAAAGCACAGCTCTAGACCACAAGATCTATTGGATATAGATGCACTGGAGAAATTAAAATGATTGAATCTAAACCTTTACAAATTTTTAGTGATGAATATTTAGAACAATGTAAAAAACTTACATCCAATCAAATAGTAGAGTTTCTCGATCAATTCAGGATAATAGCAAATGCTGGGTATAAAAGTCAGTCTAAATTGATTAGTATAAAGATCCCACTAGAGTTGCTTGAGGCTTTCAAGTTTAAGGCCAAATTACAAAATAGAGCTTATCAAACTGTTATCAAAGATTTAATGCAACTGTGGTTATACAATAATTCCTGAGTTATGGAGTGCATGGATTGCAGCCACGAAAACTCAGTCAGCTAACAATACGGTAAAAAGGTTATTTAAAGATTGATTTTTAATAATATAGTCCCCATATGTAAAACTAGGGTAAATTGAACATCAAGAGGTAATCCAAATGCATGCAGAAGTAAAAAAAGAAACCAAGGGCTTTCAAGCGGAAGTAAAGCAACTCTTACATTTAATGATTCATAGCTTATATAGTAATAAAGAGATTTTTCTCCGTGAATTGATTTCCAATTCTTCGGATGCGGCCGATAGGTTGCGCTTTGAAGCTTTAGGGGATAATGCTTTATATGAAAATGACTCGGAGTTAAAGATATGGATTGAGATTAATAAAGATCAGGGTACGCTCACGGTGCGCGACAACGGTATCGGGATGACCCGTGAGGAAATTATTACCAATTTGGGTACTATTGCGAAGTCTGGTACTAAAGAATTTTTGAGTACCTTAACTGGTGATAAAGTAAAAGACTCAAAATTAATTGGCCAGTTTGGGGTTGGCTTTTATTCTGCGTTTATTGTGGCGGATAAAATTGTAGTTACTTCACGTAAAGCTGGGGAGTCAATAGATTCTGCAACTAGATGGACTTCAATTGGTGCTGGTGAATATGATTTAGAAACCGTGCGGCAAAATAAACGTGGTACAGAAATTACCATACATTTGAAGCCAGAGGATAAAGAATTTTTAAATAGCTGGCATGTGCGGCATATTGTGACTAAATATTCAGATCACATTACTTTACCAATTGTAATGCATAAGGAAAAAGATAGTAAGGATAGTAAAGAACCGGATGATAAAGTAATCGAAATTCCGGAAGAAGAAGTGGTAAATCGTGCCACTGCACTTTGGACTTTACCGAAAGCAGAAATCACCGATGAACAGTATAAAGAACTTTATAAACATATTGCGCATGATTTTGAAGATCCATTAGCGTGGACGCACAATAAAGTTGAGGGTAAATTAGAATATACTTGCTTGTTATACTTGCCGGGTAGAGCGCCGTTTGATTTATGGCATTCTGCTAAGCCGCGTGGTTTAAAATTATATGTGCAGCGCGTATTTATTATGGATGATGCGGAACAGTTTTTACCGCATTACTTACGTTTCGTGCGCGGAATTATTGACTCTAATGATCTGCCCTTAAATGTGTCGCGTGAAATACTGCAAAATACTAAAACTATTGATACGATCCGTAGTGCGGTTATTAAGCGGGTATTAGGAATGTTAGAGCAATTAGCCAGCAGTGAAGCGGATAAATATCGTAAGTTCTGGAAGGAGTTTGGCCAAGTATTAAAAGAAGGTCCAGCCGAAGATTTTGCGAATAAAGAACAAATTGCTAAATTGCTGCGCTTTAGTTCAACGAAAGATAATGTTGATGAGCAAAATGTATCTTTGGACGACTACATCAGTAGAATGCCGGCAGATCAAGATAAAATTTATTATGTGGCAGCAGATAATTTCAATGCAGCCAAGAGTAGCCCACATTTAGAAATTTTCCGCAAAAAAAATATCGAGGTATTATTGCTTTCTGATCGCGTAGATGAATGGTTGATGTCGCATCTAACTGAATTTGCGGGTAAGCATTTACAGTCAGTAGCCAAAGGGAATTTGGAACTAGGTAACTTGGATGAAGCAGATAAAAAAGAATTGGAGCAGCAAACTAGCGGTGAGTTTAAAGATATTTTGGCTAAAGTAAAAGATACTTTGAACACGGAAATAAAAGAGGTGAGATTGACTAAACGGCTGACTACTTCACCAGCATGTATTGTGGCGGATGAGAATGATATGACGCCACAAATGGAGCGTATTATGCGCTCTGCTGGCCAAAAAGTGCCAAAGACCAAGCCTATTTTAGAATTGAATCCAGATCATGCTATGATCGCACGCCTGCGCACTGAAACTGATAGTACCAAGTTTGCAGATTTAGCGCATATTGTTCTAGATCAAGCGATCTTGGCAGAAGGTGGGCAATTGACTGATCCAGCCAGTTTTGTTCATCGGCTAAATAAATTGCTGGTTGAAAATTTATAACCCTACCTCGGCTATCCCCAAAGCAAAGATTTGGGGATGGTTTTGGGCTCGACCATTCTGAAAGCAAAAATTTGGGATGGTTTTGGGAGGGCAGGGGTATATGACTATATATACAGATGATTACTGGATGCAACGCGCGCTGGAATTGGCTCAGCAAGGCATGGCAACGGCTGAGGTACCAGTTGGTGCCATTGTAGTTTTAGATAATAAAATTGTCGGGCAAGGCTATAATTGCCCCATTGCCAAACAAGATCCTACTGCGCATGCAGAAATAATTGCCATGCGCAATGCGGCACAACATTTAAAAAATTATCGCTTAATTAATACTACACTATATGTAACCCTGGAGCCGTGCCCAATGTGTGCAGGAGCTATGTTGCAAGCTAGAATCAAACGCTTGGTATACGGTACTGTTGATCTTAAGGGTGGTGCGGTTAGTTCCAAGCTAGAGTTATTTGGGCATAAGTGGAATCATGATATTGTATGTAGTTCTGGGATTTTGGCGGAACCATGTGCTAATATTTTGAGAGAATTTTTTCAGGCCAGACGATAAAGCCCAACCCCGGCCAGGTATAGAATTAGTAAAGGAATATTAGTGTGGATAAAGTATGGCTTAAACATTACCAGCCAGGTGTTGCCGCGGAAATAAACCCGGATAGTTATCCCTCGTTAAATGCTATATTTCTCGAAGCATGCAAAAATTTTGCAGCTAAACCTTGTTTTTATAATTTACGATTGCCTTCTTAGGAAATGCAAAAACATCTCCGATCCGAGTAACAATTACATGCTGTAGCACTA
>Ga0207131_1141_pt1 | contig 13213 bp, 9 predicted proteins | sample Alteio_BWMinHeat_13_FD_153557 | JGI IMG/M metagenome (GOLD analysis project Ga0207131, IMG submission 153557) | Enriched cells from forest soil in Barre Woods Harvard Forest LTER site, Petersham, Massachusetts, United States -... | ecosystem: Environmental > Terrestrial > Soil > Temperate forest >...
CGAGTCTAACGGTTCCGGGAAAACGGGTTGGCGGATTACGCCTTGACCTGCATGGAGGCGGCGCGATGAATGGCTTTGCGGATGCGCTGGTAAGTGCCGCAGCGGCAGATGTTGCCGCTCATGGCGTCGTCGATATCGGCGTCGGTGGGCTTGGGTTTTTTGGAAAGTAGGGCTACGGCGGACATGATCTGTCCGGACTGGCAGTAGCCGCATTGCGGAACGTCTTCTTCCATCCAGGCTTGCTGGACGGGATGGCTGCCATCGGCGGAGAGACCTTCGATGGTGGTGACTTTTTTGCCCGCGACGCTGGAGATCGCAGTGATGCAGGAACGCGTGGCTTCGCCGTTGATGTGCACGGTGCAGGCTCCGCACAGCGCCATGCCGCAGCCGAACTTGGTGCCGGTCATGTTGAGCGTGTCGCGAAGCACCCAGAGCAAGGGCATGTCCGGGCTGACGTCGACGGTTTGCGATTTGCCGTTCAGGGTGAAAGTGGTGGCCATGGAGTCCTCCCTCTTGCAGGGGGATATGCTACAACAAGTTGGTTATGGATGAAAATGCGCGGAAAGGCGCGTAGTCGGGCGGGTTCGGTTAGCAACTTATTGTCCACGACGAGTGATGCTTCAGGCGTAACTGAAACTCTTAGAAACCCTCCCAACCTTTTGGCCCGAATACCCGGAAAATCTTAACGATGGCGTAGCTAATTCCCCAGTACCAAGCGAAGTCGAAACTGATGAGGAGCACCCAATAGATGACGGGCTCTAAGCTTGGCACTAGTTTGTAAATGAGATCGGAAAGCACTGCCGTAGGAAGCGCGCCTGGGAGCAACAGAAAATACCAACCAACCTGTCCTTCAAAACCTCCGGGATGAATCACAAAAATGACAAGCAGGGACAGCCCTAGCAAACAGACTGCGGGGATACATGCCCACTTCCAGTCAGACATATGAAGATGCATGTGAGCGTCCGGCTTGGACGCAGACAATTTAACACCGCCGCGGACCGAGACACCACTTGGAAAGTCGTTCAGGCAGAGCGCAAATCTTCGGGGCGGATCGGGAGCTTGCGGAGGCGCTTACCGGTGGCGGCGAAGATGGCGTTGGCAACGGCGGGGGCGACGGGCGGGACGCCGGGTTCGCCGCAGCCGCCGGGCGCGTTGGTGCTTGGCACGATGTGGACATCGATTTGCGCGGGGGCGTCGCTCATGCGCAGGACTTCGTAGTCGTGGAAATTGCTTTGGTCGATGCGGCCGCGAGTGACGGTGATGGCGCTTTTCAAAGTTTGCGCCAGGCCGAAATTGATGGCGCCTTCCATTTGGGCCTGGACGCCGAGAGGATTGACGGCGAAGCCGCAATCGATGGCGCAGACGATGCGATCGACGCGGAGAGTGCCTTTCTTGGCGTCGCAAGTGACTTCGGCGACCTGGGCGACGAGGCTGCCCCAGCCGGCGGCGGCGGCGATGCCGCGTCCCCGGCCTGCGGGGAGCGGCTGATACCAATTGGATTTTTCGGCGGCGAGTTCGATGACGGCGCGGCGGCGGGCGACATCGATGCTTCCTTCGTTTCCCAGATCGATCTTGCGCGCGGGGCCCAGAGTGGCGAGGAGGAACTCGACGGGATCGCGGCCAGCAGCGTGGGCGGCTTCATCGAAGAAACCGGAGAGCGCGAACTGATTTCCGGAAGCGTCGACGGAGCGCCAGTAGCCGAGAGGCATGCCGGATTCGGCGACGGCGAATTCGAGGCGGAAATTTGCGATGAAGAGCGCGGGAAAGTCGAGGGAGTCGACCTGGGCGGCGTTTTGCGGGGAAAGGCCGGTGCCGTTGTAAAAAGTTTCGATGGAGGGCGAAGAGCCGCGGTGGCGCCAGGAGAGGAGATTGCCGCGAGCATCTAGGCCGGCTTGGAAGGCGTGGTACGCGGCGGGGCGATAGAAATCGTGGCGGATGTCGTCTTCGCGCGTCCAGACGACCTGGACGGGCGCGCCGGCTTCGCGGGAGATGAGCGCGGCTTCTACGGCGTAGTCCTGAATGAGGCGGCGGCCGAAGCCCCCGCCGATAAAGGTAATGTGGACTTTGACGCGATCGCGAGGGATGCCGAGCGCCTGGGCGACGGAATCGGCGGCGGCGGCGGGAACTTGCGTGGGGGCCCAGAGTTCGCATTCGCCGTCGTGGGCGTGGGCGGTGCAGTTCATGGGCTCCATAGTGGCGTGCGCGAGGAAGGGAAGTTCGTAGACGGCTTCGATTTTTTTGGCGGTGCTGGCGTGGGCTTTTTCGAAATCGCCGTCGTTTCGAATGACGGGACAGGGCTGGGACGTGAGATGAAGCATTTTCTCGTGGAGGCTGGCGGTGCTTTCGGCGGATGAGGGAGGTTCATTCCATTCCACTTTGAGAAGTTTGCGGGCTGCGAGGGCGGCCCAGGTGGAATTGGCGACGACGGCGACGCCTGCATTCGTATGGTTGCGGCTGCCGGGGCCGGAAGTTTCGCCGAATTGATGGGTGAGGTGGGCGGACTTGAGTTCGAAGACGGCGCGGACGTGCGGTGCGGATTTGACCTCGGCGGCGTTGAAACTGCGGGGCGTGCCGCCGTAGACAGGGCTGCGCTCGATGGAGGCGACGAGCATTCCGGGGACCCGGACGTCGAGGCCGAATTGCGCGGCGCCGTTTATTTTTTGCGGCGTGTCGGTGCGCGGAGTGGGCTTGCCGATTAGCTGGAAGTCAGATTGTTCTTTCAGGGGCAGATCGGCGGGAGGGGGCAAGATTGCGGCGGCGGCGAGGAGTTGCGTGTACGGCAGGCTGCGACTGGTCTTCGGGTGAAGGACGGAGCCATTCTCGGCGCGACATTCCGAGTGACGGACGTTCCACTCGATGGCGGCGGCGGAGATGAGCATTTCGCGGGCGGCGGCGCCGGCTTTGCGGAGAGTTTCGTAGGACGTTCGAACGCTGAGGCTTCCGCCGGTGAGCTGATTGCCGTACTTGGGATCGAGATCGGCTTCGACAACCTGCACGTGGCGCCAATCACAGCAGAGTTCCTCGGCGACAATCATGGGGAGGGCGGTTCGAACGCCTTGGCCCATCTCGGATTTGCCGCACCAGATTTTGGTTTCGCCGCTCGGGGAGATTTCCAGCCAGGCGTTGGGGGAGAAGGGCGCGGGCTTGATGCCACGCGGCGTCTTAGGAGTTCGCGGATTTCCGTGAAAATAAAAAGGCAGAAGGAGACTCGCGCCAGCGGTGGCGGAGGTCTTCAGAAATAAACGGCGTGTAACGTTTGAGGACACCTGTGCAGCCCTAGCAAATCAGACGCTCAGCGCGGTGAGGCGTGAGCAAACTCAATTGCCTTCGACCGGTGCGGGCGCAGGCTTGGCGGGAGCTTTGGGAGCACGAGGCGGAGTCTCCGGCTCGACGCCGCGCCAGCCGACGGGACGGCCGCTGACGGCTTCCTTCACGGAGCGGAAGAGAACCACGTACATGAGCTGGCGGTAATAGAAGCGCTGGAGCAGGACGGGAATGAGCAGGGTCCAGTCTTCCTTGCGCTCGAGGGCGAAGGCCACCATGCAGGTGAGAATGTCGATGAGCATGAAGCCGAGGAAGAAGAGAACGGATTTTTCGACGTCGGCGGTGGTCCAGAGCTGCGGGAGGCGAGTGACGCGGAACTGCGCGAGTCCCCAGAGGATCAACGAGCCGAAGAACATTAAATCGATGATCGGGGAAATCAGCGGCAATACGAGCTGGAAGACGAAGATGTTGGGGAGCGCGATGCAGCCGAGGGTTCCGTATTTTGGGCGAAGCAGCGTGTCGCCGTGCTTCCAGAAGGATTGCAACGTGCCGAAGGTCCAGCGGAAACGCTGGCGGATGAGCTGGCCGGCGGTTTCTGGAGCTTCGGTCCAGGCGATGGCTTCTTCATCGTAGGAGACGCGCCAGCCGAGGCGGCGAATGGCGATGGTGAGATCGGCGTCTTCGGCGACGGTGTCGGAGGTGATGCCTCCGGCGGCTTCGATAGCCTTTTTGCGCCAGGCGCCGAGAGCGCCGGGAACGACGGTGATGCAATTCAAAAGGTCGAAGGCACGTTTTTCCATGTTCTGGCTGGTGATGTATTCGAGAGCCTGCCAGCGGGTAAGCCAGCGCGAGCGATTGCCAACCTTGACGTTTCCGGCAACGGCGCCGACGGTGGGATCGGAGAAATGGCGGACCAATTTGCTGATGGCGTCTGGTTCGATTTCCGTGTCGGCATCGATGGTGATGACAATTTCGGTTTCCGCCTGGGACAAAGCGAGGCTGAGAGCGGCGGCTTTTCCGCGATTGACTTGATGAATAATGTGGACGCGGGGTTCCTGCGAAAAACTGGAGTCCAGGAGCTCGCGGGTCTTGTCGGTGGAACCGTCGTTGACGACGATGATTTGCAGATCCCCGAGATCCGAGAGAAGGACGGAGGTGACGGTCTGTACGATAACGTTTTCTTCGTTGTGCGCGGGGATGAGCACGGTGACGCCGGGCGGCGAATCGGGCATGAACGCGTGGTCGGGGCGGAGCTTTTCTATAATCGCGAGCAAACCGATGATCAGGGCGCGGCAACTGACCAGAACGATGCCGAGAATAAAAATGGCGCCGATGAAAAAGCGGAACCACTGGAAGAAGAAGAAGATGAAGCCGTCGGCTTTCGCTTCGAAGCGCTCTTCGGCGGAAAGCGGGAGCATGACTTCGGCGCGCGTTTTGCCGATCAGGTCGGAGACGGAGACGAACTGGCAGCCCAGCGCGCGCAGCTTGTCGATGATTTGCGGCAGGGCTTCGATTGTATGGGCGCGATCGCCGCCGCCATCGTGGAGTAGAACGATGTTGCCCTTGTTGGCCTGCGCGAGAACGCTATCGACAATTTCTTTTGCGGGGATGGGCTTGCCATCACGAATGCGCCAGTCGTCGGGGTCGATGCGCTGGCCGATGATCAGGTAACCCAATTCCTGCGGATAAGGGAGCTGCGCGACTTCCTCTGAGTATTCCGGCTGATGATCGATGCCGTAGGGCGGACGGAAGAGAATGGATTTGACGCCAAGAGTGCTTTCGATGAGGCGCTGGGTTAGGTTGAGCTCCCAGCGGATTTGGGTTCGTGAGATTTCGTCGAACTTCGGGTGAGTGAAGGTGTGGTTGCCGATTTCGTGGCCTTCGGCGTACTCGCGTTTCAGAATGTCGGGGCGGCGGTTGGCTTCGTCGCCGATGACGAAGAAAACGCCGGGGACATTTTTTTCTTTGAGGATGTCCAATATTTTTGGAGTCCACTGCGGGTCCGGGCCATCGTCAAAGGACAACGCGATTTTTTTGTCGGCGGCGCCAATCTGGTCGATGTTGAAGGAGAGCGGAATCGTTTCGTAGGATTCATCGGTGAAAAGATCGCTGGCGGCATCGTATTCGAATGATCTTTTTCCGCGCTTGGGAGTGTCGGTGATGTGCCAGATGTCGCCGGCACCTTCAAGGATGAGATCGGGGCCCGGCGGCAGGTCGGTCAGTTTCTGGCGGGCTGCGTCGTCGGGGCGGGTGGCATCCCAAATCGGCCAGATGGAAGTGTCGGCCGAGCCCAGGCGCCAGAGGGCTGTGCCCTGAACGCCGAGTTTGTCGCTGGCACGCAATTCATTGTAGGCGGTGATAGCGTCGAGCATCCAGACGTGATGCACGTGGTTGTGTTCATCGTAATAAGAGTAGTGCGGATTCAGCGAGGTGCTGTCGAATTCGATGTCGGCGTCGGATTCCTCGGCGTGGAGGAGCGCTTCCTGGATGCTGAACTCCGCGGCCGACTCGTATTGTTTCTTCGGAGCCTCGGACCAATCGTAGGCGTAGTTGGCGATGCCGACGACGATTTTTTGCGCGGGAACCACGTCGAAGACCTGACGGAGGTTTTCGATGAACCAGTCCTGAGAGGCGATGGGCCCGGGAGGCGAAGTGAGCCAGTGCTGGTCGTAATTCATGAGCACTATGGCGTCGCACTGCTTGCCGAAGAATTCGTAGTCGTAGTCATCGTCGCGGGCGGGGAGGGCGATCATGACTTTCAAACCGACAGAGTGGAGGGCGGGCGCGAGAGCGCCGATGAACTGGCGGAAGCGGGCCTGGCTGTCAACGGGGACTTCTTCAAAATCGACGACGATGCCGGCCTGGTGAGCTTCGACGGCGTATTCGACGATGTCGCGGATTAAATTTTGGCGCGCGGCGGGATTCGCGAGCAATTGCACCATTTCCTTGATGCGCCACTCCGTGCCGTCGTAGTTGTTCACCAGGCCCATCATTGGGAGTTCGATGGGAGGATTGAAGGACTTCATCCACTGGTGGAGCTTGTCGTCCTTGAGAAGCGCGATGGCTTCGGCGGGAGAAGCTTTGACACGGGCCTGGCCGCGTTCGTAATCAACGATGGTCAAGGCGCCGTCGGGTGTGACAGCGTGAAGCTGCTCGGGAATCAGGACGTCGAGATCCTTGTAATGGCGCTTGAGGGAAGCGAGGCTGTTGGAATCCCAACTGACGAAAAAGGCCGCGCGCAGGGGATCGTAGCTGGCGGGGACGGTGCCGAGGTTGGCGACGCGGCGGCGGCGGCCTTCGCGCGAGGGCAAGGGCTTCTTTTTTGTTTTCAAAGCTTGATACTTCGGCTTGGTGTCCGGGAGGAGCCCGGCGGGAAGATCGACGCTGGCGGCGATGGTGACGAAAAAGTAGGCGAGCAGAATCGTCAGAAGGACGCCAGAAATTTCCATAGCACGGCGAGTGAAGCGCCAGCGCACACGCTGCGCGTCATAGAAGATGGGACCGCGTTCCTTCATTGCACCTTTCAACCCGGCGGGCCGGCAGGCAATGTACATCAGGCTGGGCTGAGTCCGTCTGCTCGATTCCGTCTGCTCTATTGTAAGATGCGTGGCATTGATGAAGCGAGTTTTCTTGAATCCCTTTGTTGCACTAGCAGCGGGCCTCTGCCTGCGGCTGTTTTTCGTGCTGAAGTATCCTGCCAACTCCGGGGACATGGTTCTTTACGAACAGATTGCAACGAACTGGCTGAAGCACCATGTGTATGCGATGGACGTTGCGGGAGCGGTGACGCCGGTGGATTTACGCATGCCAGGGTATCCAGCGTTTCTGGCGATGGTGTATGCGATTACGGGCCGCACGGGAGAGAACGCCAGGCCGTGGGTGATGCTGGCGCAGATTGCAGTCGATCTGGTTGCGTGTTTGGCGATTGCGCGACTGGCGGAGCTTCTGGCGTGCACGGCGGAGGGCGTACCGGCAAACAAGCGCGTGCGATCCGTTGCGTTGTGGCTTGCGGTACTGTGTCCCTTCACGGCGAATTACACGGCGGTGCCTCTGACGGAAGTGTTTGCGGTTCTTTGGACGGGACTTGGCTGCTGCGTTTTGGTTCTGGGGTTGCGGCGGGTCGAACAGCCTGATTTTCTCCTGAAGAATTCTCACCTGCCTGTCCGAAAGAGCGTGGAATGTACGGCGCTGGGGGCAGGCTTGATCGTTGGAATGGGAACGCTGTTTCGGCCGGAGACGCCGCTCTTACTGATTGCTGTAGCGACGGTGTTCGGCGGATTGTTTTTCGGTTCGCAGAGTCTGAAGCGCTGGGTCTTGGTTAGCTTGGCGATGGCGCTCGGGTGTGGGATAGTGCTTTCTCCATGGGCGTTGCGCAACATGGCTACTCTGGGCGAAACACAATTTCTTGCGCCGAAGGATTCGAATCTGCCGGGAGAGCTGGTGCCGCGCGGATTTATGGCGTGGGAAAAGACGTGGCTGTTCCGGGTGCGCGATTGCTATCTCGTTCCATGGAAACTGAACGGGGAGGCCATCGACGTGGATGACATTCCCGCGCGGGCTTTTGATACGGCGGAAGAAAAACAGCGGGTCGCTGCGGTTCTCGAACAATACAACAATGATTTGACGCTGACGGCGGAGGAGGATGCGGCGTTCGCGGAGATCGCGCGGGAGCGCAACGCGCGGCATCCCCTGCGGACGTATGTATGGATACCCGCCGCACGAACGGTGACCATCTGGTTTACGCCGCGGATCGAGCTGCTGCCGATTTCGGGACACGTTTTTCCGCTGAAGCAGATGCGAGAAGACGATCCGGTGGATCAGGAAATGACGATTCTTTTTTTTGCGTTGAATATCTTTTATGTTGCGCTAGCGGTGTGGGGCGCTGTGCGGCTCTGGCGTTCGAATGCTGCGGCGCGGCCGGCGGTGGCGTTCCTGGCGCTATTCATCACGATTCGAACGGCGTTTTTGACGACGCTGGAAACGCCGGAGCCGCGTTACGTTTTGGTTTGTTTTCCTGCATTGATTGCGCTGGGGGCGCAGGCGTTCGCTCCGCGCTTCAGGACGCAGTAGCGCAGGCTCGGTTTGACGAGACTTTGCCCATCGCAAAGGCGCACAGGATAAATCCTGTGCCACTGACTACTTCTCTTCAAAAGGTTCGGGGTGAATCGTGACGCGATAGATCTGTGGAAATTTTTCCTTCACGCGATCTTCGAGTGCGGCGGTCACGTCGTGGATCTGAGTGATGGGCAGAGAGCTTTTCATGGTGCAGTGGCAGGAGACGTAGATGTGATGTTCGACTTGGCGGGCGCGGACGTCGTGGCAGTTTACGAGCTCGTCGAACTCGGCGGGGAGGCTATTGACGAAGTCCTCGATGGAGCGCGAGAGCTGCTTCATCTCGCCGATGCCGGCGTCGGGAGTGGCGATGTGGCGTCCCAGGGGCTCGATGTGAATGTTTACTTCGATGGGGCCGTCGCGGAGCTCGCGGATTTTCTCTTCCAGTTCGGTGGCCTGGCGATGGGCCTCGCGCAGGCTTAAATTCTCGTCCACTTCCAGATGCAGCTCGATGAAGAGCTGTCCTTCCTGCTGCACGGCGGCCAGGTCATGGACGGCCACGCCCAAGCTTTGAGCGGCGGCGCGAATGGCTTCGAAGAGATGCTCGCCCTGGGGCGCGCGAGGCTCCGCATGGACCATGACGTCGGAGGGAACGATTTCGCCTATGCGTTTTTCGATGGCGTCGCTCAGGGCATGGACCTGCTCGAGGCTGGCAGTGCGGGGGACGCTAACGGTGGCGTCGACGAAATGCCGATTGCCGGCGCGGCGCACGCGCACGCGATCCACGTCGAGGACGCCGTCCATGCCGGCCACGGCGCGGGCAATCTCCTGCTGCAAACCCTCGGGAGCGACATCCAGAAGGGCGTCCATCGTGCGTCTGCCGAGGCGCGCGCCGACCCACAGGATCACGGCGGCGACAGCAAGCCCGGCGAGGGCATCGGCATAGACCAGCGAGGGGAAATGCCACATCTCGCCGGCCCAAACAAGAGCGATGCCCACGATGACGACGATGGTGCTCCACACGTCCGTGGAAAAGTGGAGCGCATCGGCTTCCAGAGCTTCGCTCGAATATTTCTTCGCGACGCGAGTGAGGGCGCGGGCCCGCGTTATGTCAATCAACAGGGCAATCAGTAGGACAAAGATGGCGGTCAGGCTGGGCTGGATGTGCACGCTGCGGAAGAAGAGCCGGGCGAAGGCCTCGTAAATAATGTAGAGAGCGGTGAGGGCGAGGAGGCCGGTTTCGACGAAGGCGGAAAAGTTTTCGAATTTTCCATGGCCGTAGAGGTGGCGCTCATCGGCAGGCTGATCCGCCACGCGGACGGAGAGAAGCGTGATGATGGCGGCGATCAGGTCCAGCGAGGAGTGCAGCGCTTCGGAAAGGACGCCGAGGCTTCCGGTTCGGACGACCAGGAAGGCTTTGAGCGAAACTAGGAGGACAGCCGAGCCTACGCTTAGGAGTGCAGCGCGCCTCTTTTCGCGGCCTTCCTCGACTTGAATGGCGATTGCCACGGTTTGCCTAGACTACCTTAAGTCTCCTCTTATTCCCGGCTGTTTCCAGCGAATCACAAGATGGACTGGTTCTTCAACCAATACGTCTACGGCATGGGCAAGCCGCAATATACTTTCCACGCGGCCCTGGATTATACGGCCGACGGCAAGACGCACTTCAAGGCCGAGCTGACGCGCGCGGGTGTGCCGGACAGTTGGAAGGATGCAATTCCGCTCTATGCACACATCGGGGACAAGACAGTCAAGATGGGAAACATCACGGCGACACATGCGAACGAGACGGTTGAGACTGCGATTCAGGGCAAGATCGACCGGATTTCCATCAATGATTGCGAGGAGATTCTGGGGGACGTAAAGCAGTGAGGTGATTTGGGCGGAACTGATATTCTCGCTCGTATTTTGCCGCGAGAGGATTTCAGGATTTTCCTTCCCTGGGGAGGAAGCGCAGGGCGGCGGAGTTCATGCAGTAGCGGAGGCCGGTCGGCTCGGGGCCGTCGGTGAAGACGTGGCCGAGGTGGGCGTCGCACAGCGTACAGAGTACTTCGGTGCGAAGGGCGCCCATACTGAAGTCCTTTTTCTCGCGGACGTTTTCGCCGGCGATGGGCTCCCAGAAGCTGGGCCAGCCGGTGCCGGAGTCGAATTTTGATTTGCAGTCGAAGAGGGCGCTATCGCAATCGATGCAGCGATAGAGGCCGGGGGCGTGCTGGTCGTGGAGCGGTCCGGAGAATGCGTATTCTGTTGCCGCGCGGCGGGTCACGTCGTACTGCAGCGGGGTGAGCTGTTTCTTCCAGTCTGCGTTGGTCTTCTGTACTTTCGGCACAATGAATTTGCCAAGCGGCTTGCCGTCGCCGGAGAATCTCACGATTTTGACCGTTCCAGGATTGTCGTTTGGCTCCGGATCATAGGCTAAAGCCGAGAGGCAGATGCGCTCGACGCCTACGAGCAGGCCATAGCCGGCTAGCGTTGCGGAACCGAAGATGAGTCCTCTGCGCGTGAAATCTTTCATGGCGAACGATCACAAATAAACTACTTCATTGCGCTCATCGGCGGCGGAGGCAGAAGCGGGAGCCGCTTGGCTTCCCCGCGGGCGCCGCGCACTTCCAGCTCTTCGAAAAGAAGCGAAGGCGCGACGATCGAGGCGGGCACGCCGCCCTGAGCGGAGCCGAATGCTCCAAGGGCTGTGCCGGCAAATCCCGTGACCTGGCTCTGCATGTAGTTGTACGCGAAATTGTCGCTGCCAATTCCGGCGACGTTACGCAAGGCGCGGGTGTTCAAGCCGATGATGCGCGAACCGCGGATCATTTCTTCGCGGCCGGTGTCGGGATAGACGCGGTAAACGACCAGCGGCAGACGATCGCCGGTTCCGGCGCCACCACCGAAGCTGGCCAGCAGTTCGGAAAAATCCTCCTGGTGCAGCAGGCTCAAAGTGGGATTGTCCATTTCGCGAACAATGACGCAATAGGGGAGCTTTTCGGCGCGGCAGGAATCCAGGAATTTCTTTTTCAGCTCGGCGGGAGAAACTGTCTCTGTGGATGTGAAGAAGAGATTGCTCATGGTGGGTTTGGCGTCGTTGAGAAAAGCGGCGCGGCCATGGCCGTTCGAATCGCCGAAATCGGGCCCTGGCCGGCGGGACATCAATTCGCCGCGCAAGTTGCCATTCTCGACGAGCGTGACTTTTTCAGCGCGGACTCCTTCGCTGTCCACGGCGTAGCCACCGAGGAGCGGCCTGCCGTTGAAATCTTTCGCGCCGGGATCATCGACAAGAGACACGCTTGCAGGAAGAACGCGCGCGCCGATGCGTCCCACCCAGTCGCTCTTCCCGCCTAATCCGCTCAAGAGTTGTTCCATCACCGGAGTGAAAGAAACCGGAGGTCGAGCGCCGTTCACTGCCGGTCCGAGGATTTGCGCAAGAAGTGGCGCGGCGGCGCGCGCTTCGAAAAGGACCGGGCCGGTGTAATCCTGCGCCGCGGGTGCAGCGCGCAACGCCATCAATTCGCTGGCAGTGACGTTTATGCCCTTGCGGACGGTTTCGACACTGGGGAGGTCGGCGGGCCTGCGCGCGTAGGTGGCGTAGAAATGATTCAGCGGGACGCCATCATCGGCGAGCGCGTTCATGCCGGACTCGATGGCGGCGTAGGTGCGGTTCTGACGGATCTCCGTGCCTTCGCTGGTCAGCAAATATTCCGTGGCGTAGACGAGGTAGTAGGTGACACGGGATTCGTAGATTTGAGGAAACGCGCGGAGGGTTGCGGAAGTCTCCCGAGCTTCCTGATCCCAGTTGCGGCTGGTCCAATCCGGTGCGACGAGCGGCTCGATGAGCTGCACGGGCGCGGCTTTCGAAAGGTCGTTGATGTCCGATTGGCGAGCGAGGCTGCTGAGATAGGCACGCTTCCGCGAGTAAGTTTCGACGGCTTCCTTAAAGGCCTGATCGGTGGCAATCCAGAGATCCTGGCGAAGAGAATCGTAATCGCGGTCGATGCCGACGGAGCCGGTGGGGCCGATAAAGCCGCGGAAACCGTCATCGCTAACGAAATTGGAGCTGTCGAGCTTGTAGCTGCCAACGCGGGCTTCCACGTCCATGAAGCGGTTTCGCGCGTGCGTGCTGGAAAAGACGGTGCCGAATTCGGCGACAACTTCACGAACGTCGAGGTCGAGTAAACGGTATTCGAGATAGTAGGGCCGGACGGGTTGATCGGTGCCGGGGATTTTCAGTTCCAGGCGCGTTTTGGCGCGGGCCATTTCGTCGCGCATGGCCTGAAGCGTGTGATCGTTATCCTGTTGCGCGCAGACACGCGGAGCCGCGGCAAAACTCAGCGCGGCAAGAAGAAAACTAAGCTTCACGAATCCTGTTGCGCGGCTCACTGCTGGCCTCCCGCTTTGATGACGTCATGCGCGGGCGGCGGAAGGATCGGCGGCCGGTCCGTGGAGCTTTCTTTTTTCTGAACTTCCAATTCGGAAGTCAGGATGGCGGGTGAAGCGGCAGAAACCGGCACGGAGCCGGATTCAGCGCCGCAGTAGCCGTTGAAGACTTCCGGCGTGTCTCCGGTGGCGACGATTTTGGTAAGCGCGGCGAGCGGCGTTCCAACGATGTCCACGCCGCGCACGAGTTCGTCAGGGCGGCCATCGGCGAAAACTTTGTAAACGACGAGCGGCAGAACCTGGAAGGCTTGCGGCTGGCCGCGGCCGGTGAACGTAAATCCGCCGGCGATGTCGTCGATTAACAGACCATAGGATTTACCCTGCGTTTTGATCAGCTCGATGAGCTTCGCGCGGAGCTGTGCGTTGGTCACGGTCTTGCTGCTCTGCACGATCAGATTGCCCTGGCGGGATACGGGCGTCGCACCGAGCTGGCGGCGGCCGTGTCCGTTCGAACGCGGGAAGCCCACCA
>Ga0207131_1142_pt1 | contig 13198 bp, 8 predicted proteins | sample Alteio_BWMinHeat_13_FD_153557 | JGI IMG/M metagenome (GOLD analysis project Ga0207131, IMG submission 153557) | Enriched cells from forest soil in Barre Woods Harvard Forest LTER site, Petersham, Massachusetts, United States -... | ecosystem: Environmental > Terrestrial > Soil > Temperate forest >...
GAGACTTTGGTGCCGGACCGGGGAATATTGGCAGAGACGCGAGCGCCAAGGCTGTGGCGGTAGCGCGTTGCCAGTTGATTGCGCAAAGCGGCCTCGACGGCGTCTTCGTTGGGCGCTAGCGCCCCTGCATAGGAGTACAGCAGAGTGGTGCTGAAGCTGTCGCCGAATTTCTGCTGATAGGCGGCGCGCGCTCCGAACGAAGCTGAATTGCCTGCATCGTACGCGAACACGTCGGAGAAATAATCCTGCAGGTAATCGGAGCCGGATGTGGCCCCGCGCCCGAACACCGCCGTGTGAGTTGAGCGGTCATGGAACACCGCCGCGGTGACGCTTGTGTTCTTGCTCAGGACGCGTTCGACCGCGATTTCTTCGTGCATCCCGTTTTCGAGAACCGGGCGGCCATTGCGCATGAGCAGAGTGGGAAATGCGTCGAGGGAGTTCATGGCCGATTGCATCGCGCTCAAAGAACCATCTGCGTTCTGCCAGGGGCTCGCTGCAACCAGAGCCGAAGCCAGCCAATTCCGAGTGATCTGCAGCGCGACTTCACCGCGCGGGCGCATTGCCATCGTTGTGCCCGCAAATCCCGCCATCACATAATCACTGCCATAACGGATGCTCACGCGATCGCCCGCGGCGAACTGATTGTCGTGCGACATCCGGAGCCCGCGAAATGTGGGGCCATCCGGGCCGAGACGCGATTCACGCACAACGATGCTGGTTACTGAACCTATTCCCATTTCGCCAGATGGCAGCCACTCGGTGACGAATCCGCCCGTCGGAGCAGCACCCTCATAACTGAATTGACCCGCCATCAGCAGCTGGCCGTGAGAGCCGAGACCCAAGTCATAAGCAAATGCAGTACCGGGAGAGTCTGCAAGATTCGAAATCGAGCCAGGATGATCCGCGCCCGCCATCAAGTCAAAACGGCCGTGATTTCCGCGCCTTTGCGCGATTTCTATTTGGGCCGGTCCGCCCGGCTCAATCACAATCTCGCCATCCTGCCAGCGCAACACGGGCCGAGTGGCGGATGAGCTGCGTAATACCCAGATCCATTCATCCGACGGCATGTTCTGGTCAGGTGCGCGGCGCAACTTTTCGAGCGAGGAGAAGACGGAACCCATCACGATTTCCAACAGAGTGGTGTGGTCGCCGCTGACTTGAATATGCCGTTCGATCGCAGGAAGAAAACCTGCCAGCGTCACCTTGATCGAGTAGGAGCCAGCCCGGAGAGTATCCGCCGCGAAACGGCCGCGATCATTGGTCAAGAGTTCCAGTGGAGAAGCGTTGAAGAAATCCTCGGACGAGATGAAGACGGTGGCTCCCAGTTGCGGCGTCCCGGCGGCGTCCACCACCACTCCGGACAGTTTCCCGGAGTTAGATGCGCCGGCTAGCGGAAGCGCGCAGATGCTCAGGAGCAATCCGAGGCCGAGAGCGCGAATAGATTGATAGCTCACGTCGCTTCACCTCCCCTGTGGAGCCGTTCCCGATGCTGCCTTTACCGTGAAATTCGAAGCCTTGGTGATCGTTTCCTTCGCCAGATTATCTGTGACCGCCACTTCCAGGCTGTACTTTCCGGGCGTGAGCGATCCGAGAGTGACGACATTCTCGAGCGTCATCTCCTCGCCATGCTCAGGAAGCTTGCTCGGCGGGAGATCAAACTTCAGCACCGGCTCAGTCTCTTTTTCCCTGGTGACGCGGAATTGCACGCTCGCGTCGGCTTTGTGCGTCTTTTCGTCCACTTTCAGGTTATACACCTGCAGAAAAACGCCCATGTTTTCGTTGGGCGTGAATGCTCCGTCCATTTTCGGCCGCACCTTGATGTCCCCGAGAACAAACTGGCCGAGTCCGATGTCTTTCGCAGACACGCGCTGAATCTGGTCCGCAAGTATCAGCGTGCTGCTGGACAGCTTGTCGTCCTCGAATCGCGGCACAGCGAGCCGCGTGTTCACCACGCCTACATTCCCGTTATTCACGTCCTTCACCACGATGTCCAGGCGGTACAGCCCGGGGCTGAGCGGGACAGCCTTCTGGTAGATCGAAGCAGTGCCCAGCGATTGCTGCAGCAGTTCGGCGGGAAGATCGCGATGGACGGTGTCTTCAAAGGTCTGCACCGGGCGGCCACTAAGTGTGGTGATCCGCGCAAAAAGATTCAGAGTGGCGGAATCCACGCCATTTTTTTCCTGGAACATCAACTGGCGCGTGGGAATCTGCACAGTGATGGGTACCAGCACCGTATCCGAAGTGATGCGTAGAAAATCGAAGCGGTAATCGAATTTCACCTGATCGCGCACCAGCCGCGAAGTCACCACGGCTTCCAGGTCCTTGAACTTCACCGGCGGTGCTTGCTGCACCTTCGCGTAACGCTCCAGCCGCGAGAATTCGCTGTCTTTTTCCAGGCGCCCGCCAAGAGGCTGTGCCAGATGAGTGCCGTCCGTATTGTTGAACCGCGCCGTCTTACTCGCCAGGCCCATGGATTCCATCTGCGTCAGGCCCGCCCCAGGGACGTACAAGAGTGCGTCTTTCTCGCTCGGGTCCATGGTCAGGTGAAACTCACCGGTCATGGATGGGTCCACGAACTCCAGGATCACATCGTTGCCGACCCCTTCGAGATAGCGGTAGCGCCACTGCTCGAATGGATAGGTGGAAGTTTGGCCGCCGCCTTCGCTTGCCGGGCGGTCATATGACCCACCGCTCGGGTGCGACTCAATCTCATCCGCCGGGCCCCACATGATGTAGATCTTGCCGCGGTCAGTCCGCCAACCGGGGATTCCCGAGGCGAAACGCTCGTTGGCATATGCGATGCGGCGATAGTGTTCCTCTTTGAAAGTATTTTCGGGAGATTCGGGATCAGGGTTGCGGCGCTGCCAGAATTGCTCGATGAATTGCTCGCGCTCCTCGTTGGTTGAAAGATGCAGAAATGCGCTGCGCTCCTCAGGCGAGATAATGTAAACCACGTCCTGATCCAGCCACTTCTTGTATTGCGAGTCGAGTTCCTTCTTCAGCTGGTTGTCGCTTCTGGATCTTTGCTTCGCCGCTTGCTTGGCAGCCTTCGGGTCAGTCTGCTCCTGCTTGGAGTCTTGCGCGAAGGTCGCTGGCGAAAGCGCCAGGCCTCCGGCTAAAATGCCGAAAAGAAACACCTTGGCCGAATGGCCCATATCTGCACCGATTCCCCTATTTGGTGAGAAATTCTAACCTGTACTAAAGGACAGGTCAACGGGAGTTTCCCCACCGGCTGTCCCTTGCACGGTTGGAATCCCCTGTAGCCCATGGGGTTGCCTTGGGCCTCTGCCCTGCCCGTGTCCAGATGAACATTGCAAACCGCCCGTGCTCGATCGGACCAACGGAGGGTTAGTCCCTGCCTCGACCGCACGTATTCGGCGCTGTTTCTTTCCTCGCGGAATCGAATTAGAATGGTTCTTCGCAATCGATTGCTCATGGCTCCTGAAACCGACTATGAGCGGAAGAAGTAAGGAGTTAGGAGTAAGGACCACAATCTGCGTTCAGGTTTCCCTGTCCTTATCCGCAACCACGCGTCTAAGCTGAGAAACTTTCTGCGCGGTCCGGTCGTATCGTGTTGATGACGGGGAGGATTGTCACCCGCGGATCGGTGAGCCAAGGGTAGGTTTCATGAAGAAGTGGCACAAAATCACATTGGGCATCAGCGCAGGCGTCATCCTGCTGGGGGTGGGCGGATTCGTCTATCACCAACTGACGAAGGACATCGTCACGGTCCAGAGCGGCAAAGTGACCAAACAGGACTTGACCTCCATCGTTACGGCCTCTGGTGAAGTCCGCCCCAAGACCTACACAAACGTCCTGGGCGAAGGATTCGGCAAGATCACCGATATTGTGGTGAAAGAAGGGGACCACGTGAAGAAGGGTGACGTCCTGCTGCACCTCGAAAACATCCAGCCTGGTGCGGACGTGCAAGCCCAGATAGCCAGCATTGGTTCGATGGAAGCGGGAACGCGTGTCGCGGCGGCGAATTACGATTCAGCCGTCGCCACTCTCGCCCAACGCGAAGCCGACTTGCAAAAGTCGAAATACGATTGGGAGCGCGCGCAGAAGCTATTCCAGGAGCAACTCATCTCCAAGCAGGAATTCGACGCCAACAAGGCGACCTACGACAGCACCGTCGCCGCACTGAACGCCAGCAAGGCGCAGGTGGAACAGACACGCGCGGCTCGCGAGCAGGCGCGCTCGAATCATGAACAGGCCAGCGCTATCCTGAAACACACCGCCGACGTCCTTCGGAAAACCACTTACACCGCGCCCATTGACGGGATCGTCAGCTACATCGCCGTGCGCGTGGGCGAGAACGTGGTCCCCGGAATTCAGAATGCCACGGGCAGCTTCCTGCTGACGATTTCCGACATGAGTGTGGTGACCTCAGAAGTGAAGGTGGATGAGACCGACATCACCAATGTCCGCCACGGCCAAATCGCGGATGTCACGATTGACGCCATTCCTGGGAAAATTTACAAGGGCCGCGTCACCGAGGTCGGCGAACTGGCTATCCTGCGCTCCTCCGGCCAGGCTGCCACCACGCAAACCACCGCGAACACGCAGGAGGCGCGCGACTTTAAAGTCGTCATCACCATCGACAATCCGCCGGACTCGCTGCGCCCCGGACTTTCTTCAACGGCCAAGATCGAGACGGCACAGAAGAAAGACGTGTTAACCATACCGATTCAGTCGCTAGCTGTGCGTTCGCACAAGGAACTTGAAGAAGCGGCGGCAAAGGGCAAGGGTGGAAGCAGCGTGACGCTGGCTGCTTCGAAGCCCGCGTTGAGCCATGGTCAAAAAGACGAGATCACCGGTGTCTTCGTCATCCGTAACAAGAAGGCAGAATTTGTTTCCGTGCAGACCGGGATCGCCGGCGTGACCGATATCGAGATCACCAGCGGCTTGCGCGAGGGCGACGAGATCGTCACCGGCAACTACAAAGCACTGCGCATGCTCCGTCCTGGCGCAGGCATCAGGGTGGACAATTCTCCGCCGAAACGTGAAGAACCCTCGTCATCCAGCTAGCAGGATGAGAATATAGCACCGCCATTCGGGCCGCCTGCCAGGCGGAAGCACGCGACACCCGACCAACAGCAGACGACCATGAATTCCAGGAGCACAGTGCCCATGGCGCTTGAACAGATCGGCGTGCCGCAGACCTATCGCGAAGACTTGGTCGCGTCCGGTATCAACATCCGGACGGAGGATCTCTGGAAAACTTACGAGATGGGCGCGGAACACCTCCACGCCCTGCGTGGCGTGAGTATTGAGATTCATCGTGGCGAATACGTTGCCATCATGGGCCCTTCCGGCTCTGGAAAATCCACGCTGATGAATCTCATCGGCTGCCTTGACACGCCTTCGAAGGGACGCTACTGGCTGGCTGGGCGGCTAGTGAGCGAATTGAACGACGATGAGCTCGCCTACATTCGCAACAAAGAGATCGGCTTCGTGTTTCAGACCTTCAATCTGCTGCCGCGCGCGACTGCGCTGCACAATGTCGAGCTGCCCATGATTTACAATGGCACGCCCGCTGAAGAACGTCTGGAGCGCGCGAAGAAGTCTCTCGCCCAGGTGGATCTCACCGATCGCATGATGCACAAACCTAACGAACTCTCCGGCGGTCAACGCCAGCGGGTGGCCATCGCCCGCGCGCTGGTGAACACTCCCTCCATCCTCCTCGCCGACGAGCCCACCGGCAACCTCGACTCGCAAACCGGCGAAGAAATCATGGCTCTCTTCGCGCGCCTGCATCAACAGGGCAACACGATCATTCTTGTCACCCACGAAACTGACATCGCACTGCACGCACACCGCGTGATCCGCCTCCGCGATGGCAAAGTCGAAAAAGACGAACGCACTCGCTAGTCCGCGCGGGGGCCACGGAAACATCGTTACCCAGAAAAGAAATTGCGCGCGAGGAATAGGATATTGGCGGGGCGCTCCGCGAGCCGGCGCATAAACCACGGAAACCAGAACGTTCCGTAAGAAATCAAGACAGCCGAGCGGTAGCCTTCTCGCGCCAGGCGCAATTGTTCGGCGCGCTGGATTCCGTAGAGCATTTGAAATTCCAACTGGCTTTTCGCGATGCTCTGGGATGCAGCCCATCCCGCGATGCGTTGAATCAGCGTGCCATCGTGCGTGGCGATGGCGGCGCGCACTCCCGCGCGGCGCGCGTCCGGATTCAGCAGCATGGTCGCAAGCCGGTAGAAACTTTCATCCACATCTGCTTTTTTGGGAAACGCGATCTCCGACGGCTCGTTGTAGGCCCCTTTCACCAGACGGACGGCGGCGCCCAAGGGGATGAGCGACTCAAGATCCCTTTCCGTGCGGTACAAATAAGCCTGTACGCACACGCCGACATTCTTGTAAGACTTGCGCGCGCGGCGATAGAGGTCGAGCGTCGCGTCCACATAAGGACTCTGCTCCATGTCAATCCACAGAGTTTTTTCCGGGGGGCAGCGCTCGATAAGTTTCGCGAGATTGGCGAAACAGAACTCGCGGTCGAGATCGAGACCCAACTGCGTGAGCTTCACTGAAATTTCTACGGGCAAGTTGCCGGCGCGAATCTTGTCGAGCACATCCAAATAGTGCCGCACAACGCCCTCGGCTTCTGCGCGGTCGGCAATGTTTTCGCCGAGATGCGTCATCACGCCGCCAATATTTTTCATCGCCAGCTCGCGCGCGGCGGCCAGCGCGTCCTCTATGGTTTCGCCGGGCATGAAACGCCTGGTCGTCCGGCGAAAAAACGCGTAGTGGGGCGCGCGTTCGCGGAGCCACGCGCTCTGCGAAGCCTTCAGGATTGCGCGGCGCACCAGGCTCATGCTCAGTTTCCCGCGTGCGCGCCGGGCTGCGGCGCTGTGAGAGCCTTCAGGAAGCGATAGTAAAACTCCACTCCCTCGTAAAACGACCAGACCAGCAACCGTTCGTCGCGCCCGTGCGACCGGTCATCATTCACGTCCATCCACATCCCGGAAATTCCATAGGTTGGCATTCCGGCGGCGCGCGAGATGGCCCCGTCGCTCGCGCCGGTTTCCATCACTGGCACCACCGACACACCGGGCCACATCGTCGTGCTCACTTTTTCAAGCGTGTTCATCACATCCGGGCGGAGCGGCGATGGCGGGTTCGATTTTCCACCGCCCACGCCGGTGAAAATCGCCTCGACGGAAATTTGCGGATCGGAAAGAACCTGAATAATCGTGGCGCGTGTTTCTTCGGATGAATGTCCCGGGAGGATGCGGCAATTCACGTTCGCGCGCGCCATCTGCGGCAGCGCATTGTTGGCGTGGCCTGCGTCCAGGCGCGTGGCGACGCAGGTGGTGTGCGTGACGCCGTTGTAGAAAGGCATATTCGAAAGGTGTGTGACAGCGGCTTCATCCGGCGGATTCCGCAGGATCGCTTTCATATCTGTGCCCACCGTACCGCCGACGATAGCGGACATGCGGTCGAAATACGCGCGCGTGACTTCGTTCAGCTCGAATGGGAATTTATAATGCTCCAGGCGCGTGAGTCCCTCCGCGAGGTGGTAGATGGCATTTTCCGCCACAGGCAGCGAGCTATGGCCGCCAGGATTCGTCACCTTGAGTTCGAAATCTTGATAGAGTTTTTCGCTCGCCTGGATTGCTACCAGAGATTTCCGATCGTTCACCAATTGGAACGAGCCTGCGTCGGGATTGAGAACGTACTCGGCTTCTATGAGATCGCGATGATTCTGAATCAGCCAGTCCACTCCATTGAAAGCGCCGCCTTCCTCATCTGCGGTGAGCGCGAGGATGATGTCGCGGTCCGGCTGATACCCTTCCAGCTTCATACGAATCATGGCCATCATTAGAAATGTGTCGCCCGACTTTATGTCCAGTGTGCCCCGGCCATAGAAATAGCCGTCCCTCTCGATGAACTGGAAAGGATCCATGGACCAGTCTTCGCGGCGCGCCTCCACTACATCGAGATGGCAAATGAGCAGGATCGGCTTGTGCGCGCCGGTGCCGTGCAGACGTGCGACCAGATTTCCTTTCCGGGCGTTCGGGCCGCCCACGTAGATGTCGCTCGCCGGAAAGCCGGCGTCGCGAAGGCGCTTGGCCATGGCCTCGGCGGCCACAGTGGTGCTGCCCGCAGAGTCCGTGGTGTTGATTTCAACGAGCTGCTTGAAAATGTCCCGCGCGAGTTGCTTCGTTGCGTCATTTGTTTGTGCCCGCGCGCCTGCGCCCGCAACTACGAGGCTGAGCACAATTGCTGCAAACATGATGGCCCGATTTTTCATTCCGTCTCCTGATATTAAGCCGGAAAAGACTATCAGACGCGGCGACCTTCTGCCACCCGGGCTTCATTGGTCAAAAAGGCGGCGGCGAAAAGGGCGCGGCGGAAGAGGGCTCGAGGCAGAAAATGGCGTAGCGGTAGACCTTGAGCTTCATGTCGTCGCTCACGGGGCCGCCGGAGAAAATTTTACCGAAAGCTTTGTGGATTTCGCGCAGTTTCTCGTCAGGGAGAGTATCCAGCAACTCGCCGAAGCGATTTTTGGCCCTGGTCATTTCGCTTACTGGTGCATCCTGCTGCGGCTGGCTGGTCGATTGCCCCGCAACTGGAGGTGAAGTAGGTTCGGCAGGTTTATTCGCGGGTGCCGCAGTCGGATTTGACTTCTTCGATTCGTAGCTCTGGTAGAAAATGTAGCGAAATTGCTTCTTGTACAGTGCAGCGTAGGCTCTTTTCACGTCGTCCGCCGGAGGATCGATGGTCACGAGTGATTTTGCCGCGAACTCATCGGCAGCCAGCTCGAAGTCGCGGAAATTTCCGCGCGCACCCATCAGCGGACCCTTGCCACTCTTTCCAAGCGATGCCGCAAGCCGGTTTGTGCGCGCGTCATAACATTGGCCATAAACGGCAAGCCCACGCACAGTTCCCTCAAGATTTGTTTTCATTTCGTTCATGGCCTTCTCACCCAACTTATCGTTGAAATGCGCCACCCAATCCGCCGAGGTCATGGCCAGAATCTGCGCACAAGTCATCCCCAGCCGGTCGCGCCCAGTTTTTTGCGAAGGGCGGGTTTGTGCCCTCGTGGCCTGGGAGACAGCGGAAAGAAGCACAGCCAGAAGCATGACGGATCGCACGAAGGAACCCTAACGCAGGGAGACACAGCGATGCAACCGAGGGGATCGTGACGTTCTCAATCGCGAGGTCGTTCACGGCGAGCGGCGGGGCGCAAGAGGGCGCGCTCGAGGAGAATCTCGACGAATCTAGCCAGCCTTTTGCGCCGCGTATCGGGCCCCTTCGCGGCGCTGAGGTAAAGGAGAAATTGGCGGCGTTGGCCCGGCGGGAGGCCATCAAATTCCCGTTGCAGCATGCGCCGTCGCCTGAGCGCAGCTTGCAGATCAGGAGGAACAGGAAGCTCGCGCGGTTCGCGGTCGAGCTTCAGCGCCACGCCGACCACTTCTCCGACATCAGCCCGGGCCGCCTTGCGCAGCGTCACATTGAATTGCAGACGATAGTGGCCTGCGCCGGCAGGCACGAGCGTCGTGCGTGTGCTCCGCCCATTCACCATTGCCACCACCGGAATGTATTTCCCGTGCTCGCCCTTCACTTTACGCGCCACGCTGCCCCTGCGCGCATAATCCGCTTTGAGCGTGCGTCCAACTTCTTCCGGCACATCCACGTAGCGCAGCATCCAAATCCTGTAGATCGTTGCGAGGAAACGCTGCGGTTTGGGCAAAGGAGCCATAGTGGCCATCAGCCGGATGTTCTCCTCAGAATTGATGTGATATTTCGATGAAGCGCGCGCGGGCTCATTGACCTTCCAAAGACGCGTTGCGGGCTGCAATGAGGTCGAGCTCAGTTTCCAGGCGGCGCAGGACTTGATCGTTGATCTTTTCCTCATTCCGGAGTTTCAGCAGCACGGCACGCTGTAGAGCCAGAACATTTCTGGAAATTTCCGTGTAGCGCTGAAAATTGTCCACTCCGTAGCCGCGTCCTTCCGTCGCGTCGCTCTGCAGCAGCGTAAGCCGGCCCAACTGAAGCCGTATGAGATCGTCGTACACCGGCGCCAGTTCCGGCCGGTCATCTTCGCGAGAGTGCTCGAGATACGCAAGGGCGGCCTCAATGATCTCGCGGCGCGCTTTGATTTCCTCTTCATCTTTTCCAACCGGATTTGCAAGCCCCAACCAGCGAATCAGGGGCGGCAGCGTGAGTCCTTGCAATACGAGTGTGACGAATATCACGCAGTAGGTGAGGAAAATGATTACGGCGCGGTGCGGGAATGGAGTGCCGTCATTCAACGTTTCCGGCAAAGAAATTGCCGCGGCCAAGGCCACCACACCGCGCATTCCAGTCCATCCGGCCACCAGGAGGGTTCGTGCACTCGGTAGTGGTTCCTGTTGATGAAAAAGGCGCGTCCGAATCCGGTTGGCGATCCACGCTCCGGGATACATCCAGAACATGCGCAGCAGGATAACAATGGCGCTGAGCATGAGACCGTGCAGAATCAGCCGGCCGAGGCGGATCGTATTGATGTCCGCCAGGACGTACGGCAATTGTAAGCCCATGAGTAGGAAGACCACTCCGTTCAGCACAAACGTAAGCGTCTCCCACACAGCGCCTGCCTGAAGGCGAGCCCCGAGAGAGAGGTACGTGCTGCTGGTATGTCCCAGAAATAACCCGCACACCACCGTTGCCAGCACTCCCGAGGAATGAAGACTTTCCGCCGTGAGGTAGGCGAAATAAGGCGCAATGACGCTGATGGTGATTTCGATCTGAGCATCGTCGATCTTTTTCATGACGAAGCGGACAAGTTTGCCGAGCACAAGACCGATCACGATGCTGCTGACGATCAGGTAGGCGAGCCGCGCGAAGCGCTCACCGATCGTGGGCATGTGCCCTGTCATCACAACCGCTGTGGTCACCTGCAGCGCGAGCAGGCCGCTCGCGTCGTTCACCAGGCTCTCCCCTTCGAGAATGTCCACCAGCCGTTGCGGCAATCCCAGGCGCCGTGCGATGGCCGTGGCGGCAATCGCATCCGTAGTACAAACAACCGCGCCGAGCACCAGCCCTAACTGCCAGGTGAAGCCGGGAAGGAGCCAGTGCGCCATGGCTGCCACGCCATCTACCGTAAATGCGACCAGGCCCAGGGCCAGCATCGCAATGCTCACCAGGTTGTAACGGAAGTCGCGCCACGATGTGGTGGCTGCCGCGGAAAAGACAAGCGGCGGGAGAATCACCAGAAAGACGAGGTCGGGCGAGAGTTCAAACTTCGGGACGTGCGGGATGAAACTTAGTACCAATCCCCCAACGACCAGTACGATCGGATAGGGAATCTCCAGGCGCTTGGCGAATGCCGCCAATGCGACTACGAAAACGAGTAGCAGCAGAAAAATGGGTTCGAGCTGTTCGATGCCTACGACCGGCATATTCGTCCCGGCGGCTAAGATATCGCAGGAGACTGTTCACCCGCACGAAAAACAAAATTGCACAAAATAAAAAAGGCTCCGATCGCTCGGAGCCTTTTTTCGATTTTAATCCTGGCGGCGACCTACGTTCCCGCGCAGTTACCCGCGCAGTATCATCGGCCCTGCAAGGCTTAACTTCCGTGTTCGGGATGGGAACGGGTGTGACCCTTGCGGTTAGACCACCAGGAAACTTTTAGAAGTTGGAGCTTGAAAGCTCGAGGGTTGAAGAACACCCCTGAAACCAGGCTCCAATTTCAAATCCTGGAAAACTTTACAACTGAAGGAAGTTGGCGAAACAAACCGCAATTTCCACTGGAGAATAATGCAATGTGGAAAGGCTTGCTTGACTACCCATGTCCGCATTCTCATCGAATGCGCACGCAATGGGTAAGATTTATGGTCAAGCCGAACGGCCGATTAGTACGGGTCAGCTACACGCATTACTGCGCTTCCACCTCCCGCCTATCAAAGTCGTAGTCTTCGACTGGCCTTCTTAGATGGCCGCAGCCACCTTGGGAAACCTTATCTCGAGGCGAGCTTCTCGCTTAGATGCTTTCAGCGATTATCTCTTCCAGATTTCGCTACCGAGCGATGCCACGGGCGTGACAACTCGATCACAAGAGATCTGTTCATCCCGGTCCTCTCGTACTAGGGACAACTCCTCTCAAGTTTCCTGCGCCCACACCAGATAGGGACCGAACTGTCTCACGACGTTCTGAACCCAGCTCACGTACCGCTTTAATAGGCGAACAGCCTAACCCTTGGGACCTTCTACAGCCCCAGGATGCGATGAGCCGACATCGAGGTGCCAAACCTAAGCGTCGATGTGAACTCTTGGCTTAGATCAGCCTGTTATCCCCGGCGTACCTTTTATCCGTTGAGCGATGGCCCTTCCACGCAGAACCACCGGATCACTAGATCCCACTTTCGTGCCTGCTCGACCTGTGTGTCTCGCAGTCAACCCGGCTTATGCTCTTGCACTCCACGGCGGGTTTCCAATCCGCCTGAGCCGAGCTTTGAGCGCCTCCGTTACAATTTGGGAGGCGACCGCCCCAGTCAAACTACCCGTCTGGCCGTGTCCTCCACCCCGTCTAGGGGTGTAAGTTAGAGCGACAGAACTATCAGGGTGGTATTTCACCGTTGCCTCCCCCCCAGCCGAGACCGAGGGTTCCCAGGCTCCCACCTATCCTACGCAGGCAGTACCGTTAATCATGACCAGAGTGCAGTAAAGGTGCACGGGGTCTTTCCGTCTAGATGCGGGCATCCGGCGTCTTCACCGGAACCACAAATTCGCCGAGCCGTTCGCCAAGACAGTCGTTCGATCGGTACGCCATTCGTGCAGGTCGGAACTTACCCGACAAGGAATTTCGCTACCTTAGGACCGTTATAGTTACGGCCGCCGTTCACCGGGGCTTCAGATCAGGCCTTTGTTGCCTTGCGGCAGCTAAGCCCTCCCTTTAACCTTCCGGCACCGGGCAGGCGTCACCCCCTATACGTCGTATTCGACTTAGCAGAGAGCTGTGTTTTTGTTAAACAGTCGCCGAACGCATTTCACTGCGGCCCCCTCGGGCTATAAACCCTAGCGGGGCACCCCTTCTCCCGAAGTTACGGGGCTAATGTGCCTAGTTCCTGAGCGAGCGTTCTCTCGAGCGCCTGTGGATATTCACCTTGTCTACCTGTGTCGGTTTGAGGTACGGGCACCATTCGAACTCCTTAGAGGTTTTTCCTGGCAGCGTGAGATCAGAGACTTTGCGGCC
>Ga0207131_1134_pt2 | contig 13148 bp, 14 predicted proteins | sample Alteio_BWMinHeat_13_FD_153557 | JGI IMG/M metagenome (GOLD analysis project Ga0207131, IMG submission 153557) | Enriched cells from forest soil in Barre Woods Harvard Forest LTER site, Petersham, Massachusetts, United States -... | ecosystem: Environmental > Terrestrial > Soil > Temperate forest >...
GCGCCAATGGATCATTCGATGGCGCGGGCTCGAATTTTCAATGGCCAGCCAGAACCCATTGACTTGTTCATTGTTGCTACGGGTATGTGGTCGGATGGAACGGCTGGGCCGCTCATGTAAGGGCACCCCCGAGCGTATTGGTGAGAAGGCCGCACGCATACTTGGTTGTGTAATACTGCGGGAGAACGGCGGCGCAATACCGTTACTGATGAAAAGGAGCGAGGGATGAGCAAGGTACGAGTACTGGTGGGCACACGCAAAGGCGCATTCATCCTGACGGCGGACGGCAAGCGCGAAAAATGGGACGTCAGCGGCCCTCATTTTGCGGGCTGGGAGATGTATCACGTCAAGGGATCGCCGATTGATCCCAATCGGCTGTATGCATCGCAGTCGAGCGGCTGGTTTGGGCAGATCATTCAGCGTTCTGACGACGGCGGAAAAACCTGGCACCAACCTGGGACGCCATCGGGTGAACCGCCAGCCGCAGGTCCCCCAAAGTCCGCCAGCAACAAATTTGTTTACGACGCGTCTCCCGAAAGCGGCAAGCCTCTGACCACGCACCAGTGGTATGACGGCACGCAGCATCCTTGGGAATTCAAGCGAGTGTGGCATCTGGAGCCGTCACTCACCGATGGCAACACGGTGTACGCGGGCGTGGAAGATGCCGCCATTTTCCGCTCTACCGACGGTGGCGAGAATTGGAAGGAACTCTCCGGCCTGCGCGGCCACGGCACCGGCCCCAAGTGGCAACCGGGTGCAGGAGGCATGTGTCTGCACACCATCATTCTTGATCCCAGTAACCCGCAGCGAATGTGGATCGCCATTTCGGCGGCAGGAGCTTTTCGCACCGACGACGGCGGCAAGAGCTGGAAGCCGATCAATCGCGGACTGAAGTCGCAATACATCCCCGACCCGAACGCCGAGGTTGGACACTGTGTGCACCACGTCGCCATGAATCCGAAGCGTCCAGGCGTGCTCTTCATGCAGAAGCACTGGGACGTCATGCGCTCGGATGATGCTGGCGATAACTGGAAAGACGTTGGCGGCAACCTGCCCACGGACTTTGGCTTCGTCATTGATGTTCATGCGCACGAGCCGGAGACGATTTATGTTGTCCCCATCAAGAGCGATTCGGAACACTTTGTTCCCGATGGCAAGCTGCGCGTCTTCCGCAGCCGCAGTGGTGGAAACGAGTGGGAGGCGTTGACCAAAGGCCTGCCCCAGAGCAACTGCTATGTAAATGTGCTGCGCGATGCTATGGCTGTGGATTCGCTGGACAAGTGCGGCATCTATTTCGGCACCAGCGGCGGGCAGGTGTATGCCTCAGCCGACGCCGGGGATAGCTGGAATCCGATTGTGCGGGACCTGCCCGGTGTGCTGAGTGTGGAGGTGCAGACGCTGGGATGATGCGGGGTTTCGCATCAGGGTACGGCTTCAGCCGTGCCGACTCTCGATGAAAAACGAGGTCCCGCGCCGATACGGCGCAACTACCAGGAACGGCCGCCTCCGCAGCAGTTGCGCCCCGTGGGCGCGAAAGTCAATATTAACGGTGATACGGCACGGCTGAAGTCGTGCCCTGATACGAACCAAGGGCGCGATTTCGCCTATCCCGCCCAGAAATGCGCCGCTGCTTGACTGAAGATATACAATAGAAATGTATATCATTACTAGATCGGAGGGGTTATGCAAGTCTCCAAGTGGGGCAACAGTCTGGCCGTGCGGCTGCCGTCGGAGGTTGTGGAAGCCCTCAACCTAAAAGAGGGTGACCAAATCGAAATCCGGATCGCCAGCACGCGGGAATTTGCAGTGCGCCGCGATCCCGCGCGGCAGCGGGCCCTCGACCGCTTACGGTGTCTGCGTCGTCCTTTGCCGGCTGGGTTTGTATTCGACCGGGCAGAAGCCCATGCCCGCTAAGGACTTCTTCGATACAAACGTTTTGATCTACGCGGTAGCAAAAAACGATCTCCGCACGGCCAAAGCCGAGGCGCTGCTGGCAAGCGGCGGGATGGTAAGTATTCAGTCATTGAATGAGTTCGTCTCGGTAGCGCGCCGCAAGCTGGGTATGCCGTGGAAAGAAGTAAGAGAGTTCTTGGATCTCATTTGCATTCTGTGCCCCGACCCAGTTCCAGTTTCGCTCGACACACATAAAGTCGCTGTGGCCATCGCAGAAAAGTACGGATACAGCATTTATGACGCGCTGATAGCCTCCGCCGCCCTGGAATCCGGCTGTAAAACGCTTTACTCCGAAGATTTGCAGGACGGACAGATCATCAACCGGCAACTAACGATTCGGAATCCGTTTCGTTGACGCTTGACTTAAGCAATTTACCAGGCGTGCTTTCAGTTGAGGTGCAGACACTGCTATGAAGGAACTGCTGATCAACGTGCCCGAAAGTGAGTTCAAAGCTCTGCTAGATCGCGACAAAGTCGTCGCGGCTATCAAGGAGCACCTGCGGCCGAAGACAGGCTTAGTCAACGATATTACGAACTATGGCACGAACCTGATTCCTCGGTGCTTCGGATCAAGTGATAGGAAGATGAAGGATGTGATGCTCCTTGCGGTTCTCCTGCGTCAGGTAGTAGCCATGATTGATGGGGTTGACATTCTCCTCTCGAACGGGGCGGTCCATGCAGCTAATTTACAGATGAGGGCACTATTTGAAGCTTCTGTATACATCGACTGGATTCTGCTAGGTGACTCAGAAGAGAAAGCAGTCTATTACTACGTCCACAATCTCCGGCGCAAGCGGCATTGGCTTATGCGCACACAGCCGGGTACCAAACAGTCACAAGAATTCGCCGAAATGTTGAATAACGTGGGTATGCCGATCAGCGATGAGGTTAGAGATTCTGCTAAGGAGCGGATCAAGGAGATTGATCGAATTCTTTCGCAACCGGCCTTCGCGGCAGTTAGCGTTGATTTTGAGAAACGGCGCGAGGGGAGGGCATTTGATCCGGCCTGGTATGTTCCTCTCGGGGAGCGCAACCTGGGTACGATGTCGAAAAAGGTCGACAAGGCGGCTCTCTACCTTTTCCTGTATGGCGAAGCGTCCGAGGTAATGCATACGTCAAGCTACGATCACCACGTCAAGTTTGGTTCCGGAGAGGTAACCTTCGAGCCAATCCGGTCGGTCGAGGGATTCAAGAACGTCTTCTACTTCACATTGAATGTTGCGATACCCACGTTTAGAAGGATTTTGCGCGAGTATCGCCCTGGAGAGTTGGACGCATTCGCGAGGAAGTACGTTGAAAAGTGGCAGAAAGAGTTTATGAATTTCCCGAAAATAGAGGTGAGGCAAGAAACCACCAGGATTTAGATCGCCGCGAACTGCGGCCTGCTTGGCCGACACGCGTGCTAACATTCACCCCATGCTTCACAGGGACACTAGTCCGGCAGCCCAATCTGTTCAGCTCGAAATTCTGCGGGCGATGTCGGGAGAACAGCGGCTCCTGCTGGCGTTTGAGATGAGCGTGTTCGCCCGGGAACTTGCCAGGGAGGGGAGCCGGCGCGAGCACCCCGAGTGGCCGGAGGCGAGCGTCGCGCGAGAACTGCTGCGGCTGGCGTTTTTTCCAGCGCCCCTTCCCTCCTGGATCCCATGAGCGGGCCTACCTAGAAAAATGACTTTCCGAGTTAGACTTAAGGAAGCTCTGATTGAGTGTCCCAAAAAGCTTGAACCACATAGGACACAGGGGTCGCAGAGAAAGGTTGAACACTTGATCAGCGTTTCCTTAAAGCAGAAATGGAGCCATGCTAAACGCAACCCAGGAATTTCTGAGAGCAACTGAGCTGGGAGGAAGCCGGCCAGCATGACGATCCGCGTAATCCTTCCATTCCATCTCCGAACGCTGGCGCATGTTGGCAGCGAGTTGACTATCGAGGTCGAGGGTCCCGCCACGCAACGCACTGTCCTTGACGCGATCGAAGCACGCTATCCGATGCTGCGCGGGACGATCCGGGATCACGATACGCAGCTGCGCCGGGCGTTCTTACGTTTTTTTGCCTGCGAGGAAGATCTCTCTCACGAGTCGCCTGACGCCCTGCTCCCGGACGCCGTCGTGTCCGGGAAGGAACCGCTCATCATTATTGGAGCCATTGCTGGCGGGTAAGCGTTCCCACTTCTCGCACAGAACGCGAGAAATGGGGCACCCGGCAGGAGGTTAGATCCGCGATGGTTTGGACATTGGCTGGTATATTACGATTGATCCGCGGGGGCCACGCTTATGACACGACCAACGACGCAGGCGATTTCACCATTCTTCATCGTCAGCAACGTCGATCAAACAATCACATTTTACCGTGACAAGCTTGGCTTTGAGACCAGATTCCAGCAGCCTGAGCGGAACCCTTTTTTCGCCATCGTCGGCCGCGACGGAGCGCAACTCTTCGTCAAGTCCGATAAAGACACGTCGCCACTGCCGAACCCCAAGCGTCATCCCTCCATGAGGTGGGATGCCTATGTCTATGCACCAGACCCCGATGCGCTCGCCGTTGAATTTGCCGATCATGGCGCAGCCTTCAGCGTAGCGCTGAAGGATACCCACGACGGTCTCCGCGGCTTCGAGATTTGCGACCCTGACGGCTACGTCTTGTTCTTCGGTCGGCCAAGGGACACGGCGGCGTAACCCGCAGGGTATATACCCGAAAAATGTGTTTTCCCCTTAAGTCTATGAATTGATTACGTCAGGCAAAGAGATACCTACGCAAAATATCCCTTCTAAAGAACTTAGAAAAAGGCATAGTCCAGATGGATAGGATCTCACCCTGGTAATGGATCAGCTGGGGAAAGGCCTTCTGGTCATCTATTTCAATGATAGATGATTGCCAGGGGTAAACCCGCCAACTTTCGAAACTTATATTGTCCATTGACCGAGACAGTTGCGGGGGATTGGGTGCGTTTGGGGGCTTGACAAGAATTTGGCCCCGACAAAGTTCGCCCACGTTCTGGTGCAACTCTCAGCGCTGGAACGATGGGTGACGATAACATTTTAAAGGTATTGGCTTTTGATTGTTATGGTTACAGTCACATGGCAGGCGGTGGCGAAGGACTTGACATAATCATCCGATTGTCGGATAATCGGAATGTCGGAGGATAAGTCATGGGGAACACGTATCGCGGCAGGCTGGTGTCGAAGAACCAAATGACCATCCCGGTGGTTATGCAGCAGGAACTCAACATGGTTCAGGGGGATGAATTGGAGTTTGCGCTGGACCAGGGAAAGGTTGCGAGTGTGCATGTTCTGAAGGCAGTGCGAGTGGAACTGCTCAGCGATGATGTGCTGCAATCGCTGAAGCAACGCAAGGCAAAGGAAGGTCCACAACGGCAGGTGTCGCAACAGGATGTGAAGGAGCTTTCGGAAGGGAAGAAAGAGCTTTCGGAAAGTAAGAAAGTGGAAGCGCGAGCTCCGGCGACGGCTGCGATGGGGGATTGAGCGCCATTTTTTTTGGGTAGTAGAAGTCGGGATCCCTGGCTCCTGGTGCAAACCTATGGTCAACCTGATCTTCGACGAGGACGTGTTTGTCCCGAAGGCAGTTTCGTTGAACGCGGTCATCAAAACTGCGCTGTGGGATTTCGTGGACCGCATCTTACAGAATCCCGACAACCCGGACCTGATCGGAACTGAGCGTGATGGGTTTCGAGCTTCTCAGTTTACGACAGGCTACGCGCTCGATTGGGAAGTGACGCGGCGCCGAAAAGTTTCGATCATTGAGCTGTTTTCCTCTGGGAAACCAGAGGAAGTGAAATTGTGGGCGATTCGTGAACTTGTGCCTGGGAAGAAATAGTGAGGCCGCAAGTTCACGGTGAAGCGCCGCCCGGGCGCGACGAATCTCGGAGAGAGCATTTCGAGGAGATCGGCTTACTTCACTCCCTTTTCCGGGTCCCATGATCCTTGCAGTTTGCGAATATAAATCATCTGTCCGATGTGGTAGGCATTGTGGGCGCCGATATGGGCGATGGTCGAAGCCGCAGCCTCTAATTTTTTGTCGTCCGCTGCTTCGACGGCCTTTTCCCATTCGGTCAGGACTTGGTCGAGCTGCTGGACCGTGGCAGCCCATTTCTTGGCGTCAAAGCTGTTGAAAGTTTCGTCGTTGTTGCCATCGAACTTCGCTGGAGTCTCGCCTTTGAACTTGGCCAGTGATTGCTGGTTCCAGAAAATCAAATGATTTGCTAATTGACCGATGGAGTGGTTTCCATGGCCGTCCGTCCAACTCGCCTGCTCCGCGGTGAGGCCTTCGACGGCGGTATTGGCGGGGACGAACCAGTCTTTTACGTTGTGGGTGGTGCGGAGTTGCTCGAGCAAGATACTCCGGAGCGTCGGCGCGGGCTTTTGAGTTTGCGCATAGGCGTGAAGTGAGAGTGACAGAAGCAGCAAAACAATCATTTTCTTCATGACAGGATTCTCCTCGCTACCGGCAGATTTAATAGACGCAACTGGGGTCGGCTTGGCTAGCAAAATATATTAAATCAAGTGAAATGCATAATAAGTGTTTCGATGGGAGGCCTGCGGGTTGCGCTGGACTCCGCTTCCTCAGGATGACATGCGTTTAGAAGCGGTACAGGTAGGAGGCTTTGATAAAGAACTGGCGGCCATCGTTGATGAAGCTGTCAGGGGTGGTGAGCAGGCCGGTTGGAGTCGGCAGCAGACGACGGTCGAGGTTCTGGAGGTTGCTGTTGTATCCGACATAGATGGCGGTGCCGGGGTGGACTAGATAGGTTATGAGGAAGTCGGCGTTGAAATTCTTGGTCGGCGACAGCGCGCTGATGAGAGGGTTGGAGAGCACAGTGTTGTACTGCAGAATCGCGCGTGCTGAAAGCTGGCGCGTGAACTGGTAATTCCAGCCACTGCGCACGATGTGGTTCGTGACAGCGGTGAGGTGCGCGGCCCGTTCGCGGAGGTGCTCCAGCAGGTAGGTGTTGTCAATACGCAAGCGCCCGTAGGCGTGGAAAGTGAGAGTTGAATTGGCCTGGTCTTCATGGCTGATCTCGGGGATGCGCCCGGCGGATGGGTTGTAGTTGACTCCTCCTCCGGAAACATAGAACCAGGTGAAATCGAACTGCTTGAACCAACTGGTACCGCCTTCGACTCCCCAGAATGGTTGAGGGTAGGCCGTTACTCTGGTAAGGCCGGTAAAGTCCTGCGGACGCAGAAAGACGTAGTCCTCGGCGTAGGGATGGAAGTTAATGAAAGTGTTGCGCGTCATATCGAAGCGGAGACCGGGGAAAATGAACCGGTCGAGTGCGGTGCCGCTGTGGTCCCAGATGTTCATCTGCTGCACGGTCGGTCCCCAGGAAATGAGGAATTTGCCCTCGTGCCGAAAGTAGTAACTGGCATTGATATTTTCCTGGCGAATATCCGCGCGATTCACAAAGCCAGTCTGGGTGACGAATCCTGGGCTGATGTCTGTATAGATGCTTTGCAGATTGAGGTTGCGGCCAACATGTTCGGCAATGAGCTTGTAGGCCGGGCCAGCCTGATAGGAACCGTCGGTGTTCAGGGTGGAACTGGTGACGGCGGCACCCTGCACACGCCAGTTCTGATCGATCTTGATGTTGGCGTCCACGCCGCCCACGCGATTGTATCCGCCGCCGAATTCGCGATCGGTGAAGATGGCACCGACGGTGGACTGCTGAAAAATGTCGCGACTGACGCGGGCGATGGTGAAGGTGGCGCGCTCGCCGCTGTGAGGATCGGTCGGGGGGACAGTTTCGCCGGGGGCGCGGTCATCGCTGGCGAGCAAGCCTATCGCCCAGGGGCCGGATTTGCCGGTAAGCCGCAGGCCGAATTCTGGATGGGCGATTTGTCGCGTGAATACAAGGTTGATAGGAAGAGTGAAATAGTTACTGTTTTCGAGGAAGAATGGCCGCTTCTCCGGAAAAAACACAGCAAAGCGCTGGTTGACGGTGACTTGCGGCTGATCCGATTCGATCTGGCTGAAGTCGGGATTGATGGTGGTGTCGAGAACGAATTTTCCGTGCAGGATGAACTTCGCATCCATACCAATCTCGGGCTGGAGGTCGCGGTTTTCGAAGAGTGGATGATTGGGGTCGCGCTGATCAATGTCACGGAATCCGCGCAGAAGGCCGTAGGGAATGAGCTGGATGTTGCGGCTGGGAGAAACCTGTTCCATGCCGGTGGCGGTTGCGGCCTGATTGAAGCGTCCCTGGATGCGGTTGGAGATTCGCGGCCAGAACAGGTTCTCGTTGGTGCGTGGGATGCTGCGGTTCAGAATGATGCCCCACTCCTGCCGAGGTGTATTCGGGAAACGCAGGCTCTTGAAGGGAATCGCTATCAACACCAGGTAGCCGCGGTTAGTCAAACGCCCCTCGGAGTTCCACACAGTGTCGAAAGAAGGATCAAATCCGGTGAAATCGCCAGGAGTGCCGTTGCCGATCGAACCTTCGGTCCACAAGGCATCCCACTGGACGCCGAAAGGGTTGGCAGCAAATGTATAGGCGCGGCGGGCATCGTGGAAGGTGTCAATCATGATCTCGGCGGAGTCATCGGAGAAGATGTCTTCGCGGCGAGTCATACGGGCGCGGATCTTGTCGGGCTCTTTGTCCCAACACACGAAGACAGCGTAGAGGTTGTGCTGATCGTAGGCGAGATAGACGTCGGTGTTTTGTGTGGGTTCAGCGCCGTCGGCAGGCTCGCGCGCAATAAAGCCGGTCACTTTCAGCATCTGACCGGCCACACGAGCGCTGGGCTGCATGTCTTCGAAGTCGGCTAGTGACGGTGGCGTATCGGTGCGGGGGATCTGAATGGTGGGCGTGGCGGCGGAAACAAAAGGATGCAAGGCCAGCATCAGGACGATGACCGATGCCGGTCGGTACAGGAATTCCCTGTCCATCACCAGGCTGGGGAATATTTTGCCCATGCTTGTCCGTGATTAGACGTAGCTGAGGCAAATTGAGGTAGTGACGTCGTCCTAGCCCAGGTATTTGGCCAGTCTGTCCCAGTAGTGCGCTTTCCAGCCCTCGTTAAGGTGGCCGAAGTTGCCTTCGGGGAACCCTGTGTGATCCAGTGTGACTCTGGTCTGCGAACCTTGTTCCTTGAGTTCAAACTTCACCAGCGTGTAGATACCCGGGTCCCAATGGGCTGGACGCCAGGCCTGGACGATGCGCTGGTCGGCAACGAGTTCGACGTTTCGTCCCACGATCTTGCCTCCGAACATGGAGAAGGCGCCGCCGGCATCGGAGCTGATCGTGGCGGGCTCACCGGAGAATGCCGTGAACTGTTTGGAATCCAGCAAAATCTCGTAAATGCGATGCGGGCTGGCTTTGAGATCCACTTCCTGATGCAGATGTGTTTTGGCCCCGTCCACGCCGGTGCTCGGCTCTTCCTTCATCGTCTGCTGCGCTAGTGCACGCGCCCCCACAGTCAGACCCGCCAGGGTCGCCGCGCCGGTTACGATCAACTGTCGCCTTGTGGGCGCATTGGGAAATACATTGTCGGTGTCACTTCCGCTCATTGCTTCCTCCAAATTTCGATTCCTGCACCCTCGGGCAGACGAATTCAACCATCCCGTGAACGGAGCGATTCGAGGAATGGCTTTCCCGACATTTCTAGTTTCTGTTCCAGACGTTTGGTGCAATCGCAATCTCCGCACGCCCACGATTCCGAGCCGTTCTGGTCGCGACAGCGCCGTCGATCGTGTGCATCTTGAACCTTTGTCAGATCGAAGTACTGCTCCCAATATGGACGCTCTTCCTGCAAAGGTGTTGGGCAATAACAGACTTCCACCCAGCGCGCGGTATCGTCGGCGCAGAGCCTGGCTTGCTCCATGTTGCGCATGTATTCGCCTTCGGCAACCGAACCGTGACCCAAACTTTCATCTTCAATTGCCTGCAACAAGGCTTGTTGGCAGCCCGGTTTCACGCGCGCTCTGACCAGATAACGCATAACTCATTTTACTCGTTTGGGAACCTGCGGATAGTTTCAGACACACCGCTTGGGTGCCTGAGCTCGCCTGGGAACCCCTGTTAGAATCAATGTTGACCCCTTTAGTCATGGATTCCAAGCTCCTCCGTAATTTCGCCATCATCGCGCACATTGACCACGGAAAGTCCACACTGGCCGACCGCCTGCTGGAACTCACCGGGTCACTCACTGCACGCGAGATGCAGGCCCAGGTGCTGGACTCCATGGATCTGGAGCGGGAACGGGGCATCACCATTAAGGCCCACGCGGTGCGCATGATGTACACAGCGCAAGACGGGCAGATTTATCAACTCAACCTGATTGATACACCTGGTCACGTGGACTTTTCCTATGAGGTCTCTCGCGCGCTGGCGTCATGCGAAGGTGCGCTGTTGATCGTGGATGCATCGCAAGGAGTCGAGGCACAGACGCTGGCGAATGCGTATCTCGCCATTAATCATGGCTTGGAGATTATCCCCGTCATCAACAAGATTGATTTGCCCAGCGCCGACATTCCGCGCGCCAAGGAAATGATTGAGGGTGCTGTGGGGCTAGATGCTTCGGATGCAGTTCTGATAAGCGCGAAGACCGGCCAGGGTGTTCCTGATGTGCTGGAGGCCGTGGTCAGACGAGTTCCGCCGCCCAAGGGCGATCCGGAAAAGCGGTTGCAGGCGCTGATTTTCGACTCCTGGTTCGATCCTTATCGCGGGGTGATCGTGTTGACCCGTGTGTTCCAGGGCACGCTTCGCAAAGGGCAGAAAGTGCGTCTGATGTGGAATGGGCGGGTGCTGGACGTGGAAGCTTTGGGGGTGCTGACCCCGAAGCCTGTAGAAATTGCCGAACTGCGCGCTGGCGAAGTTGGATTCATGATCGCGAACATCAAAAATGTTGCCGACACCAAAATCGGCGACACGATTACGGAAGAAAATAATCCCGCAATCGAGCCGCTGCCGGGCTTTGAAGAGATCAAGCCCATGGTGTTCGCGGGAATTTATACCGTGGACTCGCATCAGCATACGCAACTGCGCGAGGCGCTGGAGAAACTTCGGCTCAACGATTCGTCATTTTTCTTCGACCCGGAAAGCTCTGTCGCGCTGGGTTTCGGTTTCCGTTGCGGCTTCCTGGGACTGCTGCACATGGAGATCATTCAGGAGCGCCTGGAGCGCGAGTTCAATCTGGAGTTGATCACGACGGCGCCGAGCGTGCGTTACAAGATTTACAAGACCGACGGCGAAATGATCGAAGTGGATAATCCTTCGCGGTGGCCGGCGCCGAGTGAGATTGCAAAAATCGAAGAGCCGGTGATCCTGGCGACGATTTTGACCAACGAAGAATATGTTGGCGGCATTCTGGCACTGGTGGAAGAGAAGCGTGGCAAGCAGAAGACGTTTGAGTACGTCAGTTCTTCCCGAGTCATGCTGCATTACGAACTGCCACTGAACGAAATCGTGCTGGACTTCTACGATCGCCTGAAGTCGGTCTCGCGCGGCTATGCTTCGCTGGATTACCATCTTGCCGACTATTGGGAATCGCCGATGGTGAAGATGGATATCCTGGTCGCGGGCGAGCCTGTGGATGCGCTTTCGATCATTGTGCACCGGGACTTTGCGTACGAACGCGGCAAGGCGCTGGTCTCCAAAATGCGGGAGTTGATTCCGCGGCAGATGTTTGAAGTCGCGATTCAGGCTTCGATTGGGGCCAAGATCATTGCCCGCGAGACCGTGCATGCCATCCGCAAGAACGTTCTGGCCAAGTGCTACGGCGGTGATATTTCCCGCAAACGCAAGCTGCTGGAGAAGCAGAAGGAAGGCAAGAAGCGCATGAAACGCATCGGGCGAGTGGACATTCCGCAGGAGGCATTTTTAGCGGTGCTGAAGGTGGGCGAGGAGTGATTTTTGTAGCGCCCTCGGGACAACAGGCAAGATGCCGGCGCTACTTTTGAGATGCATGCCTTCTAGCGTTGCTATTCGCTCTGCCTGACGACTAGAATCCTCTGTTGCTGTTACAACCAACGAGGGACCATTGAAAAAAGTTATTGCCATTTATCCCGGCTCGTTTGATCCGCCCACCAATGGGCACCTCGATCTGATCGAGCGGGGGAGCAATATTTTTGATGAGCTGGTAGTGGCGATCCTGAGGAATGCGGAAAAATTTCCGCTGTTCAGCCTGGCGGAGCGCCGCCACATGCTGGAGGCCATGACCGCTCCTTTCAAGAATGTTCGCGTGGATACGTTCGATGGATTGACTGTAGATTACGCCACCAAGGTCAAGGCCAAAGCCGTCCTGCGCGGCATTCGCGCCATCAGCGATTATGAATATGAGCTGCAAATGGCGCTGATGAACCGCAAACTCCAGCCACATCTGGAGACTGTGTTCATGATGCCGGCGGAACAGTATTCTTATTTGAGCTCCCGCCTGGTGCGCGAAGTTGGCCAATTGGGCGGGTCGGTAAAAGGCCTGGTCCCGGAAATTGTAGAGCAGAGACTTAGAGAAAAACTCGATCCAGCGGTTAAACTAGCAAAAGCCCGAGAATCCAAGCCGAGGAAACGAGGATGACCCCAGTTACGGAAGCCACTCCAATCTTGAAGCTCACCGAGCGCATTAATCGCATCGAGCCCTCCGCCACCCTAGCCGTATCCGCCGAGGCTGACAAGCTGCGCCAGCAGGGTGTCGATGTGGTAGATTTTGGCGCGGGTGAGCCGCACTTCAACACGCCGGAGCACATCAAGGTTGCGGCCATTGCGGCGATCCAGGCGAACTTCACCAAGTACACTGCGGCCGGCGGAACTGCGGAATTACGCGATGCCATCGCGCAGCGGCACGCTGCGGACTTCGGCTCGGATTACCGGCGCGAAGAAGTGATCGCATCGGTCGGCGGCAAACACGCCCTGTTCAATGCGATTCAAGTGTTGGTAGATCACGGTGATGACGTTGTGCTGCCGGTGCCCTATTGGGTCTCGTTCAAGGACATCGTCCAATACGCTGGCGGAAATTGTGTTCCGGTCGAGACAGATGAAGCGCAGGATTTCCGTTTGACAGCGAGGATGATCGAACGCCAGATCACGCCGCGTACTAAGCTCATCATTTTGAACTCACCGTCGAACCCGTCGGGCGGGGTGATGTCGCCGGAAGACCTGACGGAAGTCGTTCACTTGGCCACGGAACGCGGCATCTGGGTGATTTCAGACGAGTGTTACGTCTATCTGAATTACACAGGCAAGTTGTTTTCG
>Ga0207131_1144_pt1 | contig 13100 bp, 14 predicted proteins | sample Alteio_BWMinHeat_13_FD_153557 | JGI IMG/M metagenome (GOLD analysis project Ga0207131, IMG submission 153557) | Enriched cells from forest soil in Barre Woods Harvard Forest LTER site, Petersham, Massachusetts, United States -... | ecosystem: Environmental > Terrestrial > Soil > Temperate forest >...
CTCACCACCACCACGTTATCCGCGGCCAGGGAAACATAGGATACCGCCCCAAATATTTTCCTCCCATTCTGTCCCCTGCAAAGATAAAGGCCTTTGCTAAATCTTCTTCTCCAGCATTAATAAATTTTTGTGTTTCAGACTTTATAGCAGCTATTTGTCCCTCTTCCGTACCTTTTTCTAATACATTGCCAACAGCTGCAATGATCAATTCTATTTCTCCTTGTGATAAATCCTTATCTGGATAATCGTTTTTTAAGTTTTCTCTAAGAGTATCCAATAACTTTTGACGCTCAGGATCGAGCGGGGCAGTTGGTTGAGCAAATGAAATACCTGCAACAGACATATATAAACTCCTTTTTGAAACTTTTGCTTTTTTAATGATTTTTTTTAGAGCGTGATCTTAAATTCAGACGAAGATCAGTGTTTTTCACAGTATTTGATCTTTTGTTGGTTCGTCATCCCCACTCACATGCTCTTTTTATAAAAATTTCCATATTCTACTGTGCGCTACATTGCAAGAACGCACTGTAGCGCACAATCATTGGCAACACCTCAATCCTTCTATGAAAATCCTGTTTGATTACTTACTAATAAATAGTAGATTTCCCTAGAAGATTTCGACTTGTTGTTTTACCACCAATAAAGTCGGAAATGACCCCAGCCCCATTCAACCCCAAATCCTCCATATTTGCCCTCATCTAGTCGTTGCAAAACAAACTTAAAGGCGCTTTCTAAATCTTCTTTTCCAGCATCATTAAATTTTTTTCTTTCAGACTGCATAGCAGCTATTTGCGCCTCTTTCGTGCTTTTATCCAACACATTGGCAACAGCTGCAATGACCGATTCTATTTCTCTCTGTGATAAATCCCTGTCGGGAAAATCGTTTTTTAAATTTTCTCTCATGGTATCAAGTAACCTTTGACGCTCACCGTCAAATGGGGAAGTTGGTTGAGCATATGAAATACCTACAACAGACATATACAAACTCCTTTTTGAAAGTTTTGTTTTTTTGAGGATCCTGATTTTAGAGCCATGATCCCATTTTGCACCTAAGAGATTGATGTCGGTTATCAGCTATGGAATCAGTCATAAATTCCAATCACCTCTTCCCTTCGCTTCTCTTTTCCAGTGCCTTCTCTATTCGGAGAAGGCCCCCTGTATACTTTGAATCCTTTTCCCACTCTGGGAGAGTCATTTTCGTATGATGTGCTTCTGAATCAGACTATATATTCAAGAATGGATTTTTTCAAATAAAAAAATGATATTTTATTTCAAAAATGGATTTTTCATTTCGCAAACCACTAAAAATCATTGGTTTTTGACGTGAAAAAAATCGTGCAGGAATTCAAAATCACCAGATGAAAACTGGAAGAGTGCTATATAATGAAGGATTTTTATCCAAAAATGAATTTTGGCTTCACTGTAAGCTACAAATGATGGCTCTGTACGATAAGGCTGATCAAGCTGATAACACCAGCCGATTGCTTAAAAACGGGAAAAATCAATTTATTTGGAAACAAAAAAGGAAACAATTAGGAAACAATTCGTTGACTGCTGAAACGCATCGAACGGGGATCTCTAAACTTGAGGCAGGACACTGGAAATCACGAGGCGAAAACTTCGAATCTAATGGAGCCAATTCGTAAGGCCATTTGGATTCGTCCTTAAGAAAGGATTGAATGTGAGTTCGAAATGCTGGAATGTTTCCCCGGGCATGATTTGCCCTCGAAGCAAGAGTCATAAAGTGTTTGGCTAATGCTCTTGTTTTCTGGTCATCTTCAAGATGGGATAGAGCGATTGCATAGAACAGATAAACCATAGTTTCATAATCGGGATCATTTTCTATAAAGCCGTATTCTTTCTTGAACTCAAAACAGGCTTTTTCTTTTTTCACCAAAGGATCCAGTATGCTTTTCGCCTCCTGGTACCATTTCTTATAACCGGGTTTATTTTGTCTGTACTCTCGTTCTCCCTTTTCAAGATAGAGTTGGGCTTTATTAGATATGACGATGCGATGAATCATGTGTTTATTAATATGGAATAAAGCGTGATTAAAGAGCCTTAGGGATTCATCAAAATGTTTGTCATTATTTTTATTGAGTCCTGGCGCAAGAAATTTTCTCATATGACCATAGGCTAAAGCCGCAATAAAAGCAGGCTCTTGAGGATCGATGCGATAAGCCTTCTCATGCCATTTCAAAGCTTCATAGTCCTTACCCCCCCACTGATTCAGAAGAAATCCAATAGCGCTACTGACAAGGGCCAGATGATGCTTGTGCTGAACTTCAGATATGTTGTCTGGAATCAGTTTTAACTTTAAAATCTTAAGCGAGTCATCTACTCTCTTGAACGATTCCAAAAGCGGGTTTTCTGTTTCCAGGACGATGGATAAGGCTAACACCAACTGCCGGGCCGCTTCTTTCATTTGTTCTCTGCCTCCCTGTTTTCCTTCCATCACCGTGTTTAACCTTAAAATGAGTCCTTTTGTTAAATAAGCTGTGCAAAGAATATCCCGTTGTCTGTCAAATCCAATATTACTTTGTCCGTCAATGGGGAGGAGTGCGCTGACATATGTATCAAGTTCATTAAATGCTGCGGAAGCCTCTTCAAAGTGATGGCTATGATAATCGATAATCCCTTGCAAGGTAGCCTGGCTGATTGCGAGCATATTGGATTGTACAGTAAGGCCTTTTCTGCACTTTTGACCTCTCTCAATATTTTGAAGCCATCGGGGTAGTTGAAAAAAGCGTCTTTCCAACAGCTTGACCTGGGTCGCATTGGCCTTGATTTTTAGCAAATTTTCCTGGATTCTTTTTTTTTGATCTGGGTCTCTATATAAATAGAGACGACCAAAAGGCTCCAATTCAGGAATTGTATCAAGGATATTTTCAAGAAGAACTCTTTCTTCTTCAATTTTTTCTTCGAGAAAATTAAGAGAGTTCATCGCCTTGGTGAATCTCGGTAAGAAGGGAGGAAGAAAAATAAACAGTATGACAGCAACACAGAGGACAAAAAGGGCCAAAAAGAGATTTCTGGATTTTTTTGATAAAAAAGAAGGCCTCTTTTGAAGGTCTTCAGGCAGGAAAGGGTCCGGAATTCCTGGCATAGATCATCCACCATATTTGAAGTAGTAATTTTGTTCTTTCTGGATCTGACAAATAGCAAAACGATTATCTCCCTTCTCAGCCAATTTCAGTGCTTGGTTCAAAAAAGACTGGGCCTTGTCTTTCAAATGTAACTGGTTTGCCAGATGAGACAGGTTGGAGAGTGTGTAGATATGATATTCATTGCTTGCCCGAGTGAGGGGTAATATTGTTTTTAATAGGGGAAATGCTTTTTTGCTGTCTCCACGAAATAAATAAACGGTCACTATCGCATTCAATATTTGCATTCTCTCAAAACGTTTCAATGGTTTTTCATCAACATGTTCTACCTGGGCAAGAAGAGTCTCTACTTCGGAAGAAAAAGGACCTTTTGATCGCAAATAAAGGTGAAGAAGGTTTCGAGACGTTTCAAGTTTCATATGGATGTTATTTGTGGAGTCGGCTATCTCCAAAGCTTTTTCCAAATAGAATGTAGCGGCAGCGTAGTCTCCCGATTTCCAAAGCATTTCTCCCAAATTATTCCACCCCGCCCATGCACCTGCCATGTCTTTAATATGACTTGAAAGCCGAATTGCAGCTTCCAGTTGCTTTTGTGCCATTTTTATATCAATCCCACGAATTCCTGTTGATGTTGAAAGCATGCATAGCGTTCTTCCAAGCAGGCATTTATCTTTTGTGTTATTGTAAACAAATGTAAAATCTCCGATGGCTTCAGGCCAGTTTCCCAGAGCAAAATGGGTAAGTCCCCTGTGAAAGATCCATTTACATTCTTTGGTATTTTGAAACAGTCTTAAAGATAAAGCAATGCTTTTTTGAAAGTGTCCGAGGGAGTTGAGAATCTCCAGTTCACATAGTCTGGCGCGATGAAACAAAGCTTCAGAATGAGTCTGTTTGTGCAGCAATCCAGAAGCTGTATTAAACTCACCAAGTTCAATAAGTAACTCTGCAAGAGTCAAAGAAGCTTCTGTCATGTAGGAAATATTGAGAAATATCTCCGCGGCATTAACCAGGAGTTCTTTTTCATCAGGAAAGAGCACACGATAAGCTCGTTGTAGATAGGGATCTGCCTTTTGTTCGTAACCGCAAAACATAAGAGTGACAATCAGAGATTTGGCTGCTTTCCGATGATGTGGGAGAAGATTCAGTTGCATGATCCAATACTGTAACGCTTTTTGAAAAGAGGGTTCAATTTGTTCGTTTTCAGCAATATCGAATACAATCGGGTCAGGGAAAACCCCCTCTTTCAACTGAAAAAGAAGGCCAATTTCTTTCAAATAAGCTACCGATTTTTCTTGAAGATCAAATGTTTCGATGAATGCAATTTCATTGATATAGAAACCACAGGAATAAATTGCAGCCAGTGTTTTTAATAATTCAGTTTTAAAGTTGTCATTTTCTTTTTTTTCAGAAGGAGAGAAAGAAACAATTTTTTTCATTTTTAAAGGGTTGCCACGGGAAAGTTTATGAATCAGTTCGTGGTCACACTTGGGGGTAAAGGAAAAGCATTTTTGAAGAAAAACCTTACCTTCTGACAAGGAAAAGTGGGGAATTGTAAGATAACAGATCATTTCTTTCAGGGGGCTTGCCAGTTGATTCATTGACTCGGAGGTAGTAACGAGAATGAACCTTGTTTTTGCCTGAAGGAGTTGTTTGCCAAGATCGTTGAGTTGCGTTGCGTTCAATCTTTCTACGTGATCAATGATTATGATGTAATAGGGTTCTGCCCGATCGAATTCGTGAAATGTTTTGCCTTGAAACCGAGTCCTTTGTAAAACAGAGTTAACAATATGGTGAAACGGATTGAAAGTCTTTTCTATAGAAGTGGGAAGGGAAAGATAGAGGATTTTCAATTTTTCTGATTCAAAAGCCTTACACAAAGTAGATTTGCCGACTCCAGGCTCTCCTGCCAGAAGAATTAATTTTCCCCGATTGCAGATAAGGGTATTTTGGATTTGCTTCATGATGTGATAGCGGTAAATGATCCTTTTCTCTTCATCAAATTGGAAGTCTAACGGGGTCTTAAATGAGACGACCTCGCATCCAATGTTGAAGGTTTCAGGAAGCGGTAGACTTTGCGCTTTCAATTCATTATTCACTGAATAAATGAGCTCAGAAAGCAAGCATTGTGCCTGATCGACTTTTGCGGCGGCCTGCAACAAACAATCCGTAAAATAACCATACTGCTTTGTTTCACTCTCGAAGGACTCTTGTATGCCCGAAGAAAACAGGCAAAGCAGGCTTCGGTCTGAAATTTTTTTTCCAGAAATCTCATCTGACAATCTGGGATTAAGAAAAGCATTTGCTCTTAAATGGCAAGCATCCATTAAAATGTAATTTTCAACAAAGTCTAACTTGTTAATTTGACTGATGATGTCATCAACATCAAGAACATTTTCATATTTCGTCTTACTAATCACACTATTGTGCAAAGCAAGGTAAGATTTGGGCGGAAAGTCAGAAGTGCGAAATCCATGACCACAGAAATAGAAAATCAATTTTCCTGCTTCCAGTTTTGCAAATTTGTCGAATAACGTTTGAATAGCTGCAATGGTTGCCTGCTCATTTAATAAAAGAAAAATTTGATTGTCAGGAACCCCCCAATTTCTCATCGATTGTGCAAACAAAACTGCATCCGACTGGGCAGCTGGTAGTGCGGGGAGGGCATTAAGAGCGTAATGGGAAATTCCGATAACAATGACTATGGTATGATTCATAGGGGGTTCTTGACTTGAAGATGACATGATGGGAGAAGTTGCTTTTTTGTGCAAATTTTTTTTTAGCTCAATTTTGCAATTTTTTTGGCTACTTTCACAATTCCATCACCAAAGACCTTATCATCTTACTCATCATGCCGCTTGCGATCCTGCTTATCCTGTAAAAATGAACAGGATAAGCAGGATCGCAAGCGGCATGATGAGCAAGATGATAAAATCCTTTTTGACGAAATTGTGAAAATGGCCATTTTTTTGACCTCGAAGGTGATGCAAAAAAATTGCAAAATCGAGTTTAACCCAAACTCATGCAAAGTGGAGTTATAAAACTCAGCCTCGTAAGGTGAGTTGTAAAAATTCGGCTGTTTCCCTGGCGAGATCGGATGCGATTGTCCAAATCTGGATTTCCATTGACTATTTATTAAGTTATTGATATTTTAAGTTAAAAAGGGAAAAACAGATATGAATCTGAAAGAAAATTCCAAGCTTATGTCTCGCAAACTACGTGAATTGCGAAAATCCCGGGGGTTGACAGTTGATACACTGGCAGCCAAAATGGGGGAAAACTCGCAAAAAGTGGGCCGAGTAGAAAGAGGAACTCGTAATCTGACCATTGATTATCTTGTGAAGGTTTCAAACGCTTTAGAAACGCCACTCTCATCTTTACTTGATCAGGAAAAAAATGAGTCTCCTGTACCTTCTGATTTATTAGGTATGATTGTTCTATGGGCCGAAGAAAATTGCAAAGTGTTTATCAAAGATCATGATCCAAAAAAGAAAGCCTATATGATCTCTAAAATTTTTGAAATTGTTTCCTGCATACCCTCAAGCCATCAAGAGATCTTTTTAACTTCTTTATTAGAGGGTTACCATTTCTTATCCAATCTGTGTAAAAATGATAAGGCTTGAGTCCTTGAGAAGCTGACCTTACGCAACTGCCTCTTACGCTCCACCATCGAATGTGTCCTTGCTTTGGTCATTTTCACAATTCCATCACCAAAAACCTTATCATCTTGCTCATCATGCCGCTTGCGATCCTGCTTATCCTGTTCATTTTTACAGGATAAGCAGGATCGCAAGCGGCATGATGAGCAAGATGATAAGGTTTTTGGTGATGGAATTGTGAAAGTAGCCGATTAAATTACACCCATAAAAATTAAAATTATTGTCAAAAAAAGGGAGAAGGTATTGCATGGATGTTTGAAGGGTATAGTAACTATGGATGCTTTAGCTGAAAATAGCGGAATGCAAATGTGGCTGCTTCATTATGGCAGCTTTGCCCTTTTTTTTCTGTTGACATTGGGGATTTTTGCTTTGCCAATACCTGAAGAGACATTAATGGTCATCGCAGGCGCTTTGATGGAAAATGGGAAACTAGAGATACCGCAAACAATTATTGCTGCATTTTTGGGTAGCCTATCAGGAATTACCCTTAGCTATATCCTAGGACGCACAGCAGGCCATTTTGTGATTATACGCTTTGGCAAATGGGTAGGAATCACTCAAGAACATTTAGACAAAGCGCATGCGTGGTTTGAGCACTACGGAAAATGGACTCTCTTTTTTGGCTATTTTATTCCAGGCGTACGTCACTTTACTGGCATAAGTGCTGGAGCGACCTATCTAGACTATAAGGACTTCGCTTTATTTGCCTATTCAGGGGCTTTGATCTGGGTTTCTACTTTCCTTTCAATCGGCTATTTTTTTGGCGCCTATTGGTTCAAAGTGTTCGAAGAGGTGGAATGGAACATTGACGATGTGATGACGATCGCCATTCTATTATTTGGAATATATTTGATCTATCACTTCTTTGTGAAAACTAAACATCAAAAGGAATGATAAAAGAGACGGCTGCTATCAGGATAAGGGAATACCTGAACATGCTGAATCCCCATACCTGGTCATTGTTTGCATTGAATCCTTTAAGACATAATCCCAACCACCCAAAACCAAGTAGCGTCGATGCAAGCAGAAAAAAAACACCTGTATATTGGAAAAAAGTGAGCATGGAGCATACGACAATAAATCCCATAATGTACAACGTCATATGCATCTTTGTACGACGCGCTCCTTTAATGACTGGGAGAACAGGAATACCTGCCGCAGTATAGTCGTCAAGGCGATAGAGGGCGATCGAAAAGAAGTGGGGCATCTGCCACATCACCATCATAAGAAACAATATCAACGCTCCGGTGTCAAAATGATTGCTGATGGCGCAATAACCTACGACCGGAGGAACGGCCCCTGCAATGCTCCCAATAGCTGTTCCGTATATCGTATGACCTTTCCATAGGCTGTAAGCCAGCACGTAAACCAAAAATCCTGTGATGGCAACAGTCGTCGTCAGCACATTTGTAAAATAAAACAGGATCGATACTCCAATCAATCCCAAGAAGGTCCCGAAGAAAAGAGCGCGTTCTCCTGAAATTAATCCGGCGGCCAGCGGCCTGTTCCGGGTTCGTTTCATTTTTTTATCCAGTTTCCGGTCGATATAATTATTGAAGACGCACGCTGAGGCTATAATGAAAGCAATTCCCAAAAGAGTGGCGACAAACAGTCCTGGATAAAACTTTCCTTTGGAGGCCAGGAGGAATCCGGCTGCAACGGTGACAAGATTGCCCAATATAATTCCTGGTTTTGTAATCAGATAGTAGTTAATCATGCGCGACCTGTTCCCTATTCATTCCAGTCATCATTCGTTGCTCTAAATCATTCATTATCCATAACGATCCTACTACAACGATGAGTAAAACCATCACTGTGAAGCAAAAGATGATGGTCTCCCATCTAGGTTTTGCTTCTTGACCGACATGCAGAAAAAGGAGAAGCTGGACGATTGCCTGCAGAATAGCCAATCCCAACACCGTATAAACCAGGTTTTGCCCGGATAGTAGGTCGCCGACCACCAATGAAAACGATATGCAGGTTAGGATGAGTGAGAGTGAAAATCCGATTAAATAAGATTTATAGGTCCCATGCCATTCTTTTTTTATTTCCTTAAGTGATAGATCTGAATTCATATTAAATGACTCCCATTAGGTACACGAAGGTAAAAATAAAAATCCAGATCAGATCCAGAAAGTGCCAGAAGAGGCTAAAAACAGAGAGTCTACGAAAAGTATCGACAGTGATTCCGGCGTAATGAATTTGACCCATCATGACGGCAAGCCACAACAAACCAAAAGAAACGTGCAAGCCGTGCGTACCGACCAATGCAAAAAAAGCCGATAAAAATGCGCTCTTTGTCCAGTCATGACCTGCGTGGACAAATTCGCTGAATTCCCGCAGCTCAATAAAAATAAAGGAAGCGCCAAGCAGAAATGAAATGGCGAGCCAGAAAAGGACTTTTCTTTTCTCATCTTTCAGTGCGGCGAGCATGCCGAATCCGCATGTGACGCTGCTGAATAATAGGATCATCGTTTCGATAAATGCAGTGGTGAGATCGAAGAGCTCTCTTGAAGATGGCCCTCCGAAGGTTTCGCGATGAAGGATTGCATAAGTGCAGAAGAGGGATGCGAAGACGAGGCAATCGGTCATCAGGTACATCCAAAAACCCAATATTGTTTTGGAATACGTATCCTGATGAGGATCGGGAATGCTGAGATCGGGATTTAATTCAAGCGTATCTTTGTGATGTATGGTCAACGAATCTTTCATAATGCTGTTTGTTTTCCTGTTCGGTAGGATTCTTCAATTTTTTGGACCTCATTTGCAGAAATATGATCGTGCGCATCTTTTCCTGAGAGGCGGATGATTACGCAAATCAAGATTCCAGCAAAGCCAGCAAGGGCAAGCCACCAAATTAGCCAAACCATGGCAAAGCCAAAAATTAAACTGAAAATGCCGATATAGAATCCCATCGGTGTATTTCTTGGCAAATGGATATCTTCATAAACAATTTCATTTTTCGGAAGCCCTCTTTGTTTTTCAGCCCACAATGGATCCAGCTGATCGACGGTGGGGATTACTGCAAAATTGTAAATAGGTGGAGGGGAGGGGATAGACCATTCTAACGTTCTACCGTTCCAAGGATCTCCTCCGGAATAGTCCCAATTTCGTTTTCGTATCCAGATGCTCCAAAAGAGGCCAACAAATTGGACGAGGGCACCACATAAAATGATCAGGGCGCCGATGAAGACGATGACGAAAAGGGGATGCCACCCGGTGGATGCCTGGTAATGGTCGAGGCGTCTTGTGGCTCCCATGAAGCCAAGCATATAAAGAGGCATAAAAGCGAGCAAGAATCCGATCATCCAAAACCAGAACGCATAGCGGTTGAGTTTTTCGTCCAAATGGAATCCAGTGAATTTGGGAAACCAATAGGTAAAGGCGGCAAAAAATCCAAAGAGGAATCCACCGATGACCATGCCATGGAAGTGGGCGATCAAGAATAGGCTGTTATGCACCTGAAAGTCGACAGGGGGGGAAGAGAGAAGCACGCCGGTCATGCCGGCAATAGTGAAATTGAGAACGAAGGCGAAGAACCAGAGCATAGGAGAAGTGAAATGAACGCGGCCGCGGTATTTGGTGAACAGCCAGTTGAATAATTTGACACCGGTGGGGATTGCGATGACCATTGTCATGATGCCGAAAAAGGCATTAACGTGGGGGCTGGCTCCCATGGTAAAGAAGTGATGAACCCAGACGACAAAGGAATAGAAGGCGATGAGGATCAGTGCCCATACCATGGAGACATATCCAAAAAGTCTTTTTTCGGAAAATGTCGAAACGATTTCAGAAAAGACGCCGAAGATGGGGAGGATGAGGATATACACTTCAGGATGGCCCCAGGCCCAGATCAGATTGACATACATCATGTAGTTGCCGCCGGCGGCAACGGTAAAGAAGTGCATGCCGAGATAGCGGTCGAGGGTCAGCATGTACAAAGTTGCTGTTAGGATGGGAAACGCGAATATCACCAAAATCATGGAGCACAAAGCGCTCCAGACAAAGATCGGCATTTTCATGAAGGTCATGCCTGGACAGCGCATTTTCAGAATGGTGATCAGAAAATTGACCCCAGAGAGGGTACTGCCTACGCCGGAGATCTGTACCATCCATATCCAATAATCAACACCTTCATTGGGACTGTATTCTAGACCTGACAGGGGAGGATAAGCCAGCCAGCCTGAGGTAGAAAACTTACCGACTGCAAGCGAGATCAATGTTAGCATGGCACCGGCGGCAAAAAGCCAAAAGCTGAGGGCATTTAAAAAAGGGAAAGCTACATCTCGGGCGCCGATTTGAAGGGGAACGATTAAATTAAGCAGGGCAAAAACGACACCCATGGCGACAAAAAAGATCATCGTCGTGCCGTGAGCGGAAAACACTTCCTGAAAATGTCCTGCTGAGAGGAATCCTGGACCATCAACGGCCAATGCTTGTTGGAGGCGCATCATGATGGCATCACCGAAACCTTTAAAAAACATTATAAGAACAACGACGATGTACATGATGCCTATCCGTTTTGGATCGACTGTGGTAATCCATTCGTGCCATAGCCACTTCCAACGCTTTAAATAGGTAATCAGGCCGATGAGAATGAGACCGCAAAAGAGCATCGAGAGCACAGCAGAGTTTTGACTCTCTTCGTGTTTTAGGGCTTCCAGGGTTAATTTGCCAAACATGTGCTACTCTTTTGCAATTGGGTGCATATATTTATTGATGATTTGTTCGAATAAATGGGTGTCTTGTAGGCTGTATGTTGTTGCCGGGTTTCCTTGGCTGGGGGAAGTCAGCTGATTGTATGATTTGAAATCGAGTTTCTGGGACGATTCTTTTGCTTCTGTGATCCATTTTTGAAAGTCTTCATCTGTAGAAGAACGGGTGATAAAATGCATGCTTGCAAAGCCTTCTCCGCTGATATTTGCAGAGGAGCCTCTAAAATCACCGGTGTTTGAGGCCATGAGATTTAGGATTGTTTTCATCTTTGGCATGGCGTAGATCTGTCCGCCGAGGTCGGGAATCCAAAAGGAATTCATGGGTGCGTCGGCAGTGATTTCGAAGCGTATAGGGGTGTCGACGGGAATTTGCAAAAAATTTAGGCTTGCTACTTGTTGTTCAGGATAGAGGAAGAGCCATTTCCATTGAAGAGCGATCACTTGAACGGTCAAAGGTTTGCGGTCTGATTCGAGGGGCTTAAAGGGATCTAATTGATGTGTTTTAACCCAGGTTAATACGCTGACTATAGCAGTCAGTATTAGAGGAACGCCCCACCAGATAAATTCAGCAGCTGTGTTGTCGACGAGGTCGGGATCATAAGATCCTTTCGGATTGTTGGCGTTGTATTTCCAGGAAAAGACAAACGTGAGGATATACACAGGGAGAACGATAACCAACATAAGGGCTTGGATGATGAGTAGGAGATTGCGTTCATCAGTGCCGACGATGCCTTCTGGAAAGATGACAGTGATATAGTCGCGAAAATGGATGACACTAAGGGGTTGCATGATCAGGAAAAGAATGAAAATCAATCCTGAGAAGAACAACAGGTAAAAGACAGGCTGTCTTGCCTTCTTCATAAATCAGAAATCCTTACGTGTTTACTTTTGCGTGAGTAAACCACCAACTCCATATTTTTGGCAATGATTCGCAATAGAGTTGAAATAATTGTCCCGGACTGAACCCGAGAAACTCTTCTGGGATGGTGGACGTAACAATGCAGGCGAAGCCGACGAAAGGGAGTGTCAGGGTGTAAGTGATTGGAATTGCGACCGTTAGCAATCTAAAGTTTTTTTCTACGAGGAGAGAGGTGGGTTCATTGTAAAGGGTGTTGTAGGTGAGTAAGATAGACAGGGCGAGTAGCGTGATCTTCCCTTTATTATCCCAAATGGTTCTGAAGATGGGAGAGATATAATTTGTATGTAAAGAGGAGAGGCCCAGGCTTATACGGTTAAACATTGCTCGAGGTTCCTCTTATTTATTCCATGTTCATGCCCTGCCCGTGCCCGTGCCCGTGCCCGTGCCCGTGCCCGAATTTTCGTTCGTATCCGCGTCCATTCCCATCCCTGTGCCCGTTCCTACTTTCCGTGCCCGTGCCCGTGCCCTTGCCCGTGTCCGAATTTTCTTTAGTTGAATCTGATTTGACTTATATCGCGCATGGTCATGGACCGGGTTTCAGAAACGAGTTATCAAGTTTCGCAAAAATGTCTATAAACTTCGATCGAAGTGGCAATACTAAATCAGTGATAAAAATCGGTCAATATATATTTTGTTTTAAATTGTTTTAGGCTTTCACCTTAAGCACCAATAGCGGCATTTCACAAGACAGTAACCAGCTTTAAAA
>Ga0207131_1146_pt1 | contig 13030 bp, 12 predicted proteins | sample Alteio_BWMinHeat_13_FD_153557 | JGI IMG/M metagenome (GOLD analysis project Ga0207131, IMG submission 153557) | Enriched cells from forest soil in Barre Woods Harvard Forest LTER site, Petersham, Massachusetts, United States -... | ecosystem: Environmental > Terrestrial > Soil > Temperate forest >...
AGCAGAGCGAGATCAAGTATGTACAATAAAAATTTTGTAGCAACCGCACTAGATTTTTCTAAGACTGATATTCTAGTTGTCGGTGATTTAATGCTAGATCAGTATTGGAATGGCAATGCGGCTAGAATTTCTCCGGAAGCGCCAGTGCCAGTGGTGTTAATAAATAAAATTGAAGATCGCATTGGTGGTGCGGGGAATGTTGCCGCCAATATTGCTGCAGTTGGTGGTCAGGTTAAACTTTTTGCTTATGCTGGAATGGATGCTGTAGCAACTACTCTAACACAGTTGCTGGTTGCCAAAGGGGTTGCTCCTTACTTGCAGCATTGTAAAGAAGTTGCAACTACCACTAAAATCAGAGTAATTAGCCAACAGCAACAATTGATACGCTTGGATCTGGAACAAACACATAGCGAAGCTACAGCGGAAACGCAATTATTGGCTCAAGTTAAAGCGCAGTTAGCAACCGCGCAGGTCATGGTTTTATCTGATTATGCCAAAGGAGTTTTAGTAAATCCGCAACCATATATAGAATTAGCTAATAAGCATGGGGTGAAAGTTATTGTAGATCCAAAACAACCAGATTTTTCTGCATATAAAAATGCTGCGGTGATCACCCCTAATTTAAAAGAATTCCAGGCAGTGGTTGGGCCTTGTGCTAGTGAGGAAGATATAATTGCGCGTGGCGTGAATGTTTTGCGGCAGCATAATATTGGTGCCTTAGTGGTAACTTGTGGTGCCGATGGAATGTTAATTATTCAGGAAAATGTGGATCCAGTACACATCCCTGCGCAAAGCGGCGAAGTGTATGATGTTACTGGTGCTGGTGATACAGTTGTGGCTATTTTGGCAACCGCCTTAGCAGCAGGAATGACGCTGAGTAGCGCGGCATATTTGGCGACTATTGCCGCTGGTATTGTAGTCAGCAAAGTGGGTACTGCCGCAGTTTCGTTGCCAGAGCTAAGTCTAGCGTGCAGCAACATTAGCAATCGACATAAAATGCAGCTAGCGGATAAATTTCCGTCTGGTATTGTGGAGCAAGATAAATTGGTTGCGATTATTCAACAGCTGCAAAGTGTTGGGGAAAAAATTGTGTTTACCAATGGTTGTTATGATGTGTTGCATCATGGGCATATAAATTACTTAACTGCAGCTAAAGCCTTGGGTGATAGGTTGATTGTTGGGGTAAATACTGATGCATCGGTTGCGGCGTTGAAAGGTCCTAATCGACCAGTGAATACTTTGCAGCATAGAATGGAAGTATTAGCAGGATTAAAGGCTGTAGATTGGGTGGTAGCATTTGCTGAAGCAACTCCTGGGCAATTGGTTGATGCGCTAGGCCCGGATGTATTGGTGAAAACCGATGAACATTTTAGTTCGGTGCAAGATATTCCGCCTACCGAGGGGGTTGCATCGGTTTTAGCTAGGGGGGGTGAGGTAAAACTGTTGTCTCGAACCGCCAAGGTGTCTAGTACGGATATATTAGCTCATATCTGAATTCCGGCCCCCCTGGTATCTTATACATATCATTTTGCTTATTTGGTGATGAGAAACATGCTCAATCAGCGCATCACCAAATCGACATTTGTCATGTTTGGTGATGTGTGATATGCTTAATTGTTGCATCACCAAATCGACATTTGTCATGTTTGGTGATAACAGATGGAGATATTATGCGTAGTATTATTGGCAGAAAAACCGAGCTTGCACAACTGAAATTGTTGCTAAAACAGTGATAACTATAATTAATCTACCGCAAAAGAAGATCCGCAGCCGCAGGTAGTTTTGGCATTAGGATTTTGCACGGTGAAATGTGAACCGCGTAAATTTTCTACATAGTCAATTGCCGCACCATGTAGATATTCCAGGCTCATGGCATCGACTATCAGTTGTACGGTATTAGAGTCTGGCAATTCTTTGTTTATTATGGTGTCATCTTCATTGACGAGTTTGTCAAAGGCGAAGCCATATTGAAAACCAGAGCAACCACCGCCCATAATGTAGACGCGTAATTTTAATTCTGGATTACCATCGGCACTAATTAGATCCAGGATTTTAGTGGCAGCAGCGGTAGTTAGTTCAAGTTGGTTGTTCATATGCTATACAAATGGCTAAATGGATATATTACGAAGAGTATGGTGGTTTTAGGAAAAGAAGTCAATAAGGATGGATAGTTAAGGATGGGTAGTTATGCAATGGATAAAAGCGCTACATATAATTTTCATGGTTACCTGGTTCGCCGGGCTGTTTTATTTGCCGCGTTTGTTTGTTTACCATGCTATGGCGACAGGTGATACAGTTGGCCAAGAGCGGTTTAAGATCATGGAGCGGAAGTTATATTTTGGGATTATGACCCCAGGCGCGGTGATCACGATTATAACCGGCTTAATCTTGTTGCATTCCTATGCGTGGCAGCTATATCGATATGCTATTTGGCTGCATCTTAAGCTTGGGTTGGTGTTGCTGCTGCTGGTGTATCATCTGTATTGTGGTTATTTAGTGAAGCAATTTAAATATAATGCCAATAAACATGGGCATGTTTTCTATCGCTGGCTAAATGAATTTCCAATATTAATTTTATTTGGAGTTGTAATTTTGGTTATGGTGCGACCAGTATAGGTCATCATAGGTCGACGATAAATCTAAACCCATCTGTTTAACTGCCGAAAACAATAATAATAGATAAAGTTAGATGAGTGGATGAATGAAATTTACAAGCCATTTAAGTCAAGCGACATTATTGAAGCGGACGTTAAAATTTTTAACTGAAGTAATTACACCGAATAGGCAGAAGCTTATTATCCGTTGTCCAAATTTAATGCTGCCGCACAATTGCGATATTCTTGGTTCCAAGGTTTGGTATTCAAATGCTACCGGACAAAATTGTCTACCCACTTGGGAGTTGGTAGAAGTGGATGGTGGGCATTTAGTTTGTATTAATCCGGATTTAGTGAAACCGCTAGTAATTGAGGCTATTAGTAATGGCGTCATTGATGAGCTTAGTAATTTTACGGTAGTGTATTCAGGAGCAGTGAACGAACAACATCAAGCGAAGAATATTTGGTTAGAAGATGGCAATGGCAAAGTTTGTTTTGTAGCTTTAGAACACATAATTTTGGGCGATAATAATTGTCAGGGTTATGTTACAGGTGCAGAAACAGCTAGTTTAGTTAACCTCAGCAATGCTATCAGTATTCATCAGGAAGGACATAAGGCGATGATTCTGCATTGTGTCACCCATACTGGAGTGTCAAACGTAAAATATGCGCATGATCTCAATGCTGAATATCTTAAATTGCTACAAGTCGCAGTAAAAATGGGGATTGAAGTTTTGGCCTATAAGGTTACTATCTCATATCAGGAAATAAAATTAACCTACCAAATACCAGCTTGCTTACCGCTGGCAACCGCTACTTTTAACCAACGTCGGGTTAAGTAATTAAGTTAAATTGCATCATAAGTAAAGCTTATTGACAGGCCTAGCAGGCTAGGGATAGTATTTGCATACTTTTGGTATGTTGTTTGTGAACGTCTAGTATAAAGTCAAATTTTATCCCTTATATCTCAGAGGCTTCTTTAATTATGGTTATGGAACAAAATTATTTTTTATGTATCGTAGCTTTGCTTTCAGGCATAGCATTGTTTTTATTGTTGATTAACAGAAAACAGCGGGTTGTTGTTGCGCATCTTATTAATGCTAACGATCATCTCAAACATATTACTACTGAATTACGTCGTTCTACTAAAATTTTGTCGATAATGGCAAATGTGGAAATTGATATGGGCATTGAGGATGAAACCGGGGAAAAAATAGAGCAACAAGAAGCTAAGCTATATATTGGGAATATAGACTATTCAACTACAGAGCGTGAATTGGAGCGTATATTTTCTGAATATGGGGAAATTTCTAACGTTAATATTCCAACTGATCGTTATAACGGTAAAGCCAGAGGATTTGGTTTTGTGACTTTCAGATCAACGGCCGAAGCACTCAAAGCGATGGAACTTAACGGTACTGAAATAAAGGGGCGTACTATACAGGTTAATTTTGCGAAAGAGCGCGATAATCTGAAAAATATGTCAAGAGCTGGCTAGATAAGATGATATTAGATTAGATAGGTGAATTATGGAACAAGAATACAAGCGTTACATGTGTTTACTCTGTGGCTGGATTTATGATGAGGCTAAGGGTTGGCCAGATGATGATATTCAGCCAGGCACACGTTGGGATGATGTTCCAGTCAATTGGCGTTGCCCAGATTGTGGTGCGACAAAGTATGATTTCGAGATGATTGAGGTTTAGCCTGGTATGTTTAGTCTGGTATTGCGAGACGGTATTGTTTCTGCTATAGGTTAGAGTTTGATAGCACATTGATCTAGAGTTATATTTGGAGGATATTCTATGGTTGCCACGGTAGGGAAGAAACGGACTAAATCCTCAACCACGAGTAAAGTCAAGGCGGTTAGCAAAACTAAGAAGCCGCAAGCAATTGTTGATAAGGCAGTAAGTAAATCTAAAGCAAAATCTAAAGCAAAATCTAAGGCAAATACTGCAGCTAGCAAGTCTAAAGTTAGTAAGTCTAAGGTTAATAAATCTAAGGTTAATAAATCTAAAGTTGATAAGTCTAGGGTTAGCAAGGCCTCTGTAGCTATTAAAACAGTAGCAGCAAATAAAGCTAAAAAAATTGCAGCGAAACCTGTGGTTAAGCCAAAGGCGGAAAAAGCAAGGACATTGACAAGCAAATTAGGCGTGGCAAGCAAACAAGTAACGTCGAGCAAGCAAGGTGTTAAGGCGTTAACTAAAGTTAGTTTAAAATCAAAAGATATTAATGCAGTAACTAAGGCCAAAGTTCCCGCACAAAAGAAAGTTAAAAATACTGAGGTTAGTTTTGATATGACGATGCTCGGAGCTAATGATACATTTGATATGGTGGGAGCGGATGTAATTCAGCCTACTGCAAAAGTTAAAGCTAAAACTAAAATTAAAGCTAATATAGCTAAACATAAGGCCGGCAGTGCATTACATTATGATGCTGGCACCATTGCTCCATATGATACAAGCAATGGTGAATTGTATATGAGCACTAGCCAGTTGGAGCATTTTAGAAAATTATTAGAAAAATGGCGCCGGGAATTAATGGAAGAAGTGGATCACACCATTACTGAAATGAAAGAAGCTACTAATTTGGCGGATCCAAATGATCGCGCAACACAAGAAGAGACTTTTGGTTTAGAGCTACGAACTAGAGATCGCGAGCGTAAATTATTGAAAAAAATTGAAGAAGCATTGCAACAGATTGAAGATCAAGATTACGGTTACTGTGAAACTTGCGGCGTAGAAATAGGCGTGCGACGGTTGGAAGCGCGGCCAACGGCAACTTTATGCATCGATTGTAAAACTTTGGCAGAGATTCGGGAAAGACGTGCGTAGAGTATTATGGCTACGTTAAGTATTTGTGTTGTAACTAAAAACGAAGAGCATAATATAGAAAGTTGCCTGCAATCTGTAGCGTGGGCGGATGAAATTATTGTTATTGATTCGGTCAGTACCGATCGAACTGTAGAGTTGTGCCGTAAGTATACGGATAAAGTTTATATCTTTCCGTGGAAAGGCTGTGGTCCGCAAAAGCAGCAGGTGTATGAGCTTGCCACCCAAGATTGGGTATTGATGTTGGACGCGGACGAGAGGTTGACACCTGAATTACAACAAGAAATTCAAGAAATATTAAAATATTCGCGTTACGACGCCTACGAAATTCCATTTCAATCTTATTACTGCAATAAAGCTATTCGTTTTGGCGACTGGATGCATGAAAAGCATTTGCGATTAGTTAAACGTAGTAAAGGTAGCGTTGTGCCGCGCCTGGTGCATTTTAGAATTGAAGTGTCTGGCAGTGTTGGCAAGTTGCGGCATAAAATTTTGCATTATTCGTTTCCATTATTAGATGTAGTAATCGACAAAATGAATCGTTATTCAACCGATGGCGCACTGCATAAACTTAGTCAAGGGAAAAAAACAAGCATTTGGCAAGCACTTGGGCATGGGATTTTTGCGTTTGTCCGCGGTTATATTTTGCGCTTTGGTTTTTTAGACGGGCGGGAAGGTTTTATGTTAGCCGTTTCTAATGCAGAAGGCACGTATTACCGTTATTTAAAGATGCTATATGTACCCAGATCTGGATAAAATTGAATCACAGTTAGCTAGGATGTTAGATATTGAAAATTTATTTTTTTCATCTCGCCCTAACTCGCTGCGCTCAAACAACGGGCTCGCTTAAAAAAGTAAATTTTCAATATCTAACATCCTAGCTAACTGTGATACTGATATTTTTAAGAAGTACATTTTTATCCGACAGGGATGCTGATATTTTTAAGAAGTACATTTTTATCCGACTGTGATACTGATATTTTTGGGGCAGTATATTGTAGGTAGTGCTCTATGGCTTGTTGCATAGTGTGAGTTAACTCTAATTTACAACTGGCGATAAATATAATGCTACCATTTGTTACCGCAGCAACCTCTCCATAAAAACAGCTGGTGATGCGACAGAAGGTTACTTCAGCAGTATAATTTTGATAGGTTATTTGCATAATGCCTCTTGGTTAACAGCTTTGAGCTTGACATGTTAATGGGTTAAGTTGGAATACAATTTTTAGGTATGGGTAATGGAAAAAATTCAAGTAGATATTGCGATCGTTGGTGGCGGCATTGCTGGTTTATGGGCATTAAATGTATTAAAAGCGCGTGGTTTTTCCGTAGCGCTGCTAGAGAAGACTAGCTTGGGTGGTGGGCAAACAGTTTGCTCGCAAGGTATTATTCATGGTGGCATGAAATATGCGCTAACTGGATCTCTTACAAAAGATGCGCAAGAGCTAATCGGGGTGCCAGATTTGTGGCGCCAATGTTTACAGAATAAAGATACGATCACTAAGGATGCTAGCGTTGCTGCTAATATAGCCGATGGCATGCTGGATCTTACCGCTACCAAAATACTGGCCGAAGGTCAGTATTTATTTTCTACAGGCAGTTTAGCTACCAATATAAGTAGTTTTTTTGCAAGCAAAACTTTGCGCAGTGCGGTGGAATCTTTGCCTAGAGCACAGTATCCAGCTATGTTGCAGAATGCAGCATATAAAGGGCAAGTATATAAATTAGCCGAGTTGGTATTAGATGTGCCATCTTTAGTGCACAATTTAGCACAGTTATGCTGGGATAATATAATTAAAGTTGATTTTTGCAGTGCACATTATGCGCCAGATAATAATATTGATCATCTGCAGCTGCGTATTAATGGTGAGCAGCAGATGTTAACAGCGCAGCAATATGTATTTTTAGCCGGGAGTGGGAATCAGGAGTTGCTGCACGCTGCTCATGGAGGGTCCCATGGAGATAATAACGTTCCCAAGCTGCAATTAAGGCCGTTGCATATGGTTTATGTGAAAGCACCGGGATTAACGCCATTGTACGCGCATTGCATTGGTCTGAGTGCGACACCTAGGATTACAATAACTACGCATGTTGCACACGGTGGTTGCCCAGTGTGGTATCTAGGCGGTGCGCTAGCAGAAGATGGAGTGGCTAGGGAGCAGGAGCAACAGATAGCCTTTGCACAGCAAGAATTAAGCCAGCTGTTTCCATGGTTAGATTTGACCAATGCACAATGGGGCAGTTTGCGGATCGATCGCGCCGAGGCGTTACGGGTGGATGGTAAAAAGCCAACTGCAGCTACCCTGTTCACCTATGCTAATGTTAACGTTGGTTGGCCTACGAAATTGGCATTTAGCCCGTTATTAGCACGGCAGATCAGCGCTAAAATTACTGCGGCAGGGACGATTCCTGGTGGGAGTGTAGGGGGTGTTTTGGCTGAGTTTGCGAAGCCAGAGATTGCTAAATACCCATGGGATTAAGGGACGGTTATAGCATAGGCCATAAGTGTCCCTTATCTTAAAATATTTGCTTTTAAGGGACGGTTATAATATATTTATAAGTGTCCCTTATTATCAAGAGTGGATTATTATGACAATTATTGGTCGTCGGCATGAGCAAAATAAATTACAAAAGATCTATCAGTCTGATCAAGCTGAGTTTGTGGCAGTTTATGGTCGTCGTCGAGTTGGGAAAACTTATCTAATTAAACAATTCTTTACCAATAAAGCAGATATATTTTTCCGTTCTTCAGGGATCCACAAAGGAAGTTTGAAGCATCAATTAGCAAAATTTAAAACAGAAATAGAGACAACTTTTTATCATGCTAATAAAGGATCGTTGTTATCCCCATTTAAAAGTTGGCATGAGGCGTTTGAATCTTTAAAATATGCAATAGAGCTATTTGCTGGCAAAAAGAAAGTAGTGATCTTCTTAGATGAGATCCCATGGATGGCAACTCCACGTTCTGGCTTATTAGAAGAGCTGGATTATTATTGGAATAGGTATTGGTCTGAGGATAAAAGGATTAAACTTATTATTTGCGGCTCTGCAGCTTCATGGATTATTGATAATATTCTCCATGACACTGGTGGTTTACATAATAGAGTGACTTTACGCTTAGCTATTGATCCATTCACTTTGCTTGAAAGCAAAGAATATTTAAATTACCGCCACATCAAATATAATAATGAACAAACTTTAGCCTTATATATGTGCATTGGTGGGATCCCATTTTATCTCAATTTTATTGAAAAAGGTTTGTCGGCTATTCAGAATATTAATAATATTTGTTTTCATAAAAAAGGGGCTTTGTACGATGAATTTAATTTGCTATTTGCTTCATTATTTAAAAATTATACTGCGCATGAAGAAATTATCACTTATCTTGCTAAAAAGCGTGAAGGTGTTAGTAGGCATGATATTGAAGATAAATTTAATTATAAAGGTGGAAGATTGACCGAACGGCTAAATGAGTTAGAAGAGGCGGGATTTATTCTTTCTTTCACGCCATGGAAAAAAGAACGCGGAATTTATTATAAAATTATTGATGAATATACTTTGTTCTATTTAACTTGGATTGCACCTAAAGTGAAAAATAGTGTTGCAAAAAATATTGACGACCAATATTGGCAAGTATTATCTAGCACTGCTGCTTGGAAAGCTTGGTCTGGGTATGCCTTTGAAGCAATTTGTTTTAAACATATTAATCAAATTAAGAAAGCGCTGCATATTCCTGATGGTTCAGACGTTGCTTCTTGGCGTTATATGCCAGGGAAGGATAGTAACGATACTGGCGTGCAAATAGATTTGATATTTGATAGGCCAGATAAAATTGTAACTTTGTGTGAAATTAAATATTGTAGTTCACCATTTAACATAGATAAAAAATATGCTGCGTATATGCGTATGCGAGAGGCAATCTATAGTAAAATTATCAATACAGATAAACAAATATTCCATGCTATGGTAGTATCTGGAGGCTTGAAGAAAACCATGTATAGCGAAGAAATAATTTCTTCGGTGGCCACTTTAAATGATTTATTTATATCGTAACCAATGTTTTTTCGGAGTATAGACAACATCATGTTACCGCATCTACAATTAGGCGCCACGGGCATCAATATTTCCCCTATTGGTTTGGGCACGGTTAAATTCGGCCGCAATCAACAGGTGAAATATCCACAGCCATTTGCTATTCCAACCGATGCTGAGGTTAGCAATTTATTAGCAGTGGCGCGGGAATTAAATATCAATCTCTTGGATACTGCACCAGCATATGGGAATAGCGAAGAGCGTTTGGGTAAATTGTTGGCAGGCCAGCGGCAAGATTGGGTAATTGTAACTAAGGTTGGGGAAGAATTTAGTGATGGCATATCGCACTATGATTTTACGGCGCAACATATAAATTTTAGTGTGCGACGCAGTCTCAAACGTCTCGGCACGGATTATTTAGATGTAGTGTTAGTACATTCTTCTGGCGCAGATCTGGAGATAATTAATAATTATCCAGTATTTGCGGTGTTATCAGAGTTGAAACAAGCTGGGTTAATTCGTGCCTTTGGTATGTCGACGAAAACCGTTGCTGGCGGCATCGCTACCGTTGAACAAGCCGATGTAGCGATGGTTACCTACAATCCTACGCAGCAAGAGGAGAAGCCGGTATTAGATTTGGCGTTAGCATTACACAAAGGGATTTTTATTAAGAAAGCTTTTGCTAGCGGGCACTTAGATCCACAAGCAGCGTTAAAGTTTATTTATCAGAATAAAGCAGTTAACAGTGTAATAGTTGGCACTATAAATCCAGAGCATTTACGGCAAAATGTTGCTAGTTATGCGTAATACACGCCGCCGAGTTTAACTGCGCGTTTAGTACCAGTAACACAGGTTAAATCCACCGGATGGTTCAGTAAACATTGTTGTGCCAACCAGGCGAATAAGCCAGCTTCTACTAGTTCGGGCGGTAAACCTAACTTTGCTGTAGATAATATTGGCTTTTTAAGTTGCATTTGCATGTTGGCGACAATAGCCGTGTTATAAGCACCACCACCACACAGATATACTTCAGCATTTGCATGTATAGCTGTTATTGCATTAGCTATGCTGGTGCTAGTTAAGGTCGTTAAAGTTGTTTGTATATCAGTTGCATGTAGAGTATGGTTTAAACCAACTTGTTGTAGCATGCGATGCAACCATTGTGCATTAAAATATTCTAGCCCGGTAGATTTAGGTGGTGGCAATTGAAAAAATGGATCTGCTAACATGGCGGTTAAGAGCGGTTCAATTACTTTGCCGCTGTTAGCGATGGTACCATTGTAATCATAATCTTTATCGAAATTGGTACGACACCAGTAATCTAATAAGCAATTGCCTGGGCCAACATCAAAGCCCGTGGTGGTATTGTTGTGCAGCAACGTAATATTGGCAATGCCACCAATATTTATGATCGCACGCGCATGTTCTGGATGATTAAATGCTGCTGCATGGAATGCTGGTGCTAATGGTGCACCTTGGCCGCCTGCAGCTATGTCACGGCGGCGGAAGTCAGCAACAGTGGTAATTCCGGTACGCTCTGCAATTATATTGGGATCACCGATTTGCATACTAAATGGACGGCTGAGATTTGGGCAATGACGAATAGTCTGTCCATGTGAACCTATCGCGGCAACTTGGGCGGGTGAGATCTTATGCTGTTCCATGAGTTGTAGAACGGCAGCAGCAAATAGTTCCCCGGCTTGGTGATCTAGTGTGCCAACCAGATCCACACTGGTCAGATCTGTGGAGGCATTAGCATTACCTTGCTGGGTTATTTGGCGACATAGATCTTTAAAGTCGTCTGGTAATGGGTAGCTACTAGTGGCAATTACTTTCATGGTTGGATGAAATTTAAACGCGGCAACATCAATGGAATTTAGGCTAGTGCCAGAGAGTACACCTATAAATAAATTTGGCATAATGAAAATCCAATAAAATCATGAAGCTAATATTAGCACAAAATAACCCTCCACCAAATCTTTGATTTGGGAGGGTAGGGAGGGGGATAGCAGTATCTATCTTTTAGCCAGGTACTCTCTATTATGCTTATTCAACAATCCTACCATATTAGAGGAATGTGCTTGAAAATCACGTCGGAAACGACGATCGATCGGCAGCGACTTTGGTAATTTCACTGTAAGTGGATCACGGTGCACTCCATCGACTCTAAATTCATAATGCAGGTGATCGCCTGTTGCCAAACCGGTTCTACCGACATAGCCGATAATATCCCCTTGCCGCACGGTGGAGCCATTTCTTATGCCTTTCGCAAAGCGTGATAAGTGGGCATAAAAAGTCGAGTACTTGGAGCCATGCTGCAATTCTACAGCTTGGCCATAACCATTTTTAGTTCCAATGAAGACAATTTTACCATCGCCGGCGGCCTCTACTGGAGTGCCAGATGGTGCTGCATAGTCTACCCCTTTATGGGCGCGGAGCCGGTGCAGTATTGGGTGATGCCGGTTATGCGAAAAATAGGAGCTGATCCGAGTAAATTTAACTGGGTTACGTAAAAAAGCTTTTTGCATGCCATAGCCTTCCGGAGTGTAATATCCGGTGCGGCCGTTTTTATCGGTAAAGCGAATAGCGCGATGGACTTGATTTTGATTCACAAATTCTGCCATAACAATATTACCAGTACCTATTTTTTTATTTTTAACATATTTTTCTTCATACAAAATGCGGAAGCTATCGTTCTCGCGAATATCCATGGCAAAATCTATATCCCAGCTAAAAATATCGGCAAATTGCAGAATAGTTTTATCATTTAACGCCACAGATTGAGCTGCAGCGAACAATGAATCTTTAATGGTGCTTTCTTTGTAAGCCAGTTTGGTTACAATTTCTTGTTCATCACAGTGATAGCTATAGCCACCGGTTTTTGAATTGATGGTTATAGTTTTGCTCGGTGATACTGTTACTTGCAGCGCCAACAATTGTTTATGATTATCAAATTGAAATTTTAGTTCTTGTCCTGGGTGAAGATTGGCCAGATATTTACTATTGGCATCGGAATCAAGGATTTCGTGTAACGTAGTTTTAGGTAGCTTTAAGCGAGCAAATATTTTCGCCATAGTGTCTCCTGGTGCTACGCGAATAGTTTTCCAATATTTACTGTTGGTGGTAGCGGAGGAAGTTACTGCAGGATAGTCGTCTGAAACATCTGGGATTGCTAGGTTTGCTGTTTGAGTCAGCTCCGTATCCAAGCTAAGTGTATTCTTATTGGTACTGGTGATCGCTGAGCCTGAGGTATCATCCAAGTTAACACTAGCGGTAAGATCAACGCTATTATTAGTGTCTAGATCAGTTTTAGAACGAATGCTGGAGTTTTCCAGGGCATGTGTAGCAGCATAATCGGAATCAGCATTAGCCGTGTCAGTTTCTGCATTGGTGTCGGTCGTATTATCAGTATCAGCAGTATTTGTAGTATCACCTGGAACATGGTGTGCATTTTCTCGGTTAATAACATCATCTATTATTAACTTAGATTTGGTAGTGGTTGCTAACTGCTCTTTATCTTGAGAGCTAAAGAGCGCGCACAGGATGCAAAATATGCCAAAACTAGCTAGTAAT
>Ga0207131_1147_pt1 | contig 13021 bp, 11 predicted proteins | sample Alteio_BWMinHeat_13_FD_153557 | JGI IMG/M metagenome (GOLD analysis project Ga0207131, IMG submission 153557) | Enriched cells from forest soil in Barre Woods Harvard Forest LTER site, Petersham, Massachusetts, United States -... | ecosystem: Environmental > Terrestrial > Soil > Temperate forest >...
CATAATATACTCTTAGTCCATAAGACCATAAATTGGAGTGTTTAACATGTGTCCCATGTCCTCTAACGCCTACTTTTATTTCTTTTTTTATCATAACCCCACGAGGCGGGAGGCTAACTGACGCTTGTAAAAAACTGACAAGTGCACAAAAGACCCCGCCACAAGCGGGGTTTTTTTTTGCCCAAAATAGGGTGTTGTCCAATGATTTGGGTCAGGCAACTATCCTACCATGAATTATTGAGAAGTTACAAAAAAATGATCAAGAAGGTTTTAATTAATATGTCCACAGTCAAAGTCAGCCGGTTTTACTTCTATTATTACTTTTTTATTCCACCCATATGGCGGGAGATGTGATCACGTCGGCAGATAACGCCGATCTAAATCAAGCCCCGCCACTTGCGGGGCTTTTTTTTTGGCCTTGGAAGACGAATGTCGAGAGATCAAATTGCAAATTGCATGCCTGATCCCAAGACGTCAATAGTTATGAAAAAAGTCGCAAAACAACAAATAAATAGTGGAGAGATGTTATGAATAATTTAACGAGTAGCTTGGGGAAAATGGTGATTGCAGGACCCTGCGCACTAGAATCCCGACAGCAATTAAAACAGTGTGTAGAGATCTTAAAACCGATGGGCGTATCAATGATCCGTGCCTCTCTTTGGAAACCGCGCACACAGCCCGGTTGGGAAGGGCTTGGCTGGATGAGCCTACCACTTTTACTTGAGGAGACTCTCAGTCACGGTTTAGTGCCTGCAACTGAAATTATTAGCGCTGAACATGCAATGATGGTCGTTCATGCATTAGAAAATTATGGAAATGAAGGGCGCATGATTGTTTGGTTGGGATCTCGCAATCAGAATCATTTGGAACAAAAGAAGATTTCAAGAATATTGTCAACAGGACCGGATGGAATCACCTTCATGTTCAAAAACCAGATGTGGGATGACGAAAAGCATTGGCTTGGAATTCTCGAGCATATTCTATCAGAAGGCTTCCCTCGCGAACGGCTGATGATTTGCCACCGGGGTTTTTCTCCTGGTAAAGCACACAATCCTAATGGATATCGCAATCTGCCTGATTTTGAAATGGCTATGCGAATTAAAGAGAAAACAGGTCTACCCATGATTCTTGACCCATCACATGTGGGTGGCACAAGAGAAAATGTCATTGATATTTGTCGCAAAGCCACCGCATATGACTTTGATGGTTATTTAATTGAAATGCACTGTGATCCTGAAAATGCCCAAACAGATGCTAAACAACAGCTTTCCCCCAATCAATTCCAGTCGTTGATGAAAATCCTTCAAGGACACGAAAGTAAGAAAGAGGTCGCATGAAAACGATAGCATATCAGGGCGTTAAAGGAGCTTTCAGTTATTTAACAGCCTTAAAAATATTTGGCGAAAACAATCGTTTTAGAGGCATGCAAAACTTTAAAGAAGTTTTTGAATTGGTAGAATGCAGGGAAGCAGAGTATGCCGTCATACCCATTGAAAATAGTTTAATTGGCTCTATTTATGAAAACTATGATCTGCTGAATATTTATGAAATGTGGATTATTGGAGAACATTTTACAAAAATCGAACACTGCCTTCTGACGAATCGATCTTCGGATGAGCAGGAAGATGATCGGCTTAAAAAAATAAAGAAGGTTTTGTCTCATCCTAAAGCTCTCGAACAATGCTCACACTTTTTTCAAAAGCACCCATGGATGGAGGCTGTTGTTTATATGGATACTGCAGCAGCAGCTGCCGAAGTTGCCTCAAAAAAAGATCTCTCTCTGGCCGCAATAGCCAGTGGTGGTGCCGCTGAACTTTACGGTTTGGAGATTTTAAAAAGAAACATTGAAGATGATCCAAAAAATTACACACGCTTTGTGACAATAACAAAAAAAAAGGACCATGATAGTCAATCAGACAAATGTTCATTCTTATTGCAACTGAAACATGTACCAGGAGCTCTTGCTAACATGCTTAAACATTTCTCTGACCAAGAAATTAACTTAACTAAAATTGAATCCAGACCCATTCGAGGCAACCCTTTTGAATATTTGTTCTACGTCGACTTCGAATTTGTTGGGAAGATTCAACAAGATATCGAGCAACTTTTGAATAAAATTTGCGACGAAGTACAACAATTAAAAATATTAGGCTTTTACAAGAGAGGGACCTTATGGACAAGTTGAAGAAATTACGCGATCGCATCGATTGGCTAGACACTCAAATTGCTTCTTTGCTCAATGAAAGGATGAGAGCTGCTGATCAGATCGGTAAAATAAAGAGAGACATTCAACAGGATGTTGCCGATCAATCTCGGGAAATAAGAGTTTTGAATCAGGTGAAAACGATCATTCAGCATCCTGTTCTCAAAGAGAACATCCCAAATATTTATAATGAAATCATGCAAATATCGCGAACCGGCCAGCAATTTTTTCAGCATATTTCCCAACCCTTTCGCCGCATAGGAATCATTGGGATGGGACTGATCGGAGGATCTATTTGCAAAGGAATTAAAACGAAAGATTCCTCTGTTGAGATTGGAACTCTATTTCATGAGTCTGAGGATGTTTCTCTTGCCAAAACAGAAGGGTGGGTTGATCAGGTATATTCAAAGATTGGTGAACTTGTGCATAACTCCGAACTCATTATTCTCGCCTCCCCAGTTTCTACCATCACTCAACTCGCTGAAGAGATAAAACCTCATACCCATTCTCTTGAAAAAATTACCATCATTGATGTTGCAAGTGTCAAAGGAGACATTATTGAAACATTCGAAAAATTGACATGTAAAAATGTTGAATACATTAGTACACATCCTATGGCAGGAAAAGAAAAAGGGGGATTTAAAAATAGTCAGGCGACTCTATTTGTTAACAGACCATGGGTCATTGTGACGCACAAAGAAAATAGCAACAGTGGAATTGAAAGCATTAAGGAATTCATTCTATATTTAGGATCGAACCCGATTTTATCAGAAGCAAAAGTTCACGATCAACAGGCGGCCTTAATTTCTCACCTCCCATCCATTTTATCGAAATTGTATTACGATTTCGTGAAGAGTATTGATGCAGAGAGTATGATAATTTCGGGTCCCGGTTTTCAATCGTTCACACGACTCGCTCACGAAAATAATGAATTGCGTAAAGATGTCAACAAATATAACCAGAAAGCCATTCATAATTACCTGAATCAATGGTTGGAATTTCTAAAAGAAAACAAGGGTCTTTAACAATGAAAATATTATCTCCTTCAGCGACAGTCACTGTCAATGCTATAGCGACAAAAAAGAAGATGAACGGGGAACGGGTTTATAATTTTGCTGCAGGCGATCCCGTCCTGAAAAATCATGATAGCATCATTAGCGCAGCTATACAATATGCGGAAAAAAAATTGTCTCCTTATCCCCCTGTGGAAGGCATACCTGAATTACGCAATTTGGTAGCAGAGTGGATGAATACCACTTGTGGAACGGAGTACGCAAAAGAAAATGTACTGGTTACCTGCGGAGGAAAGTTCTCTCTTTTTGCCATTGTTTATGCTCTTTTGCAGTCAGGCGATGAGGTTTTGATTCCAGCTCCTTATTGGGTTTCTTATCCTGATATAGTGAAAATGGCAGGTGGGATACCTAAAGTTGTACCGACATCTTCAGAAAATGGGTGGAAAGTGACGCCTCAAGATCTTTTACAACATATTACAAAAAATTCCAAAATCCTTATTTTCAATAATGCATGTAATCCAACAGGTCAATTATATACAAGACAGGAAATCCACGATATTCTGGGGATGGCCAAGAAATTTGGTTTAACGGTAATTTCAGATGAAGTCTACAGCGGTCTTGTTTATGAAGAGCCTGGCTTTATTTCTTGCGGTTCTTTTCCTGAACATAAAGGAAGAGTTTTGATTGTCCAGAGTTGTTCAAAAAATTTTGGAATGACCGGTTGGCGTGTGGGTTTTGTTTTGGGACCAAAAGAAGTCATCAAAACATTGGCTATCTTACAGACACAGAGCACCACAGGTGTAAGTGTAATCAGCCAGTGGGGCGCCGTAGGTGCATTGGAAAATTCTGAAGAAGTCAACTCATACGTAAAAAAGTCAATGCGCGCACGAAGAGATGTATTCGTCAATACCTACAATTCGCTTTTTCCTATACCCATTGAACAAGTAAAATCGGCGCTTTATGTTTTTATCCCTCTCTCTTCAATGGGAATCTATAAAAAGATTGATTCGGTTACATTTACTGAGTTGCTTATTTCTTCAGATAATATTGCCCTTGTACCAGGCACTGCATTCGGTGTCGATGGATATGTTCGATTCGCATTTTCTGAACCAGAAGAGGATATTTATCAAGGGCTTCAAGCACTCAAGGACGCTATTAACCGTTTAGTTGGAGAAAGCTCATGAAAATCCAGGAAGTCATGGCGTTGGAGCGCCCGGTTATCGCTACAGTTGAAATCCCCGGTTCTAAAAGCTATACGAATCGTGCCCTAGTGATGGCGGCATTAACCAAAGGGCCTGTGACTCTTCACAATCCTTTATATAGTGAAGATACAGAGGCCATGATTGCATGTTTAAAGACATTGGGACTTCAAATAGAAACATTGTCCGATCGCATCATCGTCCATGACGACATTTCTAAAGTTCAGAATAAATCGTATGAACTGTTTGTCAAAGATTCTGGAACGACGATACGTTTTTTGCTAGCATTAGTGTGTTTGACGCCAGGGACAAAAGTATTAAGGGGAAACACCCGTCTTAACGAACGTCCAATTTCAGATCTTGTTGATGCATTGCGTTTGTTGGGAGCCAATATAGAATATCTTGAAAAAGAAGGACAGGCTCCTTTAAATATTCATCCCTCTATTTTATACTCCGGTAGTGAGGTAACACTTAATGCATCGATGAGCAGCCAGTTTTTTTCCGCTTTGCTGATGATTGCCCCATTTTTAAATGGATTAAAAATTCGCCTTCAGGGCGATCTGATTTCTAAGCCCTATGTCGATATGACCATCCAGGCGATGCATGATTGGGGAATAAATGTTTCGCAGATGGAAGATGGGGGTTATCATATCCCGAAGGGACAGTTCTATCAAAAAAGGCAGTATGTAATCGAGGGAGACTTTTCCAGTGCAGGATATTTTTTTGCGATAGCGGCCTTAACACAATCTGTCCTCACTCTAAAAAATTTAAATCCTGCTTCGGCGCAAGCGGATCGAAAGTTTTTAAATATTCTGGCGAAAATGGGTAATAAAATCATCATGAATGATCATGGGATCACGATCATGGGAAAGCAAATACTCCCTCTAACGCTGGATATGGAAGATTGTCCAGATCAGGTGCAGACAATGGCCGTTTTGGCTGCCTTTGCAAAGGGAGTTACAAAAATTACTGGTGTTCGTTCGCTCCGTTTAAAAGAGACTGAACGGGTGGAAGCGCTCAAAAATGAATTAGCGAAAATGGGAATCAAAACTGAAGATACACATGACACCCTCACGATTTATGGGGGCAATCCTCAAGCAGCGACCATCGATACTTATGGTGATCATCGGATGGCAATGGCATTTGCAGTGGCAGGCACAAAATTGTCAGGGATGAAGATATGCCATCCTGAAGTAGTCAACAAAACATTTCCCAAATTCTGGGACAAGCTGGGATGTTTATGAAAATTATTTTGATCGGGTTCATGGGCTCTGGAAAATCCTCAGTAGCAAAAAAGTTGGGACCTCTTCTGGGGTTGTCGGTTCTGGAAATGGATGATCATGTATTAAAAAGAACAAATACAAAAAACATGCATGAAGTTTTTGCTAAAGGAGGAGAGCTTTTATTGCGCGAAACAGAGATTGCGGTTGCGCAGGAATATGCTCTGACTGATAACTGTGTGATTTCAACTGGTGGTGGAGTTGTATTGAACAAAATTATATTAGACTATTTAAAAAAACTTAACGGGAAAATAGTCTTCCTGAACGCAACTTTTCAAGCGTTAGCGGATCGTATGGCTGGGGATGTAGTGCGACCCTTGTTCAAGAATATAAAAGAAGCGGAATCATTGTACCATTTCCGCCAGCCTCTGTACTTAAAGTACGCAGATCAGATTGTTGAAGTAGATAATAAGTCTGTAGAAGAAGTTGTCTGTGAAATAGAAAAAAAGAACAGGATATTATTTTAAGGTGGCAAATATGGCGAGTAATGCATTTGGAAAGATTTTTAAAATGACTACGTGGGGAGAATCTCACGGCAAGGCAATCGGCGTAGTCATCGATGGTTGCCCTGCAGGCATTGAAATTGACGAAAGTGAGATCAATGCCGCGTTGGCCTTGCGGATGCCTGGTAGAAATCCCTACACTTCTCCCAGAACGGAAACGGACAAAGCCGAAATTCTTTCTGGTGTATTTGAAGGAAAAACAACCGGAGCTCCTATTTGTATCATCATTCCAAACAGAGATGCTGATTCAAGCAAATATGAACCTATCAAAGATCTGTTAAGGCCAGGACACGCCAATTATACTTATTTAGAAAAGTACGGCATTTTTGATTACAGGGGCGGAGGCCGCTCCTCGGCGCGTGAAACGGCTGCTCGAGTTGCTGCGGGGGCTATCGCCAAAAAATTTCTGGACCTCAATGGTATTCAATTAATTGCATATATTAAACAAATTGGTACGATTGTTGCCACTGTTGAGGTAAATGATATCGTGCAGTTGCGCAAATCAACCTATGAAAGCCCTGTATTTTGTCCCAATCTACAAGCCACATCTGCAATGACTGCTCTAATCGAAAAGGTGAAGGCTGAAGGAGATTCACTAGGAGGAATTATTGAATTTATCGCCCTATCCGTCCCTCCAGGGCTGGGTGATCCTGTTTATGAAAAATTGGAGGCTAACCTCGCACACGCCATGATGAGCTTGCCTGCCACAAAAGGGTTCGAGATAGGATCAGGATTTCAATCCGTTGTCATGCCAGGTTCAGAGCATAATGATCAGTTTACAATGGCATCGGGTGAGGTGCAAACACAAACAAACTATGCAGGAGGAACTCTAGGCGGGATTTCTACAGGCATGCCTATCATTGGGAGAGTTGCTTTTAAACCTACGTCGAGCATTATGAAACCCCAAGAGACGCTTACGACTTCTGGCGAAAAAGCCCCTTTTAACCTTCCCGTTGGATCGCGTCACGATCCCTGTGTTGCCATAAGAGCTGTCCCTATTGTTGAAGCGATGGTTGCTTTGGTGTTGACAGATGCTATCCTATTAAATAGATGTGTGAGATTATGAGTAAAAAATTAATTTGTAAAATTTCCAGTTCCTCCCATCAATATGACATTGAAATTGGTAGCGGACTGTTGTTTTCTCAATCTCATTATTTAGGCTTATTGGCCTCCAGATTTGCAATCGTATCAGATGATAAGATTGCAACCTTGTATGGAAGGCAGCTACAGCAGTATTTGGCTAATTCCGGACTGGAAGCCTTTTTGTTTTCCTTCCCAAATGGCGAACAATATAAAACACGACAAACTAAAGAAGATTTAGAAAATCAAATGTTTGAAAAAGGGCTTGGCCGCGACACTTGTCTCATCGCCTTGGGCGGCGGTGTAGCAACAGATATTGCCGGATATATTGCTGCAACATACTGTCGAGGAATTCCTCTTGTGATGATCCCAACTTCACTTTTGGGAATGGTAGATGCAAGCATAGGGGGAAAAACCGGTATAAATGTTCCTTACGGGAAGAACATGCTTGGGTGTACCTACCAGCCTAAAAAAATTATCATCGACATAGCGACGCTTAAGAATTTACCCAAAAAAGAGCTTTCTAATGGTGTTGTCGAGATGATTAAGCATGGATTAATCGCGGATTCCAATTTATTTGATGATCTCGAAAAACATGCCCATCAACTTTTAGCATTGGAGTCTGCAATACTAGAAAAGGTCATTTTTGAAAGTTGCAGGATCAAAAAAGAGATTGTCGAACAGGATGAAAAGGAAAACGGGAAAAGGCGTCTTTTGAACTTTGGACATACGATTGGGCATGCTCTGGAGCTTCTATCCCACTATTCCTTACCTCACGGAGAAGCCGTTGCCATTGGCCTCCTTGTCGAAAGTCATTTATCTGTAAAACAAAAACTATTGGATCAAAAATCATTGGATAGAATAAAGAAAGTCCTGCTTCAATATGGCCTTCCGTTAAAACTTCCTTCTCGGTATCCTGTACAAACCATTCTTGATGCGATGGCATTGGACAAAAAATCGCTGAAAGGAAAACCCCGTTTTGTCATGATCGACGCAATAGGCTCAGCACTGACCTATGATTCCAATTACTGCACGCATGTTGATGAATCCTTAATTAAAAACGCCTTACACTGGATGTACGATGATTTGTGTTGTCATTAAAGGCCCCACTTTTGAGGAGGCGCACCAACAGATTTCAATGGCAGTGGCAAACGCCGACCTGGTTGAATTGCGATTAGATTGCTTCCAATCATTGGATATGGCTGCATTAAAAATTTTGCGTTCTCAATTTTCTATTCCCATGATTTTTACTTTAAGAAGTCAACTTCAGGGAGGAAGCTATACAAAACCGGAAGAAAATCGACTTGTCGATATTCGCCGTCTTGCAGAATTAAATCCAGAATATCTCGACCTGGAAAATCATGTTTCAACCAGTTTTATAGTAGAGATGTGCACCCAATTTCCGGGGATTAAACTGATTCTTTCCTATCACAACTTTACAGAAACACCAGAGGATCTTGAAAATATTTATCGTGAAATGAGTAAGACTCCTGCATTTTTTTATAAAATTGCTGTAACTGGTAAAAATTGTTTGGATGCAATGAGATTGGTCTGTTGGGCAAAAAAATCCAATGGTAGATTAATTGCGATAAGTATGGGATCTTATGGTCAGATCAGTAGAATACTCGCTCCGGTGATGGGGTGCCCAATCACATACGCTGCTTTGGAAGATACTCTGCAATCGGCTCCTGGCCAATTAACGGCAAAAAACCTTATCGAACGTTATCATTATCGTTCTTTAAATATCCATACAGCCATTTATGGATTAATTGGAGATCCTGTCGACCAGAGCATCAGCGATGTGACGCATAATCATTTGATGATGGCCTGTGGTTTGAATGCCGTGTATGTTAAACTACAGGTTCATTATACAGAGTTATCCGCCTTTTTGCACTATGCAAAGCAATTGCCATTCTGTGGACTTAGCGTCACGATGCCATTGAAAGAACATATCCTTCCTTTTCTTGATGAAATAGCTTCTCAAGCAGCCAGTATAGGTGCCGTTAACACCCTTTTTTTTGAAGAAAAAAAAATCTATGGATCAAACACCGATTCAATTGGAGCATTAAATGCAATAGAGAATGTGTATCTGGTGAAGGGCAAGACTGTTGTAATTATTGGTGCAGGAGGTGCTGCGAAGGCAATAGCCTATGAGGCACATCGAAGAGGTGGTCATGTCATCATCGTAAATAGAGATAAAAGAAGAGCTCATCAGGTAGCAGAACGATTGCATTGTGAAGGTAAAGGATTAGACTCCATGGCCGCTTGTGCTGAAACTGGATATGATATTTTGATCAATTGCACTCCTTCGTCAGAACCGATATCAGCGGAGTTTATCCTCCCACGGGCATTAGTCATGGATATAAAGACAAGGCCCATGGAAACGCCTTTTTTAAAATTGGCGAAGGAAAGGGGTTGTCCGATTATTTATGGTTATCGCATGTTTGTGGAGCAGGCATTGGGTCAATTTCTTCTTTGGTTCAAGGATCGCTTTGATATTCAGGAAGGAAGAAAAATTCTTGAAAAGAGTGCTGTGGATTGCCTTTCAAAGGTGTTGTAGAGGCTGACAGGAAATAGCTGACGGGATGCTTTGCTGCCAAATTTAGTTATAGGATCATAAAAAAATTTGGCCATATTTATTTAATATGGCCAAATTTTTTTATGATCCTATAACTAAATTTGGCACACAAATCATCCCATCAGATATTTCCTGTCAGCCTCGTAAGGCAGCCTCAATGAACGCATGAAAAATTTTCATCGATGATTTGCATTTCTGATGCATTAATTCTGGATGCCACTGGACCCCCAAAATAAAGTCATCATTATCCTTAATTTCTACTCCCTCGATAATCCCATCATTGGCGTGAGCGCTGGCAGTCAAATTGGGCGCCAATTCTTTGATGGCCTGATGATGGAAAGTGTTGACCAAGATCGGGTCATTTCCGAGAATCCCCTGCAATTTCGTGCCGGGAACCGAATGGACTTTATGCGATCCTAATTCAGGCCTTGACTTTTGGTAATGCTGAAATGCATAGGGCAGTTCAGTTTTTATATCTTGGTGAAGCGAACCGCCAAATGCTACATTCAATACTTGTAGGCCCCTACAGATACCCAAAATAGGAATATGCATCGCATGGGCAAATTTGACTAAAAGAAATTCATGTAAATCGCGAACATGATGGGTAATTCCAAGATTTTCGGCTGGATCTTCTTCATACATATACGGACTAAGGTCATTGCCACCTGAAAGCAGAAGGCCATCGATAAGAGCAATCTGCCCCCTTATTGACTCAGGGTCAGGTACTGGCGGTAGGATGACAGGTATTCCTTTTGCCAATTGGATTGCCTGGATGTAATCATGGACAAGCGTGCTCCGTTCATGTCCAAGATAGCTTCCCTCTTCGATTGTTGCCAGGCTCGCCGTGATTCCAATAACAGGGATGCGGTCATTTAATTTTTCTTTTTTCATCGTTAGCGCTCATTTTCTAATCCATATTAACTAAAGTAGTTAATGGCAGCAACCTATTTCAGGTGCGCGGGTGTAATTAAATCTGAGAGATCTCAGTAGAAGAACAGTGACATTGTCCATATCAGTCCACGCCTATCCACAGTGACAGATTGTCCCAATTGCGTTTGCTCGCTGTGTGATCAAGGACATGGGTAACATTCTATCCAAGGACCGCGCAAGGCCCAACGGGCCGACATCTCATAGCCCAGGCCGCAAGGCCTGGGTAGGCCAAAAAACCCTCTGAGCCCTGTAAGGGCGGCATAAAATGGGCTGCGCCTTTAGGCTTGGGCTTTGCGCTGGGCCTAAAGGCGCAGCCCATTTTATGCCGCCCTTACAGGGCTCAGAGGGATTTTTTTGCCTACCCAGGCCTTGCGGCCTGGGCTACGAGATGTCGGCCCGTTGGGCCTTGCGCGCAAGTACAACTGGAACAATGTGTCAGTATGAGTGGGGCGTGGACAGACATGGACAATGTCACTGTCATCTACTGAGATCTCTCAGATTTAATTGCACCCCAGGAGCGCTCTCGTTTCACGCAAATTGCCATTTTGGAGTACTTCATCGTGCTTGAGATCGCGCGAATAATTGCCTCCCGCCACAAAAAAATGATCGATCGCTTTTGAATGTTTGCCATAAGGATCAATATTGCCCTTGAATGAATGCAGGCTAAAATCTGACATTCCTGCCTTTTCAAACGCGGGAATCATTTCGTGCCGTTCAAAATTGTAATCGCCTAGTGCGACAGTGGTTTGATTATCGTTGTGAACGTTATGCACATATCGTGCAAATTCATCTCTTACAGGCAGTTTAGGATCACCTGGAATATGTGCGTTGACGACTCTAAGGTTTTTTCCTTGAGCATTGTCTATTCTCGAGAAAAGGACATTTTGCAGAGGCCTTCCAGGTACACTGGGATAGGCTTCTCTCGTTACGCAGGATTGATCTGGTTGATATGTCAATTTAGATTTGTCGTACAAAATGATATCCTGATCAACCCGGGGACCTTCAAAGCTTTTGACCATTTGCCAATTCGAAGGGAGTTTTTCCTGCAATGCTTCAAGGAATGGGGTTCCACATTCCTGGAGAGCAATGACGTGACCTGAATTCATCATCGACGCAACCATGTCAACAACGACGAGGTCTCTTTGTGTGAGTCCATTGGGTTTTACCTGTATGTCCAAATCGGAAATCATGGATCGATTGAGTCCTTGCGAATCTTTTTTCGTTACCCATTCCATATAAGCATTGTTTAGCACATTCCAACTTATGATTTTGACTCCATCTACCTCTATTCCTCCTGGCAAATGATCTGAAGGGAATTGCCATTTTTCATGCAGTTCGCCTACTACAACTCGTTTGACTTCTTCTTCAATTTCCCATTGTCTTTGGAGGAGTTTGAATTGTGAATATCCTTGTAAAAGCCTAACAGCGGCCAATAGTAGATTTCCATACCCTTCCAAGTCTCTCCCTTTTTTGAACTCCTCCCTCGATGAAATCACAAGTGTGATAGCCTGCATTACAAATGAGATAATTGAAAGTTCAAGTCCGCCTCGACAGATTAGTGCGAGGTAAAATGTGTTATTGATTAGCTTTGTTAAAGATATTAATGATGCCTCATAATTTTTATCTTTAAGAGATTGAATAAGGGCGCTTAACTCGAACATCATATCTTGTGAAGTTGTGACGATCATTCCTATGGGATGTGCAAATATTGTTGATGCCAGAGCAATAATGGCAATAGTTGTCTGTAAGGTTGCAAAGGTAATACTTTTCGCATTACCCGATTTAATATCATTGACTAACTGACTAGCGGTTGTGTGTACGCGAGAAGAATCCATTAATAGCGTAATTGGATAACATAACGGTTTGAAAAAAGTTGAAATAAAGGGTGTGACAACAGGAGTCAGCCTTTTCAGCTTTTTATACACCTGCAGAAGAGTCTGAGAATTATCGTTATCTTCGTCGATATTATTTTTGATATCATTTGAATATTCGCGATGATAATAAGGTGGATTAAAAGGTTTTACTGGATTTACAATGGCTGTCATATAATAAACTTTAATTATTTTTAATTTATTTACGAAATTAGTGTAATTTATGTTTGTTATTTATGCAACTGTTTTATATTTTTTGGATGAGTGGTTATTAAAAAAAACTTTAAGAAGAGGACAAAGGACAAGGACCTTGAGGACCAGCGAAAGGCCCAAGGGGCCGACATCTCATAGCCCAGGCCGCAAG
>Ga0207131_1148_pt1 | contig 12990 bp, 11 predicted proteins | sample Alteio_BWMinHeat_13_FD_153557 | JGI IMG/M metagenome (GOLD analysis project Ga0207131, IMG submission 153557) | Enriched cells from forest soil in Barre Woods Harvard Forest LTER site, Petersham, Massachusetts, United States -... | ecosystem: Environmental > Terrestrial > Soil > Temperate forest >...
TTGGAACAATATTATGCAGATGAAATTTCTTGATTTTGAACAACCTATAGCCGAATTAGAAGCTAAGATTGAAGCCTTGCGCTTGGTTGGTAGCGATACCGAAATTAATATTTCAGAGGAAATTTCACGGCTAGAGACGAAGAGCAACGATTTACGCCGTTCCATATTTAAATCTCTAACGGCATGGCAGGTGGTGCAACTAGCACGCCATCCATTGCGTCCTTATACCTTAGATTACATCGCTGGCATATTTAACGAATTCGATGAATTACGTGGTGATCGTTTATATGCAGATGATAAAGCTTTAATTGGCGGAGTTGCTAAAATAGATAATATCCCAGTAATGATTATCGGCCAACAAAAAGGGCGTGATACCAAAGAAAAAGTTTATCGCAACTTTGGGATGCCACATCCAGAGGGGTATCGGAAAGCATTACGCTTAATGCAACTGGCGGAGCGCTATGAGTTACCGGTTATTTGTTTTATTGATACCCCAGGTGCATACCCAGGCGTAGGTGCAGAAGCGCGTGGGCAAAGCGAGGCGATCGCTAAAAACTTGCAAGCCATGTCACAGTTAAAAGTTCCGATAATTTGCGTAGTAATTGGTGAGGGTTGCTCTGGCGGTGCGTTGGGGATTGGCGTGGGTGATTGGGTTATGATGTTGCAATATTCGTATTATGCGACAATATCGCCGGAAGGCTGCGCCAGTATTTTATGGAAGAACGCTGATAAGGCGCCAGAAGTTGCTGAGGCCATGAATATCACTGCGGAAAAGTTGTTAAAATTAAAATTAATTGATGAAATTGTACAAGAACCGTTGGGTGGTGCACATCGCGATATGGAGGCTATGACACGCCAATTGAAGGGGTATTTGTTGCAGCGGTTGTCAACTTTGCTCAAGTTATCTAAAGATGATTTGTTAGAAAAACGTTATCAGCGGTTGATGGCTGTTGGGGTCGATACTACTACGTAATATTGGTCAGTACAGATATAGATGCTAAATAAATTTTGTAAAAAATTAACTAGTCTAACCACGAGCCAGGATCTCTGGGTTGCCTACAGTGGCGGGCAAGATTCTAGAGTGCTGCTGGAGCTTTGCATGCGTGCAGTGCGACAATTTGCGACGGTAAGTGGTGCGCAAGCGCAATACAGCATACAGGCAATTCATATTGATCATGGGTTGCACCCAGATAGTGCGCAGTGGGCTAAGCACTGTCAACAGGTTTGTGATCACTTAGGTGTTACTTTGCATACGGTACGTGTAGCAATTGACCTAAATTCTGGTGATAGTATAGAAGCTTTAGCTCGTGCCGAACGACGGCGGGTGTGGCAAGAATTGTTGCCAGCCGGTGCAGCGTTGTTGCTGGCGCACCATCATGAAGATCAAGCTGAAACGGTGTTGCATCGCTTATTTCGTGGCGCTGGGCCAACGGGTTTGAGCGGCATGGCGGAGCAGTGCTACTTTGGCAAGGGGCAACTTCTGCGGCCATTGCTGACAATTACGAAGCAAGAAATAGTTGAATTTACGCAGAGTCAGATTAGTTGCAATGGCAATACCAATGTCCATGGTATTGCACACTGGATTGTTGATCCAAGCAATAGTGATAGTAAATTTGAGCGTAATTTTATTCGTCACGAAATTTTACCGAAAATTAAGCAGCGCTGGCCCAAAGTGGCGGCAAATATTGCGCGCAGTGCAGCTCTCTGTAGTGAACAAACCCAGCTAGTCAGGGCCGAGGCTGAGCAATTGATGGCCACCGTGTGCAAAAGTACCGAAGTAACTGAAAGTTCCACAGTGTGCAGAAGTACCGAAGTAACTGAAAGTTCCACAGTGTGCAGAAGTACCGAAGTAACTGAAAGTTCCACAGTGTGCAGAAGTGCCGAAGTAACTGAAAGTTTCGCAGTACCTGGGATTGCCGGGGTAGCAGGAAGTGCAGCAAATACTTTGTCTGTGAGCGAGCTGCTTAAGCTGCCAGTACCCAAGATTTCCCAGGTTTTACGTTACTGGATTGGGTTACGAGGGTTATTGTTACCCAGTCAACAACAATTGCAGGGGATCTATCGGGATATTTTATTAGCAGGGATAGATACGCAGCCAAAAAATAAAATTGCGAATTATGTACTTAGGCGCTATCGCGATGATTTATACTTAGTGGTTGCAGCAGAACGAGAACAATTGCATTTGCAGATGCAAGAGCAGGTTCCAGAACACACGCAAGCACAGCTGCAAGATTTAGTGCCTAACCTGGCTACACACGGGCAAGCAGCTCTTAAAATTGCTTGGCAGCTAGACCAGGCCTTAAAATTACCTAATGGTTTAACGCTTACTAAAAACAGCGTATTTGGATCGAATATAGTCTTACCTGCAGCGACTAAAACTTTAACGGTGTGCTTAGGGCAAAGTAAAGGCGAGCGCGCTAAAAAAGTATTTCAAACGCATGCGATCCCGCCTTGGGAGCGGGGTAAATATCCGCTGGTGTTTATGGGGGAGAGGCTGGTGGCCGTAGTAGGTTTGTGGGTTTCGCCTAGGTTAACTGCGCTACCCATGGCTATATTGTAAATTTAACCGATGAGCCCAAGAATAACTTATATACACAACTTTGTTGTAGAATAATGATGCCTCTGCTAAAGTACCTGCTTATTTACGTTAACTACAGAATAGTGAATTACCATTTTAATGATAAAGTGTACCTTAAATGACTAAATATATCTTTGTAACTGGTGGCGTAGTATCTTCGTTGGGCAAAGGTGTCGCGGCCTCCGCATTGGCTGCAATTCTGGAATCGCGTGGCTTAGATGTTACTATTTTGAAATTTGATCCATACCTTAATGTTGATCCTGGCACGATGAGTCCATTTCAGCATGGCGAAGTATTCGTTACGGAGGATGGGGCCGAAACGGATTTGGATTTAGGTCACTATGAGCGCTTTATTAGCACCCGTATGACGCGCAACAACAATGTAACTACTGGCAAAATTTATGAAAGCGTAATTGCCAAAGAGCGCCGTGGAGATTATTTGGGCGCTACCGTGCAAGTTATTCCGCATATTACGGATGAAATTAAAGATAGAATTTTGCTTGGTACTAAAGATTTTACCGTAGCGTTAATAGAAATTGGTGGCACGGTAGGGGATATAGAATCATTACCATTTTTGGAAGCTATTCGGCAGTTCCGTATTGAAGTCGGCGTGCAGAATGCTATTTTTATTCATTTAACCTTAGTGCCATATATTGCCACTAGTGGTGAAGTTAAAACCAAGCCTACGCAGCATTCGGTGAAAGAATTGCGTTCCATCGGGATTCAACCTGATATATTATTGTGTCGATCGCAAATGCCGTTGACGGATGGTGAGCGCAAAAAAATAGCTTTATTTACCAATGTCGAAGAACGCGCTGTTATTACTTGTGAGGATATGCCGACCATTTTTGCTATTCCTATGGCCTTACATGCTCAAGGGTTAGATGACATAGTGCTGCAAAAATTGAATCTGGTAGCACCGAAACTTGCGGATTTAAGTGAATGGCAAGAGGTAGTAAAAAAACAAAAGTTACCACGGGCGGAAGTTACCGTAGCGATTGTTGGTAAGTATACCGGGTTATCTGACGCTTATAAATCGATCCATGAAGCGCTATTGCATTCTGGAATAGAAAAACGCGTACGAGTGAATATTGAGTACATAGATGCAGAATTGATTGAAACTAATGGTACCGAGATTTTAAAAGAAGTGGATGCTATTTTAGTACCAGGTGGTTTTGGTCAACGTGGAATCGAAGGTAAAATAAAGGCAGTAAATTTTGCACGCGAGCAGCAAGTGCCATTTTTTGGCATTTGTTTAGGTATGCAGGTAGCGGTAATTGAATACGCGCGAAATGTAGCGCAGATGCCGGGGGCGAATAGTACCGAATTTGCAACAGATACGCCGTACCCAGTGATAGCGTTGGTAACTGAATGGACTAACGAAGCTGGAGTAACCGAGCGTCGAGATAGTAATTCTGGTATGGGTGGCACGATGCGCCTAGGGTTGCAACCATGTAAATTAACTGCAGGGACAACGGCAGAGAAGTTGTATGGCAAGCAAATCATAGCAGAGCGGCATCGGCATCGTTACGAAGTAAATGGTAAATTAATTGATCAATTAGAAGTTAAGGGTTTAATAATCGCTGGTAAATCATTGGATGGTAAATTAGTGGAAGTAATTGAGTTGCCGGATCATCCTTGGTTTGTTGGTAGCCAGTTTCATCCGGAATTTAGCTCGAAACCACGTGGTGGGCATCCGTTGTTCAATGGATTTATTCAGGCAGCAGTAGAGTATAAAGAAGCTAAGAAGTAATTTTTATAACATCTCTGATTTGGTAGGGGCTGGAGAGAAGCCAGAAATCTCTGATTTGGTAGGGGTCTAGTTTAAGTATGGAGCAATGCGGTGAATATTTGTGGATTTGAAGTTGGTGTTGATCAACCATTTTTTTTAATGGCTGGACCATGTGTGGTGGAAAGTGAGCAATTAGCTATTGATACTGCGTCTGCATTGTGTGAAATTACGCAGCAATTACAGATCCCATTTATTTATAAGTCATCGTTCGATAAAGCTAACCGCACTTCGCATACTAGTTTCCGCGGGTTGGGATTTGATAAAGCCTTAGCGATTCTGGAAAAAGTAAAAAAACTCTGTAAGGTACCAATTGTAACGGATGTGCATGAAGATACCCCCTTAGCGGAAGTAGCTGCGGTGGTAGATGTGTTGCAAACGCCAGCGTTTCTTTGTCGCCAAACCAATTTTATTCAACGGGTAGCTGAGCAAGGTTTACCCGTTAATATTAAAAAAGGACAATTTTTAGCTCCTTGGGATATGCAGCATGTGGTGGCAAAAGCGCGTAGTACTGGCAATGATAACATCATGGTGTGTGAGCGCGGGGTAAGTTTTGGCTATAATCACCTAATTACGGATATGAAGTCGCTGGTTATTATGCGCGATACCGGTTGCCCGGTAGTATTTGATGCCACCCATTCAGTGCAGTTGCCTGGTGGACAGGGTGATAAATCGGGTGGCTTGCGAGAATTTGTACCGCATTTGGCACGTGCGGCAATGGCCGTTGGCATTGCAGGTCTGTTTATGGAGACACATCCAGATCCAGATAAAGCGTTAAGTGATGGCCCGAATTCTTGGCCATTAGCGAAAATGGCCGAGTTACTGACGATGTTAAAAAATATTGATACCGTAGTGAAAAGTAAACCCTAATACCACCCTCCCCCAAATCTTTGATTTGGTGGAGGGACTGGGTGGGGGATTGAGCCCACTAAATCTCTGATTTGGGGGCAGGGGGGAGCATGCAAGCGCAGCGAACTAAGTTTAGCGGCTCGAATATTATAGAAGTCTTGGACTTAAGCAAAAGCTATTCCTACTTGGGCAAGCAGGTATCTGCTTTAAATCAGGTTAGTATAACTATTGAAAAGGGCGATATTTACGGCATTATTGGTCAAAGTGGGGCGGGTAAATCCACCTTGATTCGTTGTTTGGCTCGTTTGATTCAACCTAGTGCTGGCAAAATTTCCTTTTATGGTAACGATGTTACTAATATCTCTGGTCAACCGCTGCGCGAATTTTATAAAAATATTGGCATGGTGTTTCAAAGCTTCAACTTGTTAGGCTCTAGAACTGTAGCCGAGAATATTCTCTATCCATTAGAAATTTCCGGTATTCCGCTAGAAAAAAGTAATTGCCGCGTGGCCGAGTTATTGCAGTTGGTGGGGTTAACCGCAAAAAGTGGCTATTATCCGGCACATCTAAGTGGCGGTGAAAAACAACGCGTTGGGATTGCGCGTGCGTTGGCGCATTATCCAGAGGTCTTGTTTTGTGATGAAGCAACTTCGGCGTTAGATCCGAAGACTACTAAAGAAATTTTAGAATTATTGCAAAAAGTACATACTGAACTTGATGTTACGATCGTATTAATTACCCATGAAATGGATGTGATTAAACAAATTTGTAATAAAGTTGCCGTTATTGAGGCGGGTGAAATTCTGGAAACTGGTTTGGTCGTCGATATTTTTGCTCAGCCTAAATATGCCACCACCAAAGACTTGTTGCAGCATGCATCCCACGATATCCCGCAAGAGGTGATAAATAATCTTTCCCCAAGTCGGCAGTTGCTCAGTTTAAGATTTAAGGGACAAGTCGCGAAGGAGCCAATTATTTCTCAAATGATTCGCAAGTTTGATGTTGATGTAAATATCTTGCAAGGTTGGATTGATAATTTGCAAAATATGATGCTAGGAACTTTGATTGTAGAGTTTACCGGTGCACCAGAAAATATCCAGCAGGCATTGGCATATTTGCGTGAGCAGTCGGTACAATGCGAGGCGATTTTAAAATGATGCATGCAAATCTTACCTTGGCATTAGAACTGTTGCCGTTGCAGTTGTGGAATACTATTTATATGGTGATTACTTCAGTAGTACTGGCGGTATTGTTTGGTTTGCCGCTTGGGGTGATTTTAACTATTACTGCCAAAGGGCATATTAAACAACATTTAGTGGTGTACAAAATTTTAAGTGCGTGTATCAATATTGCGCGATCTTTTCCATTTGCGATTTTGCTGGTGGCACTTATTCCAGTTACGCGTTGGGTTATAGGTACTAGTTTAGGCACAACTGCCGCTATTGTGCCGTTAACTATTGCTGCAGTGCCATTTGTTGCTAGATTAATTGAAACTAGCTTGCAAGAAGTAGATCGCTCTATTTTAGAAGCAGCACTGGTCATGGGATCGGATCCTTGGCAAATAATTAGTAAGGTATTAATTCCAGAGGCTTTGCCGTCGATTATTGCGGCTATAACTTTAACCGCGGTTAATTTAATTGGTTATAGCGCGATGGCTGGTTTGGTAGGTGGTGGTGGTCTAGGGCAAGTTGCGATTCAATATGGCTATCACCGGTTTAATAGTTTTATTATGCTAACCACGGTAATTCTGTTGATTATTTTAGTACAATTGTTCCAATGGCTTGGTGATTATGTTGCCAACAGCATTGCCAAGAAAAGAGGTAAGAGTCTTCATGTATAAAAATGTTATATTCAGTATTTGTATTTGTGTGTTGGTGTTGACTTTATCTGGTTGCAAACAACCGGATGAGCTAAAAGTTGCTGCGTCCGCAGTGCCACATGCTGAAATGTTGGAGCATATTCAGCCAGAGCTAAAACAAGCTGGGATTAAACTGACTATTGTGGTTAGTGATGATTACAATATGCCAAATCGGGCGTTAGCAGAACATGCGGTAGACGCCAATTTCTTTCAGCATGCCAATTTTTTGGCAGAGCAAATTAAACAATTTCATTACCCAATTGAGAGTATTGCTAAAATTGAACTAGAGCCGATGGGTTTGTATTCAAAAAAAGTACGGACTATTGCTGAGCTTCAAGCTGGTGCTGTAATTGCGGTGCCGAATGATCCAACTAATGAAGCGCGGGCGCTATTATTGTTGCAGCAACATGGGTTGTTGCAATTGAAAGATCCCAAGCAAGCATTGGCTACAATTTTAGACATTGCTCAAAACCCACACCAGTTTAAATTTGTGGAAGTGGATACTGCTATGTTGGCGCGTTCATTGCCGGATGTGGATGCTGCGGTGGTGAATACTAATTATGCCCTACAAGCTAATTTACATCCAGCACAGGATGCCTTGATTCTTGAGGATCAACAATCACCATATGCCAACGTGCTAGTGATTAGGGCTGGGGATAGTCAGCGTGCGGATATTCAGGCGTTAATTAAGGCGTTGACCTCGGATAAAATGCGGGAGTTTATTTTACAGCATTACAAAGGTGCAGTGGTGCCAGCGTTTTGAATTATGGAGAATACATGACCAAGATCACAGACATCATCGCGCGTGAAATACTGGACTCACGTGGCTACCCGACGGTGGAAGCGGAGGTACACCTGGATTCTGGTGCGGTTGGCTTTGGCATGGTACCGTCGGGGGCTTCTACTGGCAGTCGGGAAGCTTTGGAAATTCGGGATGGCGGTAAACGTTATTCTGGCAAAGGGGTGTTAACCGCGGTGGCTAATATCCGTGGGGTTATTTTACCAGCCTTGTTGGGTAAAGATGCTGCACAACAGCAAGTAATTGATAATACTTTAATTGAATTAGATGGCACGCCGAATAAAGAAAAATTGGGTGCGAATGCTATTTTAGCAGTTTCTTTAGCGGTTGCGCATGCTACTGCAAAGCAACGGCAGGAGCCATTGTATATTTACTTGCAGCAGTGTTTTGCGCCGCAACAAACAGCACATATACTGCCGGTGCCGATGTTGAATGTAATCAATGGTGGGGCACATGCAGATAATAACTTAGACATTCAAGAATTTTTAATTGTACCATTTGGTGCACCCACGTTTCGTGAAGCACTACATTATGGAGCGGAAGTATTTCATGCCTTAAAGGCGATTTTGAAGCAAAAAAAGAAAGTTACTGCGGTAGGGGATGAAGGCGGTTTTGCCCCAGACTTGGCCAATAATGCGCAAGCTATAGAGTTTATTCTAGAGGCAATTCACCAAACTGGGCTCCAGGCTGGTAAGGATCTTGGCTTGGCGTTAGATGTTGCTAGTAGTGAATTTTATCAACTAAATAGCGCTAATGTAGGTAGTTATGTATTGAAATCAGAACAACGGAGTTTAACCAGCAGTGAGTTGGTGACGTATTTGGGGAATTTGGTACGACAATATCCTATAATTTCCGTGGAAGATGGTTTAGCTCAAGATGATTGGCCCGGTTGGCAGTTATTAACTAAAACTCTGGGGGAGCAAGTGCAATTAGTTGGCGATGATATTTTTGTAACTAACCCAGAAATTTTGCGCGAGGGGATAAAGCAGAATATTGCGAATGCAATATTAATTAAACTGAACCAAATTGGTACGCTTAGTGAGACCTTTGCTGCGATTAAGATGGCGCAAGCGGCTAAGTATGCTTGTGTAGTGTCGCATCGCTCTGGCGAGACGGAAGATACCACCATAGCCGATTTGACGGTTGCTACTGGGGTTGGGCAAATAAAGACCGGCTCTTTATCTAGATCCGAACGGGTGGCTAAATATAATCGGCTGTTGCGTATTGAGGAAGAGTTAGGTAGAGCTGCAGTTTTTGCCGGTAAGGCGGCGTTTGCGAAAAAATGGTAAAATTTATAAACTCATTGTTAGTAGTAATGCTAGTATTGTTGTTGGTAAGGGCGGTGCGGGGTAATGGTGGCTTTGCTGAGGTTAAACAGTTAAGGGCAACTATTACACAACAGCAACAAGAAATCTTGGCAAGTAAAAAAAATAATGATGCATTATTGGCTGAATTGGAGTATTTAAAAACGGAGCCATTGGCTATTGAAGAGTTGGTGCGAGTTGAATTAGGAATGATTAAACAAGGCGAATCGTATTATCAGGTAATCGAGCCGATCGAGTAATGTTAAGTTGGAGTTATGATGAAAATTTTATTAAGTAATGATGATGGCGTCTATGCCCCAGGGATCAGAGTTTTAGCCGAAGTTTTAGCGGAAATTTCCGAGATCACTGTAGTAGCTCCAGATCGCGATCGTAGTGCTGCGAGTAAATCACTTACTTTATATAAGCCAATTCGGCCTAGAGTTTTGGATAATGGCTTTGTTTCGATCGATGGTACTCCAGCGGATTGCGTGCATTATGCGTTAACTGTGCATATGAGTGAGCAACCAGATATGGTGGTTGCCGGAATAAATGCTGGGGCAAATCTTGGTGATGATGTTATGTATTCTGGCACAGTGGCTGCGGCTACGGAAGGTAGGTTTTTAGGCTTGCCATCTATGGCTACGTCACTGGTTGGTTCGCATGGTGGTGGGGTGCCAGAGGATAATTATCAGGCAGCAGGTAAAGTGGTGAAACAGATAATTAAACATTTATTATTAAATCCACTGCCAGCAGATACCATTTTAAATATAAATATCCCAGATTTACCATATGAAAAAATAACTGGTTTTGAAATTACCAGACTGGGGCAGCGGCATAGGTCCGAGCCTATGATCAAAGATACAGATCCGCGTGGGCATACGGTATATTGGATTGGTGCCAGTGGTGCTGAGCAGGATGCTGGTCCTGGAACAGATTTTTATGCTATTAGCCAAGGTAGAGTATCTATTACGCCATTGGAAATAGATTTAACCAAATATCAGTCCATAGATAGACTTAAACAGTGGGCTGGCAATCTGCGGTTAGAAAATTGAGAATACTATGTTAATAAAATTATATGATAAAGTTTTGTCGTGGGCCGAGCATCGACATGCTGAGCGTTATTTAGCAGTACTAAGTTTTATTGAGGCGGCATTTTTTCCGATCCCACCGGATGTTATGCTTGCGCCAATGTCTTTAGCTCGGCCAAAGCTGGCATATAGGTTTGCATTTATTGCTACAGCGTTTTCGGTTTTGGGTGGTGTGGCCGGATATTTTATTGGGCATTTTGCCTTTGAGCCAATCGTGCGGCCATTATTACTGCATTTTGGCTATTGGGAATTATACAATACGGTATTAGGCTGGTTTGATGTCTGGGGTTTTTGGTTGATGTTAATGGCTGGTTTTTCTCCCATACCATATAAATTATTTACCGTTGGGGCAGGGGTTTTAAACTATAATTTAGGGTTATTTATTATTGGCTCTATAATTGGTAGGGCAGGACGTTTTTATTTAGTATCTGGTTTGATTCGTTGGGGTGGGGATACCATGGCGGTAAAGTTAAGAGAAATGGTGAATAAAACCGGTTGGATTTTCGTGAGTCTTTTGAGTATTGTACTATCGATTAAATATATACCTGAATTAATTGGCTGGTAAACAACATGCATTTATTGCGGAATATTATAATTATCTGTGTACTGTTAGTAAATGGTTGTGGTACCAATTCAGTAGATTTCATCTCTGCTATAAAAGGCAATGGTAAAATTTATGGTGATAGTTACATTGTGCGTCCTGGCGATCAATTATCTAGCATTGCCGAGCGCTCAGGGTTTAGTCAGCATTATTTAGCGCAGTTGAATCATCTGACGACACCATATGTTGTTCAGGTTGGGCAAAAGCTTAGACTTAAACCGCTACCAGTAGTAACTAGGCTGCACAATAAATCAGGACAAAATAAAAGCAAGGGTAATACTGGTTTAAATCGGATAGCGGCAGTAGATATTGATCAACAGTTAGAACGTGAGCGGGCTACTGTTACTCCGTTGGTACCAGCGTCAAGACAGGCTCCACTATCCACATTAATGGAAGCTACACCTACACCTACACCTACACCTACATCTACATCTACACCTACATCTACATCTACATCTACATCTACATCTACATCTACATCTACATCTACATCTAAACAAACTAAAAACTTAGCTGCAACTACACCCACAGTAGCAGAGCAACAAGTCAAGCAAATTGTAACCAAGAACAGTTGGTCCTGGCCGGTGAATGGGCCAATTTTGTCTAAATTTACGAGTGGTAAATTGAAGAAAAATGGCCTGGACATTGGTGGTAGCAAAGGTACTGTAGTGTATGCAGCCGGCTCTGGAACTGTTGTATATAGTGGTAATGGCTTACGTGGCTATGGCAATTTAATAATAATTAAGCACAACAATAATTTTCTCTCCGCTTACGCACATAACAAGGAAAATATTGTCAAAGAAGGAGATGTAGTAAAGATTGGGCAACAAATTGCTGCCATGGGAAATACTGGGACAGATAAGGTGATGCTACACTTTGAAATTAGACATAATGGTCAACCAGTAGATCCGTTAAAGCTGTTACCCAAGAAATAAAACCAGTGAATAATTAAAAATAAAAGCTATAGAGAATAAAAGCTGGAGAGTGGTTATGTTGAATCAGGAGAATAATAATAATTCAACCATTGCACAAAGACGCTTTGTCAAAGCAGAGACTTGGGGCAATAGAAAGGGTAAAAGCAATAAAAAGTTAAGGGATAAGGTTGTCGATCCAGATCTATTGTTAAATTTAGCTGCTGAACTTGATGCCGGCGTAGATGCAAACATAGATGCAAACATAGATCCAGATTTAGATCTGGATGTAGATCTAGGCCAAGATCTAGAACTTGCCACTGTTGATCCAGATGCAGATATGGATCCAGAGCTAGAACTTGTTGCTGCTGACGCTATTGCTAGCGGCACAGTGCACTATAATCCTGAGTTACCACATTCAACGCAAAGTGATGTTGATGCTTCCAATGTTGATGTAACGCAAATGTATTTAAATGAAATTGGTTTCGAGAAATTATTAACCGCGAGTGATGAGAAAATTCTGGCTGCAGCAGTACAGTTAGGGGAATGTGATGCACGCAAGAAGATGATCAACGGCAATTTACGGTTGGTGGTTAAAATTGCGCGCGGTTATATTCATCGTGGCATGTCATTATCCGATTTGATTGAAGAGGGTAATCTTGGATTGATTAAAGCTGTAGAAAAATTTGATCCAACTAAAGGTTTTAGATTTTCTACTTATGCTACGTGGTGGATCCGGCAATCTATTGAACGTGGAATTATGAATCAATCACGCACGGTACGATTGCCGATCCATGTATTAAAACGCATCAGTTGGTGTCTGAAAGCTATGCGTAATTTAGCGGTAAAATTGGATCATGCACCTACATTAAAAGAATTATCTGATTCGATGCAGGAATCTGAAAATGACATCGGTGCAGCATTACTGTTGGTAGAAGGAGTTACTTCATTTGATACTCCCATTGCCGGTGATACTAATCACCCATTGTTAGATTTGCTGGCAGATGAAAATGCTAGTGATCCGGCCACAGTGTTAGAAGAGGAAAATGCACAGCAACAGATGACCGCATGGATTGACTCATTATCTCCTAATCAGCGTGAAGTAATAATCAAGCGCTTTGGTTTGTATGGCCATGAAGTTGAAACCTTGGAAGAAGTCGGTGATGCTATTGGCTTGACACGGGAACGCGTACGGCAAATTCAGGTGGATGCA
>Ga0207131_1149_pt1 | contig 12989 bp, 10 predicted proteins | sample Alteio_BWMinHeat_13_FD_153557 | JGI IMG/M metagenome (GOLD analysis project Ga0207131, IMG submission 153557) | Enriched cells from forest soil in Barre Woods Harvard Forest LTER site, Petersham, Massachusetts, United States -... | ecosystem: Environmental > Terrestrial > Soil > Temperate forest >...
AAGTCACCTTCGTTCATGAAAAGGTGAGTTTTAAAGTCGTAGCTCTTTTAACTTTGCCTCCAGGTCAAGAAAGAGTTGTTTATATACTTTAATTTCATCCGGATCAACTCCCGGATTAATTCTTAATTTGTTTCCAATCTGGAAGATATTCTAACCTTGAATCTAAGCAGCGGAAATTAACTCCTTTTCTACGTTAATGGAAATAGGTATATATGAGTGGCCTTGAGACGTTCTCAAGAATTTTGCCAGTTCTGGAATTTTAATTTCGTGATACAGTTCTTTAAAATCCAAAGCGTCCTTTTCCAAAAAATCCAGGATGTGTAAACGGAGATATATTTCTGCTGTTGGGGACATTCTTGCAAACGAATCTCCTTGATTTTCCCATTTTAAAACAGCACTGTGTGAATAGCTAAAGAGGTGTCCAAAGGCGGTTGTTGTAAGAGAAAAATATTCGCGGATGAACTTGATTTCATTTCCTGTTAACGGAGTTTTTTTGTGGCACAAATGCAATAAGACCGCTTTTTGCAGCTTATTAAAGTCTATATCAAGAACAAATTCCCCCCTCATCTCAACCATTGGAACATTGGTTAAGTGAACTGGAAAACCAAGCCCATGAAACGTGTGTTTTTTTTCGATTTTCGTTCTCATAATTTACTTTTCACCTAATCGGATTACTGTAATAATTAATAAGCAGCTATCTAAAAAGCTGATAATTATCCTGCATGGTTCACCATTTATTGTAACTCAGTTGCAAGTAAAATGCAATGACTTTAATTGACAAACTAGCTTTTCATTCAGGCCGGGACGGTCTGACTAACTTTGTGATATTCGCCTTCCAAAACAGTAAAATTATTCCCAAAAATACCAGAAGGGCACCTGGATAGGTTAAATAATATTTTGCAGGGTCATGGTTGACCGCCAACTGAATGCGTTTTAGGCCCAACCCTTTCTCATCTACAAACGAATTCCCACCACTGTCACCTCCAATCCCAGATAGATAAAATCGATAACCATCCCACGTTTCATAGACTTGATTCATGCTTAACGTATATTCCACAGCGGATTTTCCTTTCTCTGTGATTAACACATCTGCTTCGTAACTATACACTTGCTGTGATTGAGGATAATACACCTGGCGCGCCTGTCTTAAGCGAACTCTATAAGGCAACTCTTGTTGCACGGGTTGAAATCGCAACGCATATTTTCCATTTAAAATCGGCCATTTCATACCAGCGACGCTAAAGTCGTATCCTAATGCAATCTTTTCAGATTCTAATCCTTCTTGAACTTCCAAAACTAGGCCAGGACAACACTCTTCCAACATTATCGGTGCATCTTGTGGTTCAATTTTCTGAGTCAATGGCGCCTCAAAAACCATTGCCTGCTTTAATTCAATGTTTCCTGTTTTTTTCTTCCAATCTTTGGCAATTAAATCAAAATTTTCATTGCCGTCGACTCGATAGGGAAATAATGTTTGATAATCGATTCCATATGCCCGAAAATAGGCCGATAACAAAGCCAGGTGCATCATTGGTCCTTTTACTGTTGGAAATTCGAGTTTCGGTAAATAGTGGACAAGAGAGGCAATTTGCTGTGCTAAAAGGGTCGGCAAGGTCTGAACGGATGACAAAGAAGCCGATTGTCTTAATTGTTCCAGCAGCGGCCATTGATGTTTCTGCAGCAAATCCCAGATATCTTCTCCTTGCTGAATGGAATGATTTAATTGAGTCAGTAACTTGTAGGTCCAAGCGATTGCATGCCTGTCATCAGGTGGAACAGAATCCCAATCCAACTTTTCAGCCATGACCGCCAGCTTTACCAGATGCGTCCCATGATAGATCACCTCCGATTCTGCATTCCAATCTACTAAAAATTGAACGCATGTTTCAGCAAAATCAAGAGCCGATCTCTCGCAAGCCTGCTTCATCATCTTCAAAGGAGGCGAGAGCTCGGGATGATGGACAAGGGCTTCCTTAAGTGTATGAATCAATTCTTCTGCTTCTGCATTTTCCTTTTCTTTACGTCCAGTTGGGAATAAGGCAATGGGAACAACAGTTTGGACTCCATATCCGCCAAAACCCTGGTCGTATGCAATCATCGTCTTTAAATGAGATGCAACAAATTGTTCAAAATGGATCCGCCCATGAGGATCAAATGCAAAAAATCGACAATCACCAGCATGATCTCCAATCAAAAAGAGCAAAGGCTTTGTGCGTACCAGGTCCACAGTAAAGCAGGGATCCATCCAATAAGACTTTTCCGATTTTATGCGCAATGCATCCTGCCCTCGCAAAGGAATAAAAAAATTATCGGGTTGAGTTTGCGTTTCTGATTTTATTAATATTTGCAGAGAGAGAGTACTCTCATCATCGATCATTGTTGTCGGAATATTTAATCTGATGGAGATGGTTTTCCCTGCAAACGAGAATGGTTGTTGCAGTGCAGTACTCAACGGAATGCGAAGGATCTCCTCTTTATTTTTTTTGCTTGTCAAAATGAGGGTTAATTCCTGAAGGTAAGCGTTTTGCAATGCTGGATGTAATTGATCTGAGCGAATAGCCAAAATATTCCAGTCATTAAAATATGTCGCTAAAGAATAATTATAGGATGTTGTCTCAGGAAATGGTTGGGAAGCATTCCATTCATACACGGGAATAGGAGGGAACCCTGCAATATAAGCATGAGATCCCTTAATCCAGGTATCCATGGTTTGGCGGGCATGTGGGGTAGAACCGATCACTTTCAGTTTAAGTTGTGGAAAGTGAAAAGGGTAATAAATACTAGGGCGTAAGGTGTCGAGATTGACCTGGCTAAAGCGGGGGTTTAAGGGATCGCTTTTTTTTTCTATCCAAAGGGAATGCGTATGTGGGAGTATGAGATGTTGACTGCCGCTCCCTTCCCATACGACTAATTGCCCCTGTGTTCCAAACTTGTTTTTTATCATTGTCCCGGCAATGACCATCAGCAGGCCGAGGTGTGTGATCAAAAATGGAATATGCCGTTTTTTGAAGGGCCATCTTCGGAGTGCTGCAAATAGGATATTGATAAAAAAAAGTGTGAGCAGGCCGAGGAAAAAAGCATTTTCATAGGTCCAGCGAGCAGCATAGAGGTGGGATCCTGTTTTGCTTTCGATGAACGTTCCTGCAATGACTGCAAGTGCCGACACTGCAATCAAAAAAATTGCTAAGTGAACTCCTCCCAGAAAGTGAAATATTTTTTTTATTCCCATTTAATTTATATTCAACTTATAGAAAGTGCCTTTGCCCTTACCCAACATGACAATATGATTACTACGAATAAGTGAGGACAAAGTTTTCTTTAAAGTATTTCTGTTTGCCTGCGTTAAAATTTTTAGCTCGCTGATTTTCAACTCCCCATGAGACTGTAATAATTCCAGGACGTTCTTTGCAAGGCCGGATAATGCTTGTGCCAGGTTTTTTTCTCGAATAATTTTTACTTCCAAATGTTGTTTTTGTCGTTGTAGACATTGAAGGAAAAATAACAACCACGGAGCCCAATCAGGTTGATTCCTCATCCAACTTGTTTGAGTTTTTTGCAAAGCTAAATAATAAGCCTCTTTATTTGCTTCTATGATGCTTTCTAGAGAGCTGTAAGCAACATGATGATAACCAGATTGTAATAAAAGCAGGGTTGTCAATTGTCTGGATAGACGTCCATTACCGTCTTGAAATGGGTGTATAGCCAGGAAAAGAACGGTAAATAAACCAATGACGATCAAAGGATGTAGGCTTTTCTTTTCTATTGCATCATTCGTCCAATCGATCAGTTCATGCATTCTCATTGGTGTTTCCAATGGTGAAACGGTCTCAAAGATGACACCGACACTTTTTCCCTTTTCATCAAACGCTTCAATTGTTATCGGAATTTTTTTGAATTCTCCTCCGTGTCTTTCATCTTTATCAGAAAATCGCAATAGCCATGCATGCATTTGTTTGATGTTATTTTCCTTTAGAGGCATATCAAGATAATGTTCAAAGATTTTTTCGCAAGAAAAGGCATATCCCGCGACCTCTTGTTCGTCTCTATTCTCAAAAGATCCCAATTCAATTCTAGATAATAATGACTCAACTTCCCGATTAGAAAGCTTTGCTCCTTCAATTCTTGTCGAAGAGCCTATGCTTTCAATTGTTGCGACTTTTTTTAAAGCTGATAATCGTACTGGAGCAAGTCTTTCCAGATATTGCCAGGCTCCTTTGAATTCATCTATTTCCGCAATAATATTAAGCATTTCAGGTGTAATGGTTATAGTTTGAATATCTATCATTTTTTCTAAATCCACAAATTTACCCAAATAATATCCATAATTTTACCCATAAATACCCATAAATGAAAATACCAAAATTAACATTTTTTTGGGAATTTATCAAATATGAAAGGGAGTACGGGTGCAATTAAATCTGAGAGATCTTAGTAGAAGTAAGTGACATTGTCCATGTCTGTCCATGTCAACCCATACTGACACATTGTCCCGGTTGTGTTTGCGCGCTGTGTGATCAAGGACATGGGTAACATTTTATCCAAGGACCGCGCAAGGCCCAACGGGCCGACATCTCGTAGCCCAGGCCGCAAGGCCTGGGTAGGCAAAAAAATCCCTCTGAGCCCTGTAAGGGCGGCATAAAATGGGCCGCGCCTTTAGGCCAATCTCAATGCCCAAGCCTGAAGGCGCAGTCCATTTTATGCCGCCCTTACAGGGCTCAGAGGGACCTTTGCCCTACCCAGGCCTTGCGGCCTGGGCTATGAGATGTCGGTCCGTTGGGCCTTGCGCGGTCCTTGGATAGAATGTTACCCATATCCTTGATCACACAGCGAGCAAACACAATTGGGACAATGTGCCACTGTGGGTAGGCGTGGACTGATATGGACAATGTCACTGTTCTTCTACTGAGATCTCTCAGATTTAATGGCACCCGGGGGGTGCAAGGGTGCAATTAAACGTAAAAAAACAGTTGCGCCCTCGACGCTTGTCCAATTTTCCAGTTCCTTACAGCTTTAATTCATCAATTAACTCCAGGCTTGAAGCAAAATCGATAATTTCATTGCGGTATTTATTAATTAATACGGTAGGACCGCTCGCTTTGATTGTATAATCTGCACATCGATGATAGCTCAAATGATTTTTAGATCCTCCCGCATCGTGTTTTAATTGACGAACATATATGTCGGCCAATTGCATGCTCCATCCCAATACACTTATCAATGTCGTTTTCACGGAGCCTTGTCCCTCAAAAAATAAGCCGGTGAAGCCTCCGTGGCCTTCCGATTGTGTATGCAAAGAAGGAGGGTCTAGCTCATCGAATTGCCTTTTCCACCGCACAATCTGTGCTTGTGCAGGAATCCGCATTCCTTGTGACTCAATGGGAAAGGTGTGAAAGGTGATTCGAATAGTGTGGCCATTTTCCTGTATCACGAATTCGCAATTGGCCTTGGTTGTGTCGACAATCGATTCTTCAAAGGCAGGATCTTTTCTTATCCAGTGCGCAGGAACCTTTGCGCGATAAACCGGATGTTTTATGATAGAATTGCCATTGCCATTGCCATTATCGCGCGAATCAAACGTTTGCCAGGTAGAATGGGAAATAGGGGAGTCGTGATCGCATGAGCTGATGAATGCTGCTAACACCACATAAAGCACAAAGGTGATAAAGAAATATCGAGTTGCTAAAAAAAAGGCGGTATTGGTCATACAATTTTATCTAACTCACTCACATTACGCATCCGAAGTATGTACTTTTAAAATATTTTTTTCCATGTTAAAAGGATATAAACAATGGTGATTGATCATGAAGGAATCCCTAGAAAGTTTAATCGCAAATCTTCCTTATCTAGAAGATATCTATCTGATTTATCAGTCACAACCCCATACCCTGGACGCCTCCTGGATTCCTTTCTTTCAAAATTTTGAACGAGACGGGATTGGGATAAAAAATCTAAAAACCTCCTCTCCCTCAACCTTACCTGTTCAAGAAGGGCAGCAGGCTGTGCGGATAACTCAGCTGATCGAAGCTTATAGAAAGCATGGTCATATGTTAGCGACAATCAATCCGATTGCCATACAATCTCCAGTTATGCCAGAAGAGTTAAAGCTCGAAAATCTTGGATTTCAATCTTCAGACCTCGATAAAGATTTTCCTTCCTTCCATCTTCTTTCGCAACCCCAAGCTCCATTAAAGGCGATCGTAGAAATTTTGCAAAATCTCTATTGTCGAAATGTCGGATTTGAGTTTAAGGGCTATACAAATCAAGAAGTCGAAGAATGGATTACGGGACAGATTGAATCGGGCAGATTCCAAAAACCTTTAAAGATTGAAGAGCAGCTGATTATTTTGGACCTTTTGACCCGCTCAGAGGTTCTAGAAACATTTCTGCATACAAAACACGTAGGTAAAAAAAGGTTTTCTTTGGAAGGCGCCGATGCGCTGATACCCATGCTAGCCTTCCTGGCAGCAAAGGCAGCAGAAGAGGGAGTGGAAGAGTTTTTTATTGGGATGTCCCACCGGGGTAGACTGAACGTTTTGGCAAATATTCTCAATAAGCCCATTTCATCGATTTTGAAAGATTTTGATGAGGATTATGTGCCGGCGCCTGAGGAAGGAATGGGGGATATCCGCTACCATAAAGGGCATGCAAATGAAGCATTTAATACCTACCATGGGAAAAAGATAAAATTGACTATGGCTCCGAACCCAAGCCATTTGGAATCGGTCAATGCTGTTGTAGAAGGCCAAACACATGCGAAACAATTTCTCGTTGGAGATGAAAAAGAAAGGAAACGCATTGCTCCACTATTAATGCACGGCGATGCAGCGTTATCGGGCCAGGGTGTCGTCTATGAGACATTGCAGATGGGTTGCCTCCCGGGCTTTGAAACGGGAGGCACTTTGCATATTGCCATCAATAATCAGATCGGATTTACCACCTCGCCCTCTGAAGGTCGTTCAACAATTTATTGCTCAGACATAGCAAAAACCTTCAAAGCGCCTGTCTTTCATATTAATGTTGAAGACCCTGAGACGTGCGTAAAGGTGATTTTGTTCGCCTTCGAAATCCGACAGCGATTCCATTGCGATGTTTTTATCGATTTAAATTGTTACCGCAAATATGGTCATAACGAAGGAGATGAACCTGCGTTTACTCAACCTTTGGAGTATCAGATCATTAGGAAAAAGAATTCTATTCGAAAACTTTATCTCGACAGCCTGGTGCAGGAAGGGCATATTGACATAAACGTGGCTAAGATGCGTGAAGAAACATTAAAAAGCCACTTGCAAGCCGCTTACGATAGTTTGCAAAAGGATGCGAACCTGCGGACGTCTGAACATCCCATGAATGAGTCGGAGTTTTTTGTATCAGTTAATACGCAAGCAGATCTGATTCAATTGAAAAAAGTGGCTGAAAGCTTCATAACCATTCCTGCAAAATTCAATATCCATTCCAAAATAAAGTCGATTTTCAACGAAAGATCCCAAGCCATCGTCGACGATAAATCCATCGATTGGGGAACTGCTGAACTGCTAGCATATGGGACAATAGTATTGGATGGCATTCCTGTGCGATTGGTAGGGCAGGACTCCTGTAGGGGAACATTCAGCCACCGTCATGCCGTTTGGGTAGATCAATTCAATAATCAACGCTATTTTCCCTTGGCTCATCTTGATGGTAACCAAGCCCGCTTTGAGGTGCTCAATACCTGTCTGTCAGAGGCCGGATCGCTCGGATTTGAATATGGTTACAGCACAGTATGTACAGAGGGCTTAACTATATGGGAAGCGCAATTCGGTGATTTTGTCAATTCGGCACAAGTGATTATCGATCAGTATATCGCAAGTGGGGAACAGAAATGGGGTCAAACGACCAATCTAGTCCTTTTTTTGCCGCATGGATTTGAAGGGCAGGGGCCTGAGCATTCGTCAGCGCGATTTGAAAGGTTTTTGGCTCTGGCTGGCCATGATAATATGCAGATTGTTTATCCTACAACACCCGCACAGTTGTTCCATCTTTTGCGGCGTCAAGTCAAGCAGCCATTTAAGAAGCCTTTAATTGTTTTGACGCCCAAGGGATTGTTGCGTCATCAGGCTTGTGTAAGCAAAATCGATGAATTAACTCACGGCCATTTTTTTTGGGTTTTAGACGACACTTCGAAACTGGACAATGTGAAACGTTTGATTTTTTGCTGCGGCAGAATTTATTATGATTTAATTGCAGAGCGGGAGCTAAGAAAACGCAATGATCTAGCTATTATACGCATTGAACAGATTTATCCTCTGAACAGCGATGCATTAAAGAAAGTGATTGGGAATTATCCTTCAATTAAAGATTTCCAATGGGTGCAAGAGGAGCCGGAAAATATGGGGGCCTGGCACTATATTTCAAGGCATTTGAACGAGCTGCTTCCGAAAGGAACCTCCCTGACATATGTAGGGAGAGAGCGCAGTGCGACGCCGGCTACTGGTTTCTATGCACGCCATAAACAGGAACTTGCAAATATTTTACACCGGGCATTTAACGTATGAACACTGAAATTAAAGTGCCCTCGATGGGCGAATCAATATCTGAAGCGACTATTGGCCAGATCCTAGCCCCTTCAGGATCTGTTGTAAAGGCCGATGCAGAAATCCTTGAACTTGAAACAGACAAGGTGAATCAGGTGTTGTATGCTCCTCAGGCAGGAAAAATCAATTTGACTGTAAAACCCGGCGATACGGTAAAAATCGGTCAAACAATAGGGACAATTGAATTATCGGCTGAAATCAGTCAAGGTGCTCCAAAAAAGGAAGAACCCATTCCAAAAAAGGGCTCAGAAGCACTTCAAGCAGTAGGACCCTCTTCTACTCTTCCGGTAAATAAAAAAAATGGGAAGATCTCCACTGACAAGGCAGGCTCAGAAGAGAAAGAGATCCGCTATACGCGCGAAGACTTTATCTCCGATTTAAGTGAGAAGGAGCAAACTGTTCTCCCTGTTGCGACGCAAACATCGGCAACCCTTCCAAAAATCGAAGCCAGGGAAAGAGAAACGCGGCGCCCCATGAGCAAAATCCGCAAAGTCATCGCACAGCGATTGGTCGAGGCTCAACAAACGATGGCTATGTTGACGACTTTTAATGAAGTAGATTTAACACATGTGATTCAACTCAGAGAAAAATATAAAGAATCCTTCATCAAAAAACATCAAGCCAAGCTCGGTTTTATGTCCTTTTTTGTCAAAGCGACAGTCTCTGCTTTGGAGGCGTATCCACAATTCAATTCTTACCTGGACGGAGATGAAATCGTCCATCGGGAATACTATGATATCGGCGTAGCCGTAGGGACTGATAAAGGAGTGATTGTTCCAGTGGTGAGAAATTGCGACCAATTAAGCTACGCTGGAATCGAACAGGCTATCGAAGGATATGCCAAAAAGGCAAAAGATGGAACACTGGTTGCTCGCGATTTGCAAGGAGGCGGTTTCACCATCACAAATGGTGGAACCTATGGCTCGCTTTTGTCAACACCGATTTTGCTGCCTCCACAGTGTGGAATTTTAGGGATGCATAAGATTGAAAAACGGCCTGTTGTCATCAACGACCAGATTACAATCCGATCGATGATGTATCTGGCATTGAGCTATGACCACCGACTTGTCGATGGCAAGGAGGCTGTTGGATTCTTAGTCCATATTAAGAATGTATTGGAAGAACCTTCCCGCTTATTACTTGACATTTAGAGGATTTGCAGATGGCTGAAAGATGTGATATTGCGATCATAGGATCAGGGCCAGGGGGATATGTTGCGGCAATACGCGCTGCGCAGCTTGGATTCAAAACGGTATGCATCGAAAAAAATTCCACGTTTGGGGGAACCTGTTTAAATGTGGGCTGCATTCCCTCCAAGACCCTATTGCAGGGGACTGAAATGCTTTACCATCTTCAGCATCAAGGAAAAGAATTTGGACTGGCATTTTCGGATTTAAAAGTCGATTTTACCCAGCTAATGTCGAAAAAGAAGCAAGTTGTAAAGACCCTTGTCGATGGTGTTGCGGGCCTTTTAAAGAAGAATAAGGTAGATGTAATCGAAGGCTTGGCAGAGTTTGTGAGTCCTAATACAGTTAAGGTAACAGGGAAGGATAAAAAAACTGTTGAAGTGGAAGCTTCTTATTTTATTATCGCAACCGGATCAGAACCGATTTCCTTGAAAGACATCCCCATCGATGAGCGTCAGGTGGTTACATCGACCGGGATTTTATCATTGCCAAAAGTTCCCTCTACGCTAGTTGTAGTGGGAGCAGGCGTGATTGGGGTGGAATTAGCCTCAGTATACAACCGGCTTGGTTCCAAAGTGATGATTTTGGAAATGTTGGACCATATTTGTCCTGCATTGGACGCCGATCTTTCAAGACAGCTCCAGAAAGAATTGCAAAAGCAGGGAATTGAATTTCATTTGTCGAGTCAGGCCATAACAGCAGTTGTTCAACCTGAGGAAGTCATTTTGATGGCCAATTTAGGCGGAGTGTTGAAAAATATTAGCACGAACGTCTTGTTGGTAGCGGTGGGGAGGCGCCCGTTTACGTCTGGCCTTCAGCTGGAGAAGGCGGGAGTAGAAAAAAATAAGAAAGGGTATATCACTGTCGACGGCAATTTGAGAACAACGCAACCTCATATATTTGCAATTGGCGATGTGATCGATGGGGTGATGCTGGCTCATCGCGCATCGGCAGAGGGAGTTGCCGTCGTCGAATATTTGAAGGGAAACCGCCCTGAAGTGGATTATCTGGCAATTCCCAATGTGATTTATACATATCCTGAAGTGGCGGTGGTGGGATTGAGTGAACAAGAGGCAAAAGAAGCAGGAATTGACGTCATGGTGGGAAAAAGTTATTTCAGGGGCAATGCGCGGGCGCGCTGCACCGGCGAAACAGAAGGTTTTGTAAAAGTCGTTGGTGACAGGAAATCGGGCAAGCTTGTGGGAGCGCACATATTAGGGCCGCATGCTTCGGAGCTAATTGCTGAAGCGATGCTGGCATTGCAGAAGAAGGCAAAAGTTGAAGACCTTGCGGATGCACCGCAGGCACATCCGACATTCAGTGAGGCGATCAAAGAAGCTGCTCTGGATGCACTGGGACGCCCCCTCCATCAATAATTCACCTCGTAAGGTGAGTTAATAATTAATAGTTATGAGAGCTTCCACAGCCGCATGATGAACGGACATTTGGATTAGAAATTTTAAATCCTGCTCCACGGAGTCCTTCGACATAGTCAATTTCAGAGCCGAGGAGGCGCGGGACCATTCCTTTTTTCACGTGGATTTCTATTCCATGCGACAAGAAAGTTTCATCATCGGATTCTGCTTTTTCTGAAAAATCGAGAACATATTCGAACCCGCTACATCCAGCCATTTCCTCAGAAAATCTCATTCCCCAGCCGTGCTTACCTTCTTCAGCTAGAATTTCCAGAAATTTAGCGGCGCCGCGAGCGGTAATGAGGATGGAAGATAAATCGACCTCTTCATCCAATAGGGCATTGAGTCTGCGGACCAGTTCATCGATTTGCGCGTCCGTTTTACCGTGAGTATACATGCCTGCTTCAAGTGTTTCCCAAACTGCTGCGTGACAACCCACGCAATGTAATCCTGCATTGGTGATTTCCTGTGAGAGGCGCTGTGCTTTATAAGGAAACATTCCCAAAATTTCTTCGATAGTCATCTGACGGTCGATCTTTTTGGATTGCTTTTGCTGTGATGAACAGCAGGATGATTGAGATTCCTGTTTTTTAGGGGCTGAACAACAAGGAGAAGAGGAGTGGTTGTGGCTTTGTTCTTCTTTCTTGGGAGCCGAACAGCAAGAGGAGGAATTGCTGGAAGTATAGGAATTGCTGTGCGAATTTTCCTGTTTTTTCGGTGCTGAGCAGCATGGCGAAGAGGATTGGCTGTGAGAATGTTCCTGTTTTTTTGAGGATGAGCAGCAAGAAGATGACGACGCATTTTTCTGCTCTTCACGTTTTTGACTGGATGAACAATTGGACATAATGGGAGCCCTCACAAATAAAGTTAAAAAAACAAAATGTTGTCTCTGATTGATGATCTGTGATCATCGATCAATATATACTTGAAAACAGTTAAACACGACCTTGTAAGATGGGTTAAAAACAAACGCGTACGGATCCTTTTTTGATTTTGCATTGGCAAGCCAGTCGTTCATAGGAGGTTCCTTCCCCCAAAAAATCTTCTTCTTCCTTGGTAGGGGGAGAGAGATTTTCTTTTCCCTCTTTGATTTCAATGACACATGTTCCACAAACACCTTCAGTACAAGCAAAGGGAACGCCGGCTTCTTCGCACGCTTCAGCGATGGGAGAATCATCTGGTAACTCTATTTCGTCTCCACTCTGATCAAATATTAATGTCGCCATGATAAGGGGCTCCTAAACTACCTATAACTTGAATATTGAATATAATTTCTAAGAAAATTGTAACAAATTGATAGATTGATTTCAACCTTTAACATATTTTTGGGTGCAATTAAAAGTGAGGGGTTGAACCATCCTCTCTGTGCTCTCTGTGGGCTCTGTGGTTATTAAAATTTTTGAAATAAACATGAACCTGGGCTTTATTAAACCACAGAGCCCACAGAGAACACAGAGAGGCTGTGAAAAAATTGGTAGAGTAGAAAAAAAAATAAAATTTGATGCCCTGACACTATACCTTAAACGATATATAAGTTTTAATGGTCGTGATTTTGCCAATTTTTTCACAGCCTCAGAGAACACAGAGAGGATGGTTCAACCCCTCAGATTTAATAGCACTCCATATTTTTGGGTACAATTAAATCTGAGAGATCTCGGTAGAAGAACAGTGACGTTGTCTACGTCTGACCACGCCTACCCATACTGACACATTGTTCCATTTGTGTTTGCGCGCAAGGCCCAACGGGCCGACATCTCGTAGCCCAGGCCGCAAGGCCTGGGTATGAAAAAAAATCCCTCTGAGCCCTGTAAGGGCGG
>Ga0207131_1124_pt2 | contig 12951 bp, 11 predicted proteins | sample Alteio_BWMinHeat_13_FD_153557 | JGI IMG/M metagenome (GOLD analysis project Ga0207131, IMG submission 153557) | Enriched cells from forest soil in Barre Woods Harvard Forest LTER site, Petersham, Massachusetts, United States -... | ecosystem: Environmental > Terrestrial > Soil > Temperate forest >...
AGGCCTGGGTAGGCAAAAAAATCCCTCTGAGCCCTGTAAGGGCTGCATAAAATGGGCTGCGCCTTCAGGATTGGGCATTGTGCTAGGCCTAAAGGCGCGGCCCATTTTATGCCGCCCTTACAGGGCTCAGAGGGATTTTTTTTGCCTACCCAGGCCTTGCGGCCTGGGCTATGAGATGTCGGCCCCTTGGGCCTTGCGCGCAAACCAACTGGAACAATGTGTCAGTGTGGGTAGGCTCTTTTACTGAGATCTCTCAGATTTAATTGCACCCATTTGTAAAAAATTTGTAAAGGATGCAATTAAATTTGGGGGCCCTGCACATGCTAAGCGGGTTTAAGTCGAAGAATGTTGCGGGATAATTCCATCCACTCTCTCCAATCCTGATTCAATCCTTTCTTCACCGCATTGAACCGCTTCTTAACATCATCAAGGTTTTCCTGCTTATTCCCTTCTTTACGTGCACGAAGGTAATGCTCCTTCAACTGACTTGCCTCGGCAATCTTCTTGACGATACTGTCAGATAGATCCAACACGCTTTTCTCAAGCTCATCCTTCTTGACGTGCCAAAGATTGCACAGACGATCCATCAACAACTCTTTGCGCTGCAAAACCAGCCGCTTCTTAATCGTATAATCATCCATGCGTTTGAGATCGCTGGTCAAGCCAAGCTTATTCAGGGTCCATATTAGCCATTTGGTCGGATCAAAATGATACCAGCGAATTCCATTCCTGTAATCATTGGCATAGGTGTGATGAAAATTGTGATAGCCTTCTCCAAATGTCAAGAGAGCAATTACATAATTATTCACAGCGCTTTGCTCTTGGCAGAAGGGTTTGTCACCCCAGGTGTGTGCTAGCGAATTGATAAACCAGGTAAAGTGGTGCAACGCAAATAGGCGCGTCCAGCAAGCAAGAAAAAAAGCCCCGACATAATCGTTAAGAAGCCATCCTACCACGGCAAATACGATGACGTTTGTAAATAACATCAGTAAGCCGATATATTTATGCTGAAACTGAGTAAGAGGATTCCTCATCAGGTCTGGAACAACTTTTGGATCGATTGTTCTGGGTTTTTCCAAAATCCATAAAAAGTGGGCATACCAAAAACCTTTCTTGATTGAATAAGGATCGTCTTCGGTGTCGACATGGGCATGGTGGAGGCGGTGATCGAAAGCCCACCGTAGTGCGCTACCTTGTCCTGCCATTGCTCCAAAGAAAAGCAAAATACTCTCAATAAACGGCTTTGTGCGATAGCTACGATGGGCATAGAAGCGATGGTAGCCTGCAGTAATGCTTAAACCGGTCAGGTATAGCAAAACCAACGACGCCAAGATCATCTTCCATCCTGGTGGGCTATAATAGAAGTAAAATGGGAGTGATACGAGCAGGCAAGTCTGATAAATAATCAAAAATAAACCAGGTCCCCAATTAAAACTCTTAACATTTACGTTCATACGAAGCCTCCCTTACTAGCATAACGAATAAGCTAGCAGTCTACCCTAAAATTGAACTAAAAGACAATAGGTTAATTTCTTATTGCGATCTTTATTGTTGAAAATCAAGGAACAATTTAAGCTGTCGGCAAAATATTTATACCAGATCTATGCGAACACTATCATTAGCACAAGTAGCACACATTCTCAAATGCGAGGGTTTTTTCCCCTCTCATCACATCAAAGGGTACTGCACGGATTCGCGTCTACTAAATGAGGGGGAATTATTTTTTGCTCTAAAAGGCCTACACTCTGACGGTCACGATTTTTTGCATGAAATCAAACAAAAGGGGGCTGTTGCAGCGGTCGTCTCAAAAAACTATCAAGGAGATATCCAAGGGCTGCGCCTGCTGTTTGTCGAAGACCCTCTGATTGCTCTGCAGAACCTGGCGTGCACCTCTCTGGCTAGATCCTCAACACGCGTCGCAGCCATCACAGGCTCCATCGGTAAAACCACCACCAAAGAATTTACCAGAATCCTCCTTTCAGCTAAATATCGCGTCTCGGCCTCTCCGGGAAATAGCAATTCTCAAGTGGGCCTCCCTCTGGCCATCCTCAATCACTCCTCACCAGAAGATGAAATTCTCGTATTAGAAATGGGCATGACCGAGAAAGGACAGCTCGCCCGTTTGGTACAAATCGCCCCCCCTGAAATCGCGGCAATCACTTACATCGCGTTGGTACATGCCTGTGGTTTTCAGACCCTTGAAGATATTGCTCTGACTAAAGGGGAAATTTTCTCAAGTCCCAAAACGAAAATGGGCATTTTGCATTGCAATATTCCCTGCTATGAAGACGTTTGCCGAATAGGGACTTTTCCAAAACATTCTTTTTCGACTACATCTGAGGCAGATTATCATTTGGACCCGCATCATCCTGACGTTATCGTATCCAGACTGGACAAGAAAGCGATTCCAATGGGTCCCTTGCCTGTTCCAGGCAAACACAATATCCATAACCTCATGGCAGCCATTGGTATAGCCAGATATTTTGGCGTTTGTTGGGAAGAAATACAGCGGATGATTCCTGCTCTCGTCATGCCGGAAAAAAGATTGCAGTTTGTTAGAAAAGAGGGGATTCTTTTTTTAAATGATTCTTATAATGCCTCTGAGGTGTCGGTTAAAGCTGCTTTAGAAACCTTGGCCCAAGTTGAGGGAGTCGATAGAAAAATTGCAGTTCTAGGCAGCATGATGGAATTAGGAAAATTTTCTGAAGAGTGCCATCGCAATGTCGCTGAGCATAGCCTGAAGTATGTCGAATCCATGTTTTGTTTGGGAGAAGAATGCAAACCGATTTTCGAAACATGGAGGAGGGCGAATCGGCCTGTGCGCATCTTTACTACACGCGAAGACCTTGTTAGCTGTCTGAAAAATGAGCTGAAGCCAGGGGATGCCGTTCTGCTCAAAGGCTCCAGATCAAAACAATTATGGAAAGTACTTGAAGAATTATGATTTTATTGCTCATTAATTATTTGAAACTCCACGCAGGAGTCAAAATCCCGGCTGTTTTCGGTTACTTTTCAACGCGGATGATGCTCGCTGCATTGACCTCTTTGCTTTTAAGCATATTTTTGGGCCCTTATTTCATCCGCAAACTGTATGAGTTGAAGATCGGGCAGCCTATAAGAAAAGACGAATGTCCCCTTTTGGGAAAACTGCACGAAAAAAAACAGAACACCCCGACAATGGGGGGAATCTTAATCCTTTTTTCCATGTCAGCCTCGCTGTTGTTGTGGATGGATTGGACGCATATCTTTACTTTGATTCTTTTGGTGACGACGCTCTATTTGGGATTTCTTGGCGGTCGCGATGATTTTTTAAAATTGAAATACAAGAATACAAAGGGAATGTCCGCCAGGAAGAAACTATTTTTCCAATTGCTCCTTTCCTGTACTATCGCTCTCTATTTCTTGTGGAGTCCTGCCAGCCAATGGCTTAGCCATGGAGATTGGTTCCAACCCCCTGTGATCAAAGAGAGCATTCTCCAAACAGTTGCAGATAGTGGAGCACCCTCATTGCCTACCTCGCAAAATATCACGCTGCAGGATTATGCTTCGCGCCTGTATATGCCTTTTTTCAAAGAGCCAATTTTAACTTTGGGCGGATTGTCTTTGCTTTTGATGGCTTTTTTTTACTTCTTTGTCATCACAGGCGCATCTAATGCAGCAAATCTAACGGATGGATTAGACGGTCTGGCAGCAGGTTCTTTGATTATGACAGCAAGTGCGCTGGCAGCGATCGCCTTTGTATCTAATCATACGGATATCGCCAAATACCTGAATATTCTCTATATTGAAGGGAGCGGTGAAATCGCTATCTATCTTTCAGCTATGGTCGGAGCCTGTTTAGGTTTTCTCTGGTATAATGGACATCCCGCACAAGTATTCATGGGCGACACAGGGTCGTTGACGTTAGGTGGCATTATTGGCGTTTCTGCAGTACTGTTGAAAAGAGAATTTTTATTGGGCATCGTTGGCGGTATTTTTGTCGTCGAAGCACTTTCCGTCCTCTTGCAAGTCGCCAGTTATCGTTTGCGCAACAAAAAGCGCGTCTTTTTATGCGCACCTCTTCACCATCACTTCGAATATAAAGGATGGCCTGAAACAAAGGTTGTCATCAGGTTTTGGATTGTTGGCTTGCTCCTGGCTATCATCGGAATTGCCTCATTAAAATTTCAGTAAGGATCTGCTGGATATGCCGATTTATCAAAATAAAAATGTGTTGGTTTTAGGACTGGGATTGAGCGGAATATCTGCATCCGAATTTTTATTGGCCGAAGGGGCTCAAGTATGGGGTTCCGACCACAATGTAGAACAGGTCAGGAATAATTTAGAAATCCAAGCACTCACGGAAAAAGGGTTGAGAACATGTTCAGAAAAAGAAATTGGCCCCCTTGCAAATTTCGATTTTGTCGTCCTTTCACCCGGCATACCTCCCTCGCATAGTGTCGTTGAAGCCGCAATGAAAGCATCTATACCTGTGATTGGGGAAATCGAGCTCGGCTGCAGAAACGTCAAAAACAGGATGATCGGCATTACAGGAACAAATGGAAAAACTACCGTCACACTTCTCGTTGCCCATGTCCTCAACCAATGCGGCCACTCCGCAAAAGCATTGGGGAATGTTGAAGTCCCCATAACCCGTGAATTGTTGCATCTGGATCCAAACTCGATTATCGCATTGGAGCTCAGCTCCTATCAAATCGAAACTTTTTTCCATCCAAGTCTTGACGCAGGACTCCTCCTCAATATCACTCCCGACCACCTGGACCGATATGGGAACATGGAAGCCTATGCTGCAGCAAAATGTGCGTTGGAGCGTAACCTTAAACAAGGAAAGTATTTGTACGTCGAAGAAAATGCCTGGTGCAATTATGGCAGCATGTTAAAACAGGAAAAGATACGCCTCTATGGCTATAGTCCCTCATCGTATATGTATACAGATCTTTTAGCCGTTTTTAAGGAAGGGAAATTCCAATTTGATTTGCCTGCCCCTTTAAAAAATAGAAAAAGTCACGATCTTGAAAATTTATTGGCTGCCTATTCAGTATGTTCAGAATTCGGTGTCAGTGGTGTAGCCTTTATCAATGCCTACCAGACCTTCAGCAAGCCTTCGCACCGGATTGAATTTGTTGCAGAAGCCAATGGGATTTGCTTTTACGATGACAGTAAAGGGACCAATCTCGATGCAGTCATTCGAGCCCTGCAAACTTTTGATGGAAAAGTCATTCTGATTGCGGGGGGAGTGGATAAGGGTGCACCATATACGCCTTGGGTTCAGGAGTTTAAAGGAAAAGTAAAATTGATTTGTGCTATTGGGCAAGCTGCTGGTAAAATACACAGGCAAATTGGACCTCATATTGCAGTATTAATTTTTAATTCGCTTGATGAGGCTGTAGAGCATGCCTCTGCATGTGCTGTGGAAGGGGACATCGTATTATTATCCCCAGGTTGTGCAAGTTATGATATGTTTAAAAATTATGCGCACCGGGGTGAAGAATTTCAGAGGATTGTCCATCATATTATAGTCGATTGGCGTAAAGAAGGGGTAAGGAAATGAAGAGAAAAGATACTATCCTCATTGCAGTTATCATTAATGCTGGCTTATTGGCTATTTTATTTGCTACCGCGATTATCTATGATACGGAAGAGAGCACTGAGCAAATGGAGTTGGCCGGTCCTTTAGAGGAAGGAGAGCCTCTTATTCAGGAACCTGCGCCCAATTTGATTGCTGCCGCTTCAACGGGAGATGAAGTGGACAATGTCCTCAAATTTTATTCTAATCCTTTGCACCAGCCCATTATTGTATCTACTGAAGGAGGAGAATCGATTCCCATCGAGCCTCAAAGCGAACAAGATCTTCCTACGCCAGGTATTTCAAGTGACGCCCAGGAAAAGTATGTTGAGGTCAAAGTCAAGCAGGGGGATGTTCTCGAGAAGATTGCAAGGGCTCATAAAACGACGGTGAGTGCAATCAAAAAAGCGAATCATTTGGACAGCGAATGGCTCTCCATCGGACAAGTTCTCAAAATTCCTTCGAATGAGCCCAACGCCCATGCCTCTAAAACCTCTGCAACAACCCCACAAATCGAAATCAGGCAAGAACCTATTAAAGTGAGCAAACCAGCTGAAGATGAACCAGTGTATTACGTGATTAAAAGCGGAGATAATCCTTGGAAAATTGCCAAACAATTCGGAGTGAAGTACGACGAAATTTTGCGATTGAACAAGATGAGCGAAGAAAAGGCTCGGAATTTGAAAATCGGTGATCGCATACGTGTCAAATAGGAAGATTTAAACATTCTCATGCCTTCTTTTCTACGCCTATTATTACTTCTGAGCATCTGCTCTATCTTCGTGATGGGGCTTGTCATGATTTTCAATACATCTTCGGCAGAAGTGCTCGACCACGATCTCAGCCGAAGCACTCACCAAGCTCTTTTTAAACAAATTTTTTATGGCATTGCTGGAATGATGCTTGCAGGTGCTCTTTGGAAAATGGGCTATCAGCGTCTAATCGAAATGAGTCCTCTTTTGATGATGATTTTTTCTCTTCTTCTGGCCATGACTCTGATTCCAGGCATCGGTAAGGAAGTCAATGGATCGCGAAGGTGGATTGGAATCGCGGGATTTTCGTTTCAGCCCTCCGAATTTGTCAAATACATTGTACCCGCATATTTTGTGAGCCGGTTATTATCCATTGATCCTGCACAATTGACCTTAAAAGAATTTATTAAATTGGTGGGGATATTAGGAATACCGATTCTGTTAATTTTGGTTGAGCCAAACAATGGCACTGCCGGCGTAGTGGGATTGACCGTCTTGATGGTTTGTGTTATCTCGCGGATACCGGTTAAATTCTGGGCACTCCCTTTGCTTGTTCTGGCTCTGATCGGGATATTTTCCGCTTACCATCTTCCTTATGTCTCTGCCCGTCTTAATTCCTATATGCATCCTGAGCTCGATTTAAAAGGGAAAGGGCATCAGCCCTACCAGGCAAAGATTGCAGCAGGTTCAGGGCAGTTGGCAGGGATTGGACCTGGCAATAGCTTGCAGAAATTGAGTTATCTTCCCGAAGCCCAAAATGACTATATCGCTGCGATATTTGCTGAAGAGTTTGGCTTTATCGGAGTAAGCTGTTTGATTTTTCTTTATATGTTGGTGGGATATGCAGGATTTTACATTGCCTATCATTCACAAAGCCGCGAAGGGTTTTACATGGCCTCCATACCTACTTTTTTGATCTGTTTCCAGGCCTTTATGAATCTGGGCGTTGTCTCAGGGCTTCTCCCAAGCACTGGCCTTAACCTCCCATTTTTCAGTCAAGGCGGAACTTCTTTAATGGCAAATATAATGGGTTTAGGATTACTTTTGAACATTGCTTATGATAAGGGAGTGGGGGTTAATTTATGGCAGCGCAGCGCGTGATTATTACAGCCGGCGGGACAGGAGGACACCTCTATCCTGCACAAGCATTGGCACAGCAGTTAGCAAAACTCAAAGTTCCTGCCGAGGTATTATTCATTGCCGGCGGATTGGCTTCTACTCGCCATTTTGACCGCAAACGCTTTGCCTACCGGGAGATTGCATCTAGTCCATTGCTCTCGCGCAATCCCCTTAAAACACTCAAGGGAGGGGTCAATCTCTTCAGGGGATTTGCACAAAGTGTCCGTCATCTAAAAAATTTCAGGCCTGATGTCGTCGTTGGATTTGGCAGTTATTATACCATCCCCATTTTGCTCGCAGCCAGATGGCTTAAAATACCCATCGTGTTGCATGAGGCTAACAGTATTCCAGGCCGAGCAAATCAATGGCTTGCTCCCTTTGCAGATTATGTCGGGGTGAATTTTCCGTATACGGCTTCCTTCTTTAAAGGGAAAACCAAAGTGGTTGGACTTCCATTGAGAGAGGGTTTTCAACTAGAGGCAGTCACCAAAGCCGAAGCCTTAACTTATTTCGGTTTGTCAGATAAGAAAAAAACGTTGTTAATATGTGGGGGCTCTCAAGGTGCCAGATCTATCAACAAGCTGATCGAGAATTGTATGCAGGCCATAAAGAAACTCGGATTGCAGTGCATTCATTTAACAGGAAATCCCATGGAAGCAGAAGTATTATCATCTCTATATGCATCTCGCGGCATCTCATCGTGCGTCAAACCTTTTGAAAGTCGAATGCAAATGGCATGGCGGGCTGCGGATGCTTTTGTGGGACGTTCTGGTGCTTCCACTATAGTGGAGTCAATTGAATTCGAAGTGCCTGGCATCCTGATCCCTTATCCGCATGCAACCGATAGGCATCAGGACAAAAATGCTGAATTTTTGGTTAATGAAATTAGGTCTGGTAAAATGTACCTGGAGCCTAATTTGGACCCCGAAACGCTTGGAAGGGCCATTGAGGAGTTATTTCGAGATAAGGATCACAATGACAGTCTGCAGGCCATCAAGGCCTATAAAAAGCGGCCTCATCAATTGACACTTTGCGAACTTGTGTCTAATCTTTGAATTAAGAGGACAAAATGCAAAAAAAATATCATCTGGTTGGCATTGGAGGCATAGGCATGAGTGGATTGGCCCGCCTGTTGCTAGGCAAGAAGATGCAGGTATCGGGCAGCGACATCGCATTTAGTCAGGTGATCGAAAATCTGATCAAAGAAGGTGCTGAAGTCCATATCGGCCATAAGGCCGAAAATGTGCCTGATCAAGCAACCGTTGTTTATTCAAGCGATATCAAAAAGGATAATCCCGAATATGAAACGGCTATAAGAATGAAATGCGCAATGCTTCATCGCGCCGATTTGCTTGCGGAACTGTTAAAGGACAATAAAGCCCTTGCTGTCGCAGGCACCCATGGTAAAACAACAACGACATCCTTGCTTGCCACTGTATTGGTCCACGCTGGACTGGATCCTTCATTTGCCATTGGAGGTATATTGCCCGAATATCAATCCAATGCACGGAGGGGGAAAGGGGAATATTTTGCTTTTGAAGCGGATGAAAGCGACCGGTCTTTCTTGAAGTATCATCCTTATGGCGCGATTATTACAAATATAGACACAGATCACCTCAACAACTTTGACGACAGCTTTCCCCTTTTAATAGACCATTTTAAACGATTTATTCAACAGGTGCGAGAGCCTGACCACCTGTTTTGGTGTAGAGATGATCCTTATTTACACACGCTCAAACTTCCTGGCCATTCGTATGGATTTCATCCCGCCAGCGATTGGAGAATTTCATCGATGGTCCAAAAAGGTTTCACCCTTCATTTTGATCTCACCTATCAAGGAAAATCCTTTTTTGGAGTTGAGTTAGCATTGTCAGGAAGGCACAACGCATCGAATGCGGCAGCAGTCTTTGGTTTGGCGAGGACATTAGGAATCGCAGAGACGAACATTCGCAATGGCCTGCAGTCGTTTAAAGGCGTTCAGAGAAGATGCGAAAAAAAATGGTCTTGCGGAGGAGTAGATTTTTTTGATGATTATGCCCATCATCCTGTGGAGATCGAAACGACCTTAAAGGGCGTCCGCAATGCAATCGGAACCAGAAGGTTAATCGCAGTCTTTCAGCCGCATCGCTATTCTCGCATTAAGGATTGCTTGGGAACATTTGGACCTGTTTTTGATGCAGTCGATGAACTCATCATCACCGATCTATATGGCGCGGGCGAGACTCCGATTCCAAATGTATCACATACATCGGTTCAGGATGAAGTTGAGAAGATCTCCAAAGCCAATTGTCAATATGTCCAGCGCGGTGCTTTAAGTCAATTTTTAAGTCGCTTAGCCAAACCGGGCGATGTCATTATTACCCTGGGGGCTGGCGATATCACAAAGTTAGGAAGCGAAACTTTACCATTAATTCACATCACGTAATTGTCCATGAAAGATAACAAAAGAATTTCTGTTGGCCGTGCAGTGATGTGGATATTGGTCTCTACCCTTTTCTTTTCGGGTTCTGCTTTTATGGGTTGGTTGTATTACCTGCATATAAAGGGTAGAAAGTATCATGATGATCAATATCGCATTGTTGCATTAGTACAGAGTACCCCGCAGGCGGGGTCTTTAAAAACGGTTTATCTGGCTGAGGTGCTTGGTTTATCGGTGGACCATCCCGAAAATCTTTACCAGTTTGATGCACATGCCGCCACGGGGGCAATGCTTGCAAATCCACTGATCAAGGATGCAGTGATCAGAAAAATTTTGCCAGGGACATTGTATGTACATTATTGCCTTCGTGTTCCATGTGCGGTTGCAGCCGATTTTACAAATACAGTGATTGATGATGAGGGATATCTATTTCCATACAAACCTTTTTTTACACCAAAAAGGCTTCCGTCAATAGCATTGGGAATTAAAGAAAGCGAGTGCAAATGGGGAGCATGTGTGAAGGACCGATTGCCAGTACAGTTGGCCTTTGAGCTGATCTCTGAGTTTGAAAAGTTGGAACAGGATCAGTTTAGCCTGAAGCATGTGGATGCAGTCAATGCTAACGGAGGAAGTTATGGTCGGAGGGAGATTGTTCTGATATTGGAAGAAAAACATCCTTCAACGCAGTCGCAATCGCCTGGTTCTAATTCTGAAGTTTATTTGAGGTTGGGTGCTGATCACTGGGCGCGGGATTTGGCGAATTTTTCTGTATTGCAGAGCGCATTATTGAAAGGAATGAAGGCGGAGGAGAAGAGTAGTTCGATGGTGATAGATTTTCGTGTGCCTCATCTAGCATTTCTGCGAAGGTAGTCGGGCCTTAATCTCTCAATGGCCCTATTTTCTTGTTAAATTTGTCGTGCATTGGCAGTATTATTTGAAGAATGGAACAGAAAAAAGGAATAGAAGGTGAATAGAGAATCCAACTTTATCGAGATACATTGGACGAGCGGAACGCTCGACGAAGCGCGTCGTGTATGCAGATATTTAGTGCAAGAACGATGGGTAGCATGCGCACAAATTATCCCTTGGATTGAGTCATTATATTTGTGGAATAATGGTCTAGAGACATCGCAGGAAAGCAAGATTGTGATGAAGACGTTATTGGAAAATTATGATAAAATCCGTGAAATTATAGAGAAAAATTCGAAATATGAAGTGCCTGAAATCACCTGGGTAAAAATTGAAGGGGGAAACGAGGCCTATTTGGATTGGTTGAAAGAGACTACGATAGCAGCACATTGAGGGATACCCATTCTTTTCATCCTCGTTCCCATACCCGTGCCCGTGTCCGTGCCCGTGCCCGATTTTCGCTCATACCCGCGTCCACTCCCATTCCTGCGCCCATTCCCGATTTTCGTGCCCGTGCCCGTGCCCGTGCCCGATTTTCGCTCGTACCCGCGTCCATTCCCATTCCTGCGCCCATTCCCGATTTTCGTGCCCGTGCCCGTGCCCGTGCCCGAATTGTCGCTCATGTCTGCGCCCATCCGATTCCTGCACCCCTCCCGCTTTCTCGTGCCCGTGCCTTTGCCCAATTTGTTCCGTTGAACTTCTGTCCACGCCAACCCATTCGGCCACATTTTCCCAGTTGCGTTTGCGCGCAAAGGCCCAACGGGCCGACATCTCATAGCCCAGGCCGCAAGGCCTGGGTAGGCAAAAAATCCCTCTGAGCCCTATAAGGGCGGCATAAAACCGACCGCGCCTTTAGGACAAGCTCAATGCCCAAGGGATGTGCTATCGACCTGTTAGGCTGTGCGTGGGGCCTGAAGGCGCAGCCCATTTTATGCCGCCCTTACAGGGCTCAGGGGGATTTTTTGCCTACCCAGGCCTTGCGGCCTGGGCTATGAGATGTCGGCCCGTTGGGCCTTGCGCGCAAACACAACTGGGACAATGTGTCAAAATGAGTTGGCGTGAACAGACGTTCAACGGAACAAATTGGGCACGGGCACGGGCACGAGAAAGTAGAAATGAGCGCAGGAATGGGAGTGGACGCGGGTACGAGCGAAAATCGGGCACGGGCACGGGCACGGGCACGGGCACGGGCACGGAAAGTAGGAACGGGCGCAGGAATGGGAGTGGACGCGGGTACAAGCGAAAATCGGGCACGGGCACGGGCACGGGCACGGGCACGGAAAGTAGAAATGGGCGCGGACATGGGAATGAACGCGGGTACAAGCGAAAATCGGGCACGGGCACGGGCACGGGCTTGGGCAAGGGCATGAACGAAAAGGTTGGTCAATGCTTTTTTAAATTTTTTATGGCATTACCCGTCGGGGTATCGGCTTTGGCCATCTGCTGCGGCGTTCCCTCAAAAATCAATTTCCCGCCATGAGGACCTCCTCCAGGACCTAATTCGATCAGCCAGTCGGCTTGTTGAAGCAATCCCAAATGGTGTTCGATTAAAAATATGGAGTGACCATTATCCACCAGCCTGTGAAGGATTTTTGTCAGTTTTTCAATGTCCTCAAAATGCAAACCTGCTGAGGGTTCGTCCAGCAAGTATAACGTATGTTCCTGCGATTTTGCGAGCAGATCCGAAATCAATTTTAATCGCTGTATTTCACCTCCCGATAGTGTGTGAAATGGCTGTCCAAGCGTAATATATCCCAATCCCAATTCCTGCATCAATGTCAGCGTGGGAACAATTGTAGGAATATACTGAAAAAATTTGACAGCTTCGTCGACCGAAAAATTCAAGACCTCCGAGATATTGCGATGTTCCCACGTCGCCTGCAAAGTTTCGTAATTATACCGCGCACCGCGGCACACATCGCAGGGAATATAAAGATCGGGCATCAATTGCATATTGACGCGGATTTCACCCAATCCCTCACAAGCCTCACAGCGGCCTCCGTGTCTGTTCAGGCTGAAACGGGCTGGGGTATAGCCTCTGGCCTTTGCCACCCGCGTCTCAGCAAACAGCTGACGGAGCGGTGTCATGATGCCCACATAGGTAGCCGGAATAGACCGCGGAGAAAAGCGATCAGCCATTTTTTCACCCATGACAATTCTTTTAATGCTAGAAAATCCTTCCAGGA
>Ga0207131_1150_pt1 | contig 12835 bp, 7 predicted proteins | sample Alteio_BWMinHeat_13_FD_153557 | JGI IMG/M metagenome (GOLD analysis project Ga0207131, IMG submission 153557) | Enriched cells from forest soil in Barre Woods Harvard Forest LTER site, Petersham, Massachusetts, United States -... | ecosystem: Environmental > Terrestrial > Soil > Temperate forest >...
GTGGAAGAGTTAGTCGCCTCGATCCTTCCGACTCTCTACTGAAACAAAAACGACGGGCCTTTGAGGAATCTTTGCATTCTGTGACCCCGTTTGGCCCCGATTGGCGCATGTATAGGTGAAGGCAGTCGTTCAAGACGCCTCAAAAGGAGACAATGTCATGAAAAGGACAATCGTAATCGCACTGTTCTTCGCAGCGAGCTTGATGCTGACGCAGAATGCTCCAGCTCAGGTTTTGCAGCAGGGCCACTATCTAACCATGGGATACGCAGCGCAGGCGCAAGCCGTATGCAACGTCAACGGCGTTGACTACCCGGTTGACGGCTACTCCCGTATATGGGGCCAAGACCCCGCTACCGGCAGGTGGTTTGTCATCGGTCGGATCGTGGCCACTCCATACGGCTACCGGGCGGACGGGATCGACGGAAGAAGCTGGCCGGCGTACTGCCGATGAGGAAGGTCACTTACGTGGCCAGCACGGGAAGTCGCAGCTTGTCTTCAAGGGGCTGAGCGCTGTGCAGACGGCGCTCAGCCTATTTTTGTAACGTGAGTGCGATACGCATTCTCTTGACGAAGATCGTGCCGCTCTTCTATCTCGCCGAATCAATCCTGAATTTCCAAGAACAAGCGGTGGCTGTTATCTGTGCGCGGGAATTGTTGTGCATTTCCGGCAGTTCCCAGAAGGATGCCGTCACTTGTCTTCCTTGTCGCCAATCTGCTTGCTGGCCGCCACGCGCAACGGCAGGACGGTAGATTCAAACGTGGATGGCGTCGTTAGCTATAAAATGTCGCCAGCTTCCACCACAGTTGCTCGGCGGTACTGTCTTTACGGAGATGGCGTTCTTGCTGGGCTAGGTAGAACGCCAAAGAGGACAGAGTCGAGTCGGTTAAGGTAGAATCGCGGCCAATCGCGAGCGCCCTCGACGCGGTACGGGAGGCTGGCCCAGTGGACTCCTCGCCTGAAGACGTCACTCTTCTCTTGTCGGAACTACAGAACGGGAATCAGGAAGCCGCTTCCAAGCTGATGCCGTTGATCTACAACGAACTGCGTCGGCTCGCCAAAGGCTACATGAGACGTGAACGCGCGGAACATACACTGCAGGCCACGGCTTTGGTGCACGAGGCATATCTCAAGCTGGTCAAACAACCCTCAGTAAATTGGAAAGGCAGGTCCCACTTCTTTGGAATAGCTGCGCACTTAATGCGGCAGATCCTGATCGACCACGCGCGAGGCCACTTGAGAGAAAGACGAGGGGGCGCATACGAAGTCGTGTCTTTCGACGAAGCGTTGGTCTTTTCTCCTGGGCAGTCGGCGGAATTGGTGCGTGTAGACGAAGCGCTGGAGCGTCTGGCAAAACTTGATCAGCGGCAGAGCAAAATCGTAGAACTTCGTTTCTTTGGCGGTCTGAGCGTCGAGCAAGCTGCGGAATTTCTGGGGGTTTCGCCCAAGACCGTAAAGAGGGACTGGAGCGTAGCAAAGGCCTGGCTCCATGGCGAATTGAGGCACCCTGATGGCAACATCACCGGAAAATTGGGACCGCGTTAAAGAGCTGTTTGAAGCTGCATTGGAGCGAGATCCGGAGCAGCGCTCTGCTTATCTGAGCCAAAATGCATCCAATCCAGGTGTGCGCGAAGAAGTCGAGAGGCTGCTTGTAGAGCACTACGAAGCCAGCGGATTTCTATCCAGTCCTGCTTTTGAAAGTCTTCAGTTTCAACCGAAACAGTCAGAGCATCGATTCTTGCAAGGAGAAGTACTTGCGGGGAGATTTCGAATTGTGCGTTTTATCGCTGCCGGCGGAATGGGGGAAGTATACGAGACACAAGACCTGGAACTTCGCGAGAATTTGGCCATCAAGACAATCAAACCAGAAGTTCTGCGGCAGTCGAATGCTCTTGAACGGTTCAGGCGCGAGGTTCACCTTGCCCGAAAGGTGACTCACTCAAATGTATGCCGAGTCTTTGACCTTTTTCGTTGTAAGTCACGAGCGAGCAATGCCGGTCGAGAGGTGGTTTTTGTTAGCATGGAATTGTTGGAGGGAGAATCGCTTTCGGAGCGCATTCGGCGCGTTGGAAGTTTTGCTTCCCAAGAAGCACTCCCACTAATTGCCCAGATGTGCGCGGGACTGGCCGCGGCCCATCGCGTAGGGGTCGTGCACCGCGACTTTAAGCCTAGCAACGTGATCTTAGTTCCCGATGGGGAGTCGGGCCAAGTTCGAGCGGCGATCACTGATTTTGGATTGGCGCTTCGATCCGGTGGAGACGAGAGCTGGACCGCTGATTTCATTACGTTGCGTGGATTCTGTGGCACGCCCGCCTATATGGCCCCCGAACAGATAGAAAGCCGTGAAGTAACCTCAGCGACGGACATCTACGCACTTGGGTTGGTTATCCATGAAATGATGACGGGTGTACTTCCGTTCGCGTCACAAACACCCATGGCGATGCTGGTAAGGCGGATGCATGAACCAATCCCTTCGCCGCGCTTACTGACGCCAAACTTGGACACTGCGTGGGAATCCGCAATCCTCCGGTGCCTAGATCGCGAACCTAGCAATCGTTTTCAGACGGCCGAGGAACTAGTTCAGGCCCTTGAAAAAGCCATGAAGCTGCGATGTCAGAATCCCGCTGACTTTCACACGGATTTGCAGCGGCTGCGGCTGAACGTAGGATCGGGGAAATCGTCCGGTGAAGAGCAGGCTAGACCGCTCACGGCGATACCCACCGGGTCTACGGATCAGTCTATTGTCGTGCTGCCATTCACCAACATGAGCTCCGATCCGGAGAATGAATTTTTCGCAGACGGAATCACTGATGAAATCATCAACGCCCTTGCTCAGATCGAGGATCTTCGCGTCGCTGCGCGGACTTCCGCATTCTCTTTCAAAGGGACCCATGTCGATCTGCGAACCGTTGGAAGTCGCTTGAATGTAACCACCGTTCTTGAGGGCAGCGTGCGCAAGTCGGGTAATCGTCTTCGCATCATGGCAGACCTTATTAGCATCGCCGACGGCTGCCATCTGTGGTCTGAGCGCTATGATCGCGAACTACAAGATGTCTTTGAGGTTCAGGACGAAATCGCGAAAACCATTGCAGACCGGTTGAAGGTCACTCTCGGAACCGGGAGACAAAAACGGCTTGTGAGAGCAGGCACGAAGAATCTGGAAGCCTACCAGCTCTATCTCAAGGGCCGCTTTCACTGGAACAGGCGCACCCGGGTTGGCATAGACAAGGCGATAGAATACTTCAGACTTGCCATGCTAAATGACCCAGAGTTCGCGCCTCCTTTAGTGGGGCTGGCGGAGTGCCATATCATCCAGGGAGTGTACGGGACGCACGAGCCGCACAAAGTATTCCCCCTCGCCAAAGACGCCATCTTCAAAGCCCTTGCTATTGATCCCCAAGCAGCAGACGCACACTGTGCGGCAGGATGCATACAGGCAGTATATGACTGGGATTGGGCTGGTGCTGAGCGGTCATTTCGCCGTGCACTCGACCTAGAACCAAACTGTTCAACAACCCACCACTGGTATGCTGTTAATTACTTAATACCACGCTCAAAATTCACAGACGCCTGCATCCATCTTCGTCTCGCTCGGGACAGTGATCCCCTCTCTTTGGTGATCAACTCCACGGTGGCGCTGGAATCTTACTTCGAGCGCCAATACGATCGCGCTGTCGGCGGCTACCTCGGAGTATTGGAAATGGACCCAACGTTCGGCGTAGCCGTTTTCTTCCTAGGACAAGCCTATGAAGAAAAGAGGATGCTAGCGGAAGCGATCGCGGCTTTTGAACGTGCTGTCGGGTTGACTGAACGTAGTCCAGAAACTGTTGCGGCGCTAGGCCGTGCATACGCCCTTGCCGGCAGGCTTAAAGATGCTCGTGCGCTCCTTAACGACCTTCAGCAAATGTCTCTGTTTCAATATGTATCCCCAATACTCTTTGCACAGTTGATGCTGGCGCTGGGGGAGAGGACTCATGCTATCCAGTTTTTGCGGAAAGGGGTCGAAATGCGGGCGACTGACATCACATGGCTGGGAGTACGGCCGACATTCGACTCAATTCGCAATGATGAGGACTTTTGCGGAATCTGTGCCAGCGTCGGTCTCCCATAGCTCTTCCGACATTCACTCGTCTAGAACGCATAACGGTATTCCAAGCGCACAAGATGCTTGTACCAAATATCGTGGGTGACGGCCTGTCCGAAACCAACGTAGATGGAGTTGTGCGACCCAATGCTGGCACGAGCGCCAGCTTTAATGTTGACGATGTTGGTCCCGCTGACGTCCTTAAACCCAGGCTGGAGGCTTTGAAAACCGCTCAATACTCTCCACCCTACCAATTCGACAACCGGAGAAATGCTGACACTCTCGCCCCGGTAGAGTCGATAGCTAGGGCCGATTCCATAAGTGAATATATCGCCTGCGAACCCTTCAGAGTTGGAAACCGGTACTCCCGCGGACCCTCCAATGGGATGCCAATCGCTCAATTGAGCTTCGAGGGCCATGCGTTCCGAAAGCTTTTGGTACAGTAGAACAGCAGGCTCGACGCTGTAGTGCGCGGTACCCAACCCCTTGAAAGAATTCCCCGATGGGAAATAGGCTCGGAACTGGAACGTCAAATACGTGCTTCGGTTGGCAACTGCGGCGGCCTTAAATCCCGCTTCGACATCTGAGATTCCTGCTTGGTTGGAAAAATTCACTGGCGTGAAAGGAAGATTGGCAGCCGGCACAAAGCCCTGCGGCTGCAGTAAGCGAAAGGGAACTTCCACGAAAAACGAAAGCCCCTTAAGAGGCGCATATTCCGTATTCAAATAGAGTTGTTGATAGTTGAGTGCCGTGGGGATGCCTGTACCGGGACCAGGAGCATTGGGGTCGAAAGCGGCGGCAATTGCAGTCCCATTTAGCGCCCTGTAGCAGCCGCATTTTGCGTAAAAGAATTCGGCGCGATCCGGCGAGTTGTCGTCAAAGGCTGCGTCGACGCGAATCCGTATTTGAGATCCGATAATGGCATTGTCGATGTAGCCGACCATGCTGCCCTCGATCGGAGGACGCTTGATTTCAGGCGGTTTGTTCTTGTCGGATTTCGGTTTTTTCGGTACCGGCTTGGCTTGCTGGCCAAAAGTCAGGCTCGCACCAGCGTGGTGGCCGGAGTTCAATCCCGCATTACGATCGGACACCGTTGTCACGTTCTCTACAGGTTCGGCTGCGGCTGCTTCCGCTTGGTTTTGTTTGGGGGCGGGATTGTTCTGCTGGGCAGAACCCGCGACCGGAAGCAGTATCAACGCGAACAGGGCTGTAACTGAATGCACCAACTTCATGTGTCCTCCCGGGAAGGTGCCGCTATTCTATTTATTTTGCTGTCTATTGTCGTGCAATTCCTTTTGCAATCTCTGGTATTCCTCGGTGACTTGCCGGCGGTCAGATTCCACCAATTCTGGCAATAGCTCTACTACACGAGCTAGAGCTAGCCGGGCATCCTCGGTAGATCCAGACTCCAAGCTTCGTTGAGCAAATGCCAAGTAGTCGTAGGCGATGTGCACATACATAGCGTGGAATTCGGAGTGTCCCTTGGAGCCCTGATGGCCTTCCAGAATCTCCAACGATCGGTCGATTTCCTTTTGCGCTTCCCGTGGATTCCTGGACTCGACAATTCTGCCACGGACCAAGTGAGCTCCGATTCGTTCTATCTCCAACGAACGCGGTGGGCTGGCTAGGTCTTCGAGCAGGTCCAACGCTCGATGGTTATGCGGCTCAGCCAAATCAGGCCGGCTCTCGTCGAGGAAGAGTTTGGCCAAGTTGTTGGAGAACTTCGCCAACTCCACCTTGTAGACGCGCTTGTCTGAGTCGTTCTTTATCAACTGCTCATGGATTTCAACGGCGCGTTCAAAAAGCTTCTGTGCTCCTGGCAACTGCTTCTTTTCCCGAAGGATCACACCCAGGTTGCTAGAAGCGCGTGACAATTCCTCGGCAGGGTCTGGATTTGAGCTCTGGTCCGCAGGCGGAGGGGAAGCCGTTCTTCCCGTCAAAGGTTCCAGCAAGGCAATACCTTGGCGAAAATCCGACTCCGCATCGTCTAAACGGTGGCCGTCGTATTGCAAGATTCCCCGACAATAGTACGTGCGTGCTAGCTCCTGCTGATAGTCGGCGTTTGCAGGAACCCCTTGGTGAAGTCGCCGTTGGACATTCATCGCCGCATCGTATTCGCTCTTGGCTTCTGCCCAATCCGGTTTCGGTGCCTGCACGCGACTCTCGAACCAGAGTCTCAGGGTCTCCGCAAGCTCGTTGTGCGCATATCCCAGGTTCCGCTGATATTCCGGGTTCCCGGTATGCTTCGTTGAAAGCTTCTCCAATTGAGAGATGGCTGTCCGGTATTCCGGAGCGGAATCGGCATAATTCTGGAGTACACGATGAATGTCGCCCAGTCGGATATGTGCTGTGGCAGCTTCGTTCTGGAAATCCTCGTTTGAGGGCATTTCCTGCGCGAACTTGGAGTAGAAGCTCTTTGCTTTGCCCAGTAGTTCCTTCCGAAATTCCTCCAATTGCGGTGTATCTTCCGGTTCTCCCACGAAGTCGGCCTGGTTCCCGGAAGCGAGGCTCTGATCTACCGTATGCTTGGCCAATCTCAAGTTGTCTTCGGCGCGCCGCATCTGGTGACGAATTGCGATGAGCAGCCCGCCCACGATCGCCAACAGTGACACCAAAACGTAAATTGCCGCTTGGCGAGCCTGCTTTCTCCTTCGCTCCTTCTTTCTCCCCTCCTCGCGCTCGCGCTCACTCCGGTCCAGAAAGTCCATCGCTTCCGTGAAATTCGAGTCGTACCGCTGCGCCCATGCTGCTGTGGGCCGGCTTTCGAGCCTCCACTGCAGGCCGGTTTCCAGCTGAGGATCGATCCAAAGTCCTCCCGTGCAGTCCTCACACCACGAGGCTGCCTGAGAGATATGAGTGTACGAGCGAGCCGATTCCGCCTCTTCTTCGGCCCATGTGATCAAACGCGTCCAGCAACGCATGAGACTTTCATGCGAGAGATCGATGATAGATTGCGACTGGAGCGCTACAGCCGGATGCGGAGTCAGGAAACTTCTCCCGGATCTCCGAAAAATATCGATTACTTGAATTACTTCCGCTTCGGAAACTTCGCAGATCGCTGCAAGCTCTTCGATGGAAGTTGGCCGCCTGACCCCACGATAATCGGAGAACGTGTCTGTGAGCGCTTTGAACATTTTTTCCGCTATAACGCGATCGCGATCCGATCCGGCTTCTTCATATGCCTCTTCTGCATGTAGTGACATCGCGTTGCCTAATCCGCCGACCGCCTCGTAATCCTGGATGTCGATACTTTCTCTGTTCCGGCGACGGGATTTCCAGTGATCCCAGGTACGCATGAGGGCGTGCTGCAGCACGGGAAGCTGGTCCTGATCATCACCCAGTTCGTTCAGCAATCGAAGAACGAGACGCTGGGTGATGTCGCCGCCTGCCACTGCAACGGGCCCGGTGATGGCGGACCGCAACTGGTCGCGCGTCATTCGCGGAACAAGGTAGAGTCCGCTGTTCACGGATTGTGGCAGTCCAGGAAACTCCAAACAATCGCCGATGAAATCCGCGCGCATTGTCAAGGTGATGTAAATCGGAATATCGGTCTGCTGCGTCGCTTCCAACAGCAACTTGAAGAAGGCAACTGCTTCATCGCGTGAGTTTTCGACGTGCTGGCTTCGTCGAAACCTAAACAGCTCCTCGAACTGATCGACGACAACGAGAATATTGTCATTCTGCGGTATTCGCGCCTGCCGCACCGCGTCCACCAGACCTAGCGCGCTGCGGCGAAGGGTCGCCTCCAGGAGAATCTTGTTGGTGCTGGCAAGTTCACCCTGGGTCCCGAACACATCAGGTGAGTTAAGTGAGGTCGCAAGGTTTCCGATGGGGTCGGCGCCGGGACGGAACATTAGCACGCGCCAGTCCGTACCTGCCCTTGCCATAAATCCGCTGTGCAACGCGGGAATAAGGCCGGAGCGGACCAAGGAAGATTTTCCGCTCCCGGACGCTCCGATTACTTGCAAAAAGCGGGTCGAGCGCAAGCGGCGAAGGAGTTCGTCGATCTCCTTTTCCCGCCCAAAGAAAAGGTGATCCTCGTCAGGCTCGAACGGACGAAGACCGGGGAAAGGGTTGAAGAGGGCCATGGGCAAAATTAACCCGATGATTGCCTTTCCTATACCCGCAGCCTGGAAACGAACTGACGCAAAGGTTCAGGCGAAAAACCTTCGAACTGAGGAATCACGATTGCCTCATGGGTTCGGAAGCGTTCCTTGTCCGCAGTTTTTGGAGCGATCAATGAAATGCCAACGACCGGAGCCGGCTTAGTGCGTCCGTATCCGGCGCTCTTCTGCAATTCGCGAAGCTTGCGGCGCAGCCAGCATTCGTTGGCGGCGCCGTAGAAGATGAGAGCGCCGTCGCAGGTGCGGAGATTTTCTTCATGGTAGTCTCGGATTTCCGCTTCATCGCCTTCGAACACAGGCCGAACCACCTCGACCCGCCGCTCGAAGAGAAAATCAGCCCACGCGGATGTAAGTTCAAAGTCTCGCTGATCGCAAATCAAATAGACGCGGCAGAGATTCTCGCCAGCCGCCGCGGATGTCTGCGTCTGTTGTCGCGGTTTCTCCGCTCGCCTAAGCCGGTCGTGAATGACGGTTTTGAGATCCTCGAGAAAAGTCTCTAGAAGATCTGCTCCGTTTATCGTTCGGGGGTCCATTCGGAGGCGTTCTATAACTTTGCGTTGCCGGTCGTCGTCGACTTGTAGCCCCGGCGGAATCCACAGCAGGCGTGCGAATTCGCCCTGCGCGTGGCGCTCGATCGCCAGATCATTTTGAATTTCCAGGACAGACTCGACCGAGCCTTCGGGTACCAAACCATAATTCTTGCCAATAAGATGAATGGACATCTGGCAGTGAGCAAGGTCCGCGCGTAGCGCGTTTCTCAGTTCGAGAGCGACAGGAGCCAACGACCGCGCGGGAAGAACAGTGTAGCCACGCTGCTGCAGGTCACGGCGAATGGTCTCACGCTGCTCAACAAGATCAGAAGTCGTTTCCGCGAGAAAGATGGGCGCGCGCTGCGACCCCGTCTGTCCCCCACCGGGGCCTTCATGCTTCTGCACGATTTCTAGGAGACAGCAAATGTCATGCGCCAGATCATCCAGCTTCAACCAGAAATCCCGCTGCGCTTCTGGACCGAATATCTCATCCAGTTCGCGAACCCTTCCGGTTTCCGGGTCCACTTTGAAGAATTCGTAGCCTAGGAGCGGCTGCAATTCGGGCGGATGCATCTCCAGCGGCACGGGGGTCTTTAAGACCTTGAATACACGAACCTTGTCCTCAAAACGAACCCCGCCTTGCTCCCGGGCCGCTTTCCAAAACTCATCTAACTCCTTGCGCGTCCATTCGGATTTTACGTAGCGGGGTGAGATGACTGGTACGAGCGCCGCCACGCGTTGCAGCTTCTCCACCAGCGTATCTTCGAAGAAGTCATTACCTTGTAGTTTTGGGTCCCGCCAAATGTGAGGTTGCTTGCCGAGCAGTTGGCCGACGCGAACTTCGAGCGCGCGATGCAGGTTCGACACCCAACCACGATGTCCTTCAACTAGCTCGACATTGTCCATGTGAGCGTAGCTTATGAACGCATCGCCTTCGAAGTCCACGGTTGGGATCTGGGCTCTCACTTCGATGCCTGGGTTGTTTCTTGGTCGGCGCACGATAACGTGGTGCGACTTCCCGCACTTATAGCTTAAGGGATAAGGGTTAGCAAGTTCTTTCGTTTCAATGAGGAGGGGGCAGGGCGGTTACTCCCTTGGCGACGGGTGACGACATATGTGGGGTAGCTACCGTATTTCTTTGCCATCGAAGTCTGGCCCACGTAAGTGCACCTGAATTCTTCAACTCCTTGCGCCGCCGCAAGGGCCGCAAATGGTTGACTCGCATACGCTTGACCAATCGGCGTAATTGGCTCGATACGCGCCGCACGGCTTACATGGGCGCCAATACAGCTTAGCCGCTGCGTCACCGGGTCCGTGCACATATACACCGGACCGGCGTGCAGCCCGATGCGAAGATTTAGATTTGGCAGACCCCGCGATGCCCAATCTGTAAGTCGCACGTGGTCGCACAACTCTAGGGCGAACAGTCCGGCTTCGCGTACATGGTCGAACACGAAATACAGACCATCTCCCCAGGTGTTTTTGACTAGTGGCTTATGTGCCGAATCCTCCGTCAAGCCGCCCGCCAGTCCCAGAAAATGCTCGACAAACCGCGGCACTTCCTCATCGCTCAGTTTGCTGAATCCCTCTGCGTCGGCAAATAGCAGCGCTCGGATCTCTGCTGTGAATTTCGATGGAGCATTGGCAGCGCGCGACTGATCGGGGACAATCTGCATCGTCCTGCTGGGTGAAAGCTCTATCGGGCCTTCGGCCAGGATCCTAGCCAGATCGATGATTTCCACTTCAAGGCCGGCTAGGCGCCAGCGCTCGATCGTTCCGGCCGCGCTGCCAAGCTCGTCTCCGGGCTTGCCGTCCCAGACGCCCAGTGGAACAAGCTTGGTATCTAGCTTTTGTGCGTGGATATCGGCGAGACCATGTAGCAACAGATTTGCAAACTCGAAGGAAACATTGCCGCACATCTGGCTTTTCTTCGAAGCTTCCTGGATCTCCACGGCTCTTCCCATGATTCGTTCGAACCGGCTCATCCAACTGCCGCTACCAACAAGCTCGACGCTGTCCTTGGTAAAGAATTGCTTTTCGTAGGGCAGCACCACGTGGCTTTCGCCGTTCCTCTCCAGCATGGCCTCGTGGAAAAGAATGTCCGAGCCGCACGCCGCCGAGGCGTAACCGAATTTCGAATCGAGCAGCTGGAGCCTGCTACTAATCGCTTCTCTGACGGCACCTTCGAGCCGCGGCGGAAATCGCGCGACTTGGCGGTCCGGCTTATCCACCATGTGTCCGACAAACATGACCACGCTGGGAAACTGGAACAGCCTGTCGACAAGCTCGTTTCCCTCCCCTAGGTACTGCGCCACCAGCCTGGCGTTGAGACGTGTCGAATGGAGACAACCCCAGTTCCCGCTCCCCACTTCCAAAGCCTTCGAATACCACTCCTCGGCCTCGCTCCAGCGGCGGAGAAGGAGAGCGGTCTCCCCTAAGGTTGACAGAATCCAATAGCGAGCTTCGTTTGCAGGTTCGCTTTGACTCAGCTTTTCGCGGCAGCGCCTCGCGACTTCATCGGCGAGTGTCGTCGCTCGCTCGTGCTCTCCCAAGAACAGTGCGAGCGTGGCAGCATTGAGCCCTGTCCAGTAGCCTCCTGTGCTGCCGTAAGCTTGGAAGTAGTAATCAAATGCCTTTCGCAGATGCCCTTGTGCTTCGGGTGATCCTTCGGCCTCACGCGCCAACTCTTTGTGAGTGCGAGCGAGTAATCCGACAGTTTCTTCATCTCGATGGCCTTCCGAGTACAGCTCGCTCAGAAGTGCGTTGGCTGATCCAGCCGCTCCGCTCCGCGTCAAGGCGAGTGCCAAAAGCTGACGTAAATCCACATTCTGCGGGAATCTCTGGACGCCTTCGGCGGCAACGTCGTAAGCTAACAGCGGCTCCCCGATTTGAAGAATCCTTCTGGCTAACAACTTGTAGTTCTGTACATCCAGCCAGCTGTCGACATCGCGTTCGCGCCAAAGACGCTGCAAAGTAACCTGGCTCTGCGCGGCCGAGGCTTCCAAATCTTGTAATTCGCTTTGTAACCGAGAGGAAGATGCGTTCGACCCGCGATCGACTCGCGCGGGCGGCTGAATAGCGTAGCCCATGGCCAGCAAGGTTTTGATCGCTTCAAGGACCGTTTGGCGGTCGTACTCTTTCTCTACCTCGCTTAGTTGGTCATACGGAACTAGACCCGGGTGCTCTTTCCGTTGATCGCTGCGCTCAGGTCCCTGCCGCCATCCATCCGCCAACCGCAGCTTCGCCCACCTGTCGTGAGTATTCCGTGCCAACAGCTCGGTCAATTCGAGGATGTCTCGGCTAAGGTTAACGCCACAGACGTCAAACGGTGTTGGCTTGTACTCCACTGCAATATCCTCCATGCGTCGCCGAATGGCACACTACAGCGAAAACACGCCCTCGGCAAGACTCGGATTTAGCTCTGCTTAGGCCGCGCGGGACCGAATACAAAGCTTCCCCAATCGTCTCCTGGCTCGCCCAGTCGCTGCGGGAAACGCTGGCGCAATCACTAGAGTCTGCGCCGGAATCTGGATCCGGAGAATTGCGGGGGGTGCACTGTGACCAGATTTGTGCCCACCACCAAACCCTACGTAGTGGTACCGAGCGTTGGTCTCACTGTCCTATGTGCAGCCAATCGTGATACTTGTAACAATCTGTAGCATTTCATCGCACTCAGGGTAAGTTGTTGATTCTTCGTGCAACCAATCTTCGGTACCAGGAGGTCGATGGTTCAAATCCATTCGCCCCGACCACTTCACTTCTGAAGCGTTCTAACTCCCTCATTCAGACGTCGGTAGTATTTGCTCGCAATTCGAACGCCTACTCGCCGTAGGGGACCCAGATATTTTTTACTTGAACTGAGTGATCCAGGAACCAGCGGCCTTCACCCTGTTTGGTGTCGAACCAGTCGATGGCGCGGCCTTCGTTGGTGAATACTTGCTTTAGATTGCCAACGGACAGGGTCTTCGCTGATGCCGCGCCGGCTTCGTCAGTAAAACACCAGATCGCATCCAGGTCGTCGTGTTCGGCCAGCGTCTTCATCAGTTCAGGAACGCGGCCGGTGACGATGTTGACTACGCCATCGGGCAAATCGCTGGTC
>Ga0207131_1151_pt1 | contig 12753 bp, 9 predicted proteins | sample Alteio_BWMinHeat_13_FD_153557 | JGI IMG/M metagenome (GOLD analysis project Ga0207131, IMG submission 153557) | Enriched cells from forest soil in Barre Woods Harvard Forest LTER site, Petersham, Massachusetts, United States -... | ecosystem: Environmental > Terrestrial > Soil > Temperate forest >...
AGCATTTGCTGTGACAGCAGCCAAAGCTCAGTTGCGTAAGGTGAGTTCATAAGTTGGACAAATTTTATAGTGGCCAAATTAAATGACCCCAGCTTTGCAATCTTTCAACCCCGAGGCTTTGGCTCCGCCCAAATGCCGCTCCCAGTCGTACGTGAGTTATCAAGAACCTGGGCATGGGTGATTGCCTGGAGAATCATCACAGCACCAGGTTGCAACGGCCAAGCCATCTGGACTTAGTGTCCAGGTTGAAGCAAATGCTCCCTGTGGAAGATCTGTTTTTTTTTATAATTTTCAAAGTCGATTGTCTTGTTATTGGATCAGAGGTTTCATGGAAAACTTCATCTTCTGCTAAATCGAAATGTTGATGAACTCGCCAAATTCCAAATTTTTCTCTCATTTCAGGAAATTTTTTGCTCATGAGAAGAGAAACTTCCTGGATAAACTCAAGGTCTCGTTTGGTGGAGAGCAACTATAAAATAAATAAATTTTATGATGCAAGGGAAAATTTAAATAGCGCGATGTGCGAGTTTTCCTACGGAAAACTGCACATGAAATAAATTGAAAAAAAGACATGCCTATCAGCACACGGTTTGTGACTAAACAACACAGGAGTGTAAGGCATGTCAATCGACGGTTGTTGAATCAAATTGAGTAATCCAGTATATGTAAAAAAAGATTTGATTTGGGCCCATCATGCTTAAACTTCTGCAATTTTCGGTGCAAAATGTGCATTTGTGCATCGATTTACAGTATATTGAAAGAGTCCTTCCCCTTGTGTTGCTTGAAAAAGTTCCGAACAGTCCCATTTATCTTGCAGGCTTAATGAATCTTCGAGGTAAGAGTATTCCCGTTGTTGATTTGGCGATACGGCTCGGATTAATGCGCGATCAACCCTATTCTCTCCATACCCCTATTCTCCTCTGTTCAGATCATCAACATTTAGTAGGTCTGATTGTTGATCAAATTTATGGAATGGTCGATGCCGATGAAAAAAATATCCAAATGCAAGAGGAATTTGGCGGTAATCTTCCGCCATATCTCGGGGCTTTTACGTTCAATGCGGGTATTTCATTATTGATAAATACAAGTCAGATCATGGATTTTAGTTAACACGCTTTAATGTAAAAAGTGATTTAATTAATTTTGCCAGAGGTAAAAAATGGTGAATAATTCCATTAAAGATCTTGAACCTGGCTTCATACGACTAATTCATGAGCGTTTTGGCCTCGTCCTCCGCGCAAACCAGACAGGGGCTTTAAATAAAACCATATTGGCAGCGTGTCTGGAGCATCATTGTGAGCCTCAAGAATATTTTCAGAAATTAAAAAAGTGTCCAGGCAATTCTCCTTTATTGGCCCATTTAATAGCAGGTATTACAGTGGGAGAGACCTATTTTTTTCGGGATGAACGTCAAATTCATCTATTAAAGACAATATTATTACCCCGTTTGATAAAAAGAAAAATGGAGGAGGGGGACCTGAATCTAAGAATCTGGAGTGCCGGTTGCTCAACAGGCGAAGAGATTTACACCATCGCGATTCTGCTAAGTGAAATGATAGAGGATTTGAAAAGTTGGAATTTACAATTATTAGGCACTGACATCAACAGAAAAGCGTTGAAAAGTGGAGAAGCAGGAGTCTTTAATAAGAAATCGTTACGTTCCACGAATGACCATTACCGTAAGCGATATTTTTTAAAAATAAATAATCATTATGAGCTCTCTCAAGCTATTCTTAAATTAGTGAGATTTGATTACATTAATTTAATGGATACTGCCTATCCGTCAATACTTAACGGAACGAACGACCAAGATTTGATTTTATGCCGTAATGTATTAATTTATTTTGATGATGAGATAATTTCACAAATCATTAAAAAACTCTGTGCCTGTTTATCGAATAGAGGCTATTTTTTGTTTGGTGCTTCTGATCCAATCATGATCACAGAAAATAATCTTGATTTTCATCATGAAGAAGAAGCTATCTATTTTTCCCTTTCCAAGAGCCTGTCTTCAAATTCGGCAGGAGATCTTTATGGATAATTTATTAAACACTCTCTAAGAGGGTGTTTCAAACACCCTCTAATGGGATTGAACATGCCAAAGCAACAAAAACACGCAGCAGACTTAATGCCACGAGACAAAGAAACTACGCTCATTCTACGCGCCCGCACGGAACAGCTGGCTAGTGAGAAAACAGAATTCATAGAGAGTCGGGGAGGTGTTGAATATGTGCGTTTTGCGGTTAGTAACAATGAATTTTATGGGATTTCCTATCAATACGTTAAAGAAGTTTTGCACAATATAAAACCTACGAAGCTTCCTCGTACGCCAAGTTTTATAGTGGGAGTGATTAATTGGCGTGGAGCTTTGATTCCCATTGTAGATCTCAAACAAATGCTGCATCGAGAAAGAACAGAGGAAGTTGATTTTGAGTATGGAATTATCGTTAGGGCAATGGAGATGACCATTGGAATGTTAGTGGATGAAATCATAGGTAGCGACACCTATCAACCCTTAAGTTTAGGAATCCCATTAGCATCAGTAAGGGCGGCTAATCCAGAATATATTTTGGGCATACATCAATGTATCACTGGCATTATTAATGTAGAGACAATTATATCTGCTGCAAGATATGAAATGGAAAAACAGATACATCCCACGGAGTAGGAGATTTTTATGGACACCTTTTTTGTTATGACCATCCAGAAAAGGCTATTTTTTGGGTTCTTCATCTTTTGCCTACCTATATTAATTGTGCTGATATTTTTTTTAATAAAAACGCAGCACATCGTACGGATCAGCAAAGAAATAAGCGTTGTTAATATATCTAGCGCGTTAGATGAAGAAGTGGTAGAAGCTCGATCGTTACTTTATTTTTGGGTTTTGACAGGCGAACCCCAAGTCAAAAACGATTTGCGCAAAAAATGGGAAGAGATAAATAAATCGGTACAATCAACAGATAACTTGCTGAAAAGTTCCAATAACAAAGAAATATTGGAGATTTGGGAAAAACTGAAAAAACTCTACACTCCTCTTGAAAAGGCGCAAATGAAAATCATCGATATGCCTTGGCAGAGCAATCAAATCACCAATTTAGCTCACGAAACAGAACAAATGAAGTCGATCGGAGATGAAATGATCAATCTCTTTGACGGCATTCGCTCAAACGTCACCGGGGAAAGAGAGGGAGGGTTTTATTCTCTTAGAGAAAAGCAAGTTAATGAGAATACTGAAGAGGTCAATCAAAATATTTTAGACTTGAACAATCTTGCCTTCGTATTGTTTGCCTTAACCGTTATTTTGTCGATCCTTATTCCCATCTTCACTGCCAGATCCATCTTAAAACCTCTGAACAGTGCTATCGAGATTGCAAAAAAAATATCGACCGGCGAGCGCAATTTAGAGATTGACATCGCATCGCAGGATGAAACAGGAAATTTACTCTCTTCACTAAAAGTTATGCAAAGCGCAATTAAGGAAAAAGAGGAAAAAATACTGCATAGCGAAAGTGAGACACGTCGTTTATTCGAGCGAATGGTGGAAACTTCTGTGAAATTTCGCAACCAAAGCAGCAAGGTGGCTGCGGGTGATTTAAGAGACCGGCTTGTCATTGATAAAGACGATGTAATGCAGGATTTGGGTAGCGATTTGAATACCATGACGGATAGTCTGGCAAACATTACGAAAAAATTGGCAGAAGTGAGCAGTAACATCATCAGTATGATAGAAAAGTTAAAATCTTCGGCTAATGAGGAGTCTCAAAGCATTACTTCGGAGGCTTCAGCGATTAATGAAATTAGTGCCTCTTTAGAAGAGATCGATAAAAGCTCAAAACAAACAATGACAAAAGCGAAAGCGTTGCGGGAAGCGGCGCGAAATACTCGTGAACAAGGAAAACTAGGCTCAGATTTAGTCAAAGAGAGCATTGATGGCATGAAAGAATCGGAAGAGAAGGTGAAAGCGATTCAACAAACGATTCTTGATTTAAACAATCATACTCAGCAAATCGGAGAGATTACCCGCGTTGTCAACTCTTTGGCTCAGCAACTTAAAATGTTAGCGCTAAATGCTGCGATTGAAGCCTCAAAGGCAGGCGAAGCGGGTAGAGGGTTTGCCGCTGTAGCTACGGAGGTCAGGAATTTAGCTGAACAATCAGAACAATCCACCGACCAGGTGCAAAAAATTTTGGAAGACATCCGCCTGACTACTGAAAAGGCTGTAGTTGTGACAGAGGAGGGCACTAAGACCCTAAATTCAGGCACGAAATTGATAGAGAAAACCGGAGTAGTTATAGATGCATTGAGTAAGATGATTGAGGAGGCGACAATCTCAAGTCAGCAGATTGAAGCGGCGATACGGCAAGAAGCGGTGGGTATCGAGCAAATTGTGGAAAGTATGAATGAGATCAATCAAGCCACATCAATTCTCGCTACTGGTGTCAATGAAGCAGCGGCATTTATCCATCAACTAGCTGAGATTGCACAACATCTTAAACAGGATATGGATATTTATAAAGTTTAGGGCTTGTCTATGGAAGATCTGTTTTTCAAGCAATTGGCCGAAACTTTTAATACTGAATTGGAATCATTGTTGCAATTGATCATCAGTAAGTTACAAGATATTCAGGAACAAAAAGAGGATGATTTAATAAAAAGAAGGGAGGAAATAACCCAATCCTGGCGCAACATCAAAGTGTCGGCGAGTGCGATCGAGGCTAACGATATCAGTCTCATGGCTCAATATCTTGAAAAACTCTACGCTTCCGTCGCCCCCCTATCGCCTGAAATAAACAACCTTACCTTGCGAGCCGTCGACGCCATACGTAAGGGTATGCAGTCCTTCTGTGAAAAAAAACCCGTGCCACCTGATTTTGATGATCTAATCAGACAAATAGAACTGCAGCTGGTAGGTGTGGATAAAGCAAAAGTTCCCTTGCCCGCCCCTGAAGAATCGATTGCGCAGCGCCCTAAAGAAGCAGATACAGAGTTCTTAACGCAAATCATAGAAGTTTTTAAAGCTGAACTTGAGGAAAAACTATTGGTGATTACCAATGGTTTGCTCGAACTTGAAAGCGGTCGGGAATCCGAAAATGACTTTATTAAAACATGTGAAGAAATTTTTCGCGCGGCCCATACCGTTAAAGGTTCTGGTAGAGGCGTTGGAGCAGCGGATCTGGCTGAGATTGCCCATCATATTGAAACCCTTTTTTCAGCTATTCAGAAAAAAACAGTGAAAATTTCCCCGGAAATTATCAATCTTTGTTTAAAGGCAGTTGATGCTATGCGCATTGCGATGCAATGCTATAGCATAAAACAGCCTCTATCCTTTGATTTACAAGCTTTACTCACTCAACTTCATCAATCTGCAGAATCAAAGCCGATAACCAAAGTAGAACCACAGATTGAAGTTGCGCCGCTACAGACGAAAGCAACAGAATACGAATCGATAAGGGTAGCATTATACACCCTTGATCGCGTTTCTGCATTTATAGAGGAGATGCAAATCAATAAAATTGCCATAGAAGATCATTATGCTGAATTAGTAAAAGTAAATTTAAAAGTCAAATCTTTAATTCAATCGCTGGAAAAAAAATTACCCCTTTTACTCAATAATGAAAATGATAACATAAAAAAGTTCTTTCACATAAATATGGAAAAACTCAAAGGAATCGGCGACAACTTGAACTGCATGCACCAAGAAATGCACAGACACGTTAGCGAGTTAAAAACCATTTTTAATGCTCTGCAAGACGAAGTTCGCATGCTGCGTCTTGTCCCTGTGACAATGCAGCTGGGCAATATGCCGCGCATCGTCAGAGATTTAGCTTATAATCTGCAGAAACAAGTCAATCTGGAAATCAAAGATAACAACGTAAAAATTGATAAAATGGTTTTAGATGGATTAAAAGACCCTATCGTACATATTTTGCGTAATTCCATTGATCACGGCATAGAAAATTCTGATGTTAGAAAATCCTTTGGAAAACCTGAGAAGGGAATGATTAGAATTGAAGTGTGCGAAGAGGGAAATCATATTCTGTTTAAGATTTCTGATGATGGCGCAGGGATCGATTTAGATAAGCTTGTTCAAACGGCTTTACGGAAAAAAATCCTGACAAAATTTGAGCTGGAGACAATGACAAAAGAGGAGATTTTAGAATTAATTTTTCGGCCCGGTTTTTCCACTAAAGAGGATGCAACCGACGTTTCCGGAAGAGGGATTGGATTGGATGTCGTTAGATCGAATCTAACGATTTTAAAAGGTCAAGTTAACCTCACAACTGAGGTGGGTAAAGGGACGGTCTTCTATTTGCGGGTGCCCCTAACGCTGGCTACAGAAAGAGGATTAATTGTCCAATGCGAGGGTCAATTGTTTTCCTTCATTACCAGTTCTGTGTCGCGCGTGTTAACACTAAAACAGCAAGATATTATTAATGTTGAAGGATGCGAAGCTATCATAGTAAATAATCAACCTATTTTATTAGGTATTTTGTCAGAAGTTCTAGATCTTGAAGAAAAAAATAAAACGAAAAAAAGCTTATTACCTACAGTAATAATTAAAAAGGATTGGAAAAGTGTAGCAATAGTTGTTGATGAAATTTTAGGGGAGAAGGAGATCGTCTTAAAACCTTTACAGGCTCCGATCACAAATATACCCTACGTGATTGGTGCAACTTTATCAGGAAGCAATCAGATTATTTTTGTATTAAATTCCGCAGATATCATTACAAAAGTCGTATACACAAAGCAACAGATCGCACCATGATAAGAGTTTTAATAGTCGAAGATTCCCCAACGGTTATATCAATATTTAAACATATGATTAATTCAGAAAAGGATATGGAAGTAGTGGGAGTTGCTGAAAATGGAAAAGAAGCCATTGAATTAACCACTCGATTAAAGCCTGATTTGATTACAATGGATATTGAAATGCCCGTGATGAACGGACTTGAAGCCACGCGCATCATCATGTCGCAAAATCCCACGCCAATTGTTGTGATCAGTTCAACTGTGAGTGATGAATCTATTAAAGCTATTTTTCATTTCCTGGAAGCTGGCGCTCTAACGGCGCTGGCAAAACCTGCCGATATTTTTTCCCCTTCTTTTGAAGAAACTAAAAAATATATGATAAACACACTGCGAGCTATGGCAAGTATTAATGTGGCGAAAAAACCACTTAAACAACCCTTTCTCAAGACAATTCCATTTCAACCCAAAACTGATCATTACGAAATCATCGCTATAGGCGCTTCCGTGGGTGGGCCATTGGCCTTAAAATCCATTTTATCAAAATTACCCGTCGACTTTCCTGTTCCCATCGTGGTGGTTCAGCATATTAGTAAAGGTTTTACTGCCGGCTATGTCAAATGGCTTGGGGAAAATACTCCTCTTAAAGTGAAGATAGCGGAAAATTATGAAATCTTACAAAAAGGAACTGTTTACGTGGCACCTGAGATGCGCCATTTGGAAATAGAGCGTATCGATGGAAATTTGGCCGCTAGAGTTATTGTCGGAGAACCGGTTTCCGATTTTTATCCCTCCATCACGGTTTTGCTGAAATCGGTCTCCAAAGTATCTGGAAAAAATGCCATCGGCATGCTGTTAACTGGAATGGGTGGAGACGGCGCACAGGGCTTATTGGAATTAAAACGGGCTAAAGGATGTACGATAGTCCAAGACCCGGATAGCGCAGTGGTTTTTGGAATGGCAAGTGTGGCGCAATCGCTGGGAGCGGTCGATCAAGTCGTCGAAATTGATCACATGGCTGCGTATTTAACAAAATTAATCAAACAAAATTATACCAGGTAGCCTATTGATGGATAAAAAAAATCCCCTGATATTGATTATTGATGATAGCCCAACACAGCGTTTAATACTCGGCACAGCTTTAAAAAATGCGGATTTTACAGTATTGGAAGCTGTAGATGGTCAAGCCGCTCTATCTGTTCTGAAAACGGTGCGACCAGATGGTATTCTACTCGATGTAGAGATGCCTGGATTAAATGGTTTTGAGGTGTGTATGGAGATCAGGAAAATACCAGATTTTCGATACACTCCAATCATGATGGTCACGGGGTTAGAGGATTATGAATCGATAAAAAAAGCATTTTTAGCTGGAGCCACAGACTTTGCAACCAAACCCATCAATCAAAGTTTAATTGCGTATCGCGTGCGTTATATGATTCGCACAAACTCTTATTTTATAGATCTCCAGGAGTCAGAAAAGCATATAAGAGACCTGAATTCAGAACTGGAAAAAAATGTACTGGAAATTCAACAATATGCTACCGCCGCCACCCGTTTCGTCCCTCAGGATTTTCTCAAAATACTGAAGAAAGAGAGTATTATGGAAATAGCCATAGGGAATTGTGTCGAAAAGGAGATGAGCGTTCTGTTTTTAGATATCCGCTCATTTACGACACTCTCAGAGCGCTCCTCTCCAGTTGAAATTTTCAATCTACTTAATACTCTAATGACATATATAACTCCTGAAATAATTAATAATAAAGGGTTTATAGATAAATACATCGGGGATGCAATCATGGCGTTATTTCTCAATGCGAGTGATGCTTTGCAAGGATCGATAGCCATGTTAGAAAATATGAATGCCTTTAATGAGTTTCGCGCAGGCAACAATCTTCCTCCGATAGGCGTGGGCATTGGGATAAATACAGGCTCTCTGGCTTTGGGCACCGTTGGTTTTAAGGATCGTATGGATTGCACGGTTATTAGTGATACAGTTAATCTTGCGTCAAGATTAGAATCTCTCACGAGAACGTTTGGGGTGGATTTACTCATTAGCGAGCCATGCTACAATCATTTACAGGAGAAGGAGAAGTTTCATTGCCGGTCTTTAGGGATGACTTCAGTTAAAGGGAAAGCCCAACAGGTAAAAATCTACGAAGTTTTTCAAAATAATTCCCCACTGGAGATCCAATTGAAAAAGGAGTATGCAGCCATGTTTGAAATGGCTGTGAACCATTTTGAGCAGAAGGAATTTCTCGAAGCTTCAAGTCTTTTTAGGCAGATAATTTCAAAAAATCCAGGCGATCTGCCAGCGGAATATTTTTTCCAAAACTGTCAGATCGCCGATCATAGGTTGTAAGTACAATGAAATTATTCAGCAATCTACGCGGCGATTTTTTTGGTGCTCTCATGACCTCCTTTGTTGCTATTCCGATTAGCATTGCATTGGGAGTAGCCGCTTACGCCCCCCTTGGAAAAGAATATTTGTCTCAAGGGGCTATCTCGGGTATTTACGCCTTGATCATTGCAACGACTCTTGTTAGCCTTCTTTGGGGGGTTCCAGGTCAAATTACCTGCATGACTGCTCCCATCTCTTTGATGATCGCTTCGACCATTACAGATTATTTGAACCATCCCGAACTCGCTAACATGGGAATTGACCTTCCACAAGTCATATTACCGTTCGTTTCTTTGACTATCATATGTGGTGGTTTTTTCCAATTATTATTGAGCCTTATCGGCGGCGGAAAACTGATCAAATATATTCCTTACCCGGTGGTGGCGGGATTTATGAATGGCATCGCTCTGATTTTTATCTTGAAGCAGATCCACCCGATTTTAGGTGTCGATACTTCTGTGGACTTAGCTTCAATTTTTACGGGCCATGCCGAGGTGCGCTACGAAGCTTTGATAGCTGGACTGGTAACTATCGCCTGTAGCTTTATCGCCGAGCGGTTTATCAAGACAATCCCCGGAGATCTGATAGGGATTGTTTTTGGTCTTATCACCTATTTTGTCATCGGCTTGATAATTAATCCGGATCTGTTGCAATTGAAAAACAATCCTCTCATTGTCGGCCCCTTCTCTAACATACCGCCTTTCCAGGAAAAGATTTTTTCTTTTTTTCAAATTTTAAATGAAATCCCTTTATCTAAATATAGTCTCATAGTTATTCCAGCATTGACAATTGGTGTTATTGCCTCTCTGGAATCACTCCTTCTCACCGTGGTGATCAGCGTCATGACAAAAACCAGACATAAGAACATTAAGGAACTTTTTGGTCTTGGGATCAGTAATGTGGCGTCAGGGCTGGTCGCCGGGATTCCTGTGGCAGGAGCCGTTCCTGAAACAGTAGTCAATATCAATAACGGCAGCCGTACAAGACTTTCCGGAATTATTGTAGGCCTGCTGGTATTGCTGGTGGTTTCTGTGTTTAGGCCCATGGTGCAATGGATCCCTTTAAGCGTTCTTGCTGGACTGCTTATTGTGACTGCTTTCAAAATTTTCGATTATCAAAGTTTTGATCTCTTTAAGAAAAAATCAACTCTGGAAAATATGCTGATTGTTTTGATCGTGACAATTATAACGGTCAGTTTCGACCTTGTCATCGCCATCGGTATTGGATTGGTGATAGCAGCCTTTCTTTTCATTAAAGAGCAAATAGGGAAAACCATTGTGCGAAGGAAATATACCGGGGACATGGTCCATTCTAAAAGAGTGCGCGATCCAGAAGAGACGCGTATTCTTGAAGAGCATGGGCAGTCCATTACCGTGTATGAGCTGAGCGGTTCCCTTTTCTTTGGAACATGCGACAGGCTACTTATGCAAATTGAAAACGATTCGAGTTTCTGCATTATTTTAAACATGAAGCGTGTCAATACCATAGATATCACCGGCGCCCAGATAATTCTACAAATCGTGATGAAGATTCAAGCCGAAGGACACCACTTATTTCTGGCCAATCTTGATGAGCCTGGAGATAATGACAAAGTGCGTATAAGAAAATTTATGGAAGATTTGCATGTGATCGAAGCATTGGGAGCTGGGCTTATTTTTCCCGATACTGATCTGGCCCTGGAAAGAGCGGAAGATTTAATAATTGCACAGGTACTCCCAAAGGAACGCATCAAAAGAACACTAACATTAAGCGATATAAGTCTATTTTCAAATTTCACTAAAGAGCAATTGCAAAGCATTCAACCCTATCTGAAACCAGTATCGTTCCGCAAAGGGGATATTGTATTTAAACGAGGAGATCCAGGTAATGGGATCTATTTTATCCTTTCAGGATATGTGAGTGTTTTGTCGGACATGCACCGGAGTCGTTTAGCTACATTCGCAGGGGGTCTTTTTTTCGGAGATATGGCCATATTGGATGATCAACCCCGTTCTGCTACCGTTTGTTCCGAGGTAGATACACAAATGTTATTTATGGAAAAGAGAGATTTTTATACTCTTGTTGAAAAAGAACCATTGATTGCCGCCAACATGCTTCTCGGCATTTCCCGTGAGCTCGCTAACCGGTTGCGCATAACGAGTATAGAAGTATCCGCTTTAGAGGAATAGGACTGATCTTGAATTTCCATCCTTTTGAAATAGCCTTTTGTGGACACTCTGGAGTGGGTAAAACGACCTTGTTGACAAAACTCATCCACTCTCTCTCTCCTGAATTCAAGATTGGATATCTCAAGCGGGATGCGCATCGCTTCGAAATGGATAAAGAAGGAAAAGATACTTATAAAGCTTGGCACAATGGGGCTGCAAGAGTATTTATCACGGATTCCACCCATTCAGCCCTCTTATCCAATTCGAAGGAATTTACGCGATCGCAGATGTTGGAATGCGATTTCGTCTTTGTCGAGGGGTGGAAAGACTCCTCTTTACCTAAAGTGATTTTCATAGATGATCACATTTTGGAAGAAATTAAGGATCACAATTCCATCATCGCATTTATTGGGAAACAATCAGCCATGAGCGGACTCCCTGCCCGCATCCCCTATTTTCAACGAGATGAGATTGATAAAATCCTCTTCTTTTTAAGAGACATTCTATTGGCATGGAGTGAGCGCATTCCCCTCTATGGATTAGTCTTAGCCGGCGGATATAGCCAGCGCATGCAGCGCGATAAGGCTCTCATCGACTATTGGGGGAAAAGCCAAGGTGAACATTGCTTCGATCTCCTCTCCTCTGTAACTGAACGTATTTATCTTTCAGTAAGAAACGAGCAATCCATTTTAGACAATCTGCCAAAAATCACCGATCGCTTTTTGGGATTTGGCCCTCTGGGAGGGATTCTCTCCGCCATGCTGGCTCACCCTAATGCGGCGTGGATGGTCATTGCCTGCGATCTTCCCAACCTTGATCGCAAGACACTTTTAGAATTGCGCCGCCAGCGTGCACCTTTTAAATTTGCCACCGCATATGAAAATTTAACTACAGGACATCTCGAGCCGTTATGCGCGATTTATGAGCCTAAGTGTTACTTGAGATTCATGGAGTTTTTGGGGAATGGGATTGTTTCTCCAATAAAGATGCTCGCTCTTTCATCAATCAAACGGATCAAGCTTGCCTCATCAGCTTTGGAAAACGTCAATAGCTAAGACTAAATAACTCTCTAAGAGGGTGACGCGATTCCAGAGGCCGCTTGAGTTTGTCAACACTCTTTATAGGTAAAGGGACAAATACCTCTTACGCTGCTTCCGCAGCTGAATATAATTAATTGATCATGCCCCACTTGACATCACACACATTGTCTCGGTTGTGTTTGCGCGCAAGGCCCAACGGGCCGACATCTGATAGCCCAGGCCGCAAGGCCTGGGTAGGCCAAAAATCCCTCTGAGCCCTGTAAGGGCGGCATAAAATGGGCTGCGTCTTCAGGCTCCTCGCGCTGCTCAATAGGCCGATAGCTCATCACTTGGACATTGAGCTGGGCCTAAGAGGGTGTTGACAAACTCAAGCCCCTCTGGACTGCGTCAAAGCCTCGGGGATGAATAAATCGGAGCCAGG
>Ga0207131_1153_pt1 | contig 12655 bp, 7 predicted proteins | sample Alteio_BWMinHeat_13_FD_153557 | JGI IMG/M metagenome (GOLD analysis project Ga0207131, IMG submission 153557) | Enriched cells from forest soil in Barre Woods Harvard Forest LTER site, Petersham, Massachusetts, United States -... | ecosystem: Environmental > Terrestrial > Soil > Temperate forest >...
ACAAAATGTTCGGATCGAGCGGGTCGACGGCGATATAGCCATATTCGAAAATGCCGGGCAACTTCCAATCGCGAAACGTAATTTCGCCGTAATCGCTGCGGCTGAGAGTGGCGACGGAGCCGCTTTCCTGCTGCGCGCCGTAAACCCAGTATGGAAAACGATTGTCCGTGGTCACGTGATAAAACTGCGCGGTCGGCTGATTGTACCAACTGCTCCAGGTTGCGCCGCGATTCACGCTGATCACCGCTCCCTGATCGGAAGTTAATGCGATAATCTGCGGATTTTCGTTGCTAATCCACATGCGCTGATAGTCGTCGCCAGCCAGGCGCGCCTTTGAAGCCGACAAATGTTTTGCCTCCATCGGTGGATTTCCAAGTGGTGGTGTTTGCCACGTAAATTTCGCTGGGATTGTCCGGAGCGACGGCGATGCCCATGGCGCCCGGACCGCGACCGCCGATGCGGCGGTCGTCGTTGACCTGCTGCCAGGATTCGCCGGCATCGTCGGAGCGATAGATTCCCGCGACGCCACGCTTGGCTTCGACTGTGGCGTAAATTCTGTTGGGCTGCGACGGCGCAACGGCGATGCCAATGCGGCCGAGATTGTCGGCGGCGGTTGGCAAACCTTTTGTGAGCGGGCGCCAGGTGTTGCCGCCATCGGTGGATTTGAAGAGACCGCTGCCAGCGATATAGATGGAAGCGCCGCTGCGAACTTCCCAGGGAGCGACGCGGGCGGCCCAGAGAACGGCGTAAATCGTCTGCGGATTTGTGGGATCGAATGCGAGATCGGCGGCGCCGGTGTTTTCGTCTTTGTACAAAACTTTTTGAAACGATTGGCCACCATCGGTGGAACGGAAGACGCCGCGCTCGGGGTTGGGACCATAAGGATGGCCTTGTGCGGCAACAAAAACACGATTCGCGTCCTTCGGATCAACAATAATCGCCGTAATCTGTTGTGCATCCCTCAAGTTCGGTTCACCGAATCGACGCGCGTAAGTGCCCTGAGTCCAAGTCTTGCCAGCGTCGGTGGATTTGTAAATGCCATCGCCGGTGGCGAGATCGGGGCGCTGCAATCCTTCGCCGCTGCCAACGTAAATAATGTTGGGATCGGAAGGCGCAACGGCGAGAGCGCCGACGGAGCCGGTGGGCTGATCGTCAAAGATGGGATTCCAGGTGTTGCCGAAATCCGTGGTTTTCCAGACGCCACCGTTGACGGCGGCCATGTAGAAGACGTTTGGTTGATGCGGAACGCCGGAGATGGCGACGGTGCGGCCGCCACGGAAGGGGCCGATGCAGCGCCAGCGCATTCCGGAGAAGAATGTTTGATCCCATTGCTGCGCGTTCGCCAGGTTGCAAGAAAAGACTGTTGCGACGGTTGCAACGATGAAAAGCTTTCCTGCTACAGCGATGCGCATCCGAGTCCTCCGCGAGAAGAAAAGGATACGCCCGCAGAAGGAACGGGGCAATGCGGGGATGGCGCAGCGATGCTGCGCTCCCGCAGAGTTGTGAAACGGAATGGAGAATGTGGCCCATGCGCCTACAAACCACCGGTCTAAAGACCGGTCACTGCTAGGGGCGCCGCGGGTAGGAGGCGAGACGTTTTTTGTAGAGGAAGAGGACGCTGGGGCCGAAGGAGAGGAGCATGATGGCAAGGCCGGTGGTGATGCCGAAGCTGGTGACGATGGGGGCGGAACAGTCTTTGCGGCCGCGGACGATGATGTGGCACGGCACGGCGATGAGGAGTTCAAGGACGCTGCCTTTCAAAAGCCAGGAAACGAGACGCGAGACGGGGGCGGAAGAGTCTCGATAGTAGAGAAAAAAGAAAAATCCCCAGAACCACCAAGTGACAGCGCAGAAGATCAGGATGATGTCGCCGTAGGTGTGTCCGAATTTGGAGCCGCGGGCGGCGTAGCCCACGGACCAGATGGCGGCGGAAGTAAGAAGGGCCATGAAGAAGGCGGCGACGGTACACGACACAAGAACGTGGGCGCGGGGCTTGAGGAGTCTGCGAGAGGTGTCCACGGACAGGAAAAGAAGGAGTGCTTGACTGAAGAGGAGGATGCCGACAGGGATCAAGATGAGAGCGGAGGTGTAGAGATTGTCGGAGGAATCGGAGGAGTCGTTGGGAAGTCCGGACAGGGCGACAAAGCCGGGGACGAGGAGGAGCACGAGAATCAGGGCGTAGGACACGGTAGTGACGATGCCCCATTTGAGCATAGCGCCTCCCTTGGGATGAGGGAGTGTTTATCACAGAACGAGGAACAGAGGGTGGAGGGAGTCGAGTGCGGAGAGTGGAGAATGGGACCAGGTGGCGCAATTTGGGCCGGAGGAAAAGCAGGAGTTAACGCTCCCGCACTCCAAATTACGGGGCGTGGGGGGCGACTTGGCCGATGTTGGCGATGTTGTCGCCTTTTTTGAGGGAGGGAACGGCGTTGACATGGAGGAGGACGCCGGAGAAGGGGGCGCGGGGCTCGGCGATGACGTTGCCGAAGAAGTCGGTGACATAGCCGAGCTTCATGCCGGCGGAGACGTAAGTGCCGCGCTTGGCTATGGGGTACCAGATGCCGGCGACGTCGCTCGTGTGGAAGCCGGCTTCGGGCGTGAAGGCGACCACGTCTTCGATCTTATCGAGCCAGACGGGATTCTCGATGGGATGAGGATCGCCGGGGAGCATTTTCAGGGCGCGCATGGTGCTGAGGGAGCCGTTGACGAGGAGGGCGAGGTCGTCGGGGTCGACGACGCCGGCGTGGCCGGCTTCGACGACGATGGAGGCTTTGCCACGGACGGAGGCGGTGTTATCGAGATAGCGGGTGGCGGCGGGGTCGGTGGGGCGCTCGCGCCAAATGATGATGTGATCGAGGCCGAAGGCGAGGACCATTTGTTTGGAGAGGCGATCCTGTTCTTCCTTTCCTGTAGGGCCCCAGTAGGTATAGGGGCGGAGGCTTTCGTCGAGGTCGCCACCGTGGTAGTCGATGAGATAGTCACAGCGGTCGATGATTTGTTTGGTGATGAGGAAGGAGGCGCGCTCGGTTTGCGTGCCGTCGGCTTTGCCGGGGTAGAAGCGGTTCATGCTTTTGTTGTCGATGGGATTGACGTGGGGAACTTTTTGAGTGAAGGACTGGATGTTGACGAGTGGGACGAGGATGACGATGCCGGAGAGTTGCGCGGGGTCGATGGCAGCGATGAGTTTTTCGATGGCGATGATGGAGGTGTATTCGGTGCCGTGGGCGCCGGAGACGAGAGCGATAGTTTTGCCTGGCTTGGCGCCGTTGATGACAACGACGGGGATGCTGGTGGCGGGGTCGATGCCGGCAGGGACTTCGAGGTAGCCGGTGGATTCTTGGCCGGGGGCTGCGGTGGCGGTGCCAACGGTGAAGGAGGATTGGGCGTACGCCGAGATGCAACAGAACGATGCGAGTAACACGGCAGCGAGAATCGAACCACGAAGACGAGATGGCATCATTCACCTCCTACTTTTGCAGCGGGGGCGGTTGGTTGGGGGGGACGCGCCGGGGTGGCGTCGCCTTTGACGTAGTGGGCGTACCAAGCTAGGTAGCGTTCGAGGCGGTCTTTCATGTGTGAAGGCACAGTGAAGCCGTGGTGCTCGCCGGGGTAGACGACTAGCTCAGTGGTGCGGCCGAGGCTTTTCAGGGCCTGGTACATTTGTTCGCCGCCGATGATGGGCACGTTCCAGTCCACGTCGCCTCCCATGAATAGGGTGGGAGTGGTGATGTTTTTGATGCGATAGAAGGGCGAGACTTTTTCCCACGTGGCTTTGTTCTCCCAGGGGTAGCCGAGTTCGGTGAAGTAGTCTTTCTGGTATTGATCGTGGCCGAAGCCGGTGGGCAGGAGAGCAATTCCCGCGCCGGAGATGGCGGCTTTGAAGCGCGTGGTCTGGGCGATGATGAAGTCGGTGGACATGCCGCCATAGGACCAGCCGCCGACGCCGAGCCTATCGGGATCGGCGATGCCTTGCGCGAGTGCGTAGTCGACCATGGCCATGTCGTCCTGGTAGTCCTTGTTACCCCAATCCGCAAAGATCGCTTCGCAGAATTTCTGACCGTAGCCGGAAGAGCCGCGCGGATTCGGCAAGAGGACGGCGTAGCCGTTGGCGGCGTAGAGCTCCGCGAGGTGGTAGAAGGACGCGGAGTATTGGCCGACGGGGCCGCCGTGAGGATTTAGCAGCGTGGGGACTTTTTTGCCGGGAGTGTAGTCGAGGGGTTTGTAGAGATAGCCGGAAACGGGAGTGCCGTCTTTGCTTTTGAAATGGACGTAGTCTACTTTGGCGAGACGGAGTTGGGAGAAGAGGGCATCGTTGGTTTTGGTGAGGCGGGTGAGATCGGTGCCGTTCGAAAGATAGATTTCGTCGGGGCGATCGGTCATGCCGACCTGCGCGGCGATGGCGCCGTCTTTGCCGAGCGAGAACGAGGCAACGGTGAGACGGCCACCGATGGGACGAGTGACTTCGCCGCCGGTGACGGCGATGCGGCAGAGATTGTCCGTGCCGTCGTCTTCGGCGACGAAATAAATCGAGCGGCCGTCGGCGGAGAAGCGCGGGCGGCGGACGCTGCGGTCGAAGGCGAGAGTGAGGACTTTGGCTTCGCCGCCGGTCGAGGGAGAGACGGCGAGATGGTGGGTGGCGTAGATCATGGCCTTGACGTCGGTTTGGGTGACGTAGGCGATCCATTTGCCGTCCGGAGACCAGGAAGGAGCGCGGTCGGAGCCGGGATTGGTGGTGACTTGAGTGAGGTGCGCGCCCTTGTCCGAATTGTCGGCGGCTACGACCCATATGTCTGAGTTGTAATTGCGATCGGGGTCGGTGCTGCGGTTGCTGGAAAAAGCGAGAGATCTGCCGTCGGGGGACCAAGCGGGTTCATTGTCATCGAAGTCGCCGGAAGTAATTTGCGTGGTCTTTTTTGAGGCGACATCGAAGACGTAGAGATGGTCACGGCGGTGATCGAGATAGCCGACGATGTCCTGTTTGAATTGGAGACGGTCGATGACGTAGGGAGGCGGGGTTTTGGGTTTTGCGGCGGGCTTCTCTTTGTCCTTTTCCTTGTCTTTCTCTTTCGCGGCTTCGGCATCTTCGGGCTTGGGATCCTGAAGGATGAGGACGAGCCGGGTGCTATCCGGAGACCATTCGAAATCGTTGACGCCTTGAGCGGTTTCGGTGAGGGCGACAGCTTCGCCGCCGAGGCGGTTCAAGAGCCAGACTTGCGGCTTGCCGGCATTGCGTGAGGAAAGGAAAGCAAGGTATTTGCCGTCAGGGCTCCAGCGCAGGTGAGAGGAAGAGACGCCTTCGGCGGTCATAGGAATGGCGTCGCCGCCGTGGGTGGAGATCATCCATAGGCGCTGCTCGTTTTTGTCTTCCTTGAGCATGCGCGTTCGAACGGCGTAGGCGACCCACTGGCCGTCGGGGCTCATTTCGGGCTGGGAGACATCGCGGATCTGGAAGAAGTCGTCGATAGTGATGCTGCGGGGAGTAGTGGGTGCGGGCTTGCTTGCAGATTCCTGGGCGCGGGCGGACAGAGGAAGCATTAGGGCAAAAGACGCGAACGCGATGCGGCGAAACGTTTTCATGCGCACAACTCCTCGGAAGAGAGATGAAGCGAAACCGGGGGCGTAGTGTAGCAGGGAGAAAGGGAATGTGTTTTGAAATTATTTATGGAGCAGAGCGCGGGCAAGCTACTGATGTGGCGCGCCGCAATTTCCATTTTTGTGTCTTCGGAAGGGCGCGGGCGAGCGTGGTATGCTGCGGCGCATGATTCCAATAAAGCGTTGGTTTGCAGTATCTGCGGTTTTTCTGTTTGTAGTTCCGTGCCTGGCGGCACGTGTGACGCGCGTGGAGATCACGTCGCGCGCGGATGTTCTGGATGGCAAACCGTTCGGCGAGAGAGGCGCCTATGAACGGATTACCGGGCGAATCTATTTCGCGGTGATGGTGGACAACATTCACAACCGGGGCATCGTGGATCTGGGCAATGCGGAGAATTTGAAGAATGGTGAGGTGGAATTCTCGGCGGACTTTGTGGCGGTGCGGCCAAAGGATTGGGATAAGAGCAACGGCACGATGCTGCTGGAGAATCCCAATCGCGGGCATGCGCGGATTCTTTCGCTGGTGGATGGGGGCGATGAAGATCTGGCGCACAGCGCGGGGGATGCATGGCTGCTGCGAAACGGATTTACGGTAGTCGCGCTGGGATGGCAGTGGGATGCCGTTGGCAACGGCGCGTTGCGTCTGTACGCGCCGATTGCGAAGGATCATGGCAAGAACATCACGGGACTGTTGCGCGGGGACATCACTTTGCCCGCGAAGGCTGACGAAATTCCGCTTGGGCACGTGATGCCGGGAAGCATCGGAGGGTCAGAGTATCCCGTGGCGCGGCCAGATGATCCGAGGAACATGTTGACGGTGCGCGATTCGCGCGAGGGAAAGCGCACGACGATTGCGCGGTCAGAGTGGCAATTCGCGGCGATGGTGGATGGGAAGTTGACGCCGAGCGATCGGTCGATTCATCTGAATGGCGGGTTCGAGCCGGGACGGATTTATGAGTATGTATATGTGGCAGCGGATCCAGTGGTGGCGGGGCTGGGGTTTGCGGCGGTGCGCGATTTTGCCTCGTACGCGAAGTATATGCGTGGCGGTGGCTTCGTGCCAGCGGTGCGTGTGATTGGGGAGGGGATCTCGCAGAATGGACGGTTTCTCAGGGATTTCTTGTACCAAGGATTTAATGCGGACGAAGAGGGTCGGATGGCGCTGGATGGCGTGCTCGCGCATGTCGCAGGCGCGGGGCGAGGGAGCTTCAACTACCGGTTCGCGCAGCCATCGCGGGATGCGCAGCCGACGCAGTCGGTGTTTTTTCCGACGGACATTTTTCCTTTCACCGATCAGCCAGAGGTGGACCCGCTGACCGGCGAGAAGGGCGGTTTGCTCGATCGCGCGCAGAGCGAGAAGGTGGCGCCGAAAATATTCTTCTCGTACACCTCGTATGAATATTGGGGACGCGCGGCTTCTCTGATTCACACAACCGCCGATGGGAAGGGCGATGCGACTATCGGTCCCAACGTGAGGATTTACCACTTCACGGGATTGCAGCATTATTCGGGGCCGTTTCCGCCAGCGCGCGGAGAGGGTTCGCTTTTCGGGCAACAACTGCAATCACCGCTGCCTGTGCGCTACTTCTGGCGCGCGATGATCGCGAACATGAAGGCATGGATTAGCGAGGACACGGCGCCACCGCCAAGTGCTTATCCCACAATCGTTGCCCATACGTTGGTGACTTTGGGCGAGTTCAGGTTTCCGCGAATTCCGCTAGTGAAACTGCCCAGCGATGCCAACACCGCTTACCGGCTCGACTACGGGCCGAACTGGCGGGAAGGGATTCTTAGCGTGCAACCGCCGCATATTGGGAAGCCGTTTCCCGTGCTCGTGCCGCAAGTAGATGCTGATGGCAACGAGCTTGGCGGAATACATCTACCGGAGATTTCGGTGCCGCTGGCGACGTACACGGGTTGGAATTTGCGCGATCCTTCGATCGGCGGGGCATCGCAGCGATTGGGATTCGAGGGGTCGTATCTCCCGTTCCCCAAAAATGAAGCGGAACGGAAGAGGTTGGGCGATCCGCGCAAGTCCATCGCGGAGCGGTACACCGATCGTGAGACCTACCTCGAGAAGTTCACGGGTGCAGCCGACAAACTCATTGAGCAGCGCTGGATTTTGCCTGAGGATCGCGCACTTTTGCTGAAGCGCGGCGCGGAAGAGTGGGATTTGCTGGCGCGACCGCAATAAGTGCAGTTCTGAATGACATACTGCACTCGCAAAAAAGAGATGCTCGATTATTCGTAGCGCAGGGCTGTCAAGGGATCGAGTTTGGAGGCGCGATAGGCGGGCCAGAAACTGGCTAGGGATGCGACGAAACTCAAGGTGACGATGGCGATGACGAGAGTCAGGGGATCGCGAGGCTTCAAGCCGAAGAGCATGGATTTGGCGGCTTGGGCTGCGCCGAGAGCGAGGCCGCTGCCGATGAGGAGGCCTGCGAGGGTGAGAATGCCGGCTTCGCGGAGAATCATCTTTACGACGTCGCCACGCTTGGCGCCGATGGCCATGCGGATGCCAATTTCCCGGGTGCGCTGCACGACCATGTAGGACATAACCCCGTAGAGCCCGATTGCCGCGAGAATCGCAGCGAGGAATCCGAAGAAGCCGGAAAGAGTGGCCATCAATTCGTCTTGCAAGAGCGAATCGTGAATCTTGGTCTTGAACACACTAAATTCGATGTCGATGCCGGGATTGAGATCCGCGATGGTTTGTTTAAGGGAAGCCATCAGGCTGGTCACGGGGAGAGACGACTTGATCAGGATTTGATCATCGGGGCTGGGCTTCTGCTGCTGAGGCGCCGGGAAATACATGAAGGGCTTAAATTCTTCGTGCATGTCCTGGAATTTATTGTCGCCGGTCACTCCGACAATCTCATAAAGCGGGCGCGGCTCTCCCGGGGGTTCGTGGATGCGGAATCTTTTCCCGACGGGATCCGCGCCCTTGAACATTTTGCGCGCAAATGCCTGATTCACGATGGCGACTTTGACGGAATTTGCGGTATCACGGTCGTCGAAGTCGCGCCCGGCGAGGAGAGGGGTGCCGATGGTATGAAAATAGCCAGGGCCGAGATAATTCATCCACGCTGAACCTTTGTCTTCGTCGGAATCTTCGGTGATGACATTGTCGTTCCAAGTGTCTCCGCCAAATGGGATAAGCATCGCAGCAGCTGCGGATTCCACTCCCGGAATGCTGCTGATGTGCTTGACGATCTCACGTTTGTAGCCTGCAAAACGGTCTTCGGGGAGCTGCAAGCGCTTGAAGTCGACACTGGTAATCAGGATTCCGCTTTGCTGAAAACCGGCGTCGAGGGTGACGAGATTACGAAGACTGCGCGCGAAAAGAAGCGCTCCCATCAGCAGGACGACAGAAAGTCCTACTTGCGAAACGACCAGGATGCGGCGGAGGCCGAATCGCTCGCGGCCCGCGCTCATTCCGCGGCTGCCGGATTGGAGCAAAGTGGCGGGTTCGGCGCGGGTGGCGCGGAAGGCCGGAGCGAGGCCGAACAAGATGGTGGTGAGAACGGCGAGGACAGTTGTAAAGGCGAGAACGCGCCAATCCATGCCGAGGTCGAGGAAGATTTGATTGTCGGAGGTGCTGATGAAGGCGACGAGGAGGCGGCTTACGGCGAAGGCGAGGAATAGTCCGCAAGCGGCACCGGCGAGAGCCAGGAGGATGCTTTCGGAGAGGAGATCGCGAATCATGCGTCCGCGCGTGGCGCCCAGAGCCTGGCGGATGGTGATCTGGCGTTCACGGGCGCCGGCGCGGGCGAGCATCAAGTTTGCGAGATTGGCGCAAGCAATCAGCAAGACCAGGCCAGAGATTCCGAGCAGCAGCCATAAGGGGGTCTCGGAGTCCTCGCGGAGGCGGGAAAAGCCTGTATCGGCGGGAAAGGCGCTGAGCTTGTACGCAAGGAACTTCTTAGTGGCCTCGGCGTCGTAGAAGGGCGGAATGGTTTCTTGCAAGATGGCAGGCGTGATGGCATTGATTTGCGCAGCGGCACGGGTGATGGTCCAACCTCGCTTCAGGCGGCCGATGGTGGCGAGCCACCAGGCATGGCGGATGGTCAGGCGATTGTTGCGAGGACTGAGGACGGGCTCGGCGCAGAGAGGGACGGCGACGTCGAACGAATCTCCAATGGAGATGCCCTTGAAGGCAGGGGGCGTAACGCCGATCACTTCAAATGAATTGCCATCGAGAGTGAGACGCCGGCCGAGGATGGATGGGTCACCGCCGAAATTGCGTTGCCAGAAGGCGTAACTGATATCGACGCCGCTGATGCCGCAGCCCGGCTGGTCGTCGGATGGGCCGAGAAGCCGTCCAATAAGAGGATTGACGCCAAGAACATGGAAGAAATCGCCAGTAACCTGGATGGCGCGGGCGTAACGCACTTCGCCGCCTGTGGAGAGATTAAAGCGGCGGTCGCTAAAGGCGGCGATCTCGGCGAAACCTTCCTGGCCCTTGCGAATCTCCTGCCACATCGCGAAGGTCAGCTGAGAGTATTGGCTGGAGAATTGGCCGGAACCCCAGTGGCGGTCGGCGATCCTGACAGTGCCGAGTTCCTGGGGGTCTTTCACAGGAATGCTACGGAGGCGAATGGCGGAGATGAGCTGGAAGATGGCGGTATTGGCGCCGATGCCTAAGGCCAAGGTGAGGATGGCGACGATGGTGAAGCCGGGGCTGAGGCGAAGAAGGCGAATGTTGTAGCGCAGGTCCTGCCAGAACGAGGCCATGACGTCCCCCTGGGAGTATCAGACGATGGGGGAGGAGGAATGTCACGGCTGGAAAAAAGAAGGGCGGACCGAAGTCCGCCCCTACATGGAGGAATTTACACAATCCCAAAACAGATCAGTTAGAACTGCGGGCGTGGGGGCCGCGGTTTGGGTAACGGTTTGCGGGGGAGCATATCGTCGCGGTTGGCGGTCATGTAGACGAAGGAAGCGACGATGACGGCCATCTGCTTCATGTCGGGTTCCTGAATGCGCTCGTAGACGTCCATGTTGGAGTGATGGGTGCGCGTGTCGTAGTCCATGGGGTCCTGGATGAATTGAAAACCGGGGAGGCCCACGGCGTCGAAGGAAAGGTGATCGGTGCCACCGGTGTTGCGGATGGTGAGGGTGTTCATGCCGAGATCGTGGAAGGGGAGCATCCAGGCGGAGAAGAGCGGAGCGACCATTTCATTGCCTTGCAAATAGACGCCGCGAATTTTACCGGTGCCGTTGTCGATGTTGTAGTAGGCGTCGAGCTTGGCATGCTCGGGAAGAATTTTGATGAGTTTTGTGGCGGGATCTTCGGCGTAGGCATCGCCAAAGTGCTGCTTGATGTAAGCGGCTGAGCCGAGGAGTCCCTGCTCCTCGCCGGTCCACAGGCCGATGCGCACGGTGCGGCGCATCTTCAAGCCGGTGGATTTGAGAATGCGGATGGCTTCGAGCATGACCGCGGAGCCCGCGCCGTTATCGGTGGCGCCGGTTCCGGCGTGCCAGGAATCAAAATGTGCGCCGAGCATGACGACTTCGTCGGCTTTGGCTTTGTCGGTGCCAGGAATTTCGCCGATGATATTGAAGGAATTCAGGTCGTCATCGTAGAACTTGTTCTGGATGTCGAGCTGCATCGTAACGGTTTGCTTTTTATCGAGCATGCGAACGATGCGGCCGTAGTTTTCGCTGGCAACGGCCACGCGGGGCGGAACGGGGGGATCTTTTTCTTTATCGCGGCCGCCACCTTGCTGGACGAAGACGGTTCCGTCATCGCTGCGGGAAGGCTCGATCCAGGCGGCGATGCCTTCTTCGACGAGGAACTTCTGAATTTTGTTATTTAATTCACGTTGCGCCCGGAATTGGGCAATGCGATCTTCGGGGCCCTGGGCGGCAGGGACAGGCTGCGTGGCGAGGTCGGCAAGCTCCGCGTCGGTGTAACGGTGAGCTTGCGGCTCGAAGCGTTCGGGGTTTTCGGGGATGGCCGCGGTCAAGACGAACTTTCCTTTGAGCTGGCCGCGATACTTCTGGATGTCTTCTTCTTTCAGGATTGGCGCGAACACGGCGTCGGCGGTTACGGGACCGTTGGTGCCGGGCGTCCAGGCTTTGGCGTAGGCGATCAGGGGAAACGGGCGCGGGGAGATTACCTGCGCGGAGAAGCGTTCGTTGGACCAGCCGCGGCCGAAGGGGCCCCACGGTTCGAGATGGACATTGGTGAGCTGCCATTCCTTCAGCTTGGCGGTGGTCCAGTTGGCGGCTTCCTTGATATTCGGGGAATTCGTGAGGCGCGGGCCGTAGACATCGCTGAGGTAGCTCATGATTTCCATGACTTTGGAATTGCCGAAGCCTTCCGCCTTGATTTGATAGATGCCGTACAAATCGGCGTGGCTGGGAGCTTGCGCCGCCAAAGGCAGAACTGCCAATAAGACAACGAACACCGCCAACGCACTCACATGCTTTCGCACTATTGTTCCTCCGACCTTTTTTTGAGATTCGATTTTCAGGAAATTGCCCCAGGGCAAAACTCTCTAAACATGGGACGCACGCACTTGCAAGTCCGTTTCACTCACCGGATTTCGGCGGCGGAGGTGTAGCGGGAGCCGAGTCGCCCTTGACGTAGTGGCCGTACCAGGCGAGGTAGCGCTCGAGGCGGTCCTTGATGTGAGAGGGCGTCTTGAATTCGTGATACTCGCCGGGGTAGACGACGAGTTCGGTGGAGCGGCCGAGGCGTTTGAGAGCCTGGTACATCTGCTCGCCGCCGAGGATGGGTACATTCCAGTCGATATCACCCCCCATGAAGAGGGCCGGCGTGGTGATGTTCGCGACCTTGTAGAACGGGGAGACTTTCTCCCAAGCGGCCTTGTTTTCCCAGGGATGGCCTAGCTCGAGTTCGTAGTCTTTTTGATATTGGTCGTGGCCATAGTCGCCGAGTTCGATCACCTTCCCCAGCTCCTCGCCGCCAACGGCTACGCCGTTCTCTTCCCCAACCCACGCGGCTCCACCGGCTACGGTGAGAAGCACGCCAAAGCCATTTTCGCCGATTGGGGCAACAAGGACTTCCAGGACGACATGGCCATGGTCGACTACG
>Ga0207131_1154_pt1 | contig 12642 bp, 10 predicted proteins | sample Alteio_BWMinHeat_13_FD_153557 | JGI IMG/M metagenome (GOLD analysis project Ga0207131, IMG submission 153557) | Enriched cells from forest soil in Barre Woods Harvard Forest LTER site, Petersham, Massachusetts, United States -... | ecosystem: Environmental > Terrestrial > Soil > Temperate forest >...
CCCAGCGGTTCGGTGCCGCCGGCGGGGAGCGGAAGACGCAGGCGTCCCGCGGTTCGGACATAACTTTTTGGAAGCGTGTCGGCTTCGACTACTTTGACCCAGGCGGTGGGCTTCATAGCGGCGAACCACTCGGCGGCTTGGCGGGCGTCGGCGTCGGAGACTGCTTTCGCGATGGTGTTCATGCGGGCAGGATCTTTGCGGGCTCCGCTTTTGAAGTACATCATCTGGCGCGCTAAATATTCGGCGGGGAGGCCGGCGAGGTCGGCGGATTCGGGGTGGCCGTGGCCGGACTGGAGATGGCAGGCTCCGCAGGCGAGCGCGTTGGGCGGCGTGCCGTGGCCGATCACCGCAGGCAGCGGGCCGTGTTCTTCGGGATACCAATCGGGCGGATTAGCGAGATCTTCGACCTGTGCGGGCGTGTAGCTTTTGCTGCTGCCGGGGAGATGGACGGGCTCGGTGCTCTCGGTGACCGTGGGCTGCTCTTTGTCGGGAGTGGGGAAAGCCCAGGCGGGGCGGACTCCTTGTTGAGCGAGCGCGAGAACGGACGAGAAAGCGAAGAGTGCGAGGTTCTTAGTATTCATAAAGGCGTGCTGGATTATCGACCAGAATTTTTTTTGCGGGTAGCGGCGTCGGGGGCCCACACGGGGAGCAGATTTAATAGGCGGCCGTCGTCGATTTGATAGACGGGATTTAATTCAGTCGCGGCGCGGCCGGGGGGCGGATTGGAATTGGGATGCGGCCAATCGGTGCCCCACACGATGCGGTCGGCATTGGCTGCGATGAGAGCTTTTGCAAAGGGTGCGAGGTCGGGATAGTCCGGACTTTGCATCGACGCGCGGTAGGCGCCGGAAATTTTCACGTAGGCTTTGCCGGAGCGGACTAACTCGATCAGGTCCGGAAAGCCGGGCTGGGTTAGGCCGTGGGCGGTGTCGATGCCTCCGAAATGATCGAACACTACAGGGACGGGCGAGGCCATGACCAAGTCTTTGATGGCGGCGATCACGGCGGGGCTGACGTACATCTGAATGTGCCAGCGGCGGCTCTTTACGCGCTCGACGGCGGCTTGAAAACGGGTGCGCGCGACGCTGGCGTTGTCCTGGCCGACGGTGGTGAGATTGATGCGGATGCCTTTGAAACCGGCGCGGGCCATGCTGTCGAGATCGGCTTCGGAAGTTTTGTCACCGATGACCGCGATGCCGCGAGCGCCAAGGCCGTAGGCTTTCATGCCGTAGATGGTGGCGGAATTATCAGTGCCGTAGATGCTGGGCGTTACGATCACGACGCGCTGCAGATGGAGCGCGCGGTGGAGCGCGGCCATTTCATCGGGGAGAGCGGGCTCGGGCGTATAGACGCGGCCGGACCAGAAGGGGAATTTCGCGGGGTCACCGAAGATGTGGGTATGGGTGTCGCAGGCGTTAGCGGGGACGGCGAAATTCACGGCGGTGGAGGGCTGCGACGCTTTCGCAAAAACTCGACGGCTGAGGGCGAGAGCGGCGGCGCCGATCAGGGCTTCGCGTCTGGTGGTCTGGCTCATGTACCGGGCACCAGCGAGTATATGTCCGGCGAATAATCGAAGTCAACGCACTTGTGTAATTCGCGAAGACTGATATAAACTCATACCCCGAGGAAGCAACCACACATGACACCTAACATTTTTGCAAAGTTTACACTAGCCGCGGCCGCGCTGGCTGTCGCCGCCGGCCCAGTGGCGGCACAGAATCTGAGCAAGTTCGTGATCTCCGACGAAGCTGCGAAGAAGACCATGATCAAGAACGAAATCAACGCGGAGACGGCGGCGAAAATCGCGCAGGCTTGCGTCGATTTTGCCATCAAGAATAACCAGGCGATCACGGTTTTCATTCTGTCGCCGACGGGGCAGATTGTGCATTCGCATCGCATGGACGGGCAGGTGCCGATCAACATCGAAACGGCGCTATTAAAGGCACAGAGTGTTCTGTACACGCGCGATTCGACGCATCAGCGCGCGAATATGGTGGCCAATAACTTGTCGCTGCAGATGCGCTGGGGACCTCTGGGTGTATTCCCGACGTCGGGCGGACTGCCGATTGTTGTGGACGGGCAGATGATCGGCGTGATTGGCGTGGGCGGTGGGAACAAGGACGAAGAGTGTGCGTATCAGGCGCTGACGTCGGTGGTGGGTCCGCAACCGCCGCTGGCTGGGCCGCCGCCGGAGCGTCGTCAACCGTAGATTATTTTGGGCGTTCGAGACTGGCGCGGTTCCACTGCGCCAGTTTCGCGCCGGCTTCGTAGGAGCTTTGGCAGAAGTCTAGGATGGCTTGTTCGGGGCTCGGCGCGGTGCGGGCGTCTTCGTATTTGAGGATGAATTCGCCTAGTTGGCGGTCCCAATAAGCTGCTGCGGGGCGCACTGGCTCGGCGTCTAATCCAGGTGGTACGGGGACGCTGTAGGAGTAAAACGCTGGCTGCGGGAAGGCACGGTTGCCGGGCCACCATCCGCAACTGATCACTTCATGCGAGTAGGCTTCGCGCTGCATGGCGTCGACGCCTTCTTTTTGCGGAGCGAGGCGGCCGGAGAAGCGCGTCACTGCTAAATCGAAGGAGCCCCAGAAGAAATGCACGGGGCTGCACTTGCCCAGGAAGCGTGCGCGGAATTGCTTGAAGACGCGATCACTGTGGACCAGGATATTGCGAAAGCGTTCGACGTATTCGGTGTCGTAGGACGCGTGATGGTGGTCTTGATCGAAGGGCGTGGGGTCGTCAAATTCGCTGGGCACGCGATAGATTTTCACGTCGATGCCAAGCATTTTGAGTGCGGCCATATATTCGGCGTAGAAATCGGCGACGGAGCGCGGGTAGAGGCGCATGGAGTGCATGCAGCCGGAACTGGCTCGCATCCACAGTTGGTGCGCGACCAAATCGAATTCGATTTCGAGCGTGCCGGAGACGCAGGGGATGGCCGAAGTGGTGAGGCCGCGCGCGGTTACGTAGAACGGGACATTCCACCAGTGGTTTTCGAGCGGGGCTAACTTGAGGCGCGTTTTGCCTACGATCTGGGTCCACATGTGGAGGGTGTCGCAGGTTTTTTCCCACTCGGCGAAGGGGAGGGCGGGCCAGTCAGATGAGCTCATGCGTCAACTCGGATCGAGCTCGACTTCATCGATGTAGCACCAGGCCCAGTCTTCACCGGGCTCAAGGGATTTCACGATGGGGTGCTTGGTCGAGTGAAAGTGTTTGGTGGCGTGTCTGTTTTTCGAAGAATCGCAACAGCCGACGTGGCCGCAGGTGAGGCACAGGCGCAGGTGGACCCAGGTATCGCCCATCTTCAAACATTCTTCGCAACCTTTGGTGTGTGGTTTTACGTCGTGAATCTGGTTGAGATGCGAGCAAGCCGGCACGGTGACTCCTAGGATTTGATCTTCAGCAATTTGGCTGCGTTTTCACCCAGGATCGCACGCTTATCGGCGTCGCTGAGGCCGGGAGTCTTGAGGATGTCGTCGACGATGGTGTTGCTCCAGGGGAAGGGATAGTCGGTGCCGATCATGAGCTGGCTGGCGCCGCACTCGGCTACCAGGTGGCGTACGCCTTCGGTGGTGAAGACCATGGTGTCGAAATACAGTTGGCGCAGATATTCGGAGGCGTGTTTTTTGGACTTGCACTGGTCGGGGAAACGGTTGCAACCGTAATCGGAACGGCCGGCGTAAGACGGGAGATAGCCGCCGGCGTGAGCGGCGCAGACTTTGAGTGCCGGAAATTTGTCGAGGGTGCCGTCGAAAATCAGGTGCGACAGGAAGATGGTGGTTTCGAGCGGGTTGCCGATTACGTTGGTTAAGCCGCCGCCGCCGGCGAGGCGCTTGTTCATTTCGGGGATGCCTTGCGGGTGCATGAACACGAGGCAGCCAAGTTCTTCGGCTTTCTTCCAGAAGGGATCGAACTTGGCCGCGGAGAGTTCGTCGCCGTTGACGTGGCCTCCGATGGCGGCGCCGCGCAGGTTGTATTTCTTGACACCTTCTTCGAGTTGCTCAGCGGCCAGGTCCGGATACTGCAAAGCGACTGACGCGAAGGCAACGAAGCGGTCGGGGTACTTGGCACACAGATCCGCTAGTTTTTCGTTTTGGATTTTGATCACTTGAGTGACGACGTCGCGCTCGGCGGAATACCAGGTGGGGTTGATGCTGAGGGCTTGCATGTCGGTTCCCCATTCGTCCATGCGGGCGAAGCGCTCGGTGGCCATGGTGCCGTCCATGATGCCGGCATCGTCGGGGTTGGTTTTGCGGCCGAGTAAGGCTATGGCCTGGGGAACGACCACGTGGGCGTGAATATCGATGGTGCGGATGCGGCGTCCGCCGACCATGACCTGGCGCTTTTTGGGCGCGCCTGCGGGCTGGGCGTGCAAGTTTTGGTTCAGCAGGTGGCAGCCGGTAAAAACGACTCCGGTGTTCTTCAGAAACTGGCGGCGATTGGTCATGTAAAATCCTTCCCGTGAAGTGTATCAGTTTCGGCGATGTGGGTTAGATTATAGGTTCGGTCTTCTATGAATTCCTTGGTCAAGCTGGAACGAAGGGGGCGGGTGGCGGTGATCACCATCGACAATCCGCCGGTGAATGCGATTGCGGCTGGGATGCCGGAGGGGCTGGAATCGGCGCTCGCGGAGGCGCAGGCGGATGCGGGCGTGGACGCGATCGTGGTGATGGGCGCGGGGAAAACTTTCATCGCGGGCGCGGATCTGGCGGAGTTTGCGCGGACTGGCAAGGGTCCGGATCTGCACAAACTTTTGGTCAAGTTGGAGGATAGTTCGAAGCCTACTGTGGTGGCGGTGCACGGGACGGCGTTAGGTGGCGGCGTCGAAATTGCGATGGCGGCGAATTATCGCGTGGCCGCGGCGGACGCGCAGTTGGGGATGCCGGAAGTCACGATCGGCGTGGTGCCGGGGGCGGAGGGCACGCAGCGGTTGCCGCGACTGGTGGGGATCGCGAAGGCTGTCGACATGTTGATGACGGCGGCTCCGGTGAAGGCTGCGGAGGCGGTTGCGATTGGGTTGGTGGATCGCGTGGTCGATGGTGATTTGTTGAGCGGAGCGGTGGCGTTCGCAGAGGAGATGGCGGCTAAGAGCGGTCCGCATCCGAAGACTCGCGAGAAGAGCGTAGACGCGCAGGATAGCGCTGCGGTTTTTGCGAATGGGCGGGAGTTGGCACGCAAGATTCGACGGAATCAGACGGCTCCGCCGGCGGTGCTGGAGGCGTTGGAGGCGGCGACTACTTTATCGTTCGAGGCGGGGTGCAAGAAAGAGCGCGAGTTGTCGGAGGCTAGTTTGCGGTCGCCGCAGGCGCAGGCGTTGATCCACGCGTTTTTTGCGGAACGGGCGGTGGGCAAGGTTCCGGGGGTTTCGAAAGATACGGCGACGTATGCGATTCGGCAGGCGGCGATTATCGGGGCGGGAACGATGGGCGGCGGGATCTCGATGGCGTTGGCGAACGCGGGGATTCCGGTGTGGCTCAAGGATTCGAGTCAGGCGGCACTCGATCGCGGGATGGCGGGGATTCGCAAGAATTACGAGAGCTCTGTGAAGCGCGGGCGCATTACTGCGGAGGTGATGGAACAGCGCATTGCGATGATTCGTCCGCAGTTGGGGTACGACGGGTTTGACGGGGCGGACATTATTATCGAGGCGGTGTTTGAAAGCATGGATCTGAAGAAGCAGGTCTTTGCGGAGATTGACAAAATCGCCAAGCACGAGTGTGTGCTGGCTACCAATACTTCAACGCTCGATATCGATGAGATTGCGGGGGCTACGCGGCGGCCGGAGATGGTGATCGGGCTGCACTTTTTTAGTCCGGCGCATGTGATGCGGCTGCTGGAGATTGTTCGGGGGAAGGCGACTTCCGCGACGGTAGTGGCTACGGTGCTGGCGCTAGCTAAAACATTACGCAAGGTTGGTGTGTTGGTTGGGAACGGCTATGGATTTGTGGGAAATCGCATGATGTTTCCCTACATGCGGGAGGCGCAGTTGCTGGTGGAGGAAGGGGCTACGCCGGCGCAGGTGGATGGCGCGTTGACCTCTTGGGGCATGGCGATGGGAATTTTCGCCGTGGATGATATGGGCGGTCTGGATTTGGGGGCGCGGTGTTTTGCGGATATTCGGGCGATGCGGGGGCCGGGGCCGCGGATGCCGGTGATGTTGGATAGGCTCGTGGCGATGGGGAGGTTGGGGCAGAAGACGGGGGCGGGGTGGTACCGGTATGACGAGACTCGGAAGCCGATTCCGGATGCGGAAATTGAGGCGCTCATAGAGAAGACCGCGACGGAGATTGGCGTGGTGCGGCGGACGATTACTCGGGACGAAATTATCGAGCGGTGTTTGTACTCGATGATTAACGAGGGCGCGAAGATTTTGGAAGAGGGGCGAGCGGCGCGGGCTTCGGATATAGACACGATTTATATGACCGGGTATGGATTTCCGGCGTATCGCGGGGGGCCGATGTGGTTTGCAGACACGGTCGGTCTGGATAAAGTGTCGGCGCGGGTGCGGGAGTTTCATCAGACGCACGGGCAGTTGTGGGAACCTGCGGCTTTGCTGGAGCGGTTGGCGGCGGAGGGGAAAACGTTTGCGAGTTTGGATGGTGCACCGTGACTGCCGCTCGACCATTCCGCGATGTGAAGCTGGGGTCGCGCGAGGTGGTGGTGGAGCGCGGGGCTGGCGGCGTGGTGTACGTCAGGCTGGCGCAGGCGCTGGGCGAGTATCCGGCGCGTATGACGGACAAGTTGGATTATTGGGCGGAACATACACCGGATCGTACTTACGTCGCCAAGCGCGATGCGGGCGGGGAGTGGAGGCGGATTAGTTATCGCGAGGCTCGCGATATGGGGAGGCGGATCGGACAGGCGCTGGTGGATCGCGGGCTGTCCGCGGAGCGGCCGATTGCGATTGTTTCGGGCAACGATCTGGAGCACGCGATGTTGGCGCTGGGCGCGATGTACGCGGGGGTTCCGTTCTCGCCTCTGTCGCCATCCTATTCGCTGCTGGTTACGGATTACGCGAAGCTGCGGCATATTTTTGGATTGCTGACGCCGGGACTGGTGTTCGCTGCTAGCGGGACGCAGTTCGCGAAGGCATTGAATGTCGTGATGCCGAAGGATGCGGAGTTGGTGGTGACGCGCGATCCGCTGCCGGGGGCTACTTTGTTTTCGCAGTTGCTGGAGACCGAAGCAGGAGCGGGGATCGATGAGGCGCATGCTCGGGTGGCGCCGGATACGGTGTTCAAGATTCTGTTCACTTCGGGGTCGGTGGGGAAACCGAAGGGCGTGATGAATACGCATCGCATGTGGTGCAGCAATCAGGAAATGGTGCGCACTTGCTGGCCGTTTATCGCGGAGGAGCCTCCGGTGATTTTAGAGTGGCTGCCGTGGAATCACACTTTCGCCGGCAATAAAGACATGGGGCTGATCCTTTACAACGGAGGTTCGTTGTATCTGAATGACGGCAAGCCGGTGCCGGGACAGTTCGAAGAGACAATTCGCAATCTGCGCGAGGTCAAGCCTACGATTCATCTGGATGTTCCTGTCGCGTTCGATGCGCTGGTGCCGTATTTGCGGAAGGATCGCGAGTTTGCGAAACATTATTTCAGCCATTTGAAAGTGATGTTTTATGCGGCGGCGGGGTTGTCGCAGAAGACTTGGGAAGACTTGGAAAATATCGCGCTGGATGTGGTGGGCGAGCGGCTCCTGATGTTGTCGGGGCTGGGGTCGACGGAAACGGCCCCCTATGCGATGTGGATTGGGCGGGAGGCGGCGCGCGCAGGAGAGGTTGGCTTGCCGGCTCCGGGGATCACGCTGAAATTGGCGCCGGTGCTGGGCAAGTTGGAGGCGCGGCTGAAAGGTCCAAACATCACGCCGGGGTATTGGCGGCAGCCGGAGCTCACGGCGGCGGCTTTCGACGAAGAAGGGTTTTACAAGATGGGCGATGCGCTGCGCTATATCGAAGAAGGGAATCCGGCGCGCGGGTTTCTTTTCGATGGGCGCGTGGCGGAGGACTTCAAACTCAACACGGGGACATGGGTGAGCACGGGTCCGCTGCGGAGTGCGTTTCTGGCGCACTTTATGCCTTACGCGAAGGAAGTTGTGATTGCGGGGCGCGATCGCGGGTGCGTTACGGCGATGGTGTTCCCGGATGCGAACACTTGCCGCGATTTCGATGAAGGTGCGCTGCGCGTCAAATTTGGGGAGTTGCTGACGTCGTTTGCGGCGAAGAGCACGGGGTTGTCGACGCGTGTGGCGGCTATTATTTTGTTGGACACTCCGCCTTCAATTGAGGCGCATGAGTTGACGGATAAGGGATCGATCAGCCAGCGTGCGGTGCTGGAGAATCGGGCTGATGTGGTGGAGGAGTTGTATTCAGATTCGGCGCGGGTGATTAGGACACTATGACAATTGCAGAGAGAACGAAGCGGATTAACGCTGCTGATTTGGTGGCTATCGATGTTCACGTCCACGCGATGACGGTGGAAAAGACGCAGGATGGGAGCACGTTCGGGCAATCGGCGTCGAAATATTTTGGCGCGGATATGGCTGATAAGGGATCAGAGGTATTGGGCGCTTATTACCGCGAGCGCAAGATGGCGGCGGTGATTTTTTCGGTGGATGAGTATTTATCGGGATCGCCGTTTTTGGGGAATGACAAGGTCGTGGAGATTGCGGCAGCTAGTCCGGATGTGCTGATTCCGTTTGCTAGCATCAATCCGCATCGCGGCAAAGAGGGCGTGGAGGAAGCGAAGCGGCTGGTGGCTGGAGGGGCGATTTGCGGTTTCAAATTTCATCCGCCGCTACAGGAGTTTTTTGCTAACGACCGGATGGCTTATCCGCTGTATGAGGTGATCGCGGAGTCCGGGTTGCCGGCTCTATTTCACACGGGTCATAGCGGAATTGGGACGCGCGTGCGCGGGGGCGGCGGGGTGCGGCAGAAGTATGGGAATCCGATTTACCTGGATGACATCGCCGTGGATTTTCCGGACATGCCGATGATCATGGCGCATCCGTCATTCCCTTGGCAGGATGAGGCGATTTCGGTGTGTCTGCATAAGCCGCAGGTTTATATCGATCTGTCGGGATGGTCTCCGAAATATTTTTCGCCACTGTTGATTCAGTATGCGAATACTCTGCTCAAGGACAAAATGTTGTTCGGGTCGGACTTTCCGGTGATTACGCCGGACCGGTGGTTGAAGGATTTCGAGACGATCGGGATTAAGGATGAAGTGCGGCCACTGATCCTCAAGGAGAATGCGGTGCGTTTGTTTGGACTGAAGAATCAGACTACGTAGCGGCCGGCGTCTAGCAGGCGGCGGGCGATTTTGCGGCGTAGAGCGATGGTGTCGACAGGCGGGGCCGGGGAGCGGACGGGTGGTTCGAGTCCGCAAGCTCCAAACAACGCTTGCATCGGCGCGGACATCCGTATTTCAGAATTGCTCTGCAGGACCGCGAACATGTCCATGGCGTGGGCGCCTTTACCGGCTGCTTGAAGTTTCTGCGTTCGCAACCACGCAGATTCGATAACAAAGAACTCAATCAACATGTCGGAAAGTGCCGTCGCCACCTCCTGCTGATTTTCGAGGTCGGCGCCGAACTTCTCGAGGGCCGGGAGAAATCCTGTCATGTCAAAATAAATCTTTCCCTGCTCCAGACGCTTCATCAATTGGTTCAAAATCAGGACACGGTTGATTTCGTTGGTGCCTTCGAAGATGCGGAAGATGCGGGCGTCGCGGTAGAAGCGTTCGACGGCGTAATCCTGGTGATAGCCGTAGCCGCCGTGGATTTGGACTCCTTCATCGACTACGTAGCCGACGGCTTCGGACGCGTAGACTTTCACTATCGAACATTCTTGCGCCAGTTCCTGAGTGGCGGATGCTTGCTGAAACTGGCCGACTACGCGCCAGTACATGGATTCGACGGCGAAAATGCGCACGGCCATTTCGGCTAGTTTGTGTTGAATGGCGCCGAATTCGGAGATGGTTGTGCCGAAGGCTTTGCGCTCTTTTGCGTAGGCCAGGCTGAGGGCTAGGACTTCTTTCGACGCTCCGGCGGCGTAGGGTCCGATCTTGAGTCGACCGATGTTCAGGACGTTGAAGGCGATGATGTGGCCGCGGCCCACTTCTCCTAAAACATTCTCGACCGGCACGGCGACGTTGTCTAAATACAAGGCCGTGGTGGAGCTGCCGTGCAATCCCATCTTGTGTTCTTCGGCGCCGGGGGTCACTCCCGCGTACGCGCGTTCGACTAGGAACGCGGTGAATTTTTCGCCGTCGACCTTGGCGAAGACGGTGAAGAGGTCGGCGATGCCGCCGTTGGTGATCCACATCTTTTGGCCGTTCAGGATGTAGTGTTTTCCGTCGGGTGTGAGATCGGCGCGGGTGCGGATGGCCATGGCGTCGGTGCCGGCTTGAGGCTCGGTCAGCGCGTAAGCAGCGATCATCGACGCGTTGGCCAGTTGCGGCAGGTACTTGCGCTTTTGTTCTTCGGTTCCGAAATAAATTAGCGGCAGTGCACCAATGCCGGCTTGCGCGCCGTGCGTGACTAGGTATGACGCGTCGCGGGCGAAGCATTCTTCTACGATCATTACGGACGCTAGGTCGAGTTCCATGCCGCCGAAGCGTTCGGGAATGGAGATGCCGGTGAAACCGAGTTCAGCGGACTTGCGGAGGACGCTCAGGAGCACGCCGGGGTCTTGGCGGTGGATGGCGGGGAGGTTGGGGGCGACTTCGGCGGTCCAAAAATCTTGCGCGGTACGGGCGATCGAGAGGTGTTCCGCGGTTAGATGTTCAGGAGTCACGCAGTCGGAGCTTCAAGCGGTCAACCAGCGCATCAGGAAAAAGTGGTGTCCGCAGAGCGAGCAGCGGTAAGGGAGCAGGAACCAGTGGATGGCTTTTTCCATGGCGTTGCGCGCGCCTACGCCGCGGAAGTCGACCGATCGGCAATTGGGGCAGCGCCTGGAAAATAGCACGTGATCCTAACCGTCGGTTTTGGCGGCGCCGCCGATGGCGGTGGCCAGGCGATTGCGGAAGGAGCGGCCGCTGGCGGCTACTTTGGGTTGATTGCCGCGGCTGAGGTCGGGGCGGCTGGCTTCTTTGGCGGCTTCGATTTGTTCGGGGGTGCGGACGTCTGGCTCGGAGAGTTTCACTTTTTCGCGCGCGCGTTCTACTTGGCGTTTGTGGCGCTTGGCTAATCGCTTGTCCATACCTTAACAGTACACCTGGGCGCTAACAGAGTGTTCGACCGGAGGTCGAACGCGGACCGGAGGTCCGCCCTACATTGGCGGTAACGGTTCGTGCGCAGGCTTTCGACTGAGTGGCGGGCACTACTTGGCGGTTTTACTTTGCGGCTTAAAGGCGCTGCTCGAATTATGGTCGGGCAGAAAGGGGTATCGCAATTATGATCGTTGTATTTCCTCCGTCTCCAGTCGGTAATTAGGCTGGCGCAAAGGGGCGCCGCTGGGTGGCGGCGCTCCGCGCGATTGCCGATGGTGTGCTACTTCGAATCTTCGGCGAATTTCGGAAGTCCGCAATGGACGCAGTGACGCTGTAGAAAACCACGCTTCGGCCATGGACCCCAAAAAACAGTTTTCCGCAGCGTGGGCATACTAGGACGTTTGTCCAGGTTCCCACCACCAATGCGGCTGCACTCCAGCCGACGGGGAAGAAGTTCCAAAGGCCAGGATCGCCGATCCGTTGCGAAATTGCGTAACGGGTCATCAGAACGCAAGGCCAAAGGGTGAGCAACAGAAGGAAGAAGAGATTTCTCCGGCGTCTGTATGTTTTCCATCGTTCACAATACGCCATGGCTCCGCTCCATTCTAGATTAATCGCGCGATATTATGCCGGTACCATTGGTTTAATATCTGCAGTCTGGTAGTATATCCGGTAGTAAGCTCGTAGAACTAAGCAAATGGCTGCCTTCGGGAGAAGCCTTTGCCTGATTCTCACGCTGTGGATGACGGGATCACGCCCCCCGACGGTCATCCCGCCTAGATTGCCTGACTCTAGCCCTTGGTGGGATCAGGCCTCCCTCGAAATCCAACACGACGCGCTACGCCTGCGCAAGGCCGGAGACTTTCGCGCGGCTGAAACTCTGTATCAGCAGGGCTATCGGGAAGCCGTGCGCCGGGGCGACCGGCTGGCAGCGGCGCGGTTCCTGATGAGCGCGGGCGGCAGCCAGATGTTTGCGCTGGAGTATCGCGCGGCGCTGGGAACCTTTTTGCAGGCGCGCGATCTGGCTGCCGGGCTCGCAGATCATGCGGATTTGGGCGGGATTGACGTCAATCTGTCCAGTTTGTATTTGCAGATGTGGGATGTTGCGGCGGCTACGCGCGCGGCGGAGGACGGGCTGCGCGAAGCGGGGCTGGTGGAGGCGCATGCGGCTTACTTCAAGCCTCCGCTGCTGATGCAGATGGGGCGCATCCATGCGCTGCTCGCTGACGGCGAAGCGCGTGCGTCCTTCGCGGCGGGAATCGAGGCGGCGCGGGCGCGGGACGACGTGGCTATTGAAGCGCTGGCTTGGGATTTGCTGGGGGAGGAGGAACTGGGCTCGGCACATCTGCAGGAAGCGGAAGCCGCGTTCCTGGAGGCTTTTCGTTTGCGGCGGTTTTTTCGCGCGGGCGAACTGGGTTTGTCGTACGGGCGT
>Ga0207131_1121_pt2 | contig 12639 bp, 11 predicted proteins | sample Alteio_BWMinHeat_13_FD_153557 | JGI IMG/M metagenome (GOLD analysis project Ga0207131, IMG submission 153557) | Enriched cells from forest soil in Barre Woods Harvard Forest LTER site, Petersham, Massachusetts, United States -... | ecosystem: Environmental > Terrestrial > Soil > Temperate forest >...
TAACAAAACGATTGGCATAACCCAAATTGTTGAACATCCTTCTCTTAATGCTATTCGGGAAGGCATTATAGCGGAGTTAAGAAAACAAGGATTTATAGAGGGCAAGAACCTAACTATCATTTATGAAAGTGCCCAAGGTAACCCCACAACAGCTGTTCAAATCGCTCAAAAGTTTGCCAGTTTGCCTCTTGATGTGGTTGTTCCTATTGCCACGCCCTCTGCGCAAGCGATCGTGCATCAAATCAAAAAAACGCCTGTCGTTTTTGCGGCCGTTTCCGATCCCTTGAGTGCGAAGATCGTTTCCTCGCTCGACCACCCTGGGGGAAATGTAACAGGGGTTACGGATACACCTCCCCTTGCTGAGCAATCGAATTTTATAGAAACCTGTATTCCTCAGTTAAAAACCCTCGGTGTCGTCTATAATCCTGGGGAAGCAAATAATGTTGCTATGCTTGAAGCTCTAACGCCACTTGCTAAAGAAAAGAATATTAAAATTCTTACGGCTACGGCCTCTCAATCAGCAGATGTTCAAGCCGCCGCCAAAAGTTTGGTTACCCGAGTCGATGCTATTTTTGTCGGGAATGACAATACGGTTGTCTCAGGCCTTGAAGCGCTTGTAAAAACGTGTTTGAATGAAAAAAAGCCCCTCTTTGTAAGTGACCCGGATTCGGTTAATCGCGGTGCTCTTGCTGCCTATGCCTATGATCAACGTCAGATGGGTGAACAAGTGGGAAGTATGGTTGCAAGGGTTCTTAAGGGGGCAAATCCGGGGGATATGCCCGTGGAGAGAGCGACGGATCTTAAATTTTCTCTAAACCCCCAAACCGCTGAACAAATACAAGTAACCTGTAAGGTTGCGCGTTAATTGCTGGAGAAAGAAATGAACTTTTTATCTATGTTAATGACTCTTAGTTTTTTTGGTGGAACGGTTGTTCAAGCCCTTGAAACCGTTCACGTTGCTGTCGGTCAAATTGTTGAGCACCCTGCCCTTGACACCCTGCGCACCAGCTTAAAGGAGGGCCTGGAGCAGCAGGGATATGTGGAAGGAAAAAATCTAAAGTGGACCTATGAAAATGCTCAAGGTAGTCCCATCACAGCTGTTCAAGCGATCCATAAACTTGTGAGTGGAGCACCCAACGTTATCGTTACCCTTTCTACGCCAATGACTCAGGCTGCGGCAACGGCGACTCCAGACATTCCCATTGTTTTTGGAGCGGTCAGTGACCCTACAGCCGCAAAACTAACGAGCCACAAGAATGTGACGGGACTGACAGATTTTGTTCCTGTTCAACCCCAGCTTGATCTGGTAACAGCTGTGGTTCCTCACGTGAAATCTATTGGTGTCATTTTTAATTCAGGGGAAGCCAATTCTCAAAAGCAAGTTCAAGAAATCAAGGCGCTGGCTAAAAAGCAGGGTATTCAAATTGTGGAAGCGACCGTTTCTAAAAGCAGTGATGTTCCGGCAGCTACAAAGACACTTGTTGGGCGGGTAGAGGCCATCCTGCTGCCAACAGACAACACAGTGATCTCAGCCCTTGAATCGATTATTAAAATTGGTATCCATAATAAGATCCCTGTTTTTGGAAGTGACGTTGATATTGTGCGCCGAGGGGCGGTTGCCGCCTATGGCGTGGATTGGCAAGTTTCGGGGATAGCGCTTGCCAAGATGGTGACCTCTATCTTGAAAGGAACGCCTGTGAAAGACATTCCTATTCAAAATCCGGAAATCTTGAGCCTCCACGTCAATCCCAAAGCCGCAGAGCAAATGGGTGTTTCTATTCCCGAATCCCTTGAGAAAAAGGCAGACCGGGTTTTGTGAGGGGGGTAGCGACCATTTAGTTTGGCCTATCAGCCCATCGGTGGTGTCATATGCTGGGGGTGGAGGCAAAATTAGTGTGGAATCTTTATAAATTTTAACTATTCTTATGTATATTTTGATTGTGACAACAAATTTTTAAACTTTAAGGGAGCTTTAGCTTATGAAAGAATTTACGAAAACGATATTGCTATCTACAGTTATAGCGGTGAGTTCAACCTCTGTTGTATTCTCGAAGGGGTGTCCAAGTATTGAAACGATCAAAGGGGCTTTAGAAGGAATGCCTGATGTTGGAGGTGTTAAAATGGAGCTGCTGAGCTTAAAGGTGGTAAAAGCACCCGGCTCAGATTTGTGTGAATACAGATCTGGTGTACATTCTGAGCATGTCGCCTTTTCTCTAACAGCAAAAAATTAATTGGTAATCAAAAAGTTGCTACGAGGAAACAGAGTTCTTCTACCAATTCCAGAAAAGGTGCTTTTGACTTTTCTGGGTCCCCGACTTGCCCTTCGGACCCTCAGGGCTGTCAGTGTGTTGTTTTTTAATTAGACACCATTTATTCAACACAGCCCTCTTGGGGGAGAGGTTGCCACGAAGCGGCGGGGGGTTACTGTAGTGCTCTGACAATCTTTAATTTTGGGGTTCAGTGTCGTTCGGTCCTTCGACTTCGCTGCTCCGCAGCTACACTCAGGACAAACAGAGGGGGAGAGATAAACTGAATAATCTCAACGAGATATCTCCTCTCTCCGTTCATCCTGAGCGTAGGTCCCCTGAGCTTGTCGAAGGGGACCGAAGTCGAAGGATCGAATGGTGTGATGTAGTAACGCATCCTAAAGTTTAATATTGTCAGAGCAGTAGGTTAAATGATGCACAATAAATTAATTTCCTCCTTTGGTCGGCGTAAGGCGCGTAGGTTAAGAATCACCTCTCAAAGGGCCTATGATGATATTCTTCCCCTTTTAAAGATCGATTCCGTGCAACAGATTTTTAAAAATACACCGTCTGAAATCTGGCTTGAAATTGGTTTTGGAGGGGGAGAACATCTGCTAGAACAATTGGCAAAGAATCCCTCTGTTTCCGTGGTGGGATGTGAACCCTTTATGAATGGGGTTGCTAAATTTCTGGCTCATCTTTTACCAGAAGACTACGACCGTGTGTGCGTTTGGCATGAAGACGTCCGCTATTTATTAGATCAACTCCCCCCCTCATTTTTTGGGCGAGCTTTTATATTATTTCCTGATCCTTGGCCTAAAAAAAGACAGCATCATCGTCGTTTGATCACAAATGAATTCATGGCTAAGTTGTTGCCTACTCTCACAGACGGCGCTTTACTCCATGTGGCAAGTGATGATCCTTCCTATGTAGAACACATCCAAACGGTTCTCTATAACCATCCCCAATTAGCGCTACGTGAAGGCCCCCTTTCTGCCGATCCTGCAATCTGGGGGGGACGACCTGAAGGCTGGCCTCTGACACGCTATGAACAAAAAGCGGTGACCCAAGGAAAGAAGTGTGCTTACATGGTATTTCAAAAACAGGAGAATCACTGATGAAGTTCCCTATTTTACGTGCTCTCATGATCGGTAATGCGCTTGAATATTACGACTTTTTTCTTTACAGTTTTTTTGTTTCCATTCTTTCTCCGCTCTTTTTCCCGTCAACCGATCCCTTAACAGCTCTGATGATGGGTTTTGGCGTTTTTGCAGTAGGGTTTGTAGCACGCCCCATTGGGGCTCTTTTTTTTGGCCACTGGGGAGACAAGTATGGGAGAAAAAAAGCCCTTTTTAGCACTCTGCTTTTGATGGCCTTTTCAACAGTTGGCATTGGGCTGCTTCCCGTATATGAAAAGATTGGTATCTTTTCCCCTCTTCTTTTAATTATCTTTCGTTTGTTTCAGGGCTTTGCTGCAGGGGGCGAGGTTAACGGAGCGGCGATCCTTGGTCTCGAACACACAAGCTTAGAAAAGCGAGGCTTCGTTGGCGCCCTTATCAACTCATCAGCTGGTGTAGGTGCAATTTTAGCTACTCTCATGGGGGCTCTTTTTACCAACGGCTTTATGCCCGAATGGGCTTGGCGAATTCCCTTTTGTCTGGGAGGTCTGGTCGCTTTTGTGGGCCTTTATTTACGGTATCATTTAGCGGAAGGCGAAAAAAGCCAACCCCGGAAGATCCCCCTTCTGGATGTGATTCAAAATCACCCTCTCTCCTTTCTTAAAGCCATAGGGGTTGGGGGGTTTATCCATGTTCCTTTTTATATTATTGTGGGGTATATGAACCCTACCCTCCATGCCAAGGGGTTGATCAGCAGTGTTGAATTGATGTTTATGAACATGGCTGTGACCCTCATGGGTGTTATGGTCATGCCTGCATTGGGCCATTATTCTGATAAAATTGGTCAACAGCGGCTGATGTCATGGGGTGCTCTTGGTCAAATAGCCCTTATTCTTCCCGTTTTTATGGTGTATACGGGAGGGGGACTCGTTTGGATTTTGGGTGCCCAAATGATTCTATTAATGTTTGCGGAAGCCTATATTTCTCCCTCCAATGCCTATCTGAATAGTCTGTTCCCTGCAAACTGTCGCTATTCAGGAGTGGCCTTTGGATCTTGCCTCGGGGTTGCCTTCTTTGGAGGCACAACTCCCTTAATCTGCAGACACTTTGCTGCCCTTTTCGGTCCTCTCGGTCCTAGTTTTTATTTGATGGGAATGGCGCTTATTGGTTTTATAGCCGTAAGAGAAGTAAGGCGAAGATCCTCTTTGGCTTATTAGTTAACCTGAGCTTTGGATAAGACAACTAAATAACACCCACCAGCGTCATCCCGGAACTTAGAAAACCTTTGCGAAGCTTAGGTTTAGAATTATGAATAGGATCTCGTCTGGGAAAGAGGTTTCCAAGTTAATGTTATGTGTTGGCTTTGCTGTCCAAGAAGTGGTTCGTGCTCCATCTTCCTCTCCTTGGGGAGTATCCATTGCCCAAGTAGCTGTTGCACTGAACAAAAATCCAAATAACATTGAGAACACAGCTAAGCCCACAACAGAAGCTCTTATTTTTGAAAAATAAATTTTTGGGAACATTCTAATACTCCAATAAAAAACAAGACGATTTATATTTAAAAAATCATTATTCTAATTTTTAAAGAGTGTCAATCAAAATTTTTGTTTAAATTAAATAAGCAGACGGGATGCTCAAATACAAATAAAAAATCCTTTCAATGAGGACTGTTTCTTGAGGTGTTTCACGGTGAAACACTTCATGGCACATATTTCCTTATTAATCAATGTGTTTCATGTTTCACGTACTAATGGGTGAAACAGTGAAACACTTTCCGATTTGTGAAACAGTCAGTGAAACAGTTGTGAAACACTCTCAAAAAAATTATGATATTACAATGCGTTTCGGGTGTTTCATCTGAAACACGCGTGAAACACCTGTGAAACACGAGGACCAATAAGTGTTTCATGGTGAAACAAGAAAAAGTTACCCTATGCTTGAATAGGGGGTCCAAAGCATACTTATAGGAATAGCCCAAAGGTTCGTACCAAACGACAAAGGACGACTCCCGGAGTAAAGAACCATACCAATAAATAACTTATCTTTTGCTAGAGTCTTTTGAAACCATTGTAGATGTTTAAAGTCCTCTTTATGAATGGATGAGCTCGATTTGACCTCAATACCGAGAATCGCTCGATCTTCACGTTCAATGAGGAAGTCAATTTCCCTCTTTTCTCGATCTCGATAGTGATAAAGTTCGTACTCTTCTTCACTGGCATCAATTTGTGAAGCAAGCTCATTGAAAACAAATGTTTCTATAAGTTTTCCTAACCGATCTGCATCAAATCGTACTTGATCCATATTCCAAGATAAAATAGAGGACATAAGTCCAGAGTCGGCCATAAATAGCTTCGCCTGTTTACCGACTCTGGCGTAATCTGTTTTTGTCCAAGGAGAAACCCGTTCTACAATATAGAGAGCCTCCAAGGCATTAATATAGGCTTCTACGGTAGGACGGCGGACCGACAAACCGGATGAAATAGCAGCAACATCCATGAATTTACTTGACCATGCAGCGAGAACTTTCACAAGCTCACGCATGGCGTCATACTTATGTATTTTTGCCACATCTTTCAGATCTCTTGCTAAAAGGGCTTCCATATAATCTCGATGCCACTTCTTGCGGTTACGACCTTCAAGAAGGAGGGCTTCTGGAAAACCACCTCGAAAAGCCATTTCAATAATGGCATCCTTTTCATAAGCATTCCAATGAAAATTAAAGGATTGGTTAAAAGCATATGTTAAAAAATTTGGTTCATTTCCTTGTATTTCTCCCTGAGATAAGGAACGTAAGCGAATCTTAGAAATGCGTCCTGCTAAAGACTCTTGAGTGGTCGGAAGGGTTTGAATGTCTGCTGAGCCCGTTAAGAGGTACTGACCAGGTTGTGTGTGCTCATCTACAATTTTCTTTATTGCAGGTAAGAGAGACGGTACCCGCTGAATTTCATCAATAATGAGTGTTTTTGATTTATGTTTCACAAAGTCCTGAGGATCGTTCTCTGCAGCTTCTTTAAGGGTTACGTCATCCAAGGTGAGATATGTTGTATCATCAGAAATAAGCTGTTTTGCAAGGGTTGTTTTGCCGCATTGGCGCGCACCTACGAGTAGAACAACCCGCCGTGTTGTCATGGCTTGGGCAACTGAGTGTTTTTGCCATCGAGAGTAAATTTCTTTCATGTGCATAGTTTATACTGAGGGGGGTCTAACCCGCAAATTAAAAATTTAACACCCGCGATTTTATATATATCGCTGCCGCGAATTGAAAAAATAATACCTGCGATTTTATAGAAGTTTTTTAAAAAAAACCTTATTGTATTGAAAATACTATTTTATTTTTTCTTGCGTAATCTTAAAAACAAGGTTATCTTAAGTAGGCTCTCTCAAAGAAGAGAGTTCGCGACGTAAAAGTGTTGGGACACGATTACGCCGCTCATCACAACGATACAATTGGAGGTATCATTATGGCAAACGCACCCAAACAGTTTAAACATTTTTGATAATTTGAGATTTTCCAATATCCAAAACTTTCAATAAGTATTGATGATTCCATCCAGCCGTCTTTCGTTTACAAGCAATACCCCTTTTATGAGTTACCTCATTTTTTCTTTCAGACCCTATGAGTGATGGCTAAACTCCTTTAGGGGAGACTTTTGGCTGGAAGGGCAACAGTGATGTCTGGAGTGTTTCAAGGCAACTCCTGTGCTCTTTCATCCGTGCTTCTCTATGTGAGCCATCCAGGTAGGGTTTTGCTGGAAAAAATGAAAATACAGCTGAGGAATCTTTAGTCATGGATTTGGAATATTGTTTTTTGGGTATTTCCTGAACTGATGATGAAAAGCTCCTCAGCTTTTTATGCAAATGCTCTTGATTGTTATCTCATGAAAAGGATTATATATTATATGCAAGCTAAAATTCTTTAGCTTGCATTCAAGAGATAGTAGAGTACGTGAGAATAATGCTTTTAAGAACACAAGATACATTAAGGTATAATAATGACCGATAATATTCCCACCCAAGACTATGCCGAATTTTTTGAACAATTAAAGAACCATGTTGCATCAAGCCGTTACAAAGCGGCCAGAGCTGTCAACAAAGAACTTATTCTGCTCTATCATCATGTTGGGACAGAAATTCTTAAACGTCAGCAAGAGCATGGTTGGGGAGCAAAAGTCATAGATAGGCTTAGCAAAGACTTAACGACCGCTTTCCCTGAAATGAAGGGGTTTAGCACAAGAAATTTGAAGTATATGCGTCTTTTTGCAGAGACCTACCCCCATCTCGAATTTGTGCAAGAGGTACTTGCACAATTAACCTGGTATCACAATTTAACTCTTTTAGATAAAGTTAAGGATCAAGACGCACGTTTGTTTTATATAAAACAAGCTATTGAATATGGTTGGTCCCGTAGCATTATGGTTATGCAGATTGAAACTGGACTTCATAAGCGCCAAGGACAAGCCGTCACGAACTTTAAAGATAAGCTGCCCTCACCTCAATCAGATTTAGCCCACTATACTCTAAAAGATCCCTATATCTTTGATTTTTTAAGCATAGGCAAAGAAGCCCATGAACGAGCGATAGAAAAAGGGCTTATTCAGCATATGGAAAAATTTCTCCTTGAGCTAGGAGCTGGGTTTTCTTTCGTAGGGCGCCAATATCATCTTGATGTGGGAAATCGTGATTTTTACATTGATTTATTATTCTATCATTTAAAACTTCGTTGCTTTGTTGTTATTGAATTGAAAGATAAAGACTTTAAGCCAGAGTATGCAGGTAAGATGAATTTTTATTTATCTGCCGTGGATGATTTGCTTAAGCATTCAAATGACAATCCTTCTATTGGCCTTATTTTGTGCAAAACAAAAGATCAAGTTCTTGCAGAGTATGCGCTTCGGGATGTCACGAAACCCATTGGTCTTGCAGAATACCGCCTTACGGAAGCCTTACCAGAGGATATCAAAACCGCTCTTCCAACCATTGCAGAGTTGGAAGCTGAATTATCTAAGGATTTTTCTCAAACCTAAATACTCAACGGACTGAAGCCCGAAGAGTTTGACCTCAGCTTTTTTCCTCCTGTTTCTGTATCTCAGAAGCAATTTCACAAGTTTGCGCTAAGATTTTCAAAGCAAGCTCCGGATAAAACCCAGCTTTAAAAGTCGTTTATTCATTGGCCTTTTTCAAACTCTGCTTCATTTGTAAATATACAGTCAACTTTGGGAGGATCTTGAGCTGGTAATATTTTACGGATATCTATAGATAGGGGCTTTGATTGAGCGGTGACCTTAAAACCTCCCTTTTTATTACAAACTGACGGGCGCCCACCAGGATATATAAGCTCTATTTTGCTATAACTGCCCTCAGGAATCGGTATTGTTTTCCCCTTCCCATGTTCGTGTGGAATCCCAAAGGAACCCAGCTGCTTACCGTGAGCGTCAAAAATGTTAAGGGTACAACCATTAACAGTGCGCTCTAGTAGGTCATAATTTGTCACAAACATCTTACCAGGATGGCCATATTCAAACTCTGATTCATTTACAAACGTACAATCAATTTTGAAGGGCTCTTTAGATATTGTTTGTAATTTTATAGAGAGGGGTTTTGATTGAGCAGTGACCTTAAAACCTCCCTTTTCATATGTGTCTTTGTTACAAGCTGACGTAAGACTACCAGAGTATAGAAGCTCTATTTTGCTATAATGGCCCTCAGGAATCGATATTGTTTTCTCCTTCCCTCGCTCTGGAATAAAAAAGTACCCCCTCTGATCACCTTGAGCGTCAAAAGTTTTAAGCAGACTATTATTAACAGCGGCCTCTCCTACGTTATCATTTGTCACAACCATTTCATGAGCTTGAGCATATTCTATTAGACTAAGAAGTGAAATGGCCAGAATTCTAAGTGTTTTATATTTCATCTAAATGCTTCCTTACATTGGTTTTCCATATCAAGATATATTAACTTTATGAATTATTCGTTAAACTTTTTTGCGAGCCATTTTGCAGCAAATTGCTCATGCAAACGCCAATTTCGACTGGCAACATGGCGATCATGAGCAAAGATGAGGGTGTCTTGTTTGACCCCTTTTTCTTTCAGAAAATTAAATTCTTGAATAGGAACCAGTTCATCCTCTTCTCCATTAATACTGAGTATGGGCGCTTGGTGTCCAGTTGAAAAAAGTCCTTGAGCCTCTAAAGAGAACTGGCCTAGTTCTTTAATCATGAGACTGTGATCCTTTAAAGGATCAAGATTTAACATACGCGAAAGAGTCATCTTTAACCCAAAGGGCAACTTATCCAGCCATTCTGGTTGGAATGTATAATGAATAGGCCCACCCGTATTAACGGTACCAGAAAGCCAAGGGGCAAGAAAAGCGAGCTTGGTTGCCCAATATCCTCCAAAACTTAAGCCATAAAAACCGATTTTGGATTCATTGATCTTTGGATGGCTTTTGAGTGTCTCCAGTGCGGCAAGATACCAATCATGTGCTGGGGGAGAAGCTGGGACAGGGGATTCACCCGTTCCTGGTACATCAATGAGAAGGGTTGCCATTCCTTCCTTCAAAAAGGCTTCACTTAAGCTATGAATTTCTAGATCGCTTTTCCATACATCCACACCGCCTGAAATCATAACAACGGGAAAACGGGATGGTGTATGATTTGGAAACCGCAAGAATGCTCTTCCTTTTTTTCCTTCAAGCGTAATGTCCACCATTTCAATAGGGTAAGGAGAGTGCTTTGCAGAGCATAAATAGGCTGCTGTATGCAATTGGTAAGCCTTGGCGCTAGCCTCGTTCAGGATATGAGGAAAACGAGCAAAGAAATACCAAAAAGAGGCCTCAAGAAAGTCCTGTTCCGCTTGCAAAGCGTTGCAATTGCTTTCTGCAACCTCTCCCCGTTTCATGGCCTGATGTCCATACTCTATAAGCGCATCTGACCAGCCCGCCGTTGCAGGGCCATTTTCAGGCCCTGCGTTTCGGACAGCTTCAACGAGCACATCTCCATCTATACCAAAATCAGTGAAGCCGGGAAGTCGCACAGCAAGGAATGGCGGAACCCCCTCAATGGTCACATAATCATCAGGGGCTGCTGCATATTCAGCATAAGTCCTTGCGAGTGGTTTTTGTTCTGTCTGCATCACTTTAATTCCTTTCAATGGGATAATGCATCACATCGGCCCATTCTTTAATGCCACCCGCATATTCAAGCACATGGGTATAGCCTTCGGAGAGCATCTTTTCTGCCAATGCTTTTCCTGCTGGGCATTGGACACCACCACAATAAATGACCACTAATGCATCTTTATTAGGGGCTGTTTCTGTAAAGAGGGCTGGGTCAGAATCAGCAGGTAAAGACTTGCCCCCAGGGATGCGTCGTCCGTCATCCCATTTTTGAGTTCGCGCATCAAGCAGGACCATAGGAGTCTTGCTCTCAATGAGATTTTTCAAAGTCTTACCATCAATATGTCCATAGTCTGTCATTTTCACTTTCTCCTTTTGTTGGTGAAATGTTGGGTTTTTGTCGTCTGCACAGCAGGCAGGGGTTGAGGCAAGGAAGTAACTTAAGGTTGCTCCTGCCACATACAGCGCTGCACCGCCTAGATAGATTTTTGTATACTTACTCATCGTTTTATATGCTCCTTTGTTTTGCCGTATTTCCAATGTATGTTTTTTCCACAAATAAGACTATAATGTGTTTTTAAGAAATACTGTTTTAAAAATGGAACAATAGTATGACCCTGGATGATATCGAGATTTTTGTAAAAGTGGTTGGGAACAAAAGTTTTTCAAAGGCGGCTCGGCTTTTGAGAATGCCTAAATCAACTATCAGTCGTCGTATCTCCCAAATGGAAGAGCATTTGGGGGTGAAGCTCTTGAATCGAACCACACGCCATTTAAGCCCGACTCCCATTGGTCAAGCTTATTATGAGAAATGCCTTGTGGTGCTTGAACGCCTTGAAGAAGCGCAAAACCTCATTAAAGGGCTGCAAGCCGAACCAAAAGGGCGTCTGCGTCTCACCATTCCTTATGAGTTGGGTCTTTTCTTTTTGAAGGAGATCATGACAGCCTTTTTACAGGATTATCCTGATATTATTCTCGAATTGGAACTTACAAATCGTATGGTCGATTTGGTGGAAGAAGGATTTGATTTAGCATTGAGGATAGGCCATCTTGCGGATTCTTCCCTAACAGCAGTTAAACTGATAGAACTAGAAGGAGGGGTTTATGCCAGCCCTGCATTCTTGAAAGACCGACCTCTTCCTCAACATCCTTCTGATTTGCAGGTGAATGAATGTATACAATTTCATACAAACCATACCCATGTGTGGAAGTTTTACCATGCACAGGAAGGAATTATTGAGATTCTCCCCACTGGACGAGTTCAAGTGAACAGTATGGACTATACGTGTGAGGCTACTGTAAATGGGCTTGGTATCGCTGCGCTCAATAAAATCGTAGCTTATCCCTATGTCAAGCAAGGAAAACTCATTGAAATGCTAAAGGATTATAAATTATCTTTTCCAAATATTTATGCTGTTTACCCGAGCCGAAAATTTCTTTCTCCTAACGTAAGAACATTTATCGATTACGTTAAACCCCGTTTAGAAAATATAAGAAAGCAAAATTCTTGAGCTAAGCTCTTGTGTGGATAGACTCGAGGGAAACTTGGAAAATTATCTTCACTCTTCCTCTGGCCCACAGTATACCCGAGGAAATTTGACCAACCTTAAAACCCCTCTAACCCCTTGAAAAGAATGGTGGGCGATGAGGGATTTGAACCCCCGACCCTCTCGGTGTAAACGAGACGCTCTCCCGCTGAGCTAATCGCCCTTTTTTCGTAAAGAGTATATACCCCAAAATAAAAAAAAGTTCCAGAGAAATTTAACTTACATATGCTTAAGACTTGCGCGAAGGTAGTCAAAGCCTGTCATGAGGGTCAGAAGAGCTGCAACCCAAAGCCCTAAAATTCCAATGGCTGCAATAGGTAGAAAAAACCCTTGAATATCTTCAATAATCAAACAGGTCAGGGCTATCATTTGAATAGCTGTTTTCCATTTGGCGAGGCGTGTCACAGGAACAGAAACGTGGGCTTCTGCCAAAAATTCCCTCAGCCCTGAAACAAGAATCTCTCGGCAAAGAATAATCACCGCAGGGATAAGACTGAGACCCTGAATACGTCCAAAACCAACAAGCATCAGAAGGGTTGCAGCGACAAGTAGCTTATCTGCAATAGGATCAAGAAATATTCCAAGTTTTGATGTTTGTTTTAAGACCCTTGCAA
>Ga0207131_1155_pt1 | contig 12636 bp, 9 predicted proteins | sample Alteio_BWMinHeat_13_FD_153557 | JGI IMG/M metagenome (GOLD analysis project Ga0207131, IMG submission 153557) | Enriched cells from forest soil in Barre Woods Harvard Forest LTER site, Petersham, Massachusetts, United States -... | ecosystem: Environmental > Terrestrial > Soil > Temperate forest >...
TGCAATGAAATTGGGGATCACGGGCACTGTACGCAATTGTCCTGATGGTTCGGTGGAGATCTACGCGCATGGCCCAAAAGAAAAACTGGAATTGCTGATGAAGCAATTAAAAGAAGAAGCCTTCTCAGGTCATATTGAAGATGATTTCATAGAATTTTCTCCCATTAAATCCTCCCACAAGAATTTTCGAATTATTCATTGAGGTGAGGATCTTTATATCTTGCTCATCATGCTTATGCTGAGATAAATGGGAAAGTGCGTGCTGCATCTTTATGTCCCCGGATATAAGCTTCCCAAAGCAATGACTCCGCCATTTTATCAGATTTTCTGACACCTTTGCCATTCAAATAACAAAGTCCTAATTCGTATTGTGCGTCTGCATGTCCCTGTTTAGCAGCTTCCTCAAGCCATTCCGCCGCCAATTCATCTGATTGTTCGACACCTATGCCCTCCAAATAACAAAGTCCTAATTCGTATTGTGCGTCTGCATGTCCCTGGTTAGCAGCTTTCTCATACCATTCCGCCGCCAATTCATCTGATTGATCGACACCTATGCCCTCCAAATAACAAAGTCCTAATTCGTATTGTGCGTCTGCATGTCCCTGGTTAGCAGCTTTCTCATACCATTCCGCCGCCAATTCATCTGATTGATCGACACCTATGCCCTCCAAATAACAAAGTCCTAATTCGTATTGTGCGTCTGCATGTCCCTGGTTAGCAGCTTTCTCATACCATTCCGCCGCCAATTCATCTGATTGTTCGACACCTTTTCCTTCCCAATAACGTTCTCCTAATTCGTATTGTGCGGGTTCATCTCCCTGTTTAGCAGCTTTCTCAAGCCATTCCGCCGCCAATTCATTTGATTGTTCGACACCTCTGCCATACAAATAACATAAGCCTAAATTGTATTGTGCGACTTTATCTCCCTGCTTAGCAGCTTTCTCATACCATTCCGCCGCTATTTTAGCTGATTGTCCGACACCTAGGCCATATTCATAACAATATCCTAAGTCGTTTTGTGCGTCTGCATATCCCTGTTTAGCGGCCTTCTCAAGCCACTTCACCTTTTCGTCATTGGACTGTTTGACATCCTGGCCTTTTTCATAACGTAGAGCCAAATTATATTGCTCTTTTGGATCTCCTCTCTCAGCGCTACGCATTTGTATTTTGACAGGGTTTTTAAGCAATTTATTTACGCACCAATGGAATGCAGCCGGTGCCCCAATTCCGATGGTCAACAAAGCGGCAAATATTGTGCAGGCCACTGTAACTATCTTATGACGAAGGGATAGATCAGAAAAATACTTACAATCAATCTTGAATTCTTTCGAAAAAGGATTAGCAAAAGAAACGAAATTTGAAATGGATTTGAGTGCCATAAATTATTGCTCCTAAATATTGTTTCGACGATTGTATAATTTTTGCTACTAATTAGTCAACTGAATTCTTTTTCTTTTTTATTTTTTTATTAATTAATAAACTTGAAAACATAGCTTGTGTATGCCACCAGGTAGAGAAAGCTATACTGTATAAAATTTTATCAGCAATTGTGTGTAAATGAGCAAATTCTTTCATTTTTCCTCGATCAAATAAACGTGAGATTCACCACGTTTTTTTGAAATTTTTCGTGATTTTTATCACGTTTTTCGAACATACTTCGTGAAAAGAAAGGTATTGGTCATGAAACGTGATATTTATAAACAGATTCTTTTGTGGAAAAAACTCCCTAATCGCAAGCCTCTTTTAATCAGGGGCGCTAGGCAGGTAGGCAAAACTTATACGATTCAGCATTTTGGCGAAGAAGAATTTGAGCACCTTTTCTATTTAAATTTTGATGAAAATCCTGAGTTAAAACAATTTTTTCAAAAATCAATAGATCCAGAAAAAATTGTGCGCGATCTTGGGTATTATTTTGAAAAAGAAATTCTGCCGAGCAAGCACATGCTATTTTTTGATGAGATTCAAGAATGCCCTGAAGCTTTAAACTCACTAAAGTATTTTTGTGAAAAAGCCCGTGAATATCACGTTGTAGGTGCTGGATCGCTTTTAGGAGTCAAACTTGCAAATACTAAAGGATTTCCTGTCGGCAAGGTCGACTTCCTCGAAATGCACCCTTTACATTTTTTAGAGTTTCTTGAAGCTCTTGGAAAAGTCCGTTTAAAAGAGCTTCTTGAAAAAAATATCGATTCAGAAACCATTGCAGAGCCTATCCATTCCGAGCTTATTATGCTTTTAAAATTCTACTTAATTGTAGGAGGAATGCCCGAAGCTGTCGCTCAGTTTGCCTCAAACCAGAACGACCTCGAAGCGGTCCGCAAGATACAAAAGAACATCCTCGATGCATATTCCCTCGATTTTGCGAAGCATGCTCCGCATAACCAAATCATGAAAATCACTACTATATGGAATAGTATTCTTTCTCAGCTTTCAAAGGAGAATAAGAAGTTTGTTTTTTCTGAAATCAACAAAAACGCCCGCTCGCGGGAATATGAAGAAGCAATGCAATGGCTTGAAGATGCTGGATTAATTCTAAAGACACACCGAATTTCTACACCAAAATTGCCAGTGGATGCCTATAAAGAACCAAATGCTTATAAACTCTTTCTATTAGATGTCGGGCTTCTAAGTACTATGGCACACCTCCCTCCAAAGGTTATTCTGGAAGGTAGTCGACTCTTTATGGAATTCAAAGACGCCCTGACTGAAAATTTTGTTGCTGAAGAGCTTGCTTATCTCTTCGACAAGAGGCTTTTTTACTGGACAAGCGGAGCTCAAGCAGAAGTTGATTTTATACTTCCTATTGAAATGGAACTCTACCCTCTGGAAGTCAAATCCGGCGAAAGCAAAAGAAAAAACAGCCTCCTTATTTATAAAGAAAAATACTCACCCAAACGCTTAATCAGAACATCTCCAATGATGTATCATCAGCACGATAGCTTCTTAAACATCCCTTTATATGCTTTGCATAACTTGAGGAAGTTGCATAACTCGGAAGCTTATGGCATCTAATGCCAATTTTGATACTCAAAAAGTTGATGACAAAAAAAACAACCTGTGTTAGGATTTATAGCAGAAACAAAAAACTTGTTGAGCCCATTTATGAAAAATCAGCCTTTTGATATACATTTAAAACTGTTGCCCATTACACTTTCGGTTGCCAATTCAACCGGATCTTGTGTTTTGTCTCACCCCTCTTTTTATATTTTTTCACGTCGCCGTTCGGCGTAATTTTTTTTCCCATTATTCAATTTTTGTGCTCTTGATTAAAACTTCAAGCGTGCTACATGAGCATTATATTAGCTCATGAAATGACCCGTTTAACTTTTAATTTTAATTATCATTAAATCAGATGATTCGATTATGAAACCTTTTTTGAAACCACTTTTGAATGCAGAGGCTTCGACCTCGCTCAAATCTAATGCAGACGCAGATGGATTTCTTTCTCTTTTGCTTTCTGCAAATTCACTCTTTTCTTTCCCAGCCTTCAGCCGTCGCCGTTCGGCGTAAAACACTCATTTTTTAATTCCCTTGTATTTGATTTTTAAAGTTAGGCCAAGTTTAGGCTTGCTTTGAGCTACTTCCTGAGCTACTGCCTCTCGAAGATACTGGCAATCAGCCAATAATATTAAGCGAATTTAAGAGAATTTAAGAAAAGGATTAATTTTATGTTAGCTACACAGTGTTTTCCCAATGCGCTTCTACCAACCAACAAAATGGTAGACTTTACGCAAACAAAAGAAACGGTCAAGGTTTTTAATACCCTATATGGCTTGCAAGGATTGGCCATTCAGGCACTAAAACATCTCCAGATTGGTAATCTGGATGAATTCGATGCACTGGCAACCGACTGTTCTTGCCATTTAAGAGCCCTGCGAGTTGCAACTATCATGCAAGAGCTATTGCAACCCGCATCTGCTTTAACAGCACAACTCGACCTGACATTGAAAGATTTAGAAGCAAAACAGGCAATTTTATTAGTGACGGGATCAGATCTCATGACTTACGCCCATAAATTGAAGAATAAGGAAGATCTCGACAAGATAGGCAATAAAACCGGGGTCATCCCCCCCATCATCTCTGCTCTTAAAGCGTTGAAATCAGTCAATAATACTGATTCCAATAGCTTTCCTGTTCAAGATGCATTGCAACAACTGAAGGTCATAAGCGTTATTCCGAATGAATTGGCGTATGTGATCTATGCCCATATTTTGAAAGTGGTAAAAGATTTCATACTAGTAACAGAAATGGACAATGTTACATGTGCTGATCCATACTGTGAGAAAACAATTACATCGGATGCGCTTGTTAAAAAGGAGACGACCAACCTGAAATTGTTGAGCGGTTCAATCAGACAATTGTCTCAAGGGGATATCAATTCAAAGTTGATTGAGAAAGAATGTTATGCTCTGGCAAAAAAACATCTGACAGATTTTTCTGTGGATTATCTTTTACGAGAAACATTTAAATTAAAAAGTCCGCATATCCACACGTTTTTGAGCTTCAGCAAGAAAGAGGTTAATGGAAAAGTCGAGCTTCCTGATTTTTATAGCTTAACAGGCACTTTTCAAGTGTGTCTGGAAAAACAGATACCTGTTTTCCTTAAAATCAAAAAGTGCCAGCATGCCCACCGATACCAGGAACCTACCAATCCTTTTGATGTTTATGTATATTTGACCCCAAACAACACTGGAACAGGATTTGAATTGGGATCCATTTTGGATCTGGAAGAAAATAATTCTATAGTGGTCGTTGAAGGAAAAAGAAGTGGAAAAGTGGTCGCTGAAGAGTCTGTGTCAAATTATGTTAAAAGATTGATGAAAGATTTTGATTTTATGAAGATTTGTGAAATGGATGGAGCCCAGCACAAACAATATACGAGCGATGACAATTCCCTTCAGGAAAAACCCGCTGAAGTCATTCCCTTTTTAAAAGAAGGGAAATTTCTTGATGAAGCCACGCGACTGAATGGGTTTAAAGATTTGGCAGAGAAAACAGGTTGTGCTTTCTTCAATCAGAATCTTCTGATTCTTTCCCATATTTTCGCTGATACAGTCGTGAATCAGCAGAATGAGCTGCTGCAACAATTGAAGGCCCAGCCTATTCAATACGATCCAATCAAACTGAATACTCCATAAAACCATAAAGGAAAGTATCTATATGACACAAACATTACCGGACATTGAGAAACAGAACTGGAAGCAGTTAGCAAGCGTGCAAGTAGGGGGAGCCATCTGCCTCCCCCTCCTTCTCGTTGGTCATGAGCTTGCCAAACATGGCGATCCCATTAGCAAACTGTTCTCCATTCTTTGGGGTAATCTTCTACTTTTTGCGCTGGCATTAATTGCCGGTTTTATGAGCACAAAGCGAAATTTGACAACAGTAGAGCATGCCTCCCTGTATTTTGGTCCTAAAGGCAGATTGTTTTTTGCTTTCATTTTATCTTGCTCAATGCTCGGATGGTTTGCCATTCAAACGCAATCCATGGGGGGCGACCTTTACCACTATGTCCACCAATTGCATGGAACCGGAGGACTTCCGGCACAGAGCTGGAAAACCCTTCTCAGCATCTCTCTTGCAGCATTAATGATTGCAGGTGTATTTTTTTGGGGACTCCAATTCTTTACCTGGTTGTCCCATATCTGCATACCTTTGCTTATAGGGACGATCGGCTATGTGGTTTACCAGACAGAGCCTTTGTCTTGGATTAGAGAACTGAGCCTGAATCAATTGTCAGTCAGTTTGTGGGACGGAAGAGGGGTCTCTCTGGTCCTTGCTTCTTCGATGGCAGCGACCATTGACCTGCCCACTTTCTATCGGCATGCTGACAGTCAAAATGCTCCTGTCATTGCCTCTGTAGCGAATTACCTGATCGCCATGCCGCTCGTTCAAATTGCCGGTATTTGTCTCTATTATGGTACCCAGGCGTCTACCGTCAGCGAAGCATTGGGGACTTACTCTTCTCTCCCCTGGAAAACCTGGATTGTCTGCTTCATGCTGCTGGCGGGATGGACGACAAATAATATCAATCTTTATTCAGCCGCCCTAAGCTTTAAAAGCCTCTATAAAGGAATGAGTTTGTCAACAGCAATGGGAATAACCGGCGTAATAGGCTGCCTGCTCGTGTTAATACCTGTGCTGGAGCAATTTGACCTGGCGTTAAATCTGATGGGAATATTTGTCGTTGCAATGGGAGGGGTGATGTTTACAGCCTATCTTCTTGAGGGATATGGTATTGAAACCAGGCCGTCATTTGTGTGGCTGGCATGGTTTGCCGGAATGGCCACTGGGCTTTGCACATTATTTTGGCCCCATTGGGGCTCTGGTGCACCTGTCCTCGATGCGGGTATTGTCGCCATTTTGGCGTTACTTGTGATCCAATTATCAGGTGAGTTTAGAAACAGTCAACATACTATATTGAGGGAAATCGGATGAATACACTAAAAGCTATTATTGGGGAAAAAGAACTGGACGCTCTGGCGATTGGAGCTAACATCCTGGGATCAGGAGGCGGGGGTGATCCGGCTTATGACATGCTGATTGCCAAAGAATGCATACGAGAATGGGGCCCTGTCCTTTTGCTTTCTGTGGATGCCATAGATGATCAATCATGGGTTGCGCCCATAGGATACATGGGAGCGCCCCTTATCTGTCTGGAAAAGCTTCCAAGTGGCAGAGAATTCCCGATTATCGTCAAAGAACTTGCAAAATGCAAAAAATCCATCGGCGCACTGCTTCCCTTTGAAATTGGAGGATCCAACGCCTTTGCCCCGTTTTGCGCAGCCGGGAAGCTGGGGCTACCTGTGCTTGATGCAGATACTTTTGGACGGGCTTTTCCGGAAATGAATATGAGTGTGTGTGAGTTAGCCGGCATTTCTCCCTCTCCTGCCATTATTGTCGACAACCATGACCAATATGCCATTGTTCATGCACATGATGGAGTAAGTATGGAAAGGAAACTGCGGGCTCTGACAACGTCCATGGGTGCCAGTGCTGCCGTTTGTACTTACCCCATGCAAGGGAGGCAGGCAAAGGAGATTCTGATTAAAGGATCACTCTCCCTGGCAATCGAGATGGGAAAAACATTTATTGAGGCAAGTGAGAAAGGTGAACTGGTTCCTTCTGAAATATTAAAACAATGGGGAGGAACATTTTTATGCGAAGGAACGATTGTCAACAACGTATCTTCGCTCCAGGACTCCTTTTTAAAAGGCGAGGTTTGCATTGAGGGAGGAAACCGGCAGTGGACGATTCACTACCAAAATGAGTTTCTTGCAATACAAGAAAATAATCATTTTTTAGCCACAACACCCGACATCATCGTCGTCTTCGATAACGATAGTGGCATGCCAGTGCCTGTTGAACGGCTTGCATTTGGTTTGCAGGTGTCCGTGTGCGCGTTACCGGCTCCAACGATATGGCAAACACCGGCAGGTTTGGCCTGCGTAGGACCTCGAGCATTTGGGTTTTCTTGTGATTATCAACCTGTTTCAGAAAGAGGAAAAGTAGGATGTGCACGATTGGAATTGATATAGGCGGAACCCATACGGACGGCGTACTTCTCGATGCGGGAGGAAGAAGCATGGCCTATGGAAAAACAACGACAACGGCTCCTTTGCAGGAGGGAGTCAAAATCATGATTGCCCATCTCTTAAAACAGACAGGTGTCACACCGCACGCTATTAAAAGCGTTGTTATTGGGACAACCCACGCTACCAATGCGATTTTAGAAGGAAAAAATTTGCTGAAAGCGGGTCTGCTAAGGTTAATGATTGGCCAGCCGCAATTTCCTTCTCCTGGTTTTAATTGGCCCCAAACGCTCAAAAATGCAGTGATTGGAGCCCATGAAACTTGTGAAGGGGGATACGAGTGTGATGGCAGATCCTCATCCAAATTTCATTTGCAGGAAGTAAAAGATGCGGTCGAGCGACTGTTAGAAAAAGGATGCGAAGCAATCAGCGTTGTAGGCACGTTTTCTCCCCTTAACGGCATGCAGGAGCTGGAGTCTGCAAGAATCATTCAGGAGCTCGCTGGAGAAGGTTTTCCTATTTCCCTTTCCCATCAAATTGGAGGGATCGGCATAATTGAAAGAGAAAATGCTGCCCTGCTCAATTCTGCACTAAAGAGAGTCATTAAGGAAGGATTTTTATCCATGGAACAGGCACTCCTGCAAATGGATATCCAGGCTCCGCTATGGTTGACGGAAAATAATGGAAGTTTGTTGAGTCTGGATGAAGCGATCCACTTTCCCATCAAAACAATTGGGGCAGGTCCGACCAATTCATTTATTGGAGGATCGAAGTTATGCGGAATACAAGAGGCAATAGTTGTAGATATGGGGGGAACATCAACCGATATTGGAATTGTCCAGGGAGGCTATGCAAGGTCGTCTCTGCAACCTGCAGCAATTGGAGGGATCTCGTTGCATTTTTCCATGCCGGATATGATCTCTTTGGCGATAGGAGGAGGAAGTCATGTTTACTATCAAGATGCATCTTTTCAGGTAGGACCTCAAAGCGTAGCCAGGCAGCTAAAAAATTTATCAAGAGTTTTTGGGGGTTCTATTTTGACATTAACGGATGCAGGGGTTGCGTCCGGATCTCTACAGATCGAAAATGGAAAAAAGGAAAATATTGGGTTAAGCAGCCGGGAGGCACAAACGATCCTTAAGAATGCTTGTCAGCAGATTTATCAAGCCATTTTGCGACTCAGGGGGAAAAGGCATGAGTTACCTGTTATTCTGGTAGGAGGAGGAGCGGAATTGATTAAGCCTCTCATTCAGGATTTCGGATTAAAAGGTTGGATGCCGGCTGAAGCAGCTGTAGCCAATGCTTATGGAGCAGGGCTTGCCGAAATATCGAGCGTCGTAGATAAAGTGATATCTTTAAAAGAACGGGAAAAAGTACTGAGTGAGTTGAAGGAGGAGGCAAAAAGTCAGGCGATCGTTAAGGGGGCAGACAGGAATCACATAAGAATCGCAGGAATTACAATACTCCCCTTTGCCTATACTTCCGATGCTCTGGCCAAAGTTGTGATTACTGCTTCGGGACCCAAGAGGGCGTTTGATAAATGAAAATCTGCATATTTTACAAGATCCTGTCAAAAAACGACAGCATAACGAACCTGCTCGGGTGCAATCAAAAGTGAGGGGAATTGGACCGAACCATCCTCTCTGTGTTCTCTGTGGGCTCTGTGGTTTAATAAAACCCAGACCCATGTTTATTTCAAAAATTTTAATAACCACAGAGCCCACAGAGAACACAGAGAGGATGGTTCATCCCCTCACTTTTAATTGCACCCATCTTGCTCCGCATAAGGCAAGATAGAGAGAGTATCTTTGGGAGCCAGGTTGAGAATTTCTTTATACTTTCTTTAAGGAAGATTTATCTTGTATAAATAATTAAAAGATATAACCGACTATAAATAATTCAAATTAACATAATTTCAGGGGTAAACAAATGAGTTTTTTTAAGGTAGGAAGAACGCAAGTAAATTATCAAGAGATATTTGGTATCAATCAATCAGGCCAGTCCAAGGAAAGTTCACTTTCCACAATGATCAATGCTGCAAAAAGATACCAGAAAGAGGAATCTTTTCGCGAAGATTATAATGAACTGCTAGATATCTTTAACGAAAAGATAAAAGGTAAATCAGCCGCAGAAGAAAGTTATTATAAATCAAGCCTTGCAGGAAGGATATACCAACTCCTTTCTTCAATAAAAAATACTTTAACATTCCAAGCCTTCTTTACAAGCACTGCGCAGATTGGGAAAAACTTGGTAGAAACGCTTTATGACCGCGATAGATTTTATGATTGTTCTGATAAATTTTATGATTGTTCTGATGACCCTGCAACCATTTCGGCTTCTGCGCCCCCGGAAAAAGTGGGCAAGTGTACGAAATCTGATTCTAATGAGCCTCAAATAATATTGGTGAAAAACAATAATTATCTCCGAGACGGGTATCGATATCTTTTAGCGGAAGTCATAAGTATTGATGATGAAGAAAAAATGAAAGTGATTTTCCTGCCAAAACTTGTCAAACATTTTTCAATTGATGATGGGGCCAGGGTAATTAATGAAACCTATACAATTGATAGAAATGACGCTTTTGATATACCCCATAATCTGGAAATTAAAGACGCAAAACTTAATTTTGGGGGAGAGGATGAATTTTTGAGTTATCAAGCTGATCTTCATAATTTTATTTCATCGATCGGGCCCAATGGCTCTCCTTATAAGTTAACTGCAGAGGCAAGAAGAAATTTTAAATTACCTGAAATTAGCAAGGAAAATCCTAAAACTGTTTCCGACCTCATCCGTGTATTCAGGATGGAAGCAATTTATTATACAATGGCTTTGACATATGCCAAATACAGAAATGAGGGCATGTTTTCCGAAAAAGAAATAACGTTAAACCATTCGCTTATTTATCCCGGCGAGGAAGGCATGACCATGACATTTGAAGCATGGGAAAAGAATTTGTATGAATCATACATGCAAAGGTTGCGAAATAGAATGTCTCGCATCGCAGAAACGCTGGGTGCTGAGCGGGAAACAGGATAAAAATCGCCTGAAATATTATTCACTCACGCACCGGAAGCGGCATTTGGGATAAGACCCCATTCCGATTCCCGCGCCCGTGTCTCCTTTTCGTGCCCGTGCCCGAATTTTTGCTCGTGCTCGCGCCAACGCATGCATGGCGGGCATCGAAATATGGACGCGGGCAATGTTTCGGGCACGGGCACGGGCCTGATCCTTACCCACAAGTCTAAAAACCGCGAAGTTCGCGAAGCCAGCGAAGGAAACGCGAAGAGAGCTTTAGAGGCTGACGGAAATAGCTGACGGGATGCTTTGCTGCCAAATTTAGTTATAGGATCATAAAAAAAAATTGGCCACATTTATTAATATGGCTAAATTTTTTTTATGATCCTATAACTAAATTTCGCACACAAATCATCCCATCAGATATTCCCTGTCAGCCTCTAAAGCTCTCTTCGCGTTTTCTTCGCTGGCTTCGCGAGCTTCGCGGTTTCAGGCTTTTGGGTAACGATTAGGGCACGGGCACGGGCACGGGAAGGAGATACGGGCGTGGGAATCGGAATGGGGTCTTAGCCCAAATGCCGCTTCCAGTGCGTAAGGTGAGTTGGTTATACGCCTATCTGATCAATGGCATCCCAGCCAAGTACATGGCCGTTGCTCCGCTTTTGAACCTCTTTCCCACCATAAATTAAATACCCATTTCCAGGATCCTTTAAAGCAAGTTTACTCCAATAGATCAAACCTTTGAAAAAATCCGCATGAATTGTTTGAGATGATTTGATTTCAATGGGAATCAGTTCGTTGTTTTTTTCTAGAAGGCAATCGACCTCATATCCTGATTGAACCGCCCAAAAGTATAGGTGAGAGTCTAAGCCTTGATTAAATGCCTGTTTTTTCATGTCAGCGAGGACGAATGATTCAAATATTGCACCTTTCAGATAGTGTGTTGTCAGTTGTTCTACGGATTGTATCTTCAAAAGTGCACAGGCAACTCCGGTGTCATAAAAGTAGAGCTTGGGAGACTTGACGAGTCGCTTATTGAAATTTTCATGATGAGGATAGAGCAAGAATATCAAATAACTTGCTTCGAGGAGAGAGATCCAGGAGGTAACAGTTTTTGTTGAGATTCCACAATCTTTTCCTAACTCAGACCAGTTTGTCACTTGCCCAATTCTTCCGGCGCAGAGTCCCAGAAACTTCTGAAAAAGATGCAGATCAGTAACATTTTTTATCTGCCTTACGTCCCTTTCAATATAGGTGTGAATATAGTTTAGATACCATCGATGCGAATTAATCTTTTGAGCCAGAACTTTTGGATATTGTCCCTCATACAGTAATTGTTCATAGTTATCTGGAAGCTCCAGGCTCGATTTTATTTCAGTCAGAGAAAGGGGAAGTAGAGTGGAGATGCTGACCCGACCGGCTAATGTTTGCGAGATTTGTTGATTGAGATAAAAGTTTTGAGATCCAGTAAGGATAAATTTTCCGGGAATTTGCTCTTCATCGACGATTCCTTGAATAAAGGAGAACAAATCAGGCGCATGCTGGGCTTCATCGATAATTAATCCATGGTCATTGCTATATTGTTTTAAAAAAGCTCTTTGATCAGTAAGTGCAAACTCCAATATATCTGGCTCTTCTAGAAGAACATAATTATGTTTTGGAAAAACAGATTTGGCTGTCGTCGTTTTTCCTGATTGACGAGGGCCCAAAAGAGCTAAAACAGGATATTCTTTAGACGCTTTCAACAATTCATTTTGAATCTTTCTTTTGATGTTCTTGTTCATGTTTTCCCTCATATCTCATTATCTCGACTTTGCAATTTTTTTGGACTTATATTCGAGAGAGAAGGTTTCTAAGCTTCTCTCTTAAGATGAGTCCAAAAAATGTGCAAAGTCGAGATTATGGTAACGCAAGTCATGTATTTATACAAATAATTTAATTTTATTTGCTGTAAATTGATAAGTGGACTTCTCATTTTGCATAATTTGTGAGATTGTAAATCATCCTGTAGTAATGACTTTAGCATCTCCAAATTTTCTGTTTCTTAGGTGCGCAGACCAGTAACCAGCTTTAAAATTGATTCTGTAAACGTCAT
>Ga0207131_1157_pt1 | contig 12504 bp, 9 predicted proteins | sample Alteio_BWMinHeat_13_FD_153557 | JGI IMG/M metagenome (GOLD analysis project Ga0207131, IMG submission 153557) | Enriched cells from forest soil in Barre Woods Harvard Forest LTER site, Petersham, Massachusetts, United States -... | ecosystem: Environmental > Terrestrial > Soil > Temperate forest >...
TTTTAATCTGGGCTTTTGCTATTCCTAAAGTTCTTGCAAGAAAACTAATGAGATTTTCGTTCACTTTTCCTTTTTCGGGAATCCCTTGGATTTTTATCACAAGACGGTTTTCTTCCCATCGTAAGATCTCATTTTTCGATGCGTTGGGAGTGATTTTGACTTCGAGAATCATTTTCTTAACCCTCGCTTCTAAAAAATTCATGTGTGTGTTCTAAAAGTTCTAATATGACATCTTTAAAAGAAATTTGTTCTTTTCCCATGGCAGAAAGAAAGTTATTCCATCGTTGTTGGGTCTCTTTCGTGTCATAAAATGCGGGTGTAAAAGCTATAGGAATCTGTAGAGGGGTTTTGCGATTTGTAAATACCTCATGGATGGCAATATTTAACCTTTCTGGATCTATCTCATAGCGCTTCAAGATCGTCCACAGGTCGTAAAAATCCTTCATCCATGTATTCATATCCACTGACGATTGTCTCCATAATCGGTTTTAAAATTTTTTCAACACGAAATAGTTTAGCATATTCAAAGAGTTTATCAAGGTTTGTCTTTCTACTATGCCAATACATCTTCAATGCCTCAAGAACAACATCCATGCCGATTTTGTTGCGAAACTTGACGCAATCAACTAAGGTTTTTTCTATGTCAAAGATCTTGAATGTGCACCCATCAATCGAATGCTTTTGGACACCTGTATTCAATAGTTTTTCAGTGTACCAAAAATAGCGCATCGGGGGGTAGGTGATAGCGGGTTTGTGAGCTTGACGTGGTAAGGCAACGTAGACGAATTGAGGGATTTGGGTGGTGATTTCATGAAATGCCAAAGCAGAGATAAGGCAAATGACTCCATGTGGAATCCTTTTGGCAACGGGAATGAAATCAGGTAAGGAGGGCGCCGATATTTCAACAAGGCGATATAAACCCCTGCTAATAAGTTCTAGCGCTCCCTTGTCTCGAAGAGCATATAATTCCCGACGATGTATACCAATCGCAATAGCTTCAGACATGGTAAGGATCCCTCCTTCCTTCCGGAATGCTGCTAATGCTAATTCAAGTTTAGATTGTTTCTTCATGGTACAAAATTGCGGATTATTTCATATATATCCGTAATATTGTACCAAAACACAGAGGAGGTCAAGGAGATTTTGATGATATTCCTCTATTTTCGAGAAAGCATGTACAGAAGTATCCCTCCGGCTACAGCTACATTGAGCGATTCCATCTCTCCGGGCATGAGTATTGTCACTGGGGTGCAAAACTCCTTCACCGCTTTAGAAATCCCCTGTGCCTCATTCCCCAAAACCAATACCCGCTTCGTTTCAAGAGGAATTTTTTCAGGAGCAATTCCGTGCAAATCCGCCGCCAGAGGTTGTACATGATTCGATTCGACCCACAGCCGCAAATCTTCTGTTGTTCCTCGCGCTAAAGCAATTTTGAAATGAGCGCCGCGGGCTGCCCTCAAGACTTTTTCATTGAAAGGATCACAGCCGCCCGGCAAAAAAAAAGACAGCGTCCCACCCCAGCGCAAGCGCCGTCCTCAGCAAGGTTCCCATATTCCCGGGATCGCTGACTGTATCCAACGCCAAGACCTGCCAGGCATCCTTTAAGTCCACGTAATCAGGCATTCTAATTTCTGCAACGATCCCTTCAGGTGTGGTCATTCCTGATATTTTTTGCAAAATAGGCGCGGTCACTAACCATTTTTCGCCAGACAACTCCAAAACATAAGAAGAATACTCTTCTGTATGCAAAATTTTAATAATCCCTTTAGAGGCCACTTGAATGGGTTTTAATCCTTCTAATACCAAAGCCTTCTGTCCATTGCGATAATCTTTATCAGTGCGAAGTTTTACCATATGCTTGACAAGGGGATGCTGTAAGCTTGTAATGATATGTGAATCACTCATGATCTATCATTCCAAAGGGGATTTCTTTTCAAAATTGCAAGAACGGAGTCAGCATCATGCAAATTTTCAGTGATTGCAATCCTTTCAGCTTCCTTTAGCAATCCTCCCATCTTTTTGCCGGCGGTAATTCCCTGCTCCTGCAATATGGCAGCTGTGACCAAACGATTTCCATTTCTCAAACGGAGAATATGCGGTTCAAGTTCAGCAAAACGCTGAGCATATTTTTCAAAAAACTCATCTTTTTCTTCATCGGCATAATGAAAAGCGTGCAGAGAACTGAAAGGCTCGCAGCATTCCGAGGAATTTATTTAGCCATAGAAAGCCTCTCTCCGAAGATGGGTCCAAAAAATGTACAAAGTCGAGTTAAATTGTCCTTTGTCTTTTGTGTCGTTTGATTCGCTTAAGTCCAGACTCTTGACTTGCTTGAATCCTCCTATCACTTGAGTCGTCGCTACCATCTCCTAGATTAAATTGGACTCAGTAAATCATCTTCTATTTTGCGATGAAAGAATATCTGGGATGATGGTTTCTGTGTGCACATTACGTTTTTCCAAATCATCGCACATTCGATCCCAATATTCTTCTTGCTTTGTCTCATTATTGTCTCTTGATAATGCTCTCATCATCAATGCAGCTTCATAAGTGAGCTTTTTAGCCAAAGCTCGTCTAAGATATTTTTCAGATTCTTCATCGTTAATAGGAGGTTTTTCCGGAGCACTGTTACAACCCGCTAAAAGCAATAACAATGAATCTGGTGGATCTGAAAGCTTATCGTAAGCTTCTTTGAAACATTGATACATTTCATCATATTGCCATATTACTGAACATAATTTCCCCAGAAACGCGTCATTTTTCCAATCCGAATTCCATTCAGAAGAATAATGTTTCTTTATGGAAAAGAATAATCGAACCGCAAATTCAGGAATATCATCATCCGTAAAATTTTCAAAAAAAAGGTCAAAAGCAAGAGCCATGGTTTCTTTATAACTCAAGAAGTGGCATATTTCATCAATGGCAAACTTCTTGACAATCTCGTCCCATTTTCCTTCAGAAATAATGTGTAATAAACTATTTCTATTTTTCATTTTTTTACTACCCACCCATTATTTAAAAAAACTTTCCCCGTGTCAATATATTCATTAACAAAAACTCTAACTTCATGATCTCTAATAATTTTCTTGTATTCTATTAATCTTATGTTCTCACGGACTATTTGAGTTTTCAAGATATATTTCTTAGAGATAACATCTTCTTTTTGTAGAAAGTTTAAGAGAGTTTTGAAATCCTCTTTTTTGTTGCCAGTTAACGTTAGTACTTTTTCCCAACGATGCTTTTTTTGCATAACATGATGGATCGTATTTTCAGTTCTAATGAAAATGTTTCCGTTTTTTACTGCATTTTTTATCGCTTCCTTTTTTTGTGAAGCAAAAAGAGAGCTTTTTTCAAGAATTATATTTTTTTGTTTATTGGATAGCGCACAAGCCTCCAGAGAGCACATAGTATTAGCTCTTTTTAAGGCTCTCAGCTTGGAAACTGCTTTTATGACGCCTGAGGAAGCGAAAATTTCCAATCCATACCTTCCTATCATAAATCCGATTTTTTTTCCCCGCAAATAATCATCAATTTTATGCCAGGTTTTTGATAGATCTTTCAGCTCAGGCACCAAACATTCCAAACATTCAAGGGTATCGTGATCATTTAAAAATTCACCTATGGCATAAGCAGCATTGATCATTTCACGGCTCGTTTCATAGGGTGATAGTGCAAAAGCCCACAAGCCATGTAAAATACCTCTGAAACAAGTTATGGTATCAGGAACAAAGTTTTCTGCTGTTACTTGCGATCCCAGAATGATTCCTTTAATTAAGCCTTTTGCAAACTCCATTTTTTGTTTAGGAATATATGGTCCGCACTTTACATGAAGGAAAAGGAAATTTTCACGCTGATCGATCTCTTTTGCCTTCTCATAGTCTTTTAACGCCAAATTAATTTGATTTGTCTCAAAATAGGCCAAAGCCCTTTCTATGTATGCTTCGCGATTATTGCAGTTATACTTGATGGCTTGCGTAAGTGTATCAATAGCCTGTTTGTGAAGCAGAAGATCATTAAGCACCGACCCCAATTCAAGCATTATTTCAGAATCAATAGGAAAAAAAATGGGAGCGTCCGCTTTACGCTCTGCTTTTCTAACAGTTCCGCAATTGAAATCGCCTAACTCTGTAAGAGTTTCTTCTTTCTGGAAGTGTTGGTTGACTTCTTGGTGAAAAGCGGTGTCTTCATTGCAATTGTGAATTAATTCTGGAATAGTGAGTTGCAGTTTTGCATCTTCGTCTATTGACCACCCACCATCACCATTTATCTTTTCCGAATCCACCGAACTTATCAAAACTGAAAGATCATTAACAAGTAGTTTCATGAAAACGAGTTCCTGTTCAATGAGTTTATATGGATGTCTTTTGTAGCACGCCTTATAGAGGGATAAAAATTTTGGGTAAAGGGTGTCTAGAATGCTTTCAAGCTTATCTTTTATTCTAGCCAGTTGCCTGTCATTATATTTTGAAGCAGCATAGCATTCTATAACCTTACTCGTATGATAGTAATCTGAAAATAGAAACTGATGTGCAATTAAAGATACAGTTAGCCCATGCAGGTTTAGAAACCATACAGGATTTTCAATGAATTTTTTTTGATCTTCTTCATTCTTTAAAAGATCAGACAATGCGGTTGTTTTAATGAGATCCTTGAACAAAAGATAGGCCGAATCGCTAATCTTTGCCGCTTCTGTGGTCCTTTCAGGCCAGTAACAGCGACAGGAGCTATTTTTATGGCAATATTCCAAATATGCAAGAAAGTGGCCTCTAAACTTTCTGAAGTCAGGATCAAAGTAGCCGAGATAAATGGAAGAGCGATTACACTTTGAACATTTAGCTTTTAAAGTTGGGATGATTTTCTTTCGATTATTCGGAATCCAGTCGGGAGCGAGTGGTGTATGATCAAGGCAGTATGTTTGATAATATTCTGGGTGCATTTCTTTTCTGTCGCAAATGGCATTATAATCTCTATATAGTGCATTCAATTTGCAAGTAAATATACAAAACAAGGCAAAAATTATTTGAAAATAACTGTTCATAAACGAATCCTGTTGTTAATTAGTCATTGTTCTAAATGTTTCAGTAATTTGTTCATAAATTATTGCTGAGAAGAGATTTTTTTTGCAAAGACTTCGTTAAGATCGCATTAAGATTTTATAAGACGCGACGTTATTTTAGCATTTGAGCAACGTGCTTTATTTTCGAGAAAGCATGTACAGAAGTATCCCTCCGGCTACAGCTACATTGAGCGATTCCATCTCTCCGGGCATGAGTATTGTCACTGGGGTGCAAAACTCCTTCACCGCTTTAGAAATCCCCTGTGCCTCATTCCCCAAAACCAATACCCGCTTCGTTTCAAGAGGAATTTTTTCAGGAGCAATTCCGTGCAAATCCGCCGCCAGAGGTTGTACATGATTCGATTCGACCCACAGCCGCAAATCTTCTGTTGTTCCTCGCGCTAAAGCAATTTTGAAATGAGCGCCGCGGGCTGCCCTCAAGACTTTTTCATTGAAAGGATCACAGCCGCCCGGCAAAAAAAAGACAGCGTCCCACCCCAGCGCAAGCGCCGTCCTCAGCAAGGTTCCCATATTCCCGGGATCGCTGACTCTATCCAACGCCAAGACCTGCCTGACATCCTTTAAGTCCCCGTAATCAGGCATTCTAATTTCTGCAACGATCCCTTCAGGTGTGGTCATTCCTGATATTTTTTGCAAAATAGGCTCGGTCACTAGCCATTTTTCGCCAGACAACTCCAAAGCATAAGAAGAATACTCTTCTGTATGCAAAATTTTAATAATCCCTTTAGAAGCTTCTTGAATGGGTTTTAACCCTTCTAATACCAAAGCCTTCTGTCCATTGCGATAATCTTTGTCAGTGCGAAGTTTTACCATATGCTTGACAAGGGGGTGCTGTAAGCTTGTAATGATATGTGAATCACTCATGGTCTATCATTCCAAAGGGGATTTCTTTTCAAAATTGCAAGAACTGAGTCAGCATCATGCAAATTTTCAGTGATTGCAATCCTTTCAGCTTCCTTTAGCAATCCTCCCATCTTTTTGCCGGCGGTAATTCCCTGCTCCTGCAATATGGCAGCTGTGACCAAACGATTTCCATTTCTCAAACGGAGAATATGCGGTTCAAGTTCGACAAAACGATGAGCATATTTTTCAAAAAACTCATCTTTTTCTTCATCGGCATATCGAGCAGACAAAATTTTAAGACATATTTCCCAATCGGGACTTGCAAAAAGTGTCGTCCATGCAGGCAAATCAACCACAGATGTTTCCATTTCCTGCTTCAACGTTTTCTCGAGGTTTTCCATATATTCGAGCAATTTGCAATCCTTATTTGAAACTTTCAACCGTTTGCCAATCTCCATCCGGATAGCAAAAGGAAGAGCGGTCAGACATTCCATGAGATAAAGAACGGGAGGACAATCACAGGGATACCAGGAAAAATATTTTACTTTGTGCCTTAAATCTTTAATATGGATGCCTGCAATCTCAGGAAAAATGATATCCAGTAGGTTCAAACGATGCATTTCCACGATAGCTTGGTCAAAACGGGGATAGGCGGCCATTTTATTGAATTCCTGTAAAACCCTTTCCATGGCCACAGCAGGAAATAACTTGTCAGCATTTTCGCGGATGGCTTCTTGTGTTTCCAGTTCGATGGTAAATGAAAAGCGTGCAGAGAACCGAAAGGCTCGCAGCATACGCAGACGGTCTTCAAAAAACCTTTTATGAGGATCGCCAATAGCCCTTATCAATCCCATTTGTATATCTTCGCGGCCATGCACAAAATCGTGAATGTTCTCTTCTAATGGATCGTAAAACATTCCATTGATAGTAAAATCACGCCGCAAGGCATCTTCCTCAGGTGTGGCCAACTCGATACCAGTAGGATGCCTACCGTCGATGTAATTGAGATCTTTGCGGAAAGAGGCGACTTCAAATTGATGCCCTTCCATTCTAACGAGAACGACGCCGAAGGCGATTCCCACTAAATTGGTATGGGGAAACAGGTCCATGATTTGCGCTGTAGTAGCGCTAGTGGCAATATCAATATCTTCAGAAGGATGCTGCATGACAAAGTCTCTCACCCAGCCTCCGGCGAAATAAGCGATGTGGCCGGCTCGGACCAATTTGGCGACAATGGCTTTTGCTTGTGAGAATGGATTTGTCAAATCAAATTTCCGGTTTTCCGTTCAAATAGGAAATTTTTTGGACAAAATGGCCTTCTGCGTCAAATATGGTGACCATCCCTTTTCCATCTGAAACCTGGCTGACGGGCACTCTTTCATCTTTCCTAAAGTAATCTCCGCGCAGTAGTTTATCTTTGTCATATTCTTCGATCATCATCAAATCCCCATTGCGGTACCAGGCAGACAAAACCCCGGTTTTGCAGTTATTGGACATTTCTTTTTGGCATTCGAGGTTACCATTGGAATACCACGTTTTTACCAGGCCCTGGATTTTTCCTTCATGCCAGTAGAAAGAGATTTTCGGCTGAGGAGGGGTTCCAGAGGCAAAAAATCGGTCGTAATATTCGACCTCTTCACCGTGCTTGATATCATTTTTCACATGGTAAATCCGTTTGAGGCGTCCTTCTTCGTTAAAAACTTTAACTTCACCTTCCAAAATACCATCAACAAATTCCTGCATTTCATAGATATGGTCTTTTCCAAATATGACGCGGAATCCGTTCCCATTTTTGACCTCTGAGACAAGAACGCCATCTTTATCAAAATACTCTCCATTTTCAAGTCGTCCTGAGCAAAATATCTCCTGGCTGGCAAGCTTTTGGCCATCCCAGTAGCGCAAAGAATAACCGTGAGGCTGCCCCTGCGAATAACATTGCTGTTGGAGTAATTCCCCATTTTTCTGACAAATCTCGACAGTCCCTTCAAGTTGGTTCTTTGAGTAGGGCAATGACTTCCAAATTTGGCCGGTAGGATGAAAATAGGTCGCTATTCCTTCAAGAGATCCTTGCGTGTAATTAACTTCAGCAATTTGCTTTCCATCGTCATTCCACGCAAAACAGGGTCCATGAAACAACCACGACTTTTCAGCTATTGTTGTCACATCGGCGACTCCATTGATCACATTTGACAAAATGCTCATATTTCCATTTTCATGCCATTCGCAATAATTTCCATTTGCCCGTCCATTTAGGATTTCTAAAAATTGTTTAGGATTTCCATTATCATGATAGGTTGTAACGGCAGAGCGGATATTACCGCGCGAATCGCGAGCATAGATGCGTAAAACTTTTTGATAAGGCTGCTGACTTAAAAAGTTGACATTTTGATACTGTCTCAATCTGTCTTTATTGCTGATGGTTTCGGCAAACCCGTTGCGGTCGACAATATGAACACTTGTCAGGGGAAGGACTCGAGGTTTTCTCGATTGCGTCCGCTTTGCTCCAATAAAGGCCACAAGCATAAAACAGAGGAGCAGGCTGATCCCTACCTTTTTAAATAAACTTACTGTTATCATAAAAATTCCCGTTTAATGAGCTTTAAATTCAGTTGATAAACTTCATTTTTATCATTTAAGCTCTTCTTATCAAGCTTAAAATCAGTAATCAATAATTGAGGCCTGTGCGGACCAGGCACATATTCACCCATTTTAACCCCTTCGATGCGAGCTAAAATCTTTTGAATATCCGCTCCATTCACCTCTACCGGATGCACTAATGTTTCCGATACTTCCTGGAAGAATGGATAGGTTTGGACCACCCCTTCCGAAAATTCGAGAGCATTCCCATCGCCTGACAGCAATTCCAATCTTCTATTAATCCGCTCATCATCAGCAAAATTCTTATCCTTTGCAATCTTTTCCAGACGATCGATTTCAGGCTCAAGAAAAACAAGCGTTTCGAGATGCTTGTCGATGTAAAAATGATCCGCATCATGGAAATGTTGTCTGACGGCCATGTTAAGAGCCTGTTTTTTTTCTTTGACAAATGCTTGATGCCTAATGTTCTCTACTGCATTTTGAATCTCATCCAAATCGCTTTTTTGAGAAGCATATAAAAAATAGACGTATAGAAGGGGCAGGATTCCCAGGGATAGAAGATAAAGGACCGCTCTCGAAACTGGAATATTCTTAAGCATAATTTATTAACCTGGGTAAACAGTTTTGTCTTTTAAGAAGAAGGAGGTTTTATAGATGCCCCGGTTCGAATTCCATTTGACCTCGCCTTTTGGATCTATCCAATCATTCGGTGCAATTAAAGCATCATGGAATTCGCGAGCCCATTTTGGTGTCGGACTAATGAACTCCAATTCAATTTTAACCTGATATTTGTCTCCTTTTTTTCCGTTCTGTGGACGCTTGACCATGGAATAACTGAACGTTTCGATCTGAATTTTGGACTCAACTTTTCCATCCTCACCGCTAAAAACCGCCGCAGGATGCTGGTGAAGCCAGGCCAATACATCGCTGACTCGCGGCGTATTTGGAAACAGGGGAAAGGAATCAGGATTAGCCTGCAGCTCCTTTTGAAGATAAGCCAAACGAAGAGATAACTCTTCTTTGCCAAGCTGGTAAATAGTTGGAGGATCGCTTTTATCCGAATCATTTTTATTCTGTTTTTTATCAGCCAATGCAAGCTCAATATCCTCGTGAGATTTATTCATTCCGCTCAATAAGTCGATATAGGACTGCTTGATTTGATTTTCCTGATAATTCAACGTTTGATTGCTATAAAAATAAAAGGCCAGAGTCAACAAGGCTACAGAAATAAAATAAGCAGCCACAGGCACCTTCAAGCGGACCCAGGGATGAGGAAAAGCTGCTTCTTGCTGACGAAAATCGACCGTTTGTGATTGGTTGGGAAGCGAGCCCAAAGCGAGTCCGATCGGCACAGCAAATTTGAGAAGTTCTTGGGAAGAGTATTGACCCGATGAGGAGGGTGAGAAAAGCGGTAATTGTAAATTTTGAATAAGAATATTACTCAATCCTTCTTTATCAGCAGCGGCACCGGTTATAACAATCCCTTCTATGGAAGCCTTTCTGACCTCTTTAGCAAGGGCAAAACCCATCCTGGCAATTTCTTTTTGGAGCCTCTTCAAGGCATTTGACAAGGCATTGTCTTCATTTAGGCATGCTTGCCACTCATCTTCGTTTTGTGGATGAGATGACGATTGCTCTGCAAGAGCGGATAATAACGGATGCAATCCCTCGGGCTGCGCAAATGAAGCCCAGATTTTGCCATCTTTCATCACTATGCAAGTCGTTTCATCGGGTTGCAAATGGATGATTAAATAATTTTTAGCATCAGGAAGAAAAGAGGATCCGAAATTAGCCAGTGCAGATGATACAGAAGTCACTTTTTCAGGCTCGATATGCATTCCTTTCCACCCATCAATGTGGGACTGCACTGCTTCTCTCCGGGCAGCAAACAAAATGATCTCGCTATTGTCATTGCCTTTAGATAGTACCTGATGGGACAACAAGGCTTGCTCGGCAGGATAGGGCAAGAGAGGTTCAGCCTGAAAGAACAACGCCTCCTGGATATCCCTATCTTTGGTTAAAGGGAGAGAAAAAGGCCGAATAATCACCTCTCTACCCGCTAAACCCGTAGTTATAATGGGATGGTTCTTGTAAAGCTGCTTTACATCAATGGAATCAGGATGCAATGTTGCAAGGGATATGATCAATCCAGTTTTCCCTTTTGGGGCAAGAAGGGCAATCAGGATTCCCGAGGAACATTTTTCCAGTCCGATCGAATTAGGTGCAGATATGAAATTAATCATGTTATTTTTAATGCTTTAAATTGGTAATTGTATTAATATTTCAATATTAATTCAAGAATATATAGACTTTGGGGTGAAATTAAATGTGCGGAGTGAACTAGTCCCTCTGTGTTCTCTGTGGGCTCTGTGGTTATAAAAATTTTTGAAATAAACATGAACCTGGGCTTTATTAAACCACAGAGCCCACAGAGAACACAGAGAGGATGGTTCATCCCCTCACTTTTAATTGCACGCTAGACTTTGGGGGTGAAATAATTTTCACCCTAACTGTTCACATCTTGGGGTCTGGCTTGTTATTTGTAATTTGAATCTCCCGACGGAAGTCGGGGGTTCGAATTGCAAATTGCATGCCTGACTCCAAGATGTGAACAGTTACTTTTTACCCCACTGGAAGTGAGATTATTTGTACATGTTATATTTTATTTATTTTATCAACGTCTTTTTCCAGGTTTTCACCCTCATGATTTTTGCGCGCATTATCGCCTCATGGGTGCCGCAGGCTAATGAATACCGTGTCATGCAGTTCATTTCTTATTATACAGACCCGTATCTCAATTTATTCCGGAAAATCATCCCTCCTTTAGGCATGTTTGATTTAAGTCCAATAGTGGCTTTTCTCACCTTGCGATTTATTCAAGATATATTAATCAAGTTTCTTGCGAATTTCATATGAATTTTTTGACAAAATCACTTCAACTGGGTTCATTAAAGGTTCCTCACCGGGTGTTTTATGCCCCTTTGGCGGGCTGTTCCGATTATCCTTTCAGGAAAATGTCGGCGAAGTATAAGCCAGCTCTGATGTATTGCGAAATGGTCAAAATGGAAGCCCTGGTACGGCACGATGCTGGAACATTCCACATTTTAGATTATTCAACGGATATGCATCCAATAGGAGCACAACTTTGTGGCAGCAAACCTGCGCTGGCGAAAGCGGCGGCGCGGATTATTGAGGATTTGGGTTTTGATGTAGTAGATCTTAACTGTGGTTGTCCTGTAGACAAGGTGACAAAAGATGGAAGTGGTTCCGGAATGCTCAAGACGCCAAATTTGATAGGAGAGGTCATTGCTGAAATGGTCGCAGCAGTAAAAATCCCTGTAACGGTTAAGGTGAGGGCAGGCTGGGACGATAATCAGATTAATGCACATGAAATCGTCAAAATTGCGGAAAAAGCAGGTGCGAAAGCCATTTGCGTGCATGGAAGGACGCGTCAACAAGGTTATCGGGGTCCGGCAAATTGGGATTATATCAAGGCCTGCAAGGAGGCAGCCAGCACTATTTTAGTGATTGGCAATGGGGATGTTCTGGATGGTCCCTCAGCCGAAGAGATGCAGAGGCGCACGGGCTGTGATGCGGTTCTTGTTGCGCGTGGAACTATGGGACAACCCTGGATAGCGCAGGACATTTTGCGTTATTTATCGGGAGCTCCTCAGATTGAAAGGTCGCTTGAAGATTGCCGGGAAGCGTTGTATGAACATTTTCTTTTTACACAAGGCTATCACAACAATCATCGCGTTTGCGTCGATATGCGGCGCGTGGGTTGCTGGTATTTGAAAAAATCTTCGGGAACACGCCAATTTCGTGAAGCCATAAGCAGGGTCAAAAATGTAGCTGATATCAGCGATCTTATCCGCAGTTTTCCTCTGGGTATAATGGCCGCTGATTTCGGAGAAGAAACGGAAGCGGAGGCGGATCCAGAAACAGAGGCAGAGGCGAACACTGAAAGGCAGCAGGAACCAGATTGTTGC
>Ga0207131_1159_pt1 | contig 12337 bp, 11 predicted proteins | sample Alteio_BWMinHeat_13_FD_153557 | JGI IMG/M metagenome (GOLD analysis project Ga0207131, IMG submission 153557) | Enriched cells from forest soil in Barre Woods Harvard Forest LTER site, Petersham, Massachusetts, United States -... | ecosystem: Environmental > Terrestrial > Soil > Temperate forest >...
ATCGACGCTGCCTTCCCAATGCCACGGTCATCGATTTCGATGCAACGCCCGCAGAAGCGGTGCATGCGGCGTTCGTTCCGCTTAAACCTCAGGACTTGGTTGTATTGATCCAGTCGTCCGCTTTTCGCTTGGATGCGTATCGATTGCGGGTCGAATTATTCAAACGCGCATTGAAGGTTATCGAACATGTGCATCTGGCGCGTATGCCGGGCCTGCAGGCGCAGCATTACATCGAGTCACTGGCTTACGATGCGGACTACTTCCGCGGCGTCGGTAATGCCCTTAAAACGCGTATAGACAAGGCGAGTCATGGTGTCGTCGATAGCGGCGGCGAGCGGCTTGTGTTTGGCTCTCCTTTCGAGTCGGCAAAATTGAATGTCGGCGATTATTCCGCCATGCAAAATGTCGGCGATCAATTTCCGATTGGGGAAGTTTTTACCGAGGCGCAAGATTTGGAGGCAGTCAATGGTCGGGTGCGGATTTTCGTGTTCGGCGATACATCGTTCTCAGTGAATCAACCGGCGAAGCCGATTACCTTGGTTGTCGAGAAGGGGCGAGTCGTGGAGGTGATCGATTCGACGCCTGAATTTGAGGAAGTTCTTGCTCTCATCCGTGCACACGAAGGCGAGGTGTGGTTGCGTGAGTTGGGGTTTGGGATGAACCGCGCATTCTCAGCGCAGCGCACCGTCAGCGACATCGGAACCTATGAACGCATGTGCGGCATCCATCTGTCGCTCGGCGCCAAGCATGGCGTCTATAACAAGCCAAATATTAACCGCAAGATTGCCAAGTACCACGTCGATGTATTCGCGGTCACGGAGGCTGTGTATCTCGATGATGAGCTGGTTTATCGTGATGGTGGCTGGCTTGTCTCGTAATTGGCAATTTAATTAATATATTTTCAATTGCATTTCTATTACTCCTCATTTTTCTTCAAAATAATTCAGATTTTTTCAAATAATCCCTAAAGTTCCTTAAGACGCTGCCGTTACCTGATCTAGATACGGGGTAGTTTGATTTAGGGTTTGAAAAAATTAAAAAATATTTTGAAATAACCCTAAAGTTTCCCCAAATGGTGCCGTTGTAGGTACAGACGCGGGATTTTGCGTCGGAATGGTTGTGCTTTCGCTACAATTTATAGGGAAATACACAAGTATTGCGAAATAAATTACGAAATAAATTCTCTTCTTAAATATTGCTTCTTAGATAGTTTCTCTTCGTAATTGATTTTATCAATTCGTGCGAAACCTAAGCTGCAAGCCGCTTCCGGGTCGTTTCAATCGACTCGGCGGAGTTGCTGCCTGACGTTTGTAAGACAAACGCCTACAGGCGGCTCGTCTGCGCTTCTTACGCAAAATACCGACTACTGCCTCTTCCCCCTCTGTGATTGACCGTACAGAATGCAATCACTGGCCAAGCAATTTGCCACCAGGATCGATCAGATGGGAGTTTCGCCATGAATACCAACGATATGATTGCAGAAATCCGTGACGCCAACCTGGGTTACTTGATGCTCGCGCAACAAATGATCCGTGCCGACAAAGCAACCGCGATTTTTCGTCTTGGCATCAGCGGCGATATCGCCGATTTGATCGAAGGCATGAATAACGGACAAATTCTGAAGCTTGCTGGCACCAACATGATGCTCGCTCGTTTCCGGTTTGACGATGGCACGATCTTGGGCATGTTGACCAACTACAACAAAGATCGAAATTTGGCGCATTCTCATGCTGCCATATTGATGTCTGGTCAAGCGGTCGAAGAAGTCGTCTGATTTTCACGACCGGTTTGCCAAAGTGCGCTTTGCGCACGCCATGGAATTCGCCAACCTGCGACAGCAAAGAGGCAACAAAATGAGTAAGAAAAGCGTAGTCACGGAAGCCCAAGAGATCCACCTGGCAATCGAGTTGATTCACCTTGGCGCGCGTTTGCAATTGCTCGAATCCGAAACATCCCTTTCGCGTGAACGCTTGTTGAAGTTATACAAGGAGTTGAAAGGCGTATCACCGCCGAAGGGCATGCTGCCCTTTTCAACGGATTGGTTCATCACCTGGCAACCAAACATCCATTCGTCCCTATTCATCGGGATTTATCATTACCTCCAAGAGCACGCGAAAATTTCTGGCATTGAGGCCATCATGAAGGCCTATCAGCTCTATTTGGAGCAAGCGGAGCCCGATGGCAATGGCGAGCCGGTGTTGTCTTTGACCCGTGCCTGGACCTTGGTTCGGTTTTTCGATAGCAAGATGTTAATAACAACCAGCTGCAGTGATTGTGGCGGGCAATTCGTTGTGCATCGCCTGGATCTGCATGACCACTACACCTGCGGTTTGTGCCACATGCCGTCGCGTGCCGGCAAAACCAAGAAGGCGCGCGCCGAAGCGTTGTCGGCGTCAATGGCTGCAGCCTGAGCAGATTGATAGTGCCAGAAAAATTCTCCTGTTGGTGTTGCACCATATGTACAGCAAATTTTAAGCAAACTTGGATGATGCGATTTGTTGCAGATCGGTGATCGCATCGCAATAGCGTGTCTGCAGCCCCTATCGAAATTTCCCCGACAAGTCATATTTTGCGCGATCATCTTAGGATGACTGATCACTCTTGCGCGACAAGTTAATGCCTACGAATAGAAAACTATGGCCGATAGAGGCAGATGCAAGTCGCAAATCCTTATTTGCGCTACCTGCAATTCAGGCTTTGCTGATGCAATGTCTGTCCCTGGTGATCGTGTTAACACTTAACTTTGGACTTTTCACGTTGTTTAGTGTGCAAGTTTCGATGCTCGTTTTAACTTTGCTTCAGGGGATTTGTGCTGCATGCCTATCGCGTTGGCGGCGGCTCGCTCCCTGGTGGCTGGCGATCCAACTTGTTTTTCTCCCGGCTATTTTTACTGGGGCGGCGTTGCACTTGCAATCGGAAATTTACTTGATTGCATTTTTGTTTTTCCTGGCGCTCTATTGGAGCACTTTTCGTACGCAAGTGCCGTTTTATCCATCCGGAAAAACAGCTTGGGCCGCAGTCGCCAAGTTATTGCCGCAATCGCGGCCAATCCACTTCATCGATATCGGGAGCGGATTTGGCGGAATGGTGATGCATCTGGCGGCACAACGCAGTGACAGTGAATTTATCGGCGTCGAATTGGCACCATTGCCGTGGTTTGCCAGCGTTGCCATGGCTCGCCTTGCCGGCAGCAGGGGCAAGTTTATCCGCGATGATTACAATCTCCTCGATTTTGGCGAATTCGACGTCGTGTTCGCTTATCTTTCGCCCGCCGCCATGCCGGCACTTTGGCACAAAGCGTGTGCTGAAATGCGAGCCGGGAGCTTGTTATTTAGTTATGAATTTAATATTCCCGGGGCAGAGTCGCAAATCACCAACATAACCGTTGCCAACGGTCGCAATCTCTATACCTGGACTATGTAATACCAGCCTTACGTGTGTTACATTAATCTATAGTTTCTTCAAGTTATTACTGTGCGTGTCGAAAGCGTAATGCAGTCGTTGGGCGTTCCTTAATCGTTTGTGCAGGCGCGGTGGGTTGGGTTTACATCGCTACCTGTAGGGCCGGTCATTCTGAATGTGATTGAGATCTACCTGATGTTGATATGACACATGAAGGGTCGCCATGGGCGACGCTTCCTTATCACAGGAGATACGCACTTGTTAGTCATAATTGGTTATGTCGTCGTGATGGCCTCCGTCTTTGGCGGCTTTGCACTTGAAGGCGGTCACCTTGCTGCGCTGTTGCAACCGATTGAATTACTAATGATCGGCGGTGCGGCGACCGGGTCATTCTTTGTCGGTAATAATGGCAAGGCGATCAAAGCCACCTTGAAATCACTCCCTGGGCTGCTCAAAGGTTCCAAATATACGAAGGGCTTGTATATGGAATTGATGACTCTGCAGTTCGAAATATTGAGCAAGGTGCGCAAAGAGGGCTTGATGTCGATCGAAGGCGATATTGAAGCGCCGCACGAGAGCGCAATCTTCAGCAAATACCCCGGCGTCCTTCACGATCATCACATCATCGAATTCATGACCGACTACCTGCGACTTATGGTATCAGGGAATATGGATGCATTTCAGATCGAAAACCTGATGGACAACGAGATAGAAACGCATCATGCCGAAGGTGAGGTTCCCGTTCATTGCATTGCAAAATTAGGTGATGCAATGCCGGCATTCGGTATTGTCGCAGCCGTGATGGGCGTGGTCCATACCATGGCCTCCGTGGGGCTACCACCGGCGGAATTGGGCTTGCTTATTGCCGACGCACTGGTCGGCACTTTCCTCGGTATTTTGCTTGCCTATGGCTTTGTTGGTCCCTTGGCCACGCTGTTGGAACAAAAGCTGCATGAATCGTCGAAAATTTTTCAATGCGTCAAAGTGACCTTGTTGGCTAGCCTAAATGGCTATGCGCCGGCGCTGGCGGTGGAATTTGGCCGTAAGGTGTTGTTTTCAACCGAGCGGCCGTCGTTTACCGAATTGGAAGAGCATATTAAACAATCCAAATCGAAATAATAAGCATACTATTTAGTTAATCAGTTTCGTTGGACCAAGATTTGGTGAGCGGATGAATGTTGGTCCTGCTAAAACATTTGTGCAACAGTGTTACGAGATTTGAGAAATTCACGAGATCTGAGAAATATTGAGCCTTACGGCGGAAATAGACATGGCTGACGACGGACTTCGTCCCATTATTGTCAAACGTATCAAAAAAGGCGGCGGTGGCGGACACGGCGGCGCTTGGAAAATTGCGTATGCCGATTTTGTGACGGCGATGATGGCGTTCTTTCTATTGATGTGGTTACTCGGTTCCACCACGAAAGGCGATTTGCAGGGTATCTCGGATTACTTTCAAACCCCGCTGAAGGTTGCCATGCAGGGCGGCACAGGTAGCGGCGATAGTTCCAGTGTAATTAAAGGTGGGGGACGGGATTTGACGCGATCGAACGGGCAAATTCAAAAATCAGACGATCCCGCCAAGAACCGCAAGACCTACAACCTGAAGGCTGCGCAAGCCGAATTGGCGAAAGCGGAAGCGGAGAAACTTCAAAATTTGAAGAAGCGTATCGAAACGGCGATTGATACCAGCCAGGCATTGAAACAATATAAAAACCAGCTATTACTCGACATTACTGCTGATGGCTTGCGCATCCAAATTGTGGACGAACAAAATCGGCCAATGTTTGCGTTGGCAAAGGCTGATCTTCAACCATATACCAAGGAAATATTGTTGGAGATTGGTCAGCTTTTAAACGATATTCCAAATAAAGTCAGCCTTTCTGGACATACAGACGCGAGCGCTTATTCGACCGGCGAAAAGGGCTATAGCAATTGGGAGTTGTCCGCCGACCGCGCAAATGCATCGCGTCGCGCATTGATTGCAGGCGGTATGGATGAATCGAAAATATTGCGTGTGATCGGCCTGTCTTCGGCTGTGCCTTTTAACAAGGATGATCCGATGGATCCAGTCAATCGGCGCATCAGTATCATCGTGATGAATAAGAAGGCAGAAGAAGCAGTTACCAAAGAAGGTGCGTCAGTAGACGTCACAAGTGGGGAAGAGGCAAAAGAAGAACTGAAGATGCCAATGCCGGCAGTTCCAGTTCAAGTTGCAGCACCCGCTCCGGCGCCAAAGTAATCGCAGTGCTACCTGTGCTTTGATAGAGTCGATGACGTGGCAGGATATTTTTCATGGCGAGAAAAAATTTACTGGGTTTAGAGGTTAAGCGCCTGCTAAACAGTTTGTCTGACCAAGGCAATCAACATTTGACCGAAGTCGAGACGGATCTCGTGCAGACTACTTATTTGTTGAGTGAAGCAATCGAAAAACTGGGAAAGAGCTTTTTTGCAATCCACGAAGGAGTATCGGCGCAGCAAGAGATTTTGAATCAATTGCTTTCAGATGCATCGCTGGCGCCAGAGACCGGCGTCAAACTTAATGCCTTGAGTAAAGAACTTTCTCAAAGCATCAATGCGGCTGTAACGGGACTGCAATTTCAAGATATGACTAGCCAGTTGATAGGACGTACCGTGCGTCGCATAGCAGGATTGCGCGAAGTCCTTGAAGCAGTTGGAACCAGTGGCTCGGTAATGGTTGCGGATACGGAGTTGGATGAAATGATCACGATTTTAAATGACATTAATAAAGCCCTGGAAGAGCAAAGCGCGAAGCTCGAAAGTGTGTTGTGGAAGGCGGTCAGCCAAACACACATGGAGAGCGGCGATATTGAGTTGTTCTAATGACGCTCGTGAAATATTTATCAAGTAGTACCGATTAGCGCGCACAGTGGGAATTTTGGCTAGGAAACGAGAACATAGCGGGAGCGAAGATGGCAAAATCTATTTTGGCAGTGGACGATTCGGGCTCATTGCGCCAAATGGTTGTTTTCAGTTTGCGTGCGGCGGGATATCAAGTAACGGAAGCCGTGGACGGGCAAGACGGTTTGGAGAAGGCCAAGGCGCAGACTTTTGATCTGGTGCTAACCGATCAAAATATGCCGCGCATGGATGGCCTGACCCTGATTCGATCATTGCGCGCGATCGCTACTTACCAACGCGTTCCTATTCTCATGCTGACAACTGAGTCGAGTGACGATATGAAGGCCAAGGGACGGGCTGCGGGGGCCAATGGCTGGTTGGTCAAGCCTTTCGATCCGCAACGTTTGACAGAGGTCGTCAAGAAGGTTATTGGTTAGTTCGTCCCAAAAGGCAGAGCTTCATAAGAAAGATGACAATGGAGATCTACAATGACCATTGATATGAATCAGTTCTTCCAGGTATTTTTCGACGAGACCGAAGAGCTTCTCGCCGAAATGGAAAAATTGCTTCTTGCTGTTGACGTTTCAGCACCGGATGCTGAAGACCTCAATGCGATTTTTCGTGCCGCCCATTCCATCAAGGGAGGTGCTTCGACCTTCGGTCTGGCCGATTTGACCGATGTCACGCATGTATTGGAAAACTTGCTGGATCGTATCCGCAAGGGAGAAATGGCGCTCACCAGCGAGCACGTCGACGCGTTTCTGGTCGCAAAAGATATTTTGAAGATGCAATTGGATGGGCATCGTTTGCATACTCCAGTCGACCAGGAGGCTGTAGCCGACGCGCGTATGATGCTGCAATCTTTGTCGCAAGATGCGGTGCCGATTGCGCCGCCGCCCGTATTGGTGCAGAGTCATTCTCAAAACCATGACGCCGAGTCGAAGTTTGCCAATGCCAAGCGATGTTTCCGGATTGAGTTGCCAGCAATCAGTGAGCGCGACTCGAAGGCTCTGGCGGCTGAGTTGGGTTTGCTTGGGCGGCTCACCATTTCCGCTTTGAGTGACAAACGACAGGCATTTACGCTGGCGACTGATGAAACGCTCGACGACATTATTGCGATCTGTTCGTTTATCCTCGACCCAGACGACCTGAAAGTCACCGAGGAATCGGTGCCCGTAGTTAAGACAAAGGCTCAAACCGAAGAAGAGTTAGGGTATGGATTTTTTGAGCCGATTGAGGATTTGCGCGCCTTCATTGCAAATGAAGCGCCGTCCGCCGCGGACTCGGCCAAGTCAGACGCTGCGCTTTCCGACGCTGCGCATGAGGCAGCCTTGGCAGCCGACAAGAAAATTTTCGGCCGTCGCGAAACTGATCGCGTTCCGGCGAATAGTCAGGAATCGTCGTCGATACGGGTTGGAATTGAAAAGGTCGACCAATTGATCAATTTGGTTGGCGAATTGGTCATTACGCAGGCGATGATTGAGCAGCGCACCGACTCGCTTGACCCTATGCAGCATGAACGATTGCTCAATAGCGTCAGCCAGTTGACGCGCAATACGCGCGACTTGCAAGAAGCGGTGATGTCGATACGCATGATGCCGATGGATTACGTGTTCTCGCGTTTTCCGCGCATGGTACGTGATTTAGCAGGTAAGTTAGGGAAAAAGGTCGAATTCGTCACGCATGGCGCGGCGACGGAATTGGATAAGGGCTTAATTGAACGCATTGTCGATCCGCTGACGCACTTGGTACGAAATAGTATCGATCACGGTATCGAAATGCCAAACGTGAGGGTTGCGGCTGGGAAGAACGACACCGGTCGCTTATCCTTGTCAGCCGGTCATCAAGGCGGCAATATTGTCATTGAAGTCAATGACGATGGTGGTGGACTCAATCGTGAGCGCATTCTCGCCAAAGCCAAGCAGAACGGCCTGGCCGTTAGCGATAACATGACGGACGCCGATGTCTGGCAACTCATCTTCGCGCCGGGATTTTCAACTGCGGAAACGATAACCGATGTGTCGGGACGTGGTGTTGGGATGGATGTCGTCAAGCGCAATATTACCGCCATGGGCGGCGTGGTCGACATTCGTTCGGGTAAAGGCTTTGGGACAACGATTTCGATATCGTTGCCATTAACCTTGGCGATTTTGGATGGCATGTCGATCAAGGTTGGCGAAGAAGTCTATATCTTACCGTTGGGTTATGTGATTGAGTCGCTGCAGCCGGATCCGATTGACGTCAAGGAAATTAGCGGGCAAGGACGGGTGGTCAAGGTTCGCGGCGAATATCTGCCATTGATCCCGCTCTATCAGATGTTTGACATTGTTCCACTATTTACCAATCCGTCGGAAGGAATCGTTGTGATTCTTGAATCGGATGGCCGCAAGGCCGCATTGTTCGTTGACGACCTGGTTGGTCAGCAACAGGTGGTGGTGAAAAATCTGGAGTCGAATTATCGCAAGGTAGCCGGTATTTCGGGCGCTACGATACTTGGCGACGGAGGCGTTTCATTGATCATTGATGTGGCGGCGCTGTTGCGCTCCTCCCGGCAATTGAGCGACGAATCGATTTTTTCTTGATGAGGATAGATCATGTCACAAAGTCCTAAAGCAAACCATACCGCTGGCGCCAAATCAGGAAATGAAATTGCAGGGCACGAATACCTGGCATTTACCTTAGGTAAGGAAGAATATGGGCTCGATATTCTAAAAGTGCAAGAGATACGGGGTTATGAAACTGTGACACGCGTTGCCAATGCGCCGGAATTCGTCAAGGGCGTGGTCAATTTGCGCGGAATCATTGTGCCGATTGTCGATATGCGGATCAAATTCAAGCTTGGCGAACCAACCTATGATCAATTTACCGTGGTGATTATTCTCAACATCGGCGGTCGCGTTGTCGGCATGGTTGTCGACAGTGTGTCGGACGTCATAACCTTGACTCCGGAGCAGGTAAAGCCGGCGCCAGACATGGGAGCATTGAATAGCAATTACCTGATCGGCCTGGGAACGCTGGACGAACGAATGTTGATCTTGATTGATATCGACCGGCTGATGTCAAGCAGCGACATGGGACTGATTGAGCAAATTGCGGCGTAGTGAAAAATGATGAGCGGAGCAGTCGGTTTGGGAACTGACAAACTAAAGCGTAGCCGTAAAACTACGCATTTGGTACCCAATCAATCATATTGACTTGAATGAGGGGAGCATGATGAATCTCAGAAACATGCGTATCGGTGCTCGATTGGGCATAGGCTTTGGGATCATTCTGGTGATTCTGGTGCTGGTGCTGGTCGGAAGCAGCTACTTGAGCACAAAAAATCGAGATAAATTGATCGTTGGATTCGGCGTCGCGAATGCCAAAGTGACGCTGGCGACTAAAATGAAAGTCGCTATGCTTGGGAGCGGTATTGCCATGCGCAATATTGGGATTCAGTCGGACGTCGCATTGATGCAAAAGGAAGAGGCCAAGGTCAAGGTCAAGGGCAAGGAATATAGCGATGCGCGCGATAAATTGACTGCCGCCGGCTTGAGTGACTCGGAAAATAAAATCGTATCGGATATATCCGCCATCGACGCTGAAATCGCCAAACCGTTTAAGGATGCGATGGCGCAAGCGTTGGCCTTTAACAGCGAGGGCGCTGCCAAGGTGATTTCGGAAAAAATCGATCCTCTCAATCAGCAGGCATTGGGGCAGATCGATAAATTGGTCGAAGCAGAGCAAGCCATTGCCGAACATGTGCAAGACGATGTCGTATCCAGTGCAAAAAAAGAAACCTATATTCTCTATGCAATTGGGCTCATTACACTTGCAGGCGGTATCGTGTTCGCATGGTTTTTGACAAAGAGTATCACTGCACCGTTAATCGATGCAGTTGCGATTGCGCAGCGGGTTGCAGCGGGAGAATTGGATTCAAATGTCAAAGTGATGGGCAAGGACGAAATCAGTGATTTGCTGCTGGCGCTTAAAGAGATGGACGATAGTTTGGTCAAGATCGTCTCCGAAGTGCGAGATGGAACCGAGGCTATTGCCACCGCATCTGCCGAAATCGCCTCGGGCAATGCAGATTTGTCTTCACGTACCGAATCTCAGGCCAGTTCTCTGGAAGAGACTGCATCGTCGATGGAAGAATTGACCGATACCGTCAAACAAAATGCCGAGAACGCGAGGCAGGCTAATCAGCTGGTGGTGTCAGCATCCGATTTTGCAGCCAAGGGCGGCAAGGTAGTTGGCCAAGTCGTTACCACCATGGGGTCCATCAAGGACAGTTCACGCAAAATTGTCGACATCATTGGCGTGATTGACGGCATCGCTTTCCAAACCAATATTCTGGCACTCAATGCCGCAGTCGAAGCCGCGCGCGCCGGCGAACAAGGGCGGGGCTTTGCGGTGGTGGCGGCTGAAGTCCGCAATTTGGCGCAACGCTCAGCCGGAGCTGCCAAAGAAATCAAGGCATTGATCGGCGATTCAGTTGAAAAAGTCGATGTCGGCAGCAAGCTCGTCGATGAAGCAGGTAGGACGATGGATGAAATGGTGACCTCCGTCAAGCACGTGGCAGACATCATGAGTGAAATTACGGCTGCCAGCCAAGAACAAAGTGCCGGGATTGGTGAGGTGAATGTGGCGATCACGCAAATGGATGAAATGACGCAGCAAAATGCCGCCTTGGTTGAGCAGGCTGCCGCCGCTGCTGAAAGTATGCAAGAACAGGCAGCCATGCTGGCGCAAGCGGTGTCGGTATTTAAACTGGGTGACTCAACTGTTCATGCAGCGGCCGCTCCGAAACCTCGCCCTGCGGCACAACCAGTGCGCGCGCCGGCAGCAGCGCGGGAAAAATCTACCGCTGTGGCAAGCCGAAGCGCACCTCCTGCAAGATCTATTGCATCGGTAGCCGGTGGAAATAAGGACGAATGGGAAGAATTTTAGACAAAATGTAATTTAAGGAAACCGTGGCGCAGAGAATGCGACAAAAAGGAATTACTGAATGGTCGAAGCGCGACAACAAAGATCGGATTCTGGTAAAGAATTTGAATTCACTCTCAAGGATTTTGAGCGAGTGCGCAGCTTGATATACAAGCGTGCAGGAATTGCTCTTGCCGAGAGTAAACAGGAGATGGTCTATAGTCGCCTGGCGCGTCGTTTGCGTGCTATTGGAATGACGTCGTTCGGGCATTATCTCGACGAACTCGAACGCGGCACCAATGACGACGAATGGGAGGCTTTTACCAATGCGTTGACGACGAACCTGACATCATTTTTTCGCGAAGCGCACCATTTTCCGATATTGGCGGAATATGTCAGCAAATTGAAAGGCCCAATCGAGGTATGGTGCTCTGCCAGCTCGACCGGGGAGGAGCCGTATTCAATTGCGATTACCTTATGCGAAGCGTTCGGCACGCTTAACCCTCCAGCGAAAATCGTCGCAACCGATATAGACACCAAGGTGTTAAATACGGCTGAAAATGGAGTCTATCCGATTGAACGACTCGATAAGCTATCCTCCGAACGCACCAAGGGTTTTTTTCAAAAAGGGAAGGGTGAGCAAGCCGGGTTTGTGCGGGTGCGACCTGAATTGCGCAAGATGATAACGTTTAAGCAACTGAATCTATTGAGCGACCATTGGCCGATATCCGGGCCGTTTGATGTGATTTTTTGCCGCAATGTGATGATTTATTTCGATAAGCCGACCCAAGGCAAGATACTCTCAAGATTCGCCCCGTTGATGAAACCGGAAGGATTATTGTTCGCGGGTCATTCGGAAAACTTTCTTTATGTCACTGATGCGTTTAAGCTACGTGGGAAGACGGTGTACGAGTTGGATTCAACAGGGAAGGCGAGGCCAGTGCTAACCCGTAAGACATGAGATCAATGCCATGAGCCAAGTTCTTCAAGAACAATTTGCGACCAATGTCTACTATGACCGGACATTCGATCGCGATGCCGCAAAAATATTGCCAGGGGAGTATTACTTTACTGGCAAGGATATGCTCATCGTTACGGTATTGGGGTCTTGTGTATCGGCTTGCATCCGGGATCGCTCGTCAGGTGTTGGGGGAATGAATCATTTCAT
>Ga0207131_1007_pt1 | contig 12101 bp, 6 predicted proteins | sample Alteio_BWMinHeat_13_FD_153557 | JGI IMG/M metagenome (GOLD analysis project Ga0207131, IMG submission 153557) | Enriched cells from forest soil in Barre Woods Harvard Forest LTER site, Petersham, Massachusetts, United States -... | ecosystem: Environmental > Terrestrial > Soil > Temperate forest >...
GAGAGGTATCCGCTGACCAACACGGCGAAGTGTCTCACGGAGTCCATTTCCGGTAATGCTACGGCATATCGGAAAGAGCTCCGACACCATTGCATGCATTTGGTGTCCGGTGTCTTTGGAGATCGGATCTGCCATCGCCGCCACGAGTGTGTTCCTAGCGATCAAGCAATTCACACAAAATCCGGATAATTCTGGTCGCGCTCGAGGATCGTGCGCTCATCTTCGGGCCAGGGAATCTGAAAGGCGGGGTCGTTCCAGCGCAGGCCGCGTGCATGTTCGGAACTATAGAGCTGTGATACTTGATAGAACACTTCTGTGTTGTCCGCGAGAGTCTGAAATCCATGGGCGAGCCCAGCTGGGATGTACAACATTTTGCAGTTCTGCGCATTGAGTTCCACGGCGAAGTATTTCTTGAATCCCGAAGAGTCTTCCCGTAAATCGATAATTACATCATAGATGGCACCACGGGTGCATCGAACAAGTTTTACCTCTTCGAAAGGTTCAATCTGATAGTGCATCCCGCGCAGCGAACCCTTACGGTGGTTGAAAGAAATGCTGCATTGCGCGATGTGAGTTTCCAGACCCCGCGCCGCAAATTCCTTTTCGCAATAGGTCCGGGCGAAGTGACCCCGAATGTCCTCGTTTCTTTCCGGCTCGATGACAAATGCGCCAGGTAAGCTCGCTGGGTTAAAAATCACAGCCGAGATCCTCCGAACGCATTCACTTCGAAGCGCATCCACGTCACCCGGCAGCAGGCGCCTCGGCAGTCACGGGGTGAGTCCAGTGAAGCTGCGAGTTGAGCTGGCCTGCGGCAAGCAGCTTTCGAATGTGGTTGATTCGCTTAAAGCGGGGGCCGTCGAAATCGTCAAGCTTCAAGTCAGCTTCGCGGCAGGCCCCATACAATTCCTGCACCCCTTGCCTGACGTTCCATTGGGGCTTGAAACCGGGGAGCGCTTTCGCAATCTTGCTGAAGTTCACCCGATAAGAGCGTGGATCGGGACCGCCACCGGTAGAGTATTCGACCTGGCATCCCGAGGCTGTGTTGCGGACGATTTCAGCAAGCTCGTGTACTTGATAATTTTCTTCTGTGATGCCGACATTAAACGCCTGATTGTGGATGGCCTCGCGCGGGGCCTCAAGAACTGCCTTAAATGCCCGGCTGATGTCTTCGATATGAACCAGCGGGCGCCAGGGCGTGCCGTCCGATTGAATCACTATACGACCCGTGGTGAACGCCCAAGCGACAAGATTATTGAGAACGATATCAAATCGCATGAACGGTGAAACGCCGTAGGCAGTCGTATTTCGTAAAAAGACAGGACTGAAATTTGAATCGGCCAAAAGTCTGAGCTCCCGTTCCGCCAAGACTTTTGATTTCGCGTAAGGTGTTACCGGATTGAAATCCGCATCCTCAGAGAGCATGTCCGAGCCTGCGGCGCCATACATGCTGCAGGAGGAAGAGAACAGGAACCGCTGAACACCGACTTCTTTCGCCAGGCGCGCCAGTCGCATAGAAGAGCGGTAGTTAATCTCGTAGGTGAGCTCTTGGTTCAGATCACCGAGCGGATCATTGGAAAGGGCCGCAAGATGGAGAACGGCTTCGAATCCCTCAAGGTCATTTCTATCTATATCCCGAAGATCCTTGTGCACAGAGGGAATCCCAATGACCTCGCCCACAAAACGGTTGTCCGCGAAGAAATCGCTGTCGATGCCTGTGACGTCAAAACCTGCTCGGGTGAGCACTCTCACGAGCACGGCACCGATGTAGCCGTGGTGGCCGGTTACCAATATGCGCATAGTGACTCTCTCAAAATTCAATCCCGCGGGTTGTGCTCGCTAAGCGCCATGTTCCTCAAATCGCCGGCAAAAGCCGATTGTAATGCATCCAACGCCGAGGGCCGACCATCCACTCGCAAGCAGGCAGCAGAAGAGGCTGTGGCTTTTGCTGCACCCATCCGCCTATTGCTAGCAGTTGGGGTTCCATTGACCGGACAGACAAGTCAAGCTAAGTTATTGTGTGTCAATTAGATACAAGGATGTGCAGACCCGCCTCCTTAGCTTGGGACAGTCCGGAGTCAAGCTATCTTCCCTACATGATACTTCTGTGGCCATACTTTGGCTACCCAAAGCGAAAATTGGCAGGGAGGGTTCATGAGCTCGGCGGGAGGTCAATCCGCCACCGTCACGACCCGAGAAGGTTCTTGGGAACTAAGTTATTTTCGGGCGAATAGATGCGGCACTCTGCTCAGCGTATTGCGCGTTTGCCAGGCAAACTCCTTCCAGAAGAATATGACCAGACCGAAAACAAAGAGGGGCAGTATCGCAGCGATTTGCAGAAAGAATTGGCTCAGATCGGCGGCACCCCAATGTCGATCAGTGAGATAACAAGCGACACCAAAAGGTATTGCAGCCAAAACAGGCCGCGCCCAACTTTGCCAAAGGTAAGACCGAACCGGCATCTCCAGAAGCTTACAGACATAGCGTGGCCAGAAGAAAAGCTGGACGATGATATTCGGGATAACCGTCCCCCAAGCCACACCGTTCATCCCAATTCGCCGTACCAGAAAGATGCTCAGGACAAGATTGGCCACCGATTCGGCTAAGACTGCCATGGCAAAAGGCCGATGCTTTGCAGTCCCAAAGGCAATATTGCCGCTGGTGAAGTTCGCAATGCTGAAGACCTGCGCAAGCAAGAGAATCTGAAGAACTCGACCAGAAATCTGCGCGTACTGCTGGCCCATCCACAATTCGATGAATGTGTGACCACGAAAGTACAATGTGAGCGCCACAGGGAGCGCTATCACAAGCGCCAGCCGCGTTCCCTGGATCAGCAGCCGACGTAGTTCGCCGTGCTCGCCGCGCGCATCAAAACCGCTTGCGAGAGGCATGAAGATGGTGGTGACCGACGTGACGATCTGGCGCAAATACTCCAAAAGGCTGGCGCCGATTGCGTAAAAGGTCACCGCCGCTGCGGAAATAAACGCCCCGACAACAATATTATCTACATAGTATATTAAGGTAGTTGCGCAATGAATTAGGAAAACGTAAAAGCTGTAGCCGGCAAATTGGCGCAAGAGCGTCGTGCTAGGACGCCCGCCCGAGATTCGCAGTTCGGGGTAGGCACGAAAACAGGCGATCCACAAAGTCGCGTTGGCCGCAACCGAAACAACAAACTCCCAAAGGGCAAGCGCAAGAATCCCGTGTCCGGCCAACAGAAGCGTAACCACGCCGACGGCACGCAACAAGGTCTGGCTCACGGATATTCCGCTGACGGTCGAAAAGCGATTTAGCGCTACGAGAACTCCGCCAAAGACTCCGAAGGAAAGAGTGAGTGCAAAACTTGCTCCCGTAAAGATGATGGCGCCACGCGCTGCGAACTGCAATTCCTTTGGAATGTGAAAGAGGGATGGCGCCAAACCACAAAGAAACAAGCTGACTACAAGAATTAGAAGAGCGATCCAAATCCGGAGCCAGAAAGCCGCCGAAACCGCCCGGCTCGCTTCCTGATGATTTCCCTGGGCATGATTTCGGGCAACAAATCGCGTGACGGCACCGCGCATACCCAGATCCAGAAGACTCATGAATGAAATCATGGAAATGACAAGGGTCCAGACACCGTAGGCTGTATTTCCGAGATGATGGACAATAAAAGGAGAGAGAAAAAACGCAACCGCAACGGAGGTGGCGAACGCCGCCCAATTGCTGACCATGCTTTTTGCGAGTTGATTCAGTCGCGACATGGGCTCCTAATTACTTCCAGCTGCTAACTCCTCCCCATCCCTGCTTCCGGGAGTCTATTCCGCACCAGACTGCTGCACCAGACCTAACCGCACTCTCAGCCAGAATGCACCCTGCTATTCTCTTCGCGCAACAAAGAGACGGGTGCAAGGTGAGTGACTAGATATCTGAAATTGCGTCTTTACTCTTGCCCAAAATAGCGGATCGCTCCCGACTCACAGGACGGAGGATTTCTTTTGGGAACTTAGGACGATTCCTCAGCAATCGTATCAGCCGGTACAACGCCGGGTTTTCTGGCGCCGGCCACCGGCGTCCGAGCGCCAGGGTGAGAGCCTTGAGAACGCTCGACGACGCAAATCAGGTCGAGATGTCTCTGCACATAAACATCTTCTCTGAAGTCTGTCTCCGCGCGATGTCTCGCGCGACGTCCCATCGCTCGGTATCGTTCAGGGTCTTGAATGATTTCTGCCATCGCCGCGGCGATCTGACCCGGCGCGTGAGCTGGGACGACCAGCCCACACTCCCCGGACGGCAGCATGGCCGCGGGTCCCCAGGGCGTCGAGACCCAGGCAAGACCGCAAGCCATCGCTTCGAGAAGAGCTAAAGGGGCTCCCTCATCGTCCGAAGCGAGAACGAATACATCGGATTTCCACAAAAAAGGACGGACGTCACTCTGCATTCCAACGAATTCGGTGCGGTCGAGTACACCGAGAGTCCGAGCCCTCTCACAAGCAGCGAGACGTTCCGGGCCATCCCCCACCATGATGAGCCGCGTGTTTACCGGAACCCTCGGGTCTGCAAATGCCTCGACGATATCTACGGTCCGCTTTTTCGAAGCAAAATTCGAAACGTGCACGAAGGTTGGCCTGCTATCCGTTCGTGTGAAATATGGAGGGGAAGTGCAGAAATAATTACTATCGACGCAATTCGGGATGAGTGTCAGGTGCAAGGGCCGATCTCCAGCGATCTCTTGCGCCTTGCGCACAATATGGCCGGCGCATCCGATGATTGCGTCTGAATGACAAAGTACCTGCCGAATGAGCCACTGTGACGAGGTTCCGTAGGTTTCAAACTTTGTGACATCGTTTCCGTGCAGGGAGGCGATCAGACGAATGTTTGTGGTACGGCGCAGTAGTAGAAACAACCACGAGTAACTAATGGGATAAAGAAGCATAACGGTACGGAACTTATATCGGCGAACAAACCGTTTTAATCTCCAGAAAGCAAGCGTTCCCTTCAAAAAGGTAGCTATCAGACTTTTGAAACTCAGTCGATCAAATGCCGCCGAAGCGGAAGCAAGCCGCCAAAAGTTAGGTATTTTTTGATCGGCAATCAGACCACCACTTTCCCCATGAGCTATCAGGAGATGAGTTTCAACTCCGGCTTCACGCAAAGTACGGTGCAGACGCTCTGCCACTTCGACTACCCCCCCAACGGCGGGCCGATACCACGGACTGACCAGCAAGACCGGGCCAACCGCGGGAATCACGCCTTTTCCGGAAGCGTCTTGGTTCACAAGAACCGAAGCATTCCGGACAGTTCCCTTAGCGGCAAATGCTGCGTCGCGCGCCGGTGGCGCTCCGATTCGGACTGTGCTCGCCTGGTTCATCTTTTCTTGGGGGAGACCTGGGAGAAACACTTCAGATAATAAGGGGAGGCGCTCGGGAGCTATGTTTCGAATCAGGGTCGAGGCCATCATCCCGACTTGCACGTCCCAGTCATGGCGTTTCGCGACTGCCTGACGCGCCGCACGGAGTTCAAGTGTGTTAGCAGCGGGAGTAAGCACCTCTTCCAAGGTTTTGGACCAGGCCGCCGGTGTTGATGGGAGAACAACTACATCACTGAATTCTTCGAGAGATCGAATCCGTGTACCCACAGTCGGACGACCGCTTGCCAGATACTCGTGCAACTTCAAGGGGTAGATATATTTCGTGTAATCATCCTGCCGGTAAGGCATGACGCATGCATCAAAATGCTGCACATACGCGGGAACAAGAGGTGCAGGCTTCTCACCCAGAAAGTATACGTTCTTACGATTCCGCAGCTGTTCCAGCATAGTCCTTACCGCTGGGCGCGCACTGACTGGGCCCACGAACACAAAGGACCAATCGGGATGCTCGGTTGAGAGCTTTAGGATGAGGGGCCAATCGAGCTGTTCTTTAAGGAATCCGGCATATCCAATGCGCGGATGCGGCACGGGGACTAAGTCAAGTGGTTCAGCCTGGGGGGTTGAAAACGCCTCGTAGGCTACTCCATTCGGAATAAAAGAGGTATTTGGGTTGACCCAGCCTTTTTTCTCAAGCAACGCCCTTGAAGTGACGAAAACCTGATTGGCCTCTTTTAGGAGTTGCATCTCATTTGCACCGATGGGCATTTCGACAGGTGAAAATGAGTACTCGTCGTCGATATGGTAGCATCGAAAGTCGAACGGGACGGAGCTCCAATCCGTTGCGAAATTTGGCCGCCAAAGGGAGAGCATTGTTGTCGTACAACCCTGACGAATCAACTGCCGTCGCGCGCGCCGCAAGTGTTCGCGGAAGATCAACGCCTTCAGCCAATTCGGCCTATAGATGGATGGTAGCCACCACTCAGGATCGTAGATTGAGAACCCAGATTGAGAGATGGTCGCGCTGTGATCCCTAGTTGGAATTCGATGAGTGAAGCCATCCCACCAATTGTGTGGTGGGTTCATCCAAACGACCCTGAAGTAGCGTGAAAGGCGCCAAAGGACCTGATGGCGCGCCTGCCAACAGCTTCCCCAGGCATCTTGAACATGGGCGACTACGCCAATATCAGGGAAGAGAGGCTGTTCCATAGTTCCCGAGTGAAGCTGCCCTTCGGTAGACGGAGTCTTTCGTAAGGCCGATATAACGGTCCGAGTAGGGCCTATCTGAAGGCTATCGCCATCAGGTCGTTTGAGCAAGCTTGCTTCCAATTTGGTTTTCCATGCAGCGGTGCGAGGTTCGGAAACGCAGTGAAACTGCGGTTGACAGAGTGTGTTTCGAAGATTCTTGAAGCAGTCCAACACCTGGCAAGGAGAGAACCTATCCGAAATGAGAAGCAGTTCTCAGACGCAAGAGCGCCTTAAAATAGATTTAAGATGATAGAGCGCAGTAAACTGGAAGCCGCCGGAGTTTTTGAAATGAAATTCCTTTTTCATAAGCCTGGAGAACAGCCTCGTGGCACGGTGACTTGGATGGCATTTGTGGTTGTCGTCGTTTCGTTGTCAATTGTACTTGCCGGGCTTGCGGCACAGGCACCTGAGCCTACCTTCAGCAAGGATGTGGCGTCAATCCTATTCAAGAACTGCGCAAAGTGTCATCGAGAAGGCCAGATAGCTTCCGCTGTGCCACTCCTGACTTACGAGGCGGCAAGATTTCGGGCAGACAAGATAAAGCGAAAAGTTGCAGCCCGCGAGATGCCGCCTTGGCCAGTCGATCCCGCCAGAAGCCTCCGGTTTCGCAATGACGCGCGCCTGAGCCAGAAAGACATCAACACGATTGTGGCTTGGGTGCGAGGCGGCGCGCCCAAAGGTGACGATGCAGATCTGCCAGCGATCCCAAAGTCTGAGGAAGGCTGGATGCATCCTCAGGGCCTGAAGCCAGACCTTGTGATTTCGTTGCCAGGGGATGTGCACGTGCCAGCTCAAGGCGAAATACCTTACGTAAGCTTGTTGGTGAGAGTGCCGTTGTCAGAAGATCGGTGGATAACAGCGAGCCAGACTCGGCCAAGCAATCCGGCCGTGGTCCACCACATGGCGTTAACAGAAGTTGCGCTCCCCGACGGACTGGGTCCTGCCGACCTGGGTCAGGCCGCACGACAAATGGGCATTGCGAACGGACTGTTCGCTGCCAGACCCGCGGTCACGACTCCCTCGATACTCAACCAAATCGACATGCTAGGTATATACACGCCCGGCAGCACGGTGGAAGTGTACGGGGACGGCAGCGCCAAGCTGCTGCGAGGCGGAAAGAATATGTACCTCGATTTTAACATTCACTACGAAGCGGACGGGAAGCCGGACACGGATCGGTCGAGTATTGCCTTCTGGTTCCAGCCCGGACCGCCCGAACATCAACTGTTCCGGGTGAACGGCGCGGGCGAGACGATCCTGGCTAATGGCAAAGAATTGCTTACCGATGCCAGGGGAACGAAGGCAGAAGGCACGAAAGTGGTGATTCCCCCGATTCCGCCTTTCGCGGGACACTACGAACTCGTCGGGGTGACAGGTTATCCGCAGGCGGTGACGATTTACCAGTTTCAACCGCACGCGCACCACCGCGGGAAGGACTTCACGTATTCGGTGGTGTATCCCGACGGGCACGAACAAACGTTGCTAAGCGTGCCCCAATACGATCACAGGTGGCAAATGGCCTACGAGCTTGAGACACCGCTGAAGCTGCCCGCTGGCAGCAAAATCGTGGTCACGGCCCACTACGACAATTCAAAGATGAACATGCACAATCCTGGCCCTGAAAAGCAGGTCTATTTCCGTGACCAGAACCAGAGCTGGGACGAGATGTTCACGCCATTCATCCAATACAGCATCGATTCTCAGAATCCTGCAGAGTTGCACGCGAAGGCAGCCAGCCAATCGCAGGATGAGAAGGCGAGCACTTCTGTGCAACAGCGCAGTACAGACAAGGGGTCACTGCAGACTGGGGAGGTCGTCGGCTGTTTGGTTGCGGCTCCGAGTGGGAACTGGTTGCTCACAAAAGCGAGTCAGCCCGCTGTGTCCGATGCGCAGGCCACAACTTCGACAGCTCTGAAGGCTGCTGAGGCGAAACCGTTAGGCAACCAACGATACCAGCTGTTGGGCGTTAAGATGTTCAACCCTTCGCGCCGCCAGGGAGAAAAAGTCGCGGTGAAGGGCATCTTGATCGAAGATGCAAACGGTATCCGCATTAACGTGACCTCGTTGCAAAGTGTCGCCACTAACTGTGCGCAATGACTTTGGCATCTCAGGAAAGAGGTTCCTCTCGGGATCCTCAGCTGGGAACGGTCGCATGTGGACTCGCGGCGAGTGAAAGAGAAACTGCAAGGAAATTTCTTGCGCACAACCGGAAGCTTCCTTGTCACATTCCAGCAACCTCTATGCGGTGAGACGAACTGATTTCGTTAACTTATTCTAAATAAAAGAGATATCTTATCTTCTACCGATTCTGGTTGGCATCGCAAGTGCACGTCCAGATGTCGGAAGTGTGTGAGGCAAAATCCTATACCGAGCGTGGAGTCCCCCCACCCCGTTCGTCCTATGTCTAGTCGGCAAGGGCCATTGTTCACCTCCCGCCGTTCGGAGAGAACCCAAATTGAGTTCTAGATGGTTGGTTCGAGTTTGTTCTTGGCACGTTAGAATGTCCGAGAGAATGCAAATGCCTGTGATAGTATCTCGCGCCGGGGATGATCCTAGATGAATCATGTCATGCAAAAGTTTTGCACTCTTCCATTCCTCATGGGGTTCATTTTCGCGACTTCTACAGGGGCCCAAACTCAAACGAGCATTACCACCGAACGATACGACAACTCTCGCCTGGGGGCATATCTAAACGAAACGAATCTAAATGTTTCAAACGTGAGCGTTGGGCAGTTCGGCAAGATTTTCTCTTACTCGGTTGATGGTTCGGTGCAGGCGCAACCGCTCTACGTACCTAATGTCGCTATTCCAGGCCAGGGCACGCACAATGTGCTCTACGTCCCCACGATGAACGATGTGCTGTATGCATTTGACGCCGATAGCAATAACAAAAACGGGGGCGTACTGTGGAGCGTGGACTTTCGCAATCCCGGTGCAGGCGTCACACCAATTCCGATCGTCGATATAGTGGGATCCAACAATCTTAACATCGTCGGGAACGTAGGAATTGAGGGCACGCCCGTCATCGACCCAAACACGAACACTCTTTACCTCGTTGCACGAACCAAGGAAGTTTCCGGAACTTCGACGAACTATGTCGCGCGACTTCATGCCATTGACATCACCTCGGGAATCGAGAAGTTCGGGGGGCCGTCGGCGCCCATTCAGGCGTCTGTACCGGGTACAGGCAATGGTAGCTCCGGCGGCACCTTGAACTTCGACACCAAGCTTGAGAATCAACGCCCGAGCCTGGCCCTTGCGAATGGCCTGATCGTGGTTGGTTGGGGATCGCACGAAGATCTAGCGCCGTGGCATGGATGGATAATGACATACAACGCGCAGACGTTGCAGCAGACTTCCGTGTTGTGTACCTCGCCCAATGGCACGGGTAGTGGAATCTGGATGTCGGGTCGCGCCCCGACCGTGGATTCGAACGGAAACCTCTACTTGTCGACTGGGAACGGCGACTATAATCCCGGCACAAAGGACTATGGTGACAGTGTTCTAAAACTGGGCACCACAGGCGGCAATCTCTCTCTTCTCGATTGGTTTACTCCAGATACCTATCAAACGCTTTACACCACCGACCAGGATCTCGGTTCGACAAGTCCAATTCTGCTCCCAGGGACAGACCTCCTTGTTACCAGCGGCAAGGACTCGAACATATACGTCATGCATTCCGCAAGCCTCGGCCACGAACAAACCGGGAACGGTCAAATCGTCCAGGTTTTTTCGACGGCTGGGACGGGCGCAGTTAAAGGCGGATTGATATTCTGGAACCGCACCAGCGGAGTAGGTCCGACCATGTATGTCTGGCCGGAGAACACCTTTTTACAAGCCTACCACTTTAACGGGGCTACCCTGGATATCATACCGATCTCCGAAAGCACAGTCAGAGCTGCCAGTGGGAGTTCCGGCGGGGTCCTGACTGTTTCGGCGAATGGCAGTACACCCAGTACAGGCATCGTATGGTCTTCCATGCCTTTATCCGATGACGGAGACCATGGAGTCCATCAAGGTGTACTTCGAGCTTTTGACGCCAATGACCTCACAAAATTGCTCTGGGATTCAACGATGAACTTGAGCCGTGATGACATGGGGCTCTGGCCGAAATATAGCCCGCCAACGGTCATGAACGGCAAGGTATACATGGCATCTTTTTCAAATGTGGTGAACGTATACGGGCTTCTTTCGCAATTTGCAGATTTCGGCATGTCCGTGACGCCGGCAGTCCAAGCGGTTTCCCCCGGAGGAAGCTCAGCCTACACCATCTCAACTACGGCACAAGCCGGTTTCAATTCGAGCGTGACCTATAGCGTCAGTGGGCTGCCAGCCGGAGCCACTGTCTCTTTCTCACCAACTTCTGGTATTCCACCCGGCAGTTCGACTTTGACCGTCACTACCCTCGCTGGAACCTCGCTCGGAACATATACTCTGACCATCACGGGAACTGCCGGCCAGATAACGCACACCGCGACGGCCTATTTGAACGTCGCCAACGCAGGACAGGGCACGGGGGTGATGAGCGTAAAGTTTGCGGGTCTGGGAAACCCCATGGGCTCGAGCGAAGTGGCCGGCGTAGTTGCCAAAAGCAATTGGAACAATGCCACTGGCGCCACCAGCAGCAGCCCCCTGATTCTTTTCGACGAAAGCAACCTCGCCACCACGGCAACCATTTCGTGGACTTCGGACAATTCGTGGTCATTGCCAATCACAGACCAACCCGGCAATGCCCGAATGATGAGAGGATACCTCGATACCGGCAATCTTCACTCAACCATAATCAACGTCGGAGGGTTGCCATCGAGTTCTGGCGGCTATAGTGTGTTCGTGTATGCCGATGGAGATAACGGCGCAGCTTCGCGCAGCGCTACTTATCAGATCAGCGGAAATGGGATAGCGACCACAAGCATCAGCCTGACCGACCTGCCGAACACCAACTTCAGCGGGACGTTCAGTCAGGCCAACAATTCGAGCGGAAACTATGTCGTCTTCACGAATATCAACGCCTCAAGTTTTAGCATTACGGCGACCCCGGGCGCAGCCTCCGATAACACCCTGCGAGCGCCAATCAACGGTATCCAGATTGTTCCTTTGGGTCAGATCACGACGGCGGACTTCACGTTGTCGGCTTCGCCCGCCAGCTCTTCGGTGACTTTAGGGAATAGCACTACCTATACGGTCGGGTCTGTGGCCCTCAATGGTTTCAGTGGAACCATCAATTTAAGCGTTACCGGACTGCCATCGCTGGCAACCGGCTCGTTTAGCCCGTCTGCGATAAGTGCCGGAGCTAGTTCCACTCTGACGGTTTCTACTGCCGCCAATACACCTGTTGGTTCCTATCCACTGAACATCACCGGCACGAGCGGCTCATTGTCGCACACGGTATTTGCAACACTGAATGTCACTTCGAGCGGCGGTTCATCCAGCGGGGTGATCAGTATTCAGTTCGTGGGCAGCGGCACGGCCATGGCCAATACGGAACTAGCAGGTGTAATCCCAGAGAGTC
>Ga0207131_1161_pt1 | contig 12038 bp, 9 predicted proteins | sample Alteio_BWMinHeat_13_FD_153557 | JGI IMG/M metagenome (GOLD analysis project Ga0207131, IMG submission 153557) | Enriched cells from forest soil in Barre Woods Harvard Forest LTER site, Petersham, Massachusetts, United States -... | ecosystem: Environmental > Terrestrial > Soil > Temperate forest >...
TCTTCGAGATGGACATCACTACCAATCGTCCTGACGTCATGAATCATTATGGCGTGGCGCGGGAGTGTTCGGCGATTTATGACCTGCCCTTGAAGGCGATTGATCCTCAACTGCCAGTCGCCTCAGCGGCTAAAGCCGCATCTTCCGCGGCTCTCAGCGCCACGACTGAAGTCGTGCCCTTCCCAATCGAGATTCAAGATCAGGAAGGTTGTGCGCGGTTCACAGCCCGCATTATTCGGAATGTAACCATTAAACCTTCGCCTGAAAAGATTGCGGGGCGGCTCGGGCTGCTGGATCAGCGACCGATCAACAATGCCGTCGACGCCACCAACTACACGCTGTGGGAGATGGGCAAGCCGACGCATGTGTTCGATCTGGATTTGCTCGAAGGCGGGAAGATCGTGGTGCGGCGGGCAGGGGTTGGCGAGATGCTCAAGACACTCGACGGAGTTGAGCGCAAACTGACCTCGGAAGACCTCGTAGTTGCTGACGCGAAGAAGCCGGTCGGCTTGGCCGGAACGATGGGCGGCTTCGATACCATGATTACCGGGAAGACGCGCAACATCCTGATTGAGTCGGCGTGGTGGGATCCGGTGACGGTTCGCAAGATGTCGCGGCGGCACGGTCTGCATACGGACGCGTCGCATCGCTTCGAGCGCGGCGCGGATTATGAGTCCACGGTCCTTTCTTGTAATCGCGTGGCCGAGCTAATTTTGCAGTCGGGTGGTGGCGAACTGGTCGGCGGGCCCATGGACGTCATTGCGCGGCCGCTGGACATGGCTCCCCTGGCTTTGCGGCTTTCCGAAGTGCATCGCATCCTGGGCGAGAAGCTGGAGGTTGCCGAGATCTTGCGCACGCTGCGGCGGCTGGGTTTCGAGCTGATCCCGGAGCCCGGGGAAGAACCCGAATTCACGGTGCAGGTTCCGAGTTGGCGTCTCGATGTGGAGCGCGAAATCGATGTGATAGAAGAGATCGCCCGCCTTCACGGGTACGACAAATTCCGCAACACTCTGCCATCCTATGTCGGCTCGGTCGTCGAACGGCCGGATGGTGAGAAGGAAAAGAAGTTACGGACTTCCCTGCTTGCACTGGGTTATGACGAAGCAATCTCTCTGACGTTTATTTCGCATGCGGATGCGGAGCAGTTCTCCTCGGTGCGAGTAATTGAACTAGCGAATCCGCTCAGCGAGGAAGCTTCAGTGATGCGCTCCTCGATGGTGCCGGGCATGCTGAACATGCTCGCCTACAACCTGAATCGTGGCACCGCCAACGTTCGCCTGTTCGAGGCGGGAAATGTGTTCGAGGCGGCGGGCGAGAAAACGGCAGAATTCAAACGCATCTGTATGGGTGCAACGGGTAGCGCTGTGAAGGCCGGTGTGCATCAGGCAGCGAGGCCGATTTCTTTTTTTGATCTCAAGGGGGATGTGGCAACCTTGTTGGCTGCCTTTCAGCATAGCGGGATCGAATACAAGGCGGATGCCGCGGATTATTACCATCCCGGGCGTTCGGCGTGCGCAGTGATGGATGGCGCGGTGGTGGCTCAGTTCGGTCAGATTCGTCCGGAGATCGCGGCAGGGCGCAAGCTCAAGCAGGATGTTTTTGTCGCAGAGATCTATTCGGATCGGCTGTTCAAGCGCGGGCTGCGTGCGCTGCGCTATGAAGCATTGCCACGATACCCGGCGGTGGAGCGCGATTTTTCTTTTATCTTCGACGATTCGGTTGCGTTCGCCACGATTGAGAAGGCAGTGGCGGGATTGGTTTTGACTGAGCTGCGGAGTTTCGTTCCGGTCGAGATTTTCCGTGGCGGTTCCATTCCAGCGGGCAAATATTCGTTGCTGCTTCGAGGGACGTTTCAGTCCGGCGAGCGGACTTTGCGCGAGGATGAAGTAGGGCGTTGGTCTGGCGCGATCGTCAAAGCTCTTGAGAGTTTGGGCGGAACACAGCGGGCTTCGTAGTTCGAGATGCCAAGCGCAGGTCCCTCGACTCCGCTCGGGATGACAGTTCTTTGTGCGACCGCTAGCCGAGCCTTGCTCGGCTGGACAGCCGGGGCGGCTGTCCCTACGTGTTCTTGATGAATCCTAGTTCTTTCCTGTGCTAGTCTGACCGCACTATGGCTGATGTGGTTCTCCAACCGAAGCATTTTCTTAGCGACAAAGTTGAGCACTTTACTGAATCCGTCATTCGCGAGATGACGCGGCAGGCCATGCTGCATGGGGCGGTTAACTTGGCGCAGGGCTTTCCGGATTTTCCTGCTCCCGCCGAGATCAAGCGGGCCGCGCAAGAAGCAGTTGCCGCGGACGTCAATCAATACGCGATTACTTGGGGCGCGAAGAATCTGCGGAACGCGATTGCGCGGCAGATGCAGGAATGGCAAGAGATCTCAGTTGATCCGGAGACTCAGGTCACGGTGTGTTGCGGCTCGACCGAAGCCATGATTTCGACGCTGCTGGCGGTGTGCAACAAAGGCGACGAAGTCGTGATCTTCGAGCCGTTCTACGAGAATTATGGGCCGGACTCGGTGTTGTCCGGGGCGAAGCCAGTGTTCGTGAAACTGCGCCCGCCTGCGACCGCGGATGGCGAGTGGACGTTCGATGAACACGAGCTGCGCGCGGCGTTCCATAGTCAAACTAAGGCGATCATTCTCAATACTCCCAACAACCCTACCGGCAAAGTATTCACGCGTGGTGAACTCGAGTTGATTCGCGATCTGTGCGTCGAGTTCAACGTTCTGGCGATCACGGATGAGATATACGAGCACATTCTTTACAACGGGGCGCAGCACATTTCAATGGCACGCTTGGAGGGCATGAGCGAGCGGACTGTCACCATCAATGGCTTGTCGAAGAGCTACAGTGTGACCGGATGGCGGGTGGGATGGGCAGTGGGGCCGCCTGCGATTACCAACGCGATTCGCAAAGTTCATGATTTTCTCACGGTAGGCGCTCCGGCTCCTTTGCAGGAAGCAGGGGCGGTAGCTCTGGGGATGCCGCGTGACTACTATGAAAACCTCGCCAATGGATATAAGGCTCGACGGGATCGTTTGATACCGGCTTTGGCCGAGGCAGGATTCCGGTGCTTTCGTCCGCGAGGCGCGTACTACGTGATGACCGACATCAGCGCGTTTGGATTCGCCGACGATGTGGCGTTCACGAAATATCTAGTGAAAGAGATTGGCGTGGCAGCGGTTCCAGGATCGAGTTTCTATAATGATCCTAGGGATGGGGCGAAGCAAGTGAGATTCGTGTTCTGCAAGCGGGATGAAACGCTGGATGATGCTGGGAAACGGTTGAGAAAGTTGCGGGATCGATAGTTGCCACAACTAACCGAGCGAAGTTCGGCGGACGGGTCAGAGACCGGTCCCCACACCAGGGTCACTAGGCGAGCAACGGCGGCTTCATCTATCTGATCCGTCCACAGGGTTGTGCGGTATACTGCGCTGAAGATCGAAATTTTTTCGGGGAAGAAGTGCAATCATGGTGGTGAGAACGGTTGAAGAAGTATCGGCGCAGGTTCCGTCTGACGATTTCCACGCGCTCGAACAGAAGGTTTATCGCACGATTGAGATGTACAAGGCAGCCCGTGAGGCGCGCGCGGCGGCGGATCGCGATGCGCAGCGGTTGCGTGAGCAACTGGAGGAGCGGGAGGAGGAGGTCGAAGGCCTTCGCCGTGAAATGGTGCAGCTGCGCCGGGAACGCGAGGAGATTCGCGGCCGGGTAGAGAAAATGCTGCAGCAGATCGATACGATCGCGGAAGAACAGGCGGCGAGTTGAGCAGAGCACTCGGTTCAGAATGTGGCAACCAACAGGAGCGGAATAAGCTATGGCCAGCGCCTCGAAACAGCCCGCGGCGAAGAACGCTGATGAAAACAGCGTGCGAGTCGAGATTTTCGATCAGGCCTACAATCTTCGCGGGTCGGATGCGGAGTACATCCTCAAGCTGGCCGAATACGTGGATGCCAAGATGCGAGCGGTGGCGGAACAAACCCATACCGTCGACACGGCGCGTTTGGCCGTGCTGGCTGCGCTCAATATTGCTGATGAATATCATTTACTGAAACGGAACCAGGATGTTGGAACGGTCGATTACCTGAAGCGGGCACAGCATCTGGCGGATGCTTTGGACGAAGTGCTGGAGGAGAAGCGCCGGGCCGGGTAGCGTCAAATTCCGATGATTTGTCGAGCTGCGCTGGAGCGCGCTGCCAGGTGGGCGATCCGACCTCGAGCTAATTTCTTCCCTTACGAAAGTTGCTGGCAAACCGAGTGCCAACTATTTGCGTAGGCCCCCTTGCGAATCGGGCGGGATTTGCCTAGGATGCGAGATGAAAGCCGACCTGCGAAGTTGGTGATGGTGGTAACCGATTTTTGAACCAACACCGAATGAACGGGGGCCTGACTCGTTAAACTAGATCCGGTGTGCGATGCTCCGCCATGCGGAGATGCCTAAAGGGTCGCGGCGGGTTCCCATCGTCTACCGACGGGTTCATTCTCGGCCTACCACACGGCTAGGTGGGTCGGCTTGATTTCTACTGCTCGTGGTTTTACCTGCTACACTGGCGGCTACTAATTCGCAGCGCTCTGCATCTAACTTACAGTGTTCCCGCGACTCTTTCATATTGGCAACTTCAGTTTGCCCACCTACGGACTTCTGGTCTCGTTAGGCGTCCTGATCGGATTGTGGATCAGTGTGCGCAACTCGGAGAAGCAGGGAATCAATGGGGATGATGCGTGGAATTTGGGCATCCTCGTCGTGTTGTGCGGAATTCTTGGAGCCAAGATTCTCTACATCGTGAACGACTGGACCTACTACAGCGCACATGGGGGGGGAGATTTTCAGTTTTGCCACTTTGCAGGCGGGCGGGGTATTTTCCGGCGGACTGATCGGTGGATTTTCGGCGGCGGCCTGGTACATCCGTAGCCACCGCATGCCCGCGCTGGCCACGACGGACGCGTTTGCGCCCGGCCTGGCGTTTGGACACGCGCTAGGACGCGTGGGTTGTTTTGCCGCAGGCTGCTGCTATGGCAAACCGACGACGCACTTTTGGGGCGTGACGTTTACCAGTCCTGTTGCCCAGGCCTGGGTGGGCACGCCGTTGGGAGTTCCGCTGGAGCCGACACAGCTTTTTGAATCCGCGGTCGAACTGGCGAATTTCTTTTTTCTGATGTGGCTGCTTAAACGGAAGAAATTCGACGGGCAGGTGGTTGCCGCTTATTTCATCCTCTATGGCGTGGCGCGTTATTTTCTTGAGTTCCTTCGCGACGATCCCGGACGGGGATCGGTGTTTGGCGGAATCATGACCGGGACGCAGTTAATCTCCATTGGATTAGTAGTGACCGGCGGGCTGATCTGGTGGTTGCGGCCGGGGTTGAAAGCCATTCCGGCGCAGGCGGCGCGGTAAGCTCCGGAGCGCTTCACCACAGAGACGCAGACGCACCCAGAACAGCAATTTCTTTTCTGTCAGCCTTGTGCTGGCCGCGGTATTCTTGGCCTGAGCTACTTTCGCCGCGTGGACACATTCCCCAAAACTCTTGTTGCGACAACCAGCGATGCCGGCATGCGCCTCGACCAATTCCTGGTTAGCCGGATTGCCGATACCAGCCGGGCTCGCGTCCAGCAATTGATCGACGAAAAAAAAGTGATGGTCAATGATGCTGCGCCGAAAGCCTCCCTGCGATTGCGGGGCGGAGAACGGATCGCGATTCTTGGCGATGTGACGTCGCAACCTCTGCGCGCGATGGCTGAGGAAATTCCGCTGGACATCGTCTACGAGGACGATGATTTGGCGGTGGTGAACAAGGCCGCGGGGATGATGGTACACGCCGGCGCGGGTGCAACCGAGGAAGAGCGCAATCGCGGCACGCTGGTGAATGCGCTGCTGCACCGGTTCGGGCAACTGTCGGGTGTAGGCGGAGAGTTGCGGCCTGGCATTGTCCACCGCCTCGACAAGGCCACTAGCGGGTTGATCGTGGTTGCGAAAAACGACGAGGCCCATCGCAAGCTGGCGGCTCAGTTCGCACGTCGCGCAGTCAAGAAAACTTACATCGCGCTGGTGCATGGCTGGGTGATGCAGGATCGGGGGACGATCAGCAGCAGCATCAGCCGGGACCGTGTGCGGCGAACGAGGATGACGACCAAACGTAGTGGCGGGCGAGAAGCGATCACGCACTACGCGGTGCAAGAGCGGATTGATTCGAAATATGGGAAGTTCACTCTGCTGGAGTTGCGAATCGATACTGGGCGGACTCACCAGATCCGCGTGCATCTGGCTTCGCTCCGCCATCCCGTCGTGGGCGACACGCTGTATGGTGCACCGCGCGAGATGAGTGCGAAGAACGATGCGGGCATTTCTCTGCTGAGAAATTTCCTGCATGCGGCTGCGCTGCAGTTGCAGCACCCCCGGAGCGGCTCGGCGTTATCGTTCGCGCGACCGCTGCCGTCGGAGCTCCAAAGTTTTCTGGATGAGATCGGGCCGAGGTGAAACTTCTATCGTTCAAAGTGAAAAATGTCCAGCACCAGGTATGTGCTGGGATTCACCAATGCCACGTGACCGCCGATCACGAAGTGCTGGTAACCCTCCGGCGGAGGAGGCAGCCGCTGCTCCAGTTCCTGTGGACACGGCACCATCATTCCGCGCAATCCCGGGGGTAGCGTCCCGCGCACTCGTAACTGCTTTTCGAGGCCGGGAGGGAGCTGATCTCTTTTGGCAAGCCCGGGCGGCAGACGATCGTCGTGGTCGCGATACCAGCCCCGCATCTCGTCGCGGTCGTGCTCGCTGTAATAGTGTTTGCCCTGGTCATCGTCGTCGTCGCTGTCATGTTTGCCATGGCCGTGCTTGTCCGCAAGCGCCATCCCAGACAGCGCCAAGACCGATACCAAACCCAGGTTCAGCCATCGCTGCGATTTCATAAGTCCTCCATAATCGTGACTTCTTACCGTAGTCGGGCACTGATACAACGACAAATTACCAACGAGCCTGACCCAATGGATGAAGAATCCCTGTTCGGCCTTGAGTGGATTTCCTCCAGCATTTACAATCAGCAGCTCAGCTTCATGCCTTAATTAAAACGTTTTAAGGAGCGGTCTTGAAGAATCGGATGGCGGTTGTCGCGTTGCTGGTTGAATGCCTTTTTCTGGTGGCGACGGGTGTGGCACAGACGATCCAGGTGGACATAACCCCTACGCACTCCACGAATCACTTCGTGCCGAATGAGACGCTGGGTGCGGGAGTTGATCGCATCCCGGCAGCGGCCATCGACAAGGATTTGCTCCAGCCCACTCTGGAAAAGGTGTTTGCCTCGGGCTGGCAGCCGGTGACCTATCGCCAGAATACGGAGCTCGCGATGGAGGCGTGGCACTGGAATCCGAACGGAACGTGGAGCGATCCCAGCGGCAAAGGCTACTTCACAGGCTCGGCTACTCCGACTGAGGCGATTCGTTACTCCTACGGGTACTCGCTGCCTCACCGTGGAACCACGCGCAATGACGGAACCGGGAATGCTGGTTACTCGCGGCTTACGGATGGCGATCTGAATACTTATTGGAAGAGCAGCCCTTACCTCACGCAGCGCTTCACCGGAGAAAGCGATTCGCTGCATCCGCAGTGGGTGATTCTTGACCTCACGCAGAATCAGCAGGTGGACAGCATCCGCATCGCGTGGGCTAACCCGTATGCGACACGCTACGTGGTGCAGTACTGGACGGGAGACGATCCGATCAAGGTTCAGACGAAGGGGGTGTGGGAGACGTTTGCGCACGGCGCAGTAGTGAGCGGAAAAGGCGGAACGGAGACTATCCGCTTGTCCGACAATCCGGCGCCAATTCATTTCGTGCGCATCCTGATGACGGAATCGTCGAACACGTGCGGTTCCCACCAGTCGGCTGATCCAAAACTCGCCGACCCGCGAAACTGTGTGGGTTACGCGATCAACGAACTTTACCTCGGAACAACGACACCGGACGGAGCATTTCACGACATTCTCCGGCATACGCCGGACCAGGAACAAACAGCAACCTATTGTTCGTCTGTGGATCCGTGGCATGAGCCGTCCGATCTCCTGACCACCAAGCAAGCACAAGTAGGGTTCGACTTGTTTTACAACAGTGGTGTCACGCGCGGGTTGCCGGCGATGATTCCGGTGGCGCTCCTTTATGACACTCCAGAAAACGCTGCAGCTGAGATCCAATATCTCAAGAAACGTAACTACCCAATTTCTTACGTTGAAATGGGGGAGGAATCGGACGGGCAATTCATGGTGCCTGAGGATTACGGAGCGCTCTACCTCCAGTGGGCCACCGTGCTCCATCGCATCGATCCGGCCCTGAAACTGGGTGGACCCTCCTTTCAGGGAGTGAATAAGGATATTGAAGTGTGGCCCGACGCCAACGGCAAAGTCTCGTGGCTTGGGCGCTTTCTGGACTATTTCAAACAACATGGGCGGATGAGTGATCTCGCATTTTTCTCCTTCGAGCACTATCCGTATGACGGCTGCAAAACACCGTGGGGCACCCTTTATGACGAGCCCGACTTAGTGAACCACATCATGCAGGTCTGGCGGGAAGATGGGGTGCCGCCGAGTCTTCCCGTGTTCATCACCGAGTCGAACCTTTCGTCCGCCGCCAGCGAAACCTACATGGACATGTTCGCGGGAGTTTGGCTGGCGGACTACATTGGATCATTTTTGAACTCTGGTGGGAATGGTGTCTACTACTTCCATTACTTGCCCTTGCAGATGGAACATGGCTGCAATGATTCTCCGGGAACGTTTGGCATGTTTACCGTCGATGCCAATTACCAGATCCAGCAACCTCTCTCTCAGTTCTTCACTTCACAACTGATCAATCTGGAGTGGGTGCAGCCCGGTGCGGGAGAGCATCAAGTGTTTCCCGCGAAGGGAGACATCGACGATGGCGCCGGTCATGCGCTGGTGACGGCTTATGCGGTGAAGCGTCCAGACGGGCAGTGGTCCGTCATGGCAGTGAACCGGGATCAGCAGAATCCGCATCGGGTGAGAATCTGGTTTCACGACCAAAACGCGCAGGACGCGAGCTTCTTCTCCGGTACAGTTGAGCTTTCAACCTTCGGAACAAACCAGTACAAGTGGCATCCCGCCGAGACCCGCTTCATGGCGCACTCAGAACACGCCGGGGAGCAGTCGGTGGTGGCGAACACCAAAGGCACGGCGGACCCAGACGGGCCTGTAATGCACTCCAGACAGCCCGCAGGAAAGGATGCATGGTACGATTTGCCGGCGGCGTCGGTAGCGGTCATCCGAGGCAAGATCGCGGGGAAATAAAGTAGTGGCAACCAAGGGCGGCGCGCTGGGAGACATGGAACCTTGGTGTGAAATGAAGCGAAGGCTGGGACGTTTGATTTCCAGCTATAATTAGGGAAATCATGAAGTTCCGCACCGCACTTTTATTTCTGATTTTTTCTCTGGGGAGCTTCGGTCTGTTCAGACTGGGCGCTCAAGCCCAGGATGCAGGGCAGGCGGAACTGCCTTCGGCGCCTTCCGCCTCCCAGCAGCAGAGACAGTCGCAAAAACCTGCGGCCCCGGTTCCGCAAGCCTCCGCTCAGCCGGCTCCGGTCCCGGCTGATCCGGTCAAACCGGACGCCGCACCGCGCACCGCGCAATCTGGCGGCGATGGACAGAATCAGCCACCGAAAGCGGGGACTTCTTCGACCGCCGATTCACCCCTTGGCCCCGGCCCATCCGAAGACGACTCGCTCACCACCATTCGCCATACGGTAAACGAAGTGAATGTCGTTTTCACGGTTACCGATAAGCATGGGCATTACGTGCGGGATTTGAAGAAAGATAATTTCAAGGTGGTGGATGATAACAAGCCGGCGTCGGAAATCCGCAGCTTTCACGCCGAGGCGAATCTTCCTCTCGAAGTGGGGCTGCTGGTCGACGCCAGCAATTCCGTGCGTGACCGTTTCAAGTTCGAGCAGGAAGCCGCCACTGAGTTTCTGAACCAGACCATCCGTCCAAAGTACGATCAGGCTTTCGTCGTGGGTTTCGATGTGACACCAGAGGTCACGCAGGATTTTACCGACAACACGGAAAAGCTGGCCGTCGGAGTGCGTTCGCTGCGTCCCGGCGGAGGCACTGCGATGTACGATGCGCTGTACTTTGCCTGCCGTGACAAACTGATGAAAGCGCAGCGCAGCGGGCCGGTGCGGCGGGCGATTATTCTGCTCAGCGACGGTGACGACAATCAAAGCCACGTGACGCGGGAAGAAGCCATCGAGATGGCGCAACGGGCTGATGTGACGGTTTACACCATCAGCACCAACCTGAGCGGCAACGGCCATCACGGAGACAAGGTGCTGGAACGCATCGCCGACGCCACCGGTGGGCGCGCGTATGTTCCGTTCCAGATCACTGAAGTTTCCAATGCATTCGCAGCGATTCAGGAGGAACTGCGCAGCCAGTACGCGATCTCCTATAAACCTGCCGACTTCATCTCCGACGGCCGTTATCGCAGCGTCGAAATCCTGGCCCTGGGTCAGAAGGGCTTGCGGGTGCGCAGCCGCCACGGCTACTATGCGCCCTCCCAATAGGTCATCGCATGGCAGGATACTCCGGCACTCCCTTGCCAAAGAAACTCGGCATCAAGGAACAGTACCGCGTTGCCTTCCTCGATTTGCCGCTGGACGTAAGAGCCGAATTGAAGAGTGCGCTGGCCAGTTGTAGTGTCGCGAAAAGCGGGCCGGTCGATTTCGCGATGATCTTTGTAAAGACTGCGCGCGAGCTCAACCAACAGTTCTCAAAGCATGCAAAGCAGTTGGCTCCCGCCGGAATGCTCTGGGTGAGTTGGCCGAAGAAGGCCTCCGGCGTGGCCACCGACCTTGACGAGAATGGAGTCCGAAAAATTGGTTTGGAAGCGGGCTTAGTCGACGTAAAGGTCTGCGCCGTAAATGAGATCTGGTCGGGATTGAAGTTTGTGATCCGAGTGAAGGACCGCGATCGCCGGCTGTTCTAATACTGCGAAAATTTGCTTAGTCGCGCTTGGGAATGGCGTAGTATCCTGCGCGGGATTGGATCTTGTAGTCTTTGTTTGTGGCGTGGATTTCCACCTTGCGGAAGGTGCCATCGAGGGCTGCATTGGTCGAGCTATAGCCAATGTTGTACTGGCTGCGCAGTTCGTTGGCAATCTGGTCGAAGCCTTCTTTCAGCTTTTAATACTTATTTCCCACTTCAATCACTCGGCCTCCGGTTTCCTGCGTCATCTTCTTCATTTCACCGTCACCGGAGTAGCCACCAAAACCGCCGTAGAAGCCACGGTCCGCACAGAGCAATACGTAGACGATGCTGTCCGACTTCTGCGCGGCTTCGATCGCGTCCTTGATCTTGAGTTGGCTGCCTTCGTCCTGGCCGTCGGTAAGCAGGATCATGGCCTTGCGCCCAACCTGCTGCGCCAACTCGTCGTGCGAGGCCAGATAAACAGCATCGTAAAGCAGCGTGCCCCGAGGAGATCCAACGGTGGGAACTGTGCCTCCGCCCAAACCCGGGATGCCGGTTCCGCTTCCGCCCGCGGTGTTGATGCGGGCGCTGTTGAGAGCCGCTTTCAGCAAGTGAACGGAACTGGTGAAGTCCTGCAACAGCTCAACGTTGACATCGAAGTCGATGACGAAGGCTAAATCCTTGTCGCGCAGGATTTGGCTGAGGAACTCGCCGCCGACTTGCTTTTCCATGTCCAGGACGCGGGCTTGGCTGCCGCTGGAGTCGATCAGAATCCCGAGCGTGAGCGGGAGGTTCGACTCGGCGGCGAAATACTTGATGGTTTGCGGCTTCCCGTCTTCAAGTATCTGAAAATCGGTCTTGGTGAGGTTCGGGATCAGCGCTCCCCTCTTGTCCTTGACGTTGAAAAAGAGCTGGACAACATTCACGTTGACCTTCAAAGTCGTGGCCGACTGATCCTGATCTTGATCCTGATGGCTCTGGTCGGGCCTGTTGTCGGGCGAAGCGGCCGTCTGCTGAGCATTGACAACCGGAATGCCCACGAACAGGAACGCGAGTAGCACGGCACGCAAGACC
>Ga0207131_1163_pt1 | contig 11981 bp, 8 predicted proteins | sample Alteio_BWMinHeat_13_FD_153557 | JGI IMG/M metagenome (GOLD analysis project Ga0207131, IMG submission 153557) | Enriched cells from forest soil in Barre Woods Harvard Forest LTER site, Petersham, Massachusetts, United States -... | ecosystem: Environmental > Terrestrial > Soil > Temperate forest >...
GTAGAGAATTTTGTGGAAGATTTTTTCGTAGTTCTCGCCTTCGATGGGCTTCTTTTCGGTTAGCAATTCGTACATGAGGACGCCGAAGGAATAGATGTCGGCTAGGGTGGTGACGTCCTGGCCGAGCACCTGTTCGGGCGACATGTAATAGGGCGTGCCGAGGGTCATGCCGGTGCGGGTGAGGCGCATGTTGTCGGCTTTGGCGATGCCGAAATCCATTAATTTCGCGCGGCCGAAGGCGTCAACGTTTACGTTTTCGGGTTTGATGTCGCGGTGGATGATTTTCTTCTGATGGACGTGGCCGATGGCGCGGCCGACTTGCAGGCCGATCTGCATGCGGCGGGCGAAGTCGCCGGTGCGGTGCTGCTCGATGGCTTCGCGGAGGCTTTCGCCTTCGAGAAATTCCATGACCATAAAGGGGCGGCCGTGTTCTTCGCCGAAGTCGTAAACCGAGATGATGTTTTCGTGGGCGGTGCTGGAGGCGATGCGGGCTTCCTGGAGAAATCGCGCTTTGGCTTCGGGGTCGGCGGCTTGGGCTTCGGCTAGAATTTTTAGCGCCACGCGCCGGCCTAGCACGCTGTCTTTGGCACGGTAGACGCGGGACATGCCGCCTCCCAGAAATTCTTCTACTTCGTATTTGCCGACGCGCGCGGGGTGTTCCATCAGCGTGTGACAGGAGCCACACACTTCAGTGTAGACAGAAAATCTTTGCTGAAGACTGCGGGACCTCCTCCGGTGTCGACGAAGAATTCATAAATCAGCGGACGGCCTTTTACCATTTGCGGTTGTTGGCTGCGGCCCGACGTCACGGACCATGTGAAGGTGTAGCCGTTGCCGGCGTTGGTGGTGCGGTTGGCGTCGGCGAAGAAGCGGAAGACGGCCCAGGGACCGTCGTAGGATTGGGCTCCGAGTTGGCTGCCGCCGGCTACTTTTAGATCCAGGCGGAAGTTGCGGGTGCCGGGGCCGGGCCAGGTGAATTGTTTGGAGGCTCCGCCTTTGAGTTGGGCGAGGTCGCCGTTCACGGCTACGCCAAAGTCGTCTACTTGATCCGTCGAATTCGGACGCAGGGTGTAGTGGAGGTTTGGGTCCTGGCCAGAGTCGCCGTAAACGGCGCGGGAGAATTTCATCATCTGGCTGATGTAGCGGACGAATACTGGATTGATGGGGGTGCTGCCTTGGGGGGAGCACTCGCCGTTGGGGCATTGCATTACGCTTTTTAGCGAAGACTCGTAGAAGGTCCACAGTTTTCCGGATTGCGGGCGAAGGATGCCGCCTAGTTCGTCTAGCGTGACTTCCGCTGTGGCGGTGGGATTAAAGGGGAACTTCGCGGTGAGCGGATTGAAGGCTGCGCAGAAGGCGGCGCCGCCGGCGCGGAGATCGCCGCCAGCTAGGTTGTCTAAATAGGTGATGGGCTGCAGCAGCAGTTCTTCTGTGCGTTGATCGATGTGGGCTTCAGGGTCTGGCGCGAATGTGGCTGAGAGCTGGCGCGTGCTTAAGCGGGCTGACTGGGCGTTGTCGCGTGTAGACTGCTCACCGCTCGGATCTTTATTGGCGGCGCGGTCTACGGCTTGCTGCAGGTTCATCAGTCCGCCGTTGTAACTTTGGTTGGGCTGGACTATATATTGCTGGGCTTGCGATGGCGGGACCACAGCTTGTACGGCTTTGAATTTATCGGAGACGCCGGGGAGATCGACGGACGTATTTTGCGAGGTCCACCACATGAGCGCTAGGAGGGGCGCGCCGCTGCCGGTTAGAAGCGTTAGTTTGCGCGAGGCGTCCTGATAGTTGGCGTAGCGGTTCACGTTGCTGCGGCGGAGGACGTTGCGCCATTGTTCGATGTAATCCTTCGTGTAGAGGTCGAGGATGCCGCGTTCCATTGACGCTCTGTCGACGCCTTGCGATTGGTAGGGGCCTAGCACCCATTGTTCGCCGCCGAAGTTCTGGCGCTTGATTTGGTCCTGCATGAACTTCCAGCCGTCGCGGGTGAAGGCCCAGGCTACTTCCACGGTGCTGGTCACGGCGTCGCCAGTGCCGGGGAATTTGCGGTTGAACGTGGTGGGGGGATTGTTCTTGGCGGACTCGGCTAAGAGGAATTGGTAGACGCGTTGGACTCCGGAGAATTTTGACAAGTAGCTGCGGGTGCGGTCTACGGCGGCGCTATCGTTGTCGGCGGAATACGGGTTGCCGTGCTGGAGGTCTTTCGCGTAGAAATCGAATTGCAGTTTCGCTAGGTCCATACGCGGTTGGCCGATTTCGTTTTCGTGGCCGGCGGACCAGCGATCGCGCAAACGGGAACCTAGAAAGGCTTGCAAGCTTTGATCGCTGGAGCGTTTCCAATCGGACGTGGTGAGCAGGTAGCTTTTTAGGGAATCGTAACCGTAGCCGTAATCGTCAGTCGGGCCGGGCGCGGCGGGGGTGCGTTGGAGGAACGATAGGATGCCGGCTTGGGTGGATCCGAAGAGCAGTTGGTTGAACTTCGAATAGTAGACGCGGCGGACACTGGGGAGAACGGAGCTGCCGCTGTAGAGTCCCCAGCGTAAGTGCAGAGGTGCGCCGTTGTATTCGTAGTCGGTGAGTTCAGCTAGGGACTGGCGTAACGTTTCTAGTTTGCGGAGAGAATCTTCGGACGGTAACGGAGCCGGGGCGACTGCGGAGAGTCCGCGGGAGGCGTCGAGCGCTTGTTGTTCTAGAGAGCGATTGCCGAAGAAGGACACGATTAACAAAATCGAGTAGAGCAGGCACAGGCCGGCGGCGGTGGCGTAGAGGGCGCGCTTGAGCGTGCTGGTTTTGGTGCTGGAGCCGCTGGCTCGGCGGGCGGATTCGTCGGCTAGGATTACGTCGTTGAACAGGTGTCCTAGGAACAGCCACTGCGGGACTTTGCGCGATCCGCCGCCTGGTGTGGCTTGGGCTTGTTGGGCGCGGCGTTGGGCTTCTACTCCTACGCGGAACATGCCGGTGGCTCCGCTGACTCCGGCTTGTTCGAGGGGCGTCGCTTGCGGGGCGGCGGCTACTTCGGTCATCGTGACGGGACGGACACCGGAGAAATAGAAGCCGCGCAGGAAGGGGCTGGCGCGGAGTTGGCTGGGGCGTCCGATGTCGACCAGGAACTGCACTAAGGCGCTGCGGAGTTTGCGGAATTCGCGGGGAAATTCGTAGGACTGCGGGAGTTTTTCGGCGTCGGTTTCGCGGGGGAGCAGGCGCAGGCGTTGATCGCAGAAGGTATGGAAGAGCTGGGTGAATGCTGCTGTGAGGCGCTGGTTTTCTTCTTCGCCGTAGACGCCGGAGGAGTTGGCGGGGCGCATGGGCAGAGTTGCACCGACTACTTGGCCGGCTTCTTCGTTGCTCAGGTTGCGAACGAATTCGGCGAAGTAGGGGAGGCGGTCGGCTCGTGTGAATAAGACGTAGACGGGGAAGCTGACGCCTAGGATTTGGGAGATTTCGCCGAGGCGGGCTTGCAGGTAGCGCGCGGCGTTGGCGATCGCTTCGGCTGCGCCTTGGCGGGTGAAGGTTTCGAGATCGAAGCAGAGGAGGACGCCTCGGGGGGCTTGTCCGCCGCCTAGGGATTTTAACTTTCCGGGTTGGAGTTTGGTGACTAGGCGCGACCAGGCTTGCGGGGTCCCGAGCACTGCGCCGCCGGCTTCTACGAAGACTGTGCCGCGCGCGTAGAAAATATTGGCGGTTCGCGTGGGGGTGATGGCGTTGTCTTGATAGACTTGGCCGGCTAGCAATTCGGGCTCGATGCCGGATTGCAGGATAGTGCTGGTTTTGGCGGTGCCGCGGTCGCCGATCACGAAGATCATCGGCAGGTTGGCGATGCCGGCTCCGGCTTTGGACTGGGCTAACCGGGCATTGGCGTCGCGGATGAGCGGGTCGGTTTCATTTGCACCGGAGTCGGCGGTGTTGGATGAGCTGCCGCTGCGGCGTTCTTGGGCTTTTCTTTGGAAGTAATAAAACAGGGCGAAGGAGGAAAGGCCTAGGGCGGCCATCAAGCCCATAAAAAAATACCAGCGAGGACCTTCTAGATGGAGCAGGCTGCCGCCTAGCACTCCGATCAGCATGAAGAAGATGAAGGATCCGGCGCCGGCCCAATAGAAATTCATAGGAGGCGCCTCGCGATGGTTTCTAAGTTATCGGCTCCGGAATTTAACAATAGGTAGAAGCCGGCGTATAGCAAGACCAGGAGTGCGGCGCAACCTACGGCGATCCACAGTAAGCGGCTTGCCCACGGGTCGGTGCCGGATTTGAACGGAGGGTCTTGGGGAAGGCGCCAGGCGGTCGACAGTTCCCCGCCCTGCTGGCGGATGCGTTGGATTTTGTCGGCGGTCTGCATGGTGATGGCGCGGAGGTCGCCGCGGCCGCCCATGCTGTAGCGGCCGGCGAAGCCTAAGAGGAGGCAGAGTTGGTAGACCTCCAGGAGGTCGGCGGTTTCGTTCGAGTCTTGGCGGCCTAGAATTTTCTGTAGGTTTTGGAAGAAGATTTCGCCGGCGATGTGGTGGCCGTAGCGCTCTTCTTGCAAGGGCTGGCGGGGCCAGTCGGCGAAGACGGGGAGGCGGAGATTTAGGATCGACTCGTCAAGAAACGCGATTACGGCGAAGGTGGCTAATTCGATGTCATCCGAAGTGTAGCCGCGGCGGCGGGCGTCGTCGTCGGCTTGCCGGACTGCGGCCCAGATTTGCGCGCGGAACGAAGGGGCGTCGGCTACTTGTTGGCGGTTCGAGCGCAGGCGTTCACCTACGGTTAATAATTCCTGGAAGCAGTACGCGAGGTTTTCGACACGGCGCGGCGCCGGCTGCTGCGGGTGCATGTCTTCAGGCCTCCAAGATCACTAGCAGTTCGACAGTGGGGTCCGGCAAATCACCGGGGACGTACAGACCTAGCTGGCGGGTTTGCACGATGTGATCCCAACAGGGGCCAGAGCGGCTGACGCTGAAATATTGGGTGTCGGCTTTGACGGGGATGGCGGACGGCGGCACTTGCAGATGTGTGAGCGACATGCCGGGGAGGGCGCGCTTGACCAGCTGCGGCACGAAATCTTTGGAGCAGAGTTTTACTAGCTGCGGGGTTTTCGCGATCAGGTCGGGCTCGCTGGCGCGCGAGCGGACGGCGAAGATCCAACGCGCTTTGTCGAGGACGCGTTGATCGGTTACGGAGGCTTCGTAGAAGAATTCGGCGCGTTTGACCAGCGGGATTTCGACGTATTGCGTGGGGACGATGGTTTCCAGATGGATGCGGATGTGTTCGTCGAGCGCGCCGAAACATTTGTCGAGATTGCGGTGATCGTAGAGCGGGAGATCGCGCGGGTGCGATTCGATAGCGAAGGTGCAGAGGGCTCCGCCTAGCTTCAGCATGTCGACGAATAATTCTTCGGGGTGGCCGCGTTTGGTGTGATATTGGTGGCGCAGCGGGGCTAGTGACGAATTCACGGTGTGCAGCAGCCAGAAGTTGGCGATTTCGCGCGTGGAGAATTCGGCCCACGACTTTTCTTTGCCGCCGCCGGCGGAGCGGGAGAAGCGGGAACTCTTTTCTTCCAGGATTTCGATGAGGCGTCCTAGGATGGACATCAGGCGGTCGCTGGCGCTGATCTCGACGGAGGGCGGGATGAAGGATTCGTCGAAGATGAAATGGCCGGAGCCGTCGCGCATGATGCGGGCTATGGGGAGGGTCACCATGTCGCCGGGATTTTCGGTGTCTAGCAGGAGTTTGATATTTTTGCGGCCGATGTGGACCGGTTTTTCATCGCGGCCCGTGGTTTCATCGTGGAGCATTTGGATTTCGGCTCTAAAACGGAGGGCTCCGTTCTCTTGGGAGAGGGACGCAGAATCGCCGGGGGTTAGGGTGTTGGCGCCTTCGGGACGTCGGGGGGCTACGGCCAGCATGATAGTCACGGTGTCGCGGACTGCTGGGAACAAATCGGCAATATTTCGTGGTTCCGGGAGGGGGTCACTTTCGGGCATGTGGAAGACCATGCCGTCGGGGAGGATGCCGCGGGCGTGGACCAGGGAGACGGTGCCGTTTTTGAGGGCTTCAGAATCGAGTAAGGCCCCTACGAGGCCCCAGGGCTCGAACCAAAGGGCGGCGGTTGTGAAGCCGATGGAATCTTCGAAATACCGGCTTTGCGCCTGAAAATGGTGAGGCCCGAGGTACATGCCTTCCGACCAGACCACCCGTGACAGGTATTTCATGATTCGAAGTCCTACTGTATCAAAGCAGAAGCGCGAGGGGCACGCGATACGTGAAAGACCTTAGTGGCGGTGTTCTTGTTGAGTCGTGGTCGTGCAATGGGTTTCGGCTAGGATGCACTTTACGTGTTCGAACTGGACGGTGGTGTGGAGGATGTGGAAGCGCTCGCAGAGGACGTCGTTGATGCGGCGGAGGATGGAGTCGCTTTCAGAGGGCGGCATGTCGTCGATCAGGATGTGGCAGCTTAGGGCGCGGGAGTCGGAACCGAGGCTCCAGATGTGGAGGTCGTGGACGTCGATGACGCCTTCGACTTGGCTCAGCTCGGCGGAGACTTTTTTCAGTTGGAGGCCTTTGGGGAGTCCTTCTAATAGGATGTTGAGGGAATCGCGGATGATTCCCCAGCCGGACCATACTATGACGATGCCGATGAGGATGGAGAGGATGGGATCGATGGGCTGCCAACCGGTGTAGCGGATGGCGAGGGCTCCCAGGATGATGGCGGCGGAACTGCCGGCGTCACCGGCCATGTGTAGCCAGGCGGCTCGTACGTTGAGATCGTGATGATGGTGGCCGTGTCCGCCTAGGGCTCCGGCGATTACCAGGTTGAGGACCAGAGCCACGGCGGCTACGATCATCATGGTGTTGGCGGCTACTGGCTCTGGGTGCAGCAAGCGCTGGTAGCTTTCGTAAAACAAGACTACGGCGAGGAGCACAAGTAAGAGGGCGTTTACGAAGGCTGCTAATACGCCCGCGCGTTGGTAGCCGTAGGTTCTAGTGTGATCGCCGGGGCGGGCTTGCAGGTAGATTCCGAAGGCTGCTAGGAGGAGGGCGAAGGCGTCGGTGAAGTTGTGGCCGGCGTCGGAGAGTAACGCTAAGCTGTGGGCGGCGAATCCGGCGGCGGTTTCGAAGACTACGAAAGCTAGGGTTAGGACCAGGGAGACGATTAGGACGCGCTTCATGCGGGTGTCGTCGCCTGCTGGTTGGGGTGGATGCGGATGCTGGTGTCCGGCTGGCATCTCTAGTTCCATCGTACAACTACTGGTGTTTCTTTACCGTGATCGCGGTGGGAAAAAGAGGGACGGAGACTGATTTGCAATCCGCTGTGCGGTAGGGCGAGGGGCGGTGCGTTTGAAAAATCAGGCTCCGTCCCTCTTTTTCCGTCATTTCTTTACTGCGGACTCGACGGCTTCGAGTTCTTTGCCGGCGTCGGCCCATTTGCCTTGGGAGGATAGCTGGCGGTAGCGGTCTAGGTGCATGCGGATGGTTTCGATTCTTGGGTCGGAGGTTGATGGAGGAGCGGGGGCTGAACTAGTTACTGTGGGGGTTTGGATTTGCACGGGCTTGCCGCCTTGTTCGGCTTGCAGTTGGGCCAGGGCTTGTTCATAGGTGTCGGCGTAGATTAGTGTGCTGCCTCTCACTAGGGCTACCTTTTTCAATTGCGGCATGCGGGCTTGGGCGGCTTGGATGTAGATGGGGGCTACATACAAGAAGGTGTTGTCGATGGGGAGCGTCAGGATCTGGCTGCGGAGGACTTGGCTGCCTTGCTGGTTCCAGAGAGTCAGGTCTTTCGAAATGTTTTGGTCCTGGTTGATTAACGCTTCTACTTGCAGGGGGCCTTGGATCACTTCCTGTTTAGGAAGTTGGAGGAACACTAGTTCGCCCAGGTGCTCGCCGTCGCTGCGGGCGGCCATTAATCCGATTAGATTTTGTTTGGCGCGCGGGGTGAACTGGATCATCAGGAGGAACTCGGGGGCTTTCTCGCCGGGGAGTTCGGCAATCATATAGGTAGGGGGCACGGGCTCTGGTTGGCCTTGTGCGCCGGTGGTGAAGGTGGCTAGATCCCACAGGTCGGCGCGGTTGTAATACGACTCGGGATCGCGCATGTGATAGGTGCGGTAGATTTCAGCTTGCGCGCGGAACAGCATTTCGGGAGCGCGGGTGTGGGCGCGCAGACCGGCGGGCATTGCGGAAGCGGGCGTGAATAATTCAGGGAACAAGTTTTGATAGGCGGCGATCAACGGATCTTCGGTATCGAAGACGTACATGTGGACATCGCCATCGTAGGCGTCGATGGTCGCCTTGATCGAATTGCGGATGTAATTGAAGCGGCCTATATTTTCCATTGCTACGGGGCGCGAGTAGGGGTGCGCCTCGCTGGTGGTGTAGCCGTCGATGATCCACACCAGACGTCCGTCTGCGGTGTTCACTAGGTAAGGGTCCTCGTCCCAACTTAGGAACGGCGCTAGTTCGGACACACGCTCGGTGATTTTGCGGTGGATCATCATGCGGCTTTCAGGCGTGAGCGAGTTGGTGAGCAAGATGTTCCAGTCGCCGTCGGCTACCGTGGCGAGCGTGCGCATGCCGACGGACGACATGGGGAACCCGCCTTTACCGTCGTAGCGGGTGTTGACTTCGCTGGAGCCTGAGGGGTAATTGAATTCGGGCTGCGAGGTGCGGACGAAGACGGATTCATCCATGGTCTCGCCGTAATAAATTTCAGGCTTGGTGACTTGGAGGCTTTTGGTTTTTACTTCGACGGGGGCGTCGAGGACGAGCAATTGCGGAAGTCCGGTCTCGCTGATGCGGTTGGCTTCGGCCATGACGATGCCGTAGCCGTGGGTGAAGGTGAGGGCGCGGTTGATCCAGCGATTGCGGGCATCGCCCAGTTGATTGAGATCCAGTTCGCGCGGGGCTAATAGAGTCTGGCGCAGGCGGCCGTCGATTTGATAACGGTCGACGTCGGTGTCGGCGTAGGTGTAGGGGCGCAGGGGCTGGCTTTGGCTTAGGGTGTCGTGAAAAGCGCGCCAGTCCCACAGGCGGACGTTTTCGAGCAGCGCGCGGTTGGCTTCGAAGTCGATGCGGCCTTCTTTTTGCGCGGGGAAATCGATAACATTCGCGCGCTTGTCGATGCCGTAGGCGGCGCGGGTGGCTTCGATGTGGCGGACGATGTAGGGCTTCTCGAGCATCAATTCGTTGGGGCGGACGTAGAGGCTGGCGGCTAGCGGGGGGACTAGCCAATCGACGACCAATACGATGGCGCAAGCGATAGCTAGCTTGCGGCGTCCGGCGATTACTAGGATCGCCGCTAAGATTGCAGCGGCGGCTTTGATGGTTTGCAGCGGCAGTCCTAAATTTTGCTGCAGGTAATCGATGCCGACCATTAGGTTGCCGTGATCGCTGAGCATGAGGTCGTAACGGCCCAGCCAGAATTGCGCGGCTAACGCTACCAGGAAGAGCGCGGCTAGACCTTTCAATAAACCCGTTTCGAGGCGGCCCAGGCGGCTGAGATCACGGAGGTCTAATTCCTGGCCGAAGACGTAGCCGGGCATGTCGCGCTTGAGTTGCCAGCCACGGGCGGCTAAGTAATAGATGAGGCCGGCGACGAAGGCAGTGGCGGCTACCCAGCTCAGCAGCATGTTGTAGAAGGGGAGTTCGAAGAAATAAAACGGCAGAGGCTTACCGAACACCGGATCGATCCAAGTGGACGCCGCTGCGGCTTTGCCGCCGACGTAGCGGGCAACGGTCCAACCTTCGACGGTGGAAAGAGTGAGGATCATGGCAACGAAGGCTAGCGCGAGGGTGCTTAGTTTTGCGTAGAGAGGCCACGCTCCTAAGCGTTCGCCAGCGTGTTTCATGCCGCGGGCGTGGGCTACCCAGAGGACCGCGAAGAGGATGACCCAGGCGGCGAGGCCGGGGACGTAGCGGTAGGCGGTCATACGGATCCAGGTGGGGACTTGGCCCATTTCACGCCACCAGAAGTAATCGATGATGTAGCTGCAGATGGTGCGCCCGAAGGCCAACACTAGAACGGCGCCGATGATGATGGCGGCGATCCCGATTTGCGGATTGCGGCGGCGCGGGGGGAGCTCTCGAAAGGCCATAGCTAACTAAGGGTACACCTTACGCATGCAAATAATGGCTGCGGGCTACCAATTGGTGTGCGGAGTTGGCGGATTAGAGCAGGCGGAAGTTTACTTCGATGGTGGCCATGACGGGGACGGGTTTGCCGTCTTTCATGCCGGGTTTGAAGCGCCATTTTTCTACGGCTTCGATGGCTTTTTGGTCCAGGCCTAGACCGAGGGAGCGGAGCACTTTTAGATTTTGGGGGCGGCCTTGATCGTCCACTACTAGTGACAGCACTACGGTGCCTTGCCACTTGGCTTTGCGGGCTTCTTCGGAATATTCGGGCTCGACTTTGCTGAGCACGCTGGGGGCGGAGACGCCGCCGCCGATGCGGTAAGCTCCGCCACCGAATCCGCCGCCGGAGCCGGGGCCTACACCGGGCCCTTTACCGGAACCGACGCCACCGCCGCTGCCGCTACCGATTCCGCCGCCGGAGCCGATGCCGTTCGAAGGGATACCTAATTTGCTGAGTGGGTCGCCAAAGTTAGTGGCGTTGATGTTGGGGATGTCTTCTGGCGCGACGATGGTTGCGGGCATGGGCAGCTTGGGATCGGGAAGCGGATCGACTCTAGGAGGTGTAAATTGTTTGGGGGCGGGCTTGGGCAGTTTGCCTTTGCTGGCGTTGAGGAGTTCGCGGGCTCCGCCGCCACCGCCGCCGCCGGAGGCTTGTTTTTTGTTCTGGGCGATATAGGGGCGAAGATCGATCTCAACTCCGGTGACTTGCTGCACCATTTTTTGTACGGGCTTCAAGGACCCGAGGAAGACCAGAAGCGCGATGACGCCCACGTGAATCAGCAGCGATAAGATTCCCGACTTGGCTTCATTGCCGGCGTAAATCGTGATCTCGTGCATCGGAACCGGCTTGGAGGTAATTTCCAGGGGCGGAAGCTTGGGAGGGCTGATGAGCTCCTTGATGTTCTTGAAGATCTCTAAGAACCAGGGCTTCTCAATAGAGGCGGGTGGCAGCAAATGCGCCAAGTGATCGTCGGGGTTATTCCCGGGCACCATATCGGAGCCATTTAGATTCTGGTCAGGCACTTACACACCCAGCCTACGCCGCTACGATTTAAGGACGTCGACGAGCAGCAAAACGTTGCAGCCGCCGCAACCTTCCTTATCTATCATACGACTCCTGGGACGGAAAATTCCAGGAAGGCGGCAGTTTCGCGCCAGAGATCCTCAAGTACGTCGGTCAATTCGTGTCCCGAATTGAAGGGCACGAGGCGGGTGCGGGCGTGTTCCAGGGCGAAATCGTAGGAGCCTTGGTAGGGGACTACCTGGTCTTCGGTTCCGTGCAGGATGAGGGCGCGCTGATGGAAATCCGGGACGGCATCGAATTTGGCGGCGTCTTCGAGGAATTGATAGCCCAGGCGCTGGTCGGCTTTGGCGCCGTAGTGATAGATGGGCGCCCAGCCTTGCTGCTTCCATTGCTCGAGTTCCTGCGGGCTCAGGCGGGCGCGCCAGCGTTCCAGAAAACGGAAGGCGGGGGCGAGGAGGATCAGTCGATCGACGGAGCCCGGACGCTTGGCAGCGTAGAGCGCCGCGAGATAGCCGCCGAGACTGGAACCCATGAGTACGGGCCGGTCTCCCTTGGAAATTGCGGCGTCGACGATTTGCAGTTGCGCGCTGACGGTGAGGTTTTGAAAATCGCCTGCGTCGAGCGTGGGGGCTGCGAAGCGAATGCCGGCTTGGGCGAATTTTTCGGCGAAGAAACGGGCTTTGGTGGATTGCGGGCTGGAGGCGAAGCCGTGCAGGTAGACGACGCGCATTAGCGCTGGGCTCCGAAGCGGTGGAACTCGGTGTAGGTGAACTTATTTTCCTCGACTTCGACGCCGGCGCGGAGTTCGCGATGAATGGTTTCGACGGGGAGCAGTGCGCCGAATTCGCTCATGGCGTAG